>Ga0207683_10004005_pt1 | contig 12753 bp, 8 predicted proteins | sample KBSM73metaG_FD_184333 | JGI IMG/M metagenome (GOLD analysis project Ga0207683, IMG submission 184333) | Miscanthus rhizosphere microbial communities from Kellogg Biological Station, Michigan, USA - KBS M7-3 metaG (SPAdes) (version 2) | ecosystem: Host-associated > Plants > Roots > Rhizosphere >...
GTTGGCCAGATTGACGAGCGTGTTGGCGAACACTTCCGCGTATGTCGGAACGCCTGCGGGCTTTGTTGTTCCGGTCTCGGGATCATAGGGTCCAAGACCGTGAAATTTCTTTTGTCCATCGAGTGCGGGCTGAAACCCGCGCCCCTTTTGCGTCAGCACGTGCAACAGCACGGGGCGATTCTCAGCCTTCAAAAATTTGAACGTCTCAATCAGGAGCGGGAGATTGTGGCCATCGATCGGACCGTAGTATTGCACGCCGAATTCTTCGAAGAGGATGGAGGGCCAAAGCATGCTCTTGGCAGCCTCTTCAGCGCGACGCACGACCTCGACTGCCGTCTTGCCGCCGATCTTTTCAACGATGCGGCGAGCCGAATCGTGGAGGCGATTGTAGTGCTCGTTGGTGACGATGCGATGGAAGTAGCGCGCAATGGCTCCGACGTTGCGATCGATTGACCACTCGTTGTCGTTGAGCACGATGATGAGGCGCTTGGTCTGCTCGCTAATGTTATTGAGAGCCTCGAATGAAATGCCGTTCGTAAACGCAGCATCGCCCGCAACGGCGATGACGTGTTCACTGCCGCCGACGAGGTCGCGTGCGACAGCCATGCCCAATGCAGCCGAGAGAGCCGTGCCGGCGTGGCCCGCTCCGTAACAATCGTGCTCGCTTTCGGTGCGGAGCATGAAGCCGTTCAATCCGCCGGGTTGGCGAATCGTGTCAAAGCGATCGAGACGGCCCGTGAGAATCTTGTGGATGTACGCCTGATGGCTTACATCAAACAGCAGCCGGTCTGTCGGGGTATCAAAGACGGTGTGGAGCGCCAGAGTCAGTTCGACAACGCCAAGATTCGGGCCGAGGTGTCCGCCGGTCTTCGCCAGGGTTTGAATCAGAAATGCGCGGATTTCCTCCGCCAGATCCGCCATCTGCGCCGGGTTAAGCCGCTTAAGGTCGGCCGGCGAGTGGATGGTCTCCAGCAGTGCTCCCATTTGCAACCCTTCCCCGCGAAAAGCCACGCATTTTGGCAAAAGTCCTTTCGGACCATCGCTTCAGCCAGCTTTGCCAACCAAGAGTATACCAACGGGGCACTTCCGGCGCTGACCGATTAGACGACATCGCGGCACCGAGGTATCGGATATGGCATGGGAGGCGTTGAGCCTGTTGCAGTTCTCTGGCCGAAGGTGTGTAGGATTAACTTGGAATACCGGTGCAATCGGCGGAGGGAGTCGACCATGAATCAAAGTGGAAAAAGGCCCCACAAGGGGATCATCCTGGTCCTGTCGGTAGCGTTCCTTTGCCCTGCTGCAGCTTTGAGCCAGTTGCCTTTGCAGGGCGAGCAGTCGAGCGCTCCAAATCCCCTGACCGATCCGACATCAAAGCCCGGCAAAGCACTCCTGTTCGACCTGGAAGCCCGCTTCGCCAAGGACGTGCTGCAGAAAGGCGGCGCTGCCTTTGCCGACTGGTTTGCCGAAGATGGGGTAGCGCTGAACAACGGCCAGGCACCGTCGATCGGGCGGGTCGCGATTGCGAAGTCCGCGAACTGGAAGGCGAAAGATTATCAGCTCACCTGGACGCCCACCGACGCGCAGATGGGTCCCTCGGGCGACATGGGCTACACCTGGGGTCATTTTGAAGGGATCAGCAAAGACGCTGCCGGCAATTCTGTGAAGACAACCGGCCGTTACATTACCGTCTGGCGCAAACAGGCCGATGGCAACTGGAAAGTTGCGCTGGATGCAGGGGCCAATGAACCTGCGGCGGCCGGAGACTGCTGTAAAGTACCGAATGGCGGCTACTGAGTTCCTGACTACCGTACAGAATCTGCAAAAACGCTGGCTGGGGTTGTCTCCGCGTCGATCCGCTTTGGAACCGGGCCAGCTAAGCTAAACTGCAAATGAGCCTGGAGGTTTCCCACGTGAGCCAGTATCGCCCCCATCGAAGATTTCCAAACTGGCTGATGCTGGTCCTCGCCATCGTCCTGGGCGCGATATTTTCATTAACCTTTTGGCAATACATCGAGGCGAAGAACGCTCTCATCGAAAAGCAGAAGCAGGACCAACACTGAAGGCCATAGTGCCTGCATCCTCGCACTCCGATTCCCTTCCCGACGGGGCCCCGTCAGAATAGAGTGGATCCTGAGAAGATGCATGAGTGTGAGTGCGTGAGTCGGTATTCTCCAGCGATCTCACGGTGGCGGATTCTTCGGGCGTGGGTTCTCGCGTGTGGTCTGCTTGTCGCTGTCTTGTTTTCGTCTTTGGTTGCCGCAGCGGCTCGATCACAAGAGCAGCAGGAACAAATTCAGATCCCCGCACCGACTGCTCGCAAAGGGGCGCCGACCACGGTGCATGGCATTGTGCGCAATGGTGCCTCTGGCGAAGGGCTGCCACGTGCGCTGGTGCGGATCAACGGCGATGCTTCCACCGGCGCGTTGACAGATGGCGATGGACGTTTCGAAATTCGAGATGTTCCCGCAGGACCACAGGAGTTCCAAATCCTTAAACCCGGATTTGTAGATCAAGCGGCAGAGGGCGCAGACGGCTTGTGGGAAAACCCTCATAGCTATGCACAGAATGTGATCGTCGCGGCAGACATGGCCGATGTGATCTTCTCGATGACACCGGTGAATTCGATTCGCGGCCAGATTCAGCTTTCAACGGGGGAACCAGCGCAAGGCATCCAGGTGACTTTGCTCAAGCGAACGGTGCAGGACGGCCGCGCAGTTTGGCAGACGGCCACGAACACAAAGTGCAACAGTGAAGGCGTCTATCGTTTCGGCGGTCTTGTCGATGGCCTATACGCCGTTTACACCGAGCCCTCGATGGATAGCGATACGGCTACCAATCTGGTTGAGAGCGGAAGAGGCTCCAATGTGGCACGCAATGGCTACGCCAGTGTCTTCTATCCCGAATCGCATGAACTAGCGGGCGCCGCGAAGATAAAGCTGGCTGGCGGTGAGCAGGCGCAGGCTGACATTTCCTTGACTCTGGAACCGTTTCATTCCGTAACGGCGACCGTGGGTTCACCAGATGGCAATCGCAATTCGGCCTCTCTCTCGGCACAGTCCGGAATGAATTTTTCAGCGGTTGTAACGGATGGGCAGGGGCACACGCTTCCGTACACTGCGCAATACGATCAGTCGACGCACTCGATTCAGACGTTTTTACCCGACGGAAGCTATACGCTTCTCGTCACAGCGGTCGGAGTCCAATCGCGGCTCTCGAGCAGTGATTCACCCAGGATGCTTCGGGCGCAGGTGGCAATGCAGGGCCAGATCGCCGTCTCCGTAGCGGGCCGCGCGGTCTCAAATCTTCGCGTTCCAATTTCACTGTCGCAAGGCAATCCCGTGCAGGTGACCGTTACAAGGACGGGTACGCAGGCGGCGCGCTCCGGCATATTCGTTACGTTGAGCCAGACCGGAGGATGGATCTCGGACGGTATCGTCAGCAGCTACGCACAGGGAACGAGCGGCAGCCCGCTTGAAACTTCTTACACTCCGCCGGGTTCGTATTGGGCTCACACCGCGATCGCGCAGAAGTCTCTTTGCGAAGCCTCGTTCACAGCAGGCGGTGCAAGCCTCGCGCGCGAGCCCCTCGTCGTTGGCATCGCCGGTGCGTCGGCGACGCTGAGCCTGGCTCTTCGCGACGATTGTGCGAGCCTCACACTTTCTTTGCCCGCGGCGGTGGCCGGCAACGTCGCCGGCGTCGAGCGATTCTATACCGTGTTCGCGGTGCCCGATTTCGATTCGACTTCCGACGTTGTTCCGCAAACGCTTCGGCCGTCGACTGGGGGCAAGGTGACTCTGACCGGATTAACGCCGGGGCCTTACCATGTTTACGCCTTCGACAGACCTATCGCCTTGGAGTACCGCAATCCAGCTGCGCTTTCGCGACTTGCCAACGCGGGACAGGTCGTAACCCTTTCACCCGGCGCGAACACCGAGCTCGTTGTGGAAGTGGCGCAACATTGAATCAGTCAAAGCTCAATTCGTTGCCACGCTGGGCTTGGACGAGCCTTGCCGCGCTGATCCTATGTGTCTGCTGCATCAATTCAGCCTTGCTTTCGCAGTCGCGGGACAACAGCGCTACACAAGCAGCTGCGGAAAGAACGGCAAGGGAAGGTCAGTACCGCATTGCCGGAATCTTGGTCAACTCCATCACAGGGGAGCCGGTGCGGCGCGCGACTGTGGCTGTGCTGGCTGAGAGCAACAGCCGTACCATCGCTTCGGTCGGGTCGGACAGCGAAGGCCGCTTCTCGCTGGAACGGCTGCCTGCCGCCTCGTATCAATTGACGGCTTCGAAGCGCGGATTTCGTACCGGATTCTTTGACGAGCACGACGAGTTCAGCAGTGCCATCGTGACCGGCGCCGATCAAGACACAACCCACCTGGTGTTTCGATTGACTCCTAATGCAGTTTTGCGCGGAGTTGTTTCGGGCGATGGCGGCGACCCCGTCGACGGCGCCAGAGTTTTGCTGTTTCAGCGCCCGCAACATCACGACCCGGGAGAGCGAACGACGCAGGTGGATGCAACCGTCACTGACGATACCGGGGCATATGAGTTCAGCAATCTAGCGGCTGGTGAATATCTGCTCGCTGTCGTGGCAGAACCGTGGTACGCCCAGCACGGCTCAGAAAACGGACCGCAAGCGACCAAAGCCAACACCGAACTGGACGTCGCTTATCCTGTCACCTATTTCGATTCAACAAACGACGAAGCAGCGGCTGCGCCGATTGTTCTGACCGCAGGCAGCCGGGCAGAGGCGAACGTCAACCTGCACGCAGTTCCAGCTTTGCATCTCTCCATTGCAACGCCGCGCAAGCAGGACGGCTCAATTGCACGCGCGGAGTTGCAGAAAACTGTCTTCGGCACCGTGGTCACCGCCGAGAGCGCAGGCTTCATTGATTCGATGCGGACCGGGAAAGTGGAGATGAATGGTATCGCTCCCGGCCGCTATCAACTTGTCCAGGGCGATCCCCCGCGTGTTGTGGATCTCGACTTGCTTGCCAGTCTCCAGGTTGATCCCAATGTCGGCAGTCCAGCCGCGGTAGTGACCGGCACGCTGCAACTCGATTCGGGTCTGGCTGCTCCGGACGAGGTGAATCTCACCTTCGATCGCCTCGACAATGTGCCTGGTCCGGGTCAACTTGTGGCCGTAGCACATAAGGGCCGCTTCAAGTTTGATAACGTAACGCCCGGCTCGTGGACGCTCTGGGCCGTAAGCGGCGACAAAGCACTCTCGGTCGTGGCCACGACGACAGGCCGTGCACAACGCGCCGGGAACATCGTGACGGTGCGGGACCAACCGCTCAATCTTGTGGTGACTGTGAGCCAGGGCGCGACGCGGGTCGAGGGATTCGCCACGAAAGCTGGAAAAAGCGTCGCAGGCGCCATGGTGGTGCTGCTTCCGAAGGACACCGGGGCCTGGCAGTCGCTCGCCCGCCGCGATCAATCGAACTCCGACGGAAGCTTCGCCTTGCGCGACGTCGCTCCCGGCCAGTACACGCTCGTCGCTATTCAAGACGGCTGGTCACTCGACTGGTGGCGACCGGAGCTCATGGGGCGCTATCTTCCCGGCGGTACAGCCGTCACAGTAACAGGCAAATCCGGCAGTCTGATGCGATTACCCGCCACTGTTGCAGTACAGATGCGCTAACCCCTCGCTGGCCGTCCGCGCTTCGTGGAACAGGGGGCGAGAAGGTAGTCTATGAGGGTACCGGATTCGAGTTACGGCACCCGCTCAAGGGCAATGGCCCCAGGTGGCTGAACAGTTCCCGTTCGGTGTTCAGGAGAATTTCAATTGAAGAGTAAGTTCCTGTTTTTTGTCTTAATCATGGTTGCGGCCATTTATATGCCCATGACCGCCACATGCCAGGTTGCCCCAGATCGTGTCCCAAAAGAGCCGATCGGGCCCGTGTACAAAAATGAGGCATACATCGGATGGGGCTACACCAGTCTCAATCAAGTCAGTCAATCCCGCAGCGGCTTGCAGGGACTGAGCTATTCCTACACCCGCAACTTAACTGAACACTTCGGCCTGGCCTTTGACGGCGGCTCCTATCGCTGGGATGTCTCGGCGACGAACGAAGGCAGTCCGACCGTGGACCTGTTTCTCGCCGGCCCGGTGTTTCGAGTTGGTTTTTTTGAGAAGGTAGGCGGCTTCGCTCATGTGCTGCTTGGCGGCGCTCACACGGGCGGCGTCGCTATCCAACCGGACGTGTCGTTTGCCGGTGGCGTCGGACTCGGCCTGGACTACAATAAAAACCCGCGCTGGTCGTTTCGCGTTTACGGAGATGACATCGCATCCTCGTTCACTCTGACGCCATTTCAGCCTGGCTTCTCACCGCACATTCGCTGGAATGCCCGCGCTGGCGTAGGCGCCGTCTACCACTTCTAAATCTGCACAATAAGTATCAGTGAGGCGGAGGCGACGGCTTCCGCCTTTTCTGCGCGTGGGTGCTTCTCGAGCGCGAGGATTCGGATTAGGACGCTTGCGAGACATCGTACGAAATCGTCAGAATTCCGCTGCGCAGCACTTTGCTTTGAACATAGCGCAGAGGCCAGCTACGCCCCTTCGGCAGCAAACGAATGCCATCTCCAAGCAGCACTGGAACGACGGAAAGCTCGACGGTATCGACCAACCCCTCATCGAGGAGGCTGCGAAAAAGCACGCCGCCACCGAAGAGCCAGATATCCTTGCCTTCTTCCTCTTTGAGTTCCGCGATCGCCTCAGCAACTTTGAATCGCAGGATAGTGATTTCCGGGTGCTGAATCGGGCGAAGGGTGGTAGATACGACAAACACTCTCATGCCGAACTCGCTGGCGGAATGACGCTGTGCGAGCATTGCATCGTAGGTGCGGCGGCCCATCACAATGGTGTCGAACTGCCGGAAGAGTGCGCCGAAATCAAAGGTGGGATCTTGCGGAATCCAGTCGTATTCTCCCTTGGGCCCGGCAATGAAGCCGTCCAAGCTCATGGCCGCGCTGAAACGTAATCGGCGTGGCGGTTGGCTCGGCATACCGCTATCCTTCTTCTGCCTCGCGCAGCTTGGCAATCACGGTGAAATCTTCGAGCGTGGTCACGTCACCCTTGATTTCGCCATGTGTGGCCAGTTCTCTTAACAGCCGGCGCATAATTTTGCCGCTACGCGTTTTAGGCAATGCCTCGGTGAAGCGAATATCGTCGGGCCGCGCCAGAGATCCAATCTCTTTGGACACCCATTTGCGCAGTTCATCTTTCAACTCTTCACTCGGTTGATGGCCGCTCTCGAGAGAGACGAAGGCGGAAATGGCCTGTCCCTTCAATTCATCGGGCCGACCAACCACTGCTGCTTCGGCCACCTTCGGATGCGCAACGAGCGCCGATTCTACCTCCATCGTTCCCAGGCGATGACCGCTCACGTTGATGACATCATCGACACGGCCCATGAGCCAGAAGTAGCCATCGGGGTCCATGCGCGCGCCATCTCCGGTGAAGTAGCAGCCCGGCACATCGCTCCAGTAGGTCTTCTGAAAGCGCTCCGGATCGCCGTATACCGTGCGTGCCATCGACGGCCACGGCTTGCGAATCACAAGCAGGCCGCCGTGCCCGGGTGGAACGGGATTTCCCTCTCTCGTGACAACCTCGGGCTGGATGCCGAAAAACGGCCGCGTCGCCGAGCCGGGCTTCGCCGGCACCGCACCCGGAAGGGGCGCGATCATGATGGAACCGGTTTCGGTTTGCCACCAAGTGTCGACGATCGGGCATCGGTTGCGTCCGATCTTCTCGCGGTACCACATCCACGCTTCAGGATTGATCGGTTCTCCTACGGTCCCCAGCAGCCTGAGCGAATCGAGTTTGTGTTTCTCGACGTGCTGATCGCCCCACTTCATGAAGGCGCGAATCGCGGTCGGCGCGGTGTAGAAGATCGTGATCTTGTGGTCGTCTACGATCTTCCAGAAACGCGAGAAGTCAGGCCAGTTCGGTGCGCCTTCATACATCAGGATGGTCGCGCCATTCTGCAGCGGCCCGTAAACGACATAAGAATGCCCGGTGACCCATCCGATATCGGCTGTGCACCAGTAGATGTCCTCATCGCGAAGATCGAAGACATACTTCGTCGTGATGTAGGTCTGTACTGCGTAGCCACCCGTGGTGTGAACGAGCCCCTTGGGCTTGCCAGTAGTGCCCGATGTGTAGAGGATGTAGAGCGGATCTTCGGAGTCGAGCGGTTCGGCGGCGCAGGCCGTTGGCGCATTTGCCACAAGATCGTGCCACCAGCGGTCGCGGCCTTCCACCATGTTTACCGGCGAGCCCGTGCGCCGGTAGACGATCACATGCTTGACCGTCGGGCACGCCGGCATGGCTTCATCAACGGTGCGCTTGAGTTGAATCTCGTTGCCGCGACGATAGCTCGTGTCCTGCGTCAGGATAGCGACGCATCCCGAATCGTTGACCCGATCTGCAATGGCGTTGGCCGCAAATCCGCCGAAGATGACAGAGTGTACCGCGCCGATCCGCGCACAGGCCAGCAGAGCAATCGCCAGCTCCGGCGTCATGCCCATGTAGACGGCGACGCGGTCACCCTTCCTGATGCCCAGCGCCTTGAGGGCATTTGCGAATCGCTGCACCTCAACGTGCAACTCGGCGTAGGTCATGCGACGAATCTCTCCGGGTTCCCCTTCCCAGATGATCGCGGTCTTGCTGGCGCGGGCTCCCAGAGCATGCCGGTCGACGCAGTTGTAGCTCAGGTTGAGTTTGCCGCCGACAAACCACTTCGCAGATGGCAGGTTCCACTCGAGCACTTTGTCCCAGGTTTTGAACCAGTGCAGATCTTTCGCGATACCGGCCCAGAAGGCCTCGGGATCTTCGATGGATTTCTTGTACATCGCCTCATACTCTTCGAGGCTCTTGATGTGCGCCTTGCGGCTGAACTCCTGCGGTGGCGGGAAGACGCGCAATTCTCGAAGAGTGGAGTCCAAATCCTGATTGGAAAGAGATGAGACCGAACTGGAAACAGCCGGAACGTGCGTGGAAGACATGAATGAGTCCCCTTCAGGGAAAAAGGTGCAAGCCACTGCAAAAACGGACGGTATGGAGCCCTGTCCGCGAACAATGCGTGTTGGGTCACTTTATCGAGGTGGGGGCATGAGGGGCAAGTCACGAAATGGATTACACGGTAACCAGCGCGGAATACATGTGAGAGAACCTGATCATCTTGTTGAAAAAGGAAAGGCCCCCGTGCAGCACCCGGCGGCAGGGGGCCTTATTGGGATTTGCTTCTTGTGATCAGGAAATTGGGTGTCGTTTCGCTTAAGGGAGATCGATGCGAACGATCTGGCCAAGGCCCGCCGGGGCTGCACCGAAGTTCGAGACGTGGGGATCGCCTCGGACCAAGGGTCATTGCGGTCGGAACGGACAGGCCGGTTGCGACGTTTTGAATGCTGCCATCTGCCCTGACGCGCACAACCTTGCCTTTGCCGGGAGTTGGATTCCCGGAGCATCGGAAAGTTCGAGCTCATAGAGGAGCCTGTCGGGTCCGAAGGCAGCTGACACTATGGCCGTGAATCCCGCCTTCGAGCCGAGCACTGGATGCCGTGTTGCTCGCAGGAAAGTGGGCAACACAAACGGTTCATCCGATGAAACTCTTTTGTTCGGTCGAACGAGAGGGGTCACCAGCATCAGCTAAGCGAATTTCCCGTTTCATCCCAGATCAGGGTGCCGTGGGTTTCTTTGAGGAATATCGTGCCCACGACGAAGGTGAGCAACGCGACGGCAATGGGATAAAAAAGCCCCGCGTAGATATTGCCCGTCGCGGCCGACAAGCTCACACCGATGAGCGGGAGCAGGCCACCAAAAACTCCGTTCCCGATGTGATAAGGCAGGGAAACGGAGGTATAGCGGATCTTGGCTGGGAACGCCTCGACAAGGTATGCGGCAATGGGTCCGTAGATCATGCACGCAAAGATGGTCTGAAACCAGATAAGAAAGATCAGCGCGGGTTGGTTGGGATGAGCCGCCTCGGGTGCGGGAACGAGGTCACCGGTGACGGTGTCGCGGGTCAGCGGCGTGAGCCGGATGTCGCCAGTGATCTTGTCTTTGACGGAACTGACGGTGACCACGTTGTTTCCTGCAGCTTGCCGCATGGCCTTGTAGATGGGGAAGTAAAAAACCGCCGCCAACAGGAGGGAAGAGAGCATGAGCTTCTTGCGCCCGATGCGGTCGGAGAGCGCGCCAAACACGGTAAAGAACGGCATCGCGGCAATCAGCGCGATGGCCATGACGACGTTTGATGTGTGTGCGCTTATACGGAGAATGTTCTGCATGAAGAAGAGCGCGAAAAACATTCCAGTATAGGAGAGCACCGACTGGCCCGCAGCAGCGCCAAAGAGCGAGATCAGCACCAGTTTCAGATTTGCCCAGTTAGCGAACGCATCTCTCAGGGGCCTGGTGGAATGCGTTCCGTTGGACTTCATTTGCGAGAAGATGGGCGATTCCTTCATCTGGATGCGGATATAGAGAGAGATGCTGACGAGGACAAGAGAGAGGAGAAAAGGAAGACGCCAGCCCCAGAGCTGAAAGCTTGGGCCGGCCATGAAGTGTTCCGTAAGGAGGATGACCCCAAGAGAGACGACGAAGCCCAGTCCCGCGGTTATCTGTATGTAGCTGGTGTAGAGACCGCGCTTGCCGTCAGGCACGTGCTCGGCGAGGTAAACAGCTGCGCCTCCGTACTCTCCGCCGAGCGCGAGGCCTTGAAGTAGCCGGATAACAATCAGCGCGATTGGTGCAAACCATCCAGCGGTCTTGAAAGTTGGCAAAAGTCCGATCGCGGCCGTGGAACCGCCCATGATGGAGAGCGTAATGATGAAGGCGATTCTTCGGCCGACGATGTCGCCAACACAGCCGAAGAAGAGAGCGCCAAATGGGCGCACGAGAAATCCCACTGCAAACGTGGCCAGATAAGCAATGAGAGCGAATGTGTCGTTACCCGGAGGGTAGAACTTAACGGCCAGGACAGATGTCAGCGAACCAAAAATGTAGAAGTCATACCACTCGATCATGGTGCCAGTGACAGAGCCCATGACGACGCGCATGAGGGAGTTCTGATTGACGGCATCGGTGCGCGCGAAATCGAGGGATGACATTCGGAATCGACCTCGCAAACAAACGATGTTGAGGCAACTGTGCCGGGACGGATAGACGCATGTCAAGGCAAATCAAGGGTGCCGCCTCGTCGGATTTCGAAACGCCCTTGTTCGGCTTCAGTTCATCGACTTCTAGAATTCCGGGTAGAATGGTGGCGCAATGGACACAGCGACAATTCGCGGTGATTGGGTTGGCCGCACCGTCGAAGGAAAATTCCCGCTCCTCGAGTGGTTGGGCGGCTCGGAACGCGGCGGTGTTTTTCTGACCGAAGTTTCTGCAGACGGATCGCAGAAAGCCGCCATCAAGCTCATCCCCGCTGACGGTGCAGCCGCGGAGGTCAGAACCGCAGCGTGGACGGCGACCGCAGGGCTGTCGCATCCTCACCTCATGCCGTTGCACCACGCGGGACGTTCGCAGATCGATGATGTTCCGTTCGCATACTTTGTCACGGAATATGCCGACGAGGTTCTCGCCCAGATTCTCGCGGAGAGGGCACTCACGCCGCCTGAAGCGAAGGAGATGCTTGACCCGGTGCTCGACGCTCTTTCCTATCTTCACGGCAAAGGGTTCGTGCACGGTGACCTCAAACCAACAAACATCATGGTCGTGGGCGAACAGCTCAAGCTTTCGATAGATCACATTCATGGCGTCGGCGAGCAAGAAAAGAGCGCGCGGGGACTAAGGATTTACGACGCGCCGGAATGCGCCACCGGGAAGATTACTGCTGCCGCAGACGTTTGGTCGCTTGGCGTCACTTTGGTTGAGTCTCTGACTCAACATCTGCCGGTCTGGGAAAGATCTTCCAATGTGGATCCGATTTTGGCAGAATCGATTCCCCAACCGTTCTCCACGATCGCGCGGGAGTGTTTAAGACGAGACCCTGAGCGTCGATGCACCCTGGGCGATATCAGGAATCGCCTCGCACCTGCGAACTCGGTGCCAGACCCATATCCGGACCCAGTCCGCAGGGTTGGCGTTCCGGCTGAATCGGCCGGAATAACCGCCGAGACGCCCCCATCAAAGTCGCGCGTTGTGGCTCTCGTTGGTGCAGGTCTCCTGCTGATTGCACTGATCGCAATTCTGATGATGCGATCTCATCACACGGACCCCTCGGTGCCAGCTGCGAGCCAATCCGCGTCCGAGAGCCAAGCTGCGCCTTTGAGCGAGCAACCTGCATCCGAGGCTGCCGTGCCTCAACCGCAGGCTCCCGCTGCCGCTTCGACACCGGTTGCCAAGGGCGTGGTCAAGGGTGACGTCGCCGAGCGGATTATGCCCGACGTTCTCGCCAGTGCGAGTGGAACAATTCAAGGCAAGATCAGCGTGAAGGTCCGGGTCGCGGTCGATGCGAACGGAGCAGTTTCGAATGCGACCCTCGACGCGCCGGGACCAAGCAAGTATTTCGCCAAAGTGGCCATGCAGGCCGCGGAGCGCTGGCGCTTCAAGCCCGCGCAGGTTGACGGTCAGCCTGCCGCGAGCGTTTGGGTTCTGCATTTTCAATTCAGACGTTCGGGGACAGAGGTCACACCGGTTGAGGTGTCTCCGTGACAAATGCTCCCTTTTCCCATCGCTTGCATGAATTCAGTGAAATTTTGGGGATCGTTCCATTCGGAGAGTGAGCCAGAGTCGGTAGGAGCAAG
>Ga0207683_10004007_pt1 | contig 12751 bp, 15 predicted proteins | sample KBSM73metaG_FD_184333 | JGI IMG/M metagenome (GOLD analysis project Ga0207683, IMG submission 184333) | Miscanthus rhizosphere microbial communities from Kellogg Biological Station, Michigan, USA - KBS M7-3 metaG (SPAdes) (version 2) | ecosystem: Host-associated > Plants > Roots > Rhizosphere >...
AGGCGCACGGCCTCACCGACAAGCAGGCCTCGCTGAGCGACAACACGCTCCGCGTCGTGATCCGCGAGTACACGCGGGAGGCCGGTGTCCGGAACCTCGAGCGGCGGATCGCCGACCTGCTGCGCAAGGCCGCCCGCGAGATCGCCGAGGACCGCGCGAAGAAGGTCGCGGTCGACACGCGCAAGGCCCGCGCCTGGCTCGGGCCGCGCCGCTTCCCGGCCGACCCGCGCAAGCGCACGGCCGACCCTGGCGTGGCGACCGGCCTCGCCTACACGCCCGTCGGCGGCGACGTGCTCTTCATCGAGGCGACCGCCTACCCGGGCAAGGGCAACCTGACGATCACGGGCCAGCTGGGCGACGTGATGCGGGAGTCGGCGCAAGCCGCGCTCTCGTGGGTGCGCTCGCACGCAGAGGAGCTCGGGCTCGCCGAGGGCTGGTTCGCCGAGCACGACGTGCACATCCACGTGCCCGCCGGCGCGGTGCCCAAAGACGGCCCCTCGGCCGGGATCACGATCGCGACGGCGATCGCCTCGCTCGTGCGGAACGAGCCGGTCGCCGAGGACGTCGGCATGACGGGCGAGATCACGCTCACGGGCCAGGTGCTGCCGATCGGAGGCATTCGCGAGAAGGTGCTCGCGGCCCAACGCTACGGCCTGAAGCGGATCGTTCTCCCGCGCGACAACGAGCCCGACCTCGTCGAGCTCCCGGCCGAGACGCGCAAGGAGCTCGAGTTCATCCCGGTCGACGCGATCGAGGAGGTCTTCGCGGTCGCATTCTCTGCGCCGGCGCGCTCACGCCCGCGCGCAGCGCCCGCTTCGGAGCGCCAGGCCGCGGCTTCCGGTTAGCGGCACGCGCGGGCAGGGTAGAGTCTCCCCGCTCGCAAGCAAGCCGAAAGGACGTTCTGCCATGACGAAGGCGAAGGACAGGCTCGAAGACGCGAAGCCCTACGTGAAGCGCGCGATCCAGGACGAGGAGCTGCGGGAGTCCCTGCGCAGTGCCTTCGCCACCGCCCGCGACGTCTACGACGAACTCGTCGGCAACCGCGGGGTCACGGGCATCGCTTCCAAGGTCGCCACCGACCAGGACATCCAGGATCAGCTCCGCTCGGCGATCGACGACCTGCGCAGCGCGGCGAACCGGGTTCAGGGGGCCGAGAGCCACAAGGGCCGCAACAGCTCGCTCCTGTTCGTGGGCATCGCGCTCGGGCTCCTCTTCAACCCGATCACCGGACCGGAGACTCGCCGCTGGCTGAAGGACACGATCTTCGGCGCCGACGACGAGTTCGGTTACGGCGCGGGATCGGGCGGTAACTCGAACTAAGCGCTAGGGCCGAGGCGCCTTCGGGCGCAGGCCGAGCGTCCGCAGCACCTGGCCCTCGCCGGCGCTCTGCCGGCTCATCGCGCGCTGGAGCGAGGCCGGGTCGAGGCCGCTCGCCTCGGAGATGTCCGAGACCTGCAGCAGGATCGCCGCCGGTTTGGGCGCCGGGTCGGCGATGCCGGTCTGCGCGAGCCAGGAGGCGACGTCCGAGAAGCGGACGTCCTGGAGGTGGTTCCAGGCGTCGAGGTACGGCGTCGGGTCGACCGCGCCGTCGTAGCCCATGAAGAGGAGCGAGTACGGGTGCACCTCGAAGTGGAGGTGCGTCGGCGTGCCCTGCGCGTCGCCCGTGTTGCCGACGAAGCCCAGCATCTCGCCGGCCCGGACGCGCGCGCCGTTCTTCGCGAGCGGCGTGAACGCCGAGAGGTGCGCGTAGTAGAACTGGTTGCCCTGGTCGTCGCGCAGCCAGAGCCGATTGCCGCCCACGTCGTTCCAGCCGACCGAGAAGACGGTCCCGTCGGCGACGGCGAGGATCGGGGCGCCGAGCGGGGCGAAGATGTCGTCGCCGTGGTGCCAGTTGCCCGAGACGTCGCCGCGGAAGGCGCCGTAGGTGTCGCCGAACTGCGACGGCCCGTAGACCGGGAAGACGTAGCCGCCGGCGGTCAGCTTCGGCTGCAGGCCGATCGGCGGCCGGACGAGCGACGGGGACGCGGACTGCTTCTTCTTCGTCGGCTCCGGCGCGACGGGGGGCTTCTTCGCCGGCTGCTTCGCGGTCTGCTTCGGCGACGGTCCGGGCACGATCGGCTTGGGCGATGGCGCCACGCTCGCCTGGACGCTCGCTTCCGCGTAGCCGATCTGGATCACCGATCCTGCAGGCAGCCCACCGTGCGGGGCGGTCAGGTGGATCGCGAGGGCGCTGACGAACCCGTGGAAGCCCTGGCTCCCGCCGGCGCCGAGGCTCGAGTCGGTGCCCTCTTCGAGCGTGGTCAGGTAGCCCCAGTCCGCGAGCGGCACACGGATGTTCCGCGCGGGCGGCGTATCGGTCCCGAGAACGACCAGACCCGTGACCGAGGCACCCGAGAAATTGCCGTTCGCGTTCCGGCCGCGGGTGGAGCCGCGCGCGGCACCCGTCACCGTCGTGGCGGTGACCTCGCCGCCGAAGACGCTGATCGTGCCGACCTGCGTCGTCGCGCTCGCCGTCGCCGACGTGCCGGAGTTGGTCGCGGCGGACGCGCTGATCGACCCGGTCGTCACCACGGAGCCGTCACTCGGGTAGGCAAAGCTCGCGCCGAAGGCCGCGTGGTCGGGCGGAGACGAGATCGAGCCGGCGGTCGCGCCGGGCTGGCCCGGAATCACGACCCGGACCGCGACGGCGCGCGCAGACCCGCCTGCGGCGCCGGCGCCCCCGGCGCCCCCCGCCCCCGAGATCAGGACGAGGAGACCCGACAGCGCCACGAGCATCGTGAGCCGCTTCCCCACCGTCCCCGCATTATCAGCAAAGACGGCGACGAATGGAGGTTTCGACTAGGTGTCGGCCGCCAGGCGCCGCTTCGCGAACTCCGCGAAGCGAGCCCGCTCCTCGTCGCTCGGGCCGAGCCGGTCGGATGGGACGTCGGCCTCGGCAACCTCCTTCGCAACCGCGAGCACCTCGGCCACGACGGCCTCCCGATGCTGCGGATCGTTCGCCAGCTGCTCGGCCCAGGTTGCGTCCTCGACCTCTTCGACGTCGTGCTCGACGAGCAGCCGGCCCAGGAGAATGCCGACGCGGATGTAGGCGAAGGTACGGAACGCGAGCAACTGCTTGGGCGAGGAGACCAGCTCCCCGATCTCCGGGTGCTCGACCTGCACCTGCTCGACGATCGAGCCGATCGGCTCGTCGACCAGCGGGATCCAGACCTCGTCGTCCCCGACCACGTCAGGAAGCATAGGACGGCCTTCGCAGCGCCCGCCAGGCGAGCTGGGCCGCGACGGCGAGCATCAGCACGCCGAACAGCCGGCGCAACACGTGCTCGGGTAAGGCCTCAGCGATCTGGACACCGCCCTCGACGCCTGCGACCGCCGCCAGGCCGAGGATCAGCGCGGGCCGCCAGCGCACGTTCCCGTAGCGGCCCTGGCGCCAGGCGCCCGCGATCGAGGTCGGCAGGATCGCGAGCAGCGAGGTCGCTTCGGCGTGGAGCTGCGTCAGGCCGAGCACGAGCGTCAATGTCGGCACGAACAGGATCCCGCCGCCGACACCGAAGAGGCCTGCGAGCACGCCCGCGAACAGCCCGATCGCAGCCGCTAGCAGCAGCGCCCACATCAGACCAGCAGGTAGACCGCGACGGCCGCGAGCAGCGCGGCGAAGGCCAGGGTCAGCGTGCGGTTGGCGAGCCGCTGCTGCAGCGAGGCGCCGGCGACCGCCCCGAACGCCGCCGGCAGGCCGACGACCGCGGCGGCTCCGACCTTCAGCTCGCCGTGGAAGGCGTAGCTCACCGCGCCCACGAAGGCAATCAGGCCAATCGCCGCGAGCGACGTCGCCATCGCCGGTCTCTCCTCGAAGTGCGCGAGCAGAATCAGCAGGGGCACGGCGACGATTCCGCCGCCCACGCCCAGGAGCGCGCTGAAGAGGCCGGCCAGCAGGCCGATGAGGACGAGGCGCAGCACCGCCGTATTCTGCGCGTGTGGACGATCCGCTGGCGCTGCTGCGGTCGGAGCCCGACCGGGCGGCGGTGATGCTCGACGTCGACGGGACGCTGGCGCCGATCGTCGCGCGGCCCGACCTGGCGGCAGTGCCGAAGGGGACGCGCGCCGAGGTGCGCCGGCTGGCGAGCCGGTACGCGCTCGTCGCCTGCGTCAGCGGGCGGACAGCGGAGGAGGCCGAGCGGCTGGTCGGCGTCGACGGCGTCGTCTACGTCGGCGTGCACGGGCTCGAGCTCGCACCGGAGGCGGCGGCGTGGCGCGAGGCGCTGCGCCCGTTCGCGGCCGAGCCGTGGCCATGGCTGGAGGACAAGGGCCTGACCGTCGCGCTGCACTGGCGGGAGGCGCCGGACGAGGAGGAGGCCGAGCGGACGCTGGAGGCGGTGGCGGCGCGCGCCGAGGCCGCCGGGCTCGAGGCGCGGTGGGGGCGGAAGGTACTGGAGCTACGGCCGCCGGTCGCAGCCGACAAGGGCACGGCCGTGCGCTTCCTGCTCGAGGAGCGCGGCCTGCGCCGGGCGCTCTACGCCGGCGACGACACGACCGACCTGGACGCGTTTCGCGGGCTCGAGGGCCTCGAGGTGGGCGTGCGAGTGGCGATCGTCTCGCCGGAGTCGCCTCCCGAGCTTCGGGAGGCCGCGGACGTGGTGGTCGCGTCGCCCGAGGAGCTGGTCGAGCTGCTGCGTACGCTTTAGGAGAAGGCGAGCAGGGCGACGCCCAGCACGACCACGGCGGCGCCTGTCAACCGGGTCGAGCTCACCCGCTCGCCGAGGAAGACCGCCGCGGCGCCCGTCGCGATCACGACGCTCGTCTCGCGCACCGCGGCAACCGCTGGCGCGCTTGCCAGCCGCAGCGCGAGCAGCACCAGCAGGTACGCCGAGGCCGAGGCCACCCCGATGACCACCGTCGCCGGGTCGAGCGCGGCGCGCACCCGCCCGCGGCCGACGAGCAGCGTGTAGACGAGCGCCGGCGCGACCATGACGAGCAGCAGGTACGGGCCGGCCGCCGCGTGCCGGATCCCGTAGCGGTCGACGACCGTGTAACCGGCGATCGCGGCGGCGATCGTGACGCCGAACGCCAGTCCGCGGGCGCTCCCGCGCGCTCCACGGACGAGCAGCACGCCGATTCCAACGGCGATCACGCCCGCCACGCCGAGCGCCGAGGGCAGCGCGCCGCCGGCGGCTACGACGTAGAGCAGGGCCAGCACCGGCGCGAGCCCACGCGCGACGGGGTAGACCAGGCTCAGCTCGTAGCGCCGGTACGCGGTTGCGAGGAGCGCGACGTACGCGAGCTCGAGGGCAGCGGAGGCGACGATGAACGGCAGCGCCGCGGCCTCGACACGCCAGGTCAGCGCGGCGGGCAGGACGAGCACGAGCAGAAGCACGAGGAGCGCGACGGCGGTCGCGGCTTCGATGTCGCGCTCGCGCGCGAGCAGCAGGTTCCAGAGGGCGTGCAGCGCGGCGGCGCCGAGCGCAAGCCCCAGCGCGTCGAGCGGCATGCGCGCGACCGTACCATCGGGCGATGCACCTGACCGATGCGGTCCTCGCGCCGCTGCGGGAGCGCTACGGCGAGCCGCGGCCGCTGCACTGGGACGGCGAAGTGACCGCGCAGGAGTTCGCGCTCGCGGGCAGCTCGCCCGGACGGCGCCACGACGTCACCTTCTTCGTCTTCGACCCGGGCGACCGGCTCGCCCTGATCCAGAAGCCGTCGTACCCGGACGGCGTCTGGCGCCCTCCGGGCGGCGGCGTGCGGCCGGGCGAGGGGTTCGAGCTGGGCGTGCAGCGCGAGGCGCGCGAAGAGCTCGGCATCCACATCGAGCTCGAGCGGTTCCTCGTCAGCAGCGAGGCGACCTTCCGCGGACCCGACACTTCGATCGACTGGCGCACGCACGTCTTCTCGGCGAGCACGGACGAGGAGCAGCTCGACCCGATCGACACGCATGAGATCAGCGCCGCCCGCTGGGGCAGCGCCGAGGAACTGGGCGGCCCGATCAGGGCGCGCCTGCTCGGGACCGGCAGGGCGCTCTGGCGCTACCGCGTCGCGTTGCACGACGCTGCCCTCGCCGCGTTGGGCGATGTCCCAGGGACAGTCCCTGGGACACGTTCCTGAGAGCGTCAGGGCGACTCGAAAAGATGTGACGCCGCCCGCTCCTCGGCTGTTTCGGCCACGACCGGGGGACTGTCCCCGGGGCATGGCTTGGCTAGACGAGTGCCAGCAGCTCCGGTAGTTCCCGGATCCGCAGGCCGGCCCAATCCTCGGGTAGCTCGCCCGTCGGCGACTCGACTCCCACGGCGGTCATGCCGACTCGCTCAGCGCCACCGAGCTCGTCGTTCGCACCGTCTCCGACGAACATCGCATCTTCCGCATCGACAGCGAGCTGCTCCAGAGCGATTTGGTAGATCCGCGGGTCCGGCTTGCGCAGACCGACCGCGGCCGAGAAGACCTCGGCATCGAACAGCCCGTGGAAGTCGGTCTCCTCCCAGAGCGAGACCACGTCCTCGCTGCAGACGGTGATCAGGCCGGTCTTGAGCCCACGCTCGCGCAGCGTGGCAATCGTCTCGACCGCGCCCGGCACCGGCACCAGCCCCTTGCGGGTCACCTCGCGCCGCAGCGCGGTCACCCGCTCGACCGCCTCCGGCGAGAGGTCGAACAGGTCGAGCACGTCGCTCATCGGCCCCTGCTCGCGCATGTGCGCCAGCTCTCCGTACCAGCGGCTCTCGAACTCCTCGACGGTGAGGCCGAGGTGCTCGGCGACTTGCGGCCTCGTCTCCGCCCAGAGGTCCTCGGGCCAGACCGCGATGGTGTTCCACAGGTCGAAGATCACCGCGCGCAGCGCTGCAGCACCTCCCACGCGGCGCCGACGTCGTCCTCCGTCTGGCGTGCGTTTCCTGTCGCGAGGCGCAGCACGAAGCGGCCGTTCAGGCGCGTGCCCGAGAGGAAGGCCTCGCCCGTCGCGTTGACCCGCTCGAGCAGCACCTCGTTCTCCTGGTCGGAGCCCTCACGGCGGAAGCAGACGACGGAGAACGGCCGCGGCGCGCACAGCTCCCAACCGGGCTCGTCGCGCACCCAGCCTTCGAAGAGCGCTGCGAGCGCGATGCTCTTCCGGATCGCCTCCTGCAGGCCCTCCCGGCCGTAGCAGCGGAGCACCGTCCAGAGCTTGAGCGCCCGGAACCCGCGGCCCAACTCGACCGAGTACTCGCTGAAACTCACGACCTCGTCCGATGTGCGCAGGTACTCGGGCACGAGGCTGAACGCGGCGCGGAGCTCTTCCGGCCGTTGTGTCCAGAAGGCCGAGCAACCCTGGGTGACGAGCAGCCATTTGTGCGGATTGACCACGAGCGAGTCGACTCCCTCGATCCCCTCGAACGCCCAGCGCAGCTCGGGGCACACCATCGCGGAGCCGGCATACGCGGCGTCCACGTGCACCCAGACGCCCGCCGAAGCGCAGCGCTCGACCACCGCCGCGACCGGGTCGACCGACGTCGTCGAGGTCGTCCCGACGGTGGCGACGACGGCGGAGGCGCCCTCGAGCTCCAAAGCCTCAGGACGCAGCCGGAACTCGTCGTCGACCGGCACCTTGCGCAGCTCCAGCCCGAGCAGGCGGCAGGCTCGCTCGACGGACGAGTGCGCGTGCTCCGAGGCGAGCACGTGGCCCGGCTTCGCCTCTCGCGCCGCGGCCAGCGCGCCGAGCGTCGCCACCGACGCGCCCTGCTCCAGGTGCCCGTGCCAGCCATCGGGAAGGCCGAGCAGCTCGGCGAGCCACGCGAGCGTCACCTCTTCGAGCTCCTGCAGCGCCGGCGAGGCGCGCCAGAGGATCCCGACCTGGTTCAGCCCGGCCGCGAGCAGGTCGGCGAGGATCGCCGGCTCCGAGCCGGTGGTCGAGAAGTACGCGAAGAAGCGCGGGCTCTGCCAGTTCGTGATGCCCGGCAGCAAGATCTCATCGAGGTCCTGCAACACGGCCGGGAACTCCTCGCCGTGCTCGGGAGCCGAAGCCGGGAGCGCGGCCCGCACGTCGCCGGGCGCCACCTGCGCCAAGGCGGGCAGCTCGCGCACACGCTCGAGGTACGACGCGACCCAGTCGAGCGCCGCCGCACCGTCGTCCCGCAGCGCCACTAGCCCTTCCGCGCCCTGACCGCCGTGCCGTACGCGCAGATCTCGGTCCAGTTCCCGCCCATCTCCGAGGTGTCGAACCGCATGGCCACGATCGCGTCCGCGCCCTTCGCCTGCGCTTCCTCGACCATCCGCTCGATCACCTGGAGGCGGCTGTCGACGAGCGCCTTCGTCATCCCCTTCAGCTCGCCGCCGACCAGCGACTTGAAACCGGCGCCGATCTGCGAGCCGACGTTGCGCGAGCGCACGGTCAGGCCGAAGACCTCGCCGAGCGTCTCCGTGATCTCGTAGCCGGGCAGGTCGTTCGCGGTCGTGATCAGCATCGTCTCCTCCTACTTCATGAGCTTCTTCAGCTGAGCCCACGTGCGCGTGTTCGCGACCTGCTCCGCCGTCAGCCATGCGCGGCGGGCCTGGGCGACGCCGAAGTCGACGTACCCCAGGGCCTTCAGCTGATGCGCGTCGCTCGAGATCACGATCGGCACGCCCGCCTGGCCCGCGAGTCGCGCGTTCACGTCGCGCAGGTCGAGCCGGTCGGGCTGCGAGTTGATCTCGAGGAAGGTGCCCGTCTCGAGCGCCTTCTCGAGCACGCGCTCGAGATCGATCTCCATCGGCTCGCGCCGCGTGATCTTGCGGCCGGTCAGGTGGCCGATCACGTGCACGTGCGGATTCTCCATCGTCGCCAGGATCCGCTCGGTCGGCTCGCGGTCGAACGCCGTGTGGATCGAGGCGACGACCCAGTCGCGCTCGGCCAGCACCTCGTCGGGCACGTCGAGCGTGCCGTCGGCCTTGATGTTCACCTCGACGCCTTTCAGCAGCTTCAGCGGCGCTACTTGCTCCGCGAGCTTGTCGATCTCCTTCGCCTGCGCCTCCATGCGGCCCTCGCGCAGGTAGTGCGAATGGTCTGTGATCGCGTAGTACGCGTAGCCGCGCTCCTTTGCGGCATGCACCATTTCCTCGAGCGTGTTCTTGCCGTCCGCCGACCAGTGCGAGTGCGTGTGCAGGTCCCCGCGCAGCTGGCCCTGCTCGATCAGCTTCGGCAGCTCTCCCCTGCGCGCAGCCTCGAGCTCGCCCGCGTTCTCGCGCAGCTCGGGCGGGATGTACTCGTAGCCGAGCCGGTCGTAGACCTCGTGCTCGCTCTCGGCGGTGACCACCTCGCCCGAGTCGACGATCGTGATCCCGTACTCCGAGACGGAGAAGCCGCGGCGCACGGCGTCCTCGCGCAGCGCCATGTTGTGCTCCTTCGAGCCCGTGAAGTGCTGCAGCAGGTTGCCGTAGCTCTCGGGCGGCACCACGCGCAGGTCGAAGCGGAAGCCGTCGTGCGAGACGACCGTCGCCTTCGTCGCGCCCTTCGCGACCACCTCCGAAACCCAGGTCAACTTCGTGAAGTAGTCCGTCAGCGCCTTCGGGTCGCTGGCCGTCGCGATGATGTCGAGGTCGCGCACGGTCTCACGCCGGCGCCGCGCGCTGCCAGCCTCGCAGACGCGGTCGGCGGCCGGATGCTCGCGCAGCGTGTCGACGACCGCGAGCAGCGCCGGCAGGGCCTGCCCGAGCAGCGTGCGCGGCTCAGCCGAGACCTTCTTCTTCCGCCCGGCCGCCTTGAGCACGGCCTCCTCGGTCTTGGCGCCGAGCCCCGGCAGCGTCCGCAACCGCTGGGCGCGTGCCGCCTCCTTCAGCTCGGCGAGCGTCGTGACGCCGAGCTCCTGCCAGATCTTCCGGACCGTCTTCGGACCCATCCCCGGGATGTGCAGGAACTCGACCACCTCTGGCGGGATCGTCTTGCGGCGCTTCGACAGCGCCTCGATCTCGCCCGTGTCGACGATCTGGACGATCTTGTCCTGGATCGTCGCGCCGATTCCGGGCAGCTCCTTCGCCGTCCCGTCCAGCGCCAGCTGCGCGACCGGCGTCCCCGTCTCGCGCACACGCGAGGCGGCGCGGCGGTAGGCGATCACCCGGAACGACGCCTGACCCTCGATCTCGAGCAGGTCGGCGAGCAGCTCCAGCTGCTCGGCGATCTCCGCGTTGCGGGGAAGTGACTTGGTCTTGGCCACGCACAGCGATCATAGGGGCGTGAAGGCGGTCGTCTGCCTGCCCACCTACAACGAGCGCGAGAACCTCGAGCGCATGGTCGACGCGCTCGCGGGCAAGGGCGTCTCGGTGCTCGTAATCGACGACAATTCGCCCGACGGCACGGGCCGGCTGGCCGACGAGCTCGCCGCACGGAACGGCCACGTCGCGGTGCTCCACCGTGGGCACAAGGAAGGCCTCGGGCCCGCGTACCTCGCCGGCTTCAGGCACGTGCTCGAGGACCCGGAGGCGGAGCTGGTGCTGGAGATGGACGCCGACTTCTCGCACGACCCGAACGACGTGCCGCGGCTGATCGAGGCGGCACACGACGCCGACCTGGTGCTCGGATCGCGCTATGTCGACGGCGGTTCGATCGGTAGCTGGGGCCTCGTGCGGCGGTTCGTCTCGGCCGGCGGCTCGCTCTACGCGCGCGTCGTGCTCGGCGTCGGCGTGCGCGATCTGACCGGCGGCTTCAAGTGCTTCCGGCGCGAGGTGCTCGAGACCCTCGACCTCGACGCGATCGACTCGCGCGGCTACGCCTTCCAGATCGAGACGACCTATCGAGCGCTGCGCGCCGGGTTCCGCGTGGTCGAAGTGCCGATCGAGTTCGTCGACCGCGAGCACGGCGGCTCGAAGATGAGCCGGTCGATCGTGCTCGAGGCGATCTGGAAGGTGCCGGTGCTCCGGCTCCGCGCGCTGGTGGGCCGCCTGTAGCCTGCGACCGTGGTCGACGTCACCGATGCGAGCTTCGACGCTGAGGTCCTGCAGGCCGAGACGCCCGTCGTGGTCGACTTCTGGGCGCCCTGGTGCGGCCCGTGCCATGCGGTCGAGCCGGTCCTCACAGCGCTCGCGGCGGACCACGGCAGCGTCAAGTTCGTGAAGCTCGACATCGACCAGAACCTGCAGACCGCCTCGCGCTACGAGGTGCTCTCGATCCCGACGGCGATCCTGTTCGAGGACGGCGAGCCCCGCGAGACCGTGGTCGGGGCCAGGCCGCGCTCGTACTACGAGCAGGCCTGGAGCGCCTGGCTCACGACGTCGTCTGCTCGCTGACGCGCGGCTGCGTGGACCGCCGCAGGGCCCGCGAGCTGCGGCGGGAGACGCGGATCGTCCCGCCGGCCGAGCTCATCCGGATCCGCGGGTCGGCGATCGAGTAGAGGATGTCGACCACGAGGTTCGCGATCACGACCGCGAAGCTGACGACGAGCGCGATCCCCATGATCACCGCCGTGTCGCCGGACCCGATCGCGTTGACGAACAGCCGTCCCATCCCGGGCAGGTCGTAGATCTGCTCGATGAAGAGCGCGCCGGCGAAGGCGACGCCGACGTCCATCCCCAACATGGTGATGATCGGCAGCATCGCGTTCCGCAGGGCGTGCTTTCGCACGATCCGCGAGGTGCTCGCGCCCTTCGCCCGGGCGGTGCGGATGTAGTCCTCGTCCAGCGTCTCGAGCAGGCTCGCCCGGATCATCCGAGCGTAGAGCGCCGCGAAGATGATCCCGTAGGTAATCCACGGGAGCGTCATGTGGTACGCCCAGTAGCGGGGGCCGAAGCAGCCGTTCGAGCTGTCCTTGACGTGGCTGAAGTCGCAGTAGCCCGCGATCGGGAACCAGTGCAGCCGGGCGCCGAAGGTGTACGAGAAGAGCAGGCTCAGCCAGAGCGGGTGGCAGGCTGCGCCAATGAGCACGAACGCCATCGCTCCTTTGTCGATCAGCGATCGCGGGCGCAGCGCCGCCAGGATCCCGATCGGGAAGGCCATCAGCAGCCAGAGGATCATCCCGCCGATCACGAGCGACGCCGTGACCGGCAGCGCCCGGGCGATCACGGTGGTCGCCGGCTCGCCCGAGGCCCGTGAGTTGCCAAGGTCGGCGTGCAGCGCGACGTGGCCGAGGAAGCTCAGGTAGGCAACGGGCACGGTGCCGCGGGCGTCGAACGGCGTCAGGATGTCGGTGCCGCGCTCGTTGCGGCGGCCGTTGGTGAAGTGTTTCGGCAGGACGAAAAAGACGACGAACGTCACCAGCGTCACCACGAAGGTGAGCACGATCGCCCAACTCAGCCGCCTGACGATGAAGGCCAGCACTAGTTCCCCGGGCTAGAGTGGCTGCTCGCGCAGATCAGCGCAAGTCGCGGGCCCCCCGCGCGCCGAAGTGCTCCCACCCTGCCAGGGCTACGGGCTCGCCGCGAAGCCGGATTTCGACGCCTTCGCCTTCGACGCAGCGGCCGACCACGGCGAATCCCAACGGATCCGGCGTGGCGGCCAGCAGCTCGTAGTCCTCGCCGAAGCCGAGGTCGTCGACCGTCGCGTCCGGGGCGAGCGGAACGTGCTCGAGGTCGAGCTCGATCCGGCAGCCCGAGCGGGTGGCGACGTGCTGCGCGTCAACCCCGAGCCCGTCCGAGATGTCCGTGAGCGCGTGTGCCGCTTTCGCGAGGCGGCGCCCCTCTTCCAGGCGAACCGGCGGTCGAGCGTGCCGCTGCTCACGGAAGGCGGCACCCGCCGCGCCGAGCGGGCCGGTCACGACTACGAGGTCTCCCGGTCTTGCGCCTGCGCGGCCGGGCACCCGTTGGGAGCGGCCGACCGCCGTGACGGCGA
>Ga0207683_10004009_pt1 | contig 12743 bp, 14 predicted proteins | sample KBSM73metaG_FD_184333 | JGI IMG/M metagenome (GOLD analysis project Ga0207683, IMG submission 184333) | Miscanthus rhizosphere microbial communities from Kellogg Biological Station, Michigan, USA - KBS M7-3 metaG (SPAdes) (version 2) | ecosystem: Host-associated > Plants > Roots > Rhizosphere >...
CGCCGAGAGGAGAACGCCGGGAATGCGAAGCATTGCTTCCAGCACCGCGGTGCCATTAGGCGTCTTCGAGACGATGAGCACGGCACTCACGATCGAGTAAATGACGGTCGCCCACAGGAATGTCATGCGAAGGACGTACCAGTACACAGGGAAGATCGCAGGGCCGATGAGGTACTGCTGTGGCTGATAGCGAGCCGCGACCATGATGGGATGGCCGATCTGTCTGAGCCAATCTTCCTGCTCGCCGAGTGTGAGAGGGCGGCCGAGTTCGGACTCTTTGTCTTCGAGCTGCGACTCCATGTTAGCGCGGAGTTCAGCGATGATGTCGTCTTGCCGGCGGAGAGGCAAGTACTTTTTTACGGCTTGGAGATAACGGTCAAGAAGTTCCATGGCGTCTTCCTTACTTGAAACAGGATTCGATGTACCTAGACGATTCGGTTGATGGATGCGTTGATGTCGTGCCACTCCTGGAGCAAATGGGTCAGGATTTGCTCGCCTTCGGGGGAGAGGCGATAGAAGCGCTTGTTGCGTTTCTCCTCTTCGCGCCACTCGCTGACGAGGAGGCCCTGGGTTTCGAGGCGTCGCAGGAGTGGATAGAGGGTGCTTTCGTCGATGACCAGGCCATGATCGGCGAGGTCTTTGCGGAGCGTGTAGCCGTAATGCTCCTGCCTGAGCTGCGCGAGGACGGCGAGAGTAAGACAGCCGCGCCGGAGCTCGAGCCGAAGGTTTTCAAAGACGTTTTCGGTGAGGGTCATGCTGTGCCTCGTACACTGTACTTCACATACTGTGTCATATACAGTGTATGACGTCAAGTGGAATTTCGGATTTTTGGGAAAATTGCGGCTTAGACTGGGCTGGCATGGATAACGAGCGAATTCGCGCGATTTGCATGAGACTTCCGCATGTTGCGGAGACATTGAACTGGGGTCATCACCTTGTCTATTGGGTGGGCGATCGCGATATTGGCGGGAAGATGTTTGCTATGACGGACCTGGATGGTACCGGAACCGGGGTGCTAACGTTTCACTGCGGGGCGGAGCGCTTTCACGAGTTGCTGGAAATTGATGGGATTTCGGGCTCTCCCTATTTGGCCAAAGTGCACTGGGTGACGGTGGCAAGGTGGGATGTTTTGCGGGCGCGTGAGTATGAAGACGAGCTGCGGCGGGCTCATGATTTGATCTTTGAAAAGCTGCCGAAGCGGACGAAGACGGTATTGGCGATGCCTGAAAAGGAACGAGCGAAGGTGATTCGAGAGCGTAAAAAGGTGCTGAAGGAACGTGCCGCCGCGAGCCCGACGAAGGGGAGAAAGAAGTCGACCGGTTGAGATTTGGGTTCCCACGTCTCAGAATCGAGAGATGTGCTTCCGTTGGGTTGATCCGGCGTCGCAGTTTCTGCGGGAACCGTGCTTGCTTGCGGCGCGTATTGATGGATGAATGTCGCAGTTACGACTGTGCCGAGGGCTGACTGATATGGCGAAGTTTTTGTTGTGGTGCATTCTTTTGGTGCTGTGCTGGCCACTGGCCTTGCTTGCGTTGGTCGCCTATCCATTTGTATGGCTGCTGTTGCTGCCGTTTCGGATTCTTGGCATCGCGGTAGGTGGCGTGCTGGAACTGGTGAGCGCCATCATTTACATGCCGGTACGAATGGTTCGAGCGATCTGACAGGCAGCTTCTAGTTCTAGCTTTTAGCTCTAGCTGTGAGAATCCCAGGTCTCAAATCGAGACATGGGGCACCCTGTACCGGCAGCTTGTGACGACGATTCTTTCAGCGGTTTCGGGTCGACAATCTGTTTTTGTAGCGTTGCTTCTTCGATGGCATCCAAAAACAACGGGCATACCTCCGCGATCGAAGGAGACGTTTATGAAGGTTGTTGTTTATGGCGCTACAGGGAATGCAGGTAGCCGCATCGTGAGTGAGTTGAAATCGCGAGGACACAGTATTATCGCGGTCGCGCGCGATACGAGCAAAGTTCCTGCCGGCATCGAAAGCCGCCAGGATGATCTGAGCAACGTGGACAAGATTGCAGAGGTCATCAAACGGGCCGATGCGGTGGTGAGTGCGTACGGTCCTCCGCAGAACGATACTGACCAACTGATTGGGGTGACTGAGCGAGAGATTGCGGCGGTTCGTAAGGTCGGCAGGATTCGCCTCATCGTTGTGGGTGGCGCCGGCTCGCTGGAGGTCGCACCGGGTGTGTCGCTACTGGCTTCAGGGCATCTCCCTGAAGCGTGGGTTCCGATAGCGACCTCGCACGCGAACGCATTGAAGTTGCTGGAAGGTTCTGACATCAACTGGACCTACTTCAGTCCCGCGGCATTTTTCGAGCCGGGACAAAGAACTGGCAAGTTCCGGCTTGGAGGGCGAAATCTTGTTGCCAACGAGAATGGAGAGAGCCGCATTTCGCTGGAAGACTATGCGATTGCGCTTGTGGATGAGTTGGAAAAGCCCGCGCATGAGCGGGCGCAGTTCACGATTGGGTACTGAGGGGCCAGCTGCGCAAAATAGATTCCAGGACCGAATTTAGTTCCATCGAAATGCTTACAATTCACCTCCAGATGAAATATGGAGGCACCTATGAGATATGCATCCTGCGCAAGGTTCAGTGCAGTTCTGCCGACTCAGAGGATTGCATCGCGTCTCCTCGACATCTTTTCTCAAAATGTTTTAGTTTTGCCGTATGGCAGGGATTGGTTTGGCACTTGACGGGAAGGTTGCGCTCATCACAGGCGGGTCGCGTGGGATTGGCGCGGAGACAGTGCGCTTGTTTGCTGAGGCCGGCGCCAGAGTGGTTTTCAGCTATCGGCAGGCGAAAGAGCCGGCGCTTGCACTGATGGCGCAGTGCGGTGGGCCAGCGCAGTGTGTCGCACTGAAATACGAACTGAGCACTCCCAAAGAAGGCTGGGGACTGGTCAACGCGGCGGTGAAGGCGTTCGGCCGCCTGGATATTCTGGTGGCCAATCACGGTGTGTGGGAGTCGGATGATGTGCCGATTGAGCTGATGACCGAGGATCAGTGGCGACGGACATTGGCGGTGAATCTGGACTCGGTATTTGGGCTGGTGCAGGCGGCGGTGACGCAGATGGAACTGCAAGGGCCTCCCCCAGTGGGGGCCGACGGCACCAAAGGGCATATCGTGCTGATCAGTTCGACGGCTGGACAGCGTGGAGAAGCGCTCCATGCCGACTACGCCGTGACGAAAGGCGCGTTGATCAGTCTGACAAAGAGCCTGTCGAGTGAGTTGGCGCCCCGAGGCTTCCGCGTAAATTGCGTAGCCCCAGGGTGGGTCGCTACCGAGATGTCGGCGGCGGCGCTGGATGATCCATCGCTAGGGCCGAGAATTGCGGCGGGTATCCCGGTGGGCCGGGTTGGAAACCCGCGCGAAATCGCTGGTCCGGTACTGTTTCTTTGCACGCCGCTGGCGGGATTCATCAGTGGAGAAGTACTTAACGTAAACGGCGGAGCTGTTCTGGCGGGGTAAGGGCTGGCTGCTATCTTCTATCTACTTGTCGGATTCGTGATTTCTCACACATGGCGCGAATGACCAGAGGTTTTGGCGACGGGACGAACTTATACACGGAGAAAGTGAATGCTGAAATTTTTGGTGGCGGTGCTGGCAATGATGATGCTGGCCGTTCCGCCTGCCGGACAAACGCAGCAGACTTACGACACCGAGGAAGTCAAGAACACGAAGCAGGCGCGCGCGGCGCTGGAAGCCATGGTGCAGGCACTCGGCGGCGATGCGTGGCTGAATATGAAGAACCAGGTTAGGGAAGGGCACATCGCGGCGTTCTACCACGGCAACCCCAACCTGGGCACGACGAAATTCTACGAGTTTCACGAATGGCCTGACCACGACCGAATCGAATTCACCCCACATCGTGACGTCATGCAGTTTTACCTCGGGAGAGAGGGTTGGGAAATCACCTATCGCGGGAAGAAGGCGCTTCCGAAGGACCAGGTCGACGAGTTTTTGCGACGTCGCGACCATTCTGTCGAGACAGCAGTCAAAGTGTGGTTGAAAGATCCAAAGACGATCCTGATTTATGAAGGGCAAAGGTTAGCCGAGCGGCACTTGGCGGAGCAGGTAACCCTTATCTCGGCGCAGAATGACTCCATCACGATACAGATGGACAAGCAAACGCATTTGCCCTTGCGTCGTTCGTATCAGTTTCGCGACCCGGTTTATAAAGACAAGAACCTCGAAGCTGAGGAGTATGCGGATTATCACCTGATCGAAGGGCTGCCTACCCCGTTTTCAGTTACGAGGATGAGAAATGATGAGATGGTGCGGCAGGTCTATATCGATAAAGTGAGCTACAACCAACCACTGGCGCCGGACTTCTGGGATGTGGATGCTGCTGCGGCAAAAATCAAGAAGTGAGAGGCGACCGCCTGCCCGCTGCCGTGAGACCCGAAGGACCGCTGAGTGGAATGACGGGCTTCGATATAATCCTCACGAGTGCGATGCAGCGTTTCGCCCGCAATCTGGAGCCTGAGAATGACGTTCGACATCCAGGAGATCCTGGAATTCCTCCCTCACCGCTACCCCTTCTTGCTTATCGACAGGATCATTGAATTTGAGCGCACGAAGCGCCTTGTTGCGATCAAGAACGTAACGATTAACGAGCCGTTCTTCCAGGGCCACTTTCCCGGCTATCCCATCATGCCCGGCGTGCTGGTTGTCGAGGCAATGGCGCAGGCTGGCGGAATCATCATGATGGCCGAGATCGCGGACCGCAATTCGAAGCTGGTGGTGTTCACCGGAATTGAGCGGGCGAAGTTTCGTCGTCCCGTAACGCCGGGTGACCAACTGCGGATCGAGGTCGATGTGCTGTCGTTCAAGACGCGCGCGGGTCGAATCGAAGGCAGGGCGTATGTCGATGGCAAACTGGCGTGCCAGGCCACGCTAACTTGCGCAGTCGTGACGCGGGAGCGTGAGAAGCGCGCGCATGGCGAAACGGATTCAAGCACGGTGGCAGAGTGAGCATTCATCCCAGTGCGGTGGTGGCGCCGGGAGCGGTGGTTCCCGATTCTTGCGTCGTGGGGCCGTTTTCGACGATCGGGCCGGATGTGGTCCTGGGAGAGGGCTGTACGCTGATTTCGCATGTGGTGTTGGATGGGCACACGCGGATTGGCGATCGGAATGTGTTTCATCCGTTTTGCGCGGTGGGCGTGTCGCCGCAGGATCTGAAGTATGGCGGTGAGCCGACTGAGACGGAAGTTGGCGATGAGAACACGATTCGCGAATACGTAACCATCAGCCGCGGCACGATGAAGGGCGGCGGGTTAACGCGGGTGGGCTCGAACAATCTGCTGATGGCCGCGGTGCATATCGGTCACGACAGCGTTGTGGGCAGCCACTGCATTCTGGCGAACTCGGCGACGCTGGCGGGGCATGTGACGATTGAGGACTACGCGACGGTGGGCGCGTTTAGTCCCGTGCACCAGTTCTGCACGGTGGGAATGTACGCGTTCATCGGTGGCGGAACAATCGTGACTCAGGATGTGCTGCCGTTTTCGCTAACCTCGGCGCGACGGGAAAACAAGGCATTCGGAATAAACAAGATCGGATTGGCACGGAAAGGATTTTCAGCCGAGCGGCTCCAGACGCTACAGAAGGCGTTTCGTCTGCTGCTGGCAGCGAAGATGAACACGTCGCAGGCGCTGGAAAAGATTCGCGCGCTTGAGGGTGAGGACGCGGCGCTGCTCGCGGCGTTCATTGAGCGGAGTCATCGCGGAGTCATCAAGTAATTGCTTGCGCACTCTTGCTGATGAAACAGTTCCATCGATCTGGTGTGATCTCGCAGAGGGAGACGTGGCGATGAAATTGGGCCTCATTGCCGGCAATGGAAGATTCCCGTTTCTGCTGCTGGATGCCGCTCGAGCGCAGGGTTTTGGCGTGACGGTTGCGGCGATCCGCGAAGAGACTGACCCCGAGATTAACGACCGCGCGGCAGCAGATGAGTGCATTACAGTGCATTGGCTATCTCTGGGTGAGCTGTCGCGGCTGATCGAGGTCTTCCATAAGGAAGGCGTGACTGCTGCGGTCATGGCCGGGCAGGTTAAGCACAAGCAGATTTTCTCGAGTATTCGTCCGGATTGGCGGCTGGCCAAGCTGCTGCTGAACTTGAGAACGAGAAACACCGATATGCTGCTTGGGGCGGTCGCGAAGGTACTCGGGGATGAAGGAATTGAGTTGATCAGCTCGACTGCCTTTCTTGAGCCATTGCTGGCGCAGGAAGGTACACTGACGGACGGCGATGTGGGCGGCCGCGCGCCGGATGAAGACGAGCGCAAGAACATCGAGTACGGGATGGGCGTAGCTCGCGCGCTGGCGGGGTTCGATATTGGTCAGACGGTCGTGGTAGCAGCGCAGGCTTGTGTCGCCGTGGAGGCGATGGAAGGTACGGATGCGGCCATCGCGCGCGCAGGGGCGATGATGGGTTCGCTTGCAGAAGAAGCGTCTACACTTGAGCGCCGGTTGACAGTGGTGAAGGTGGCGAAACCAAACCAGGACATGCGATTTGACGTGCCGGTAATTGGGATTCGCACGGTGGAGACGATGATTCAGGCGGGTGCGAGCTGCTTGTCTGTCGAGGCGGGACGAACTCTGCTGTTTGACCGCGATGTCCTATTGAAACACGCCGCCGAAGCGGGGATTGCCATTGTGGCGGTCCCGCGCTGATACTAAATTGCGGATGAGCATTGAAATAATGAGTCCGCCGGCCCTTTTCCCTTGTCTCACAAAATGGAGGTTGTTATGAAAAAGCCGATTCTTTTCGGTATCGCAGCTACGGCTGCGCTTGCGGTTTCACTTATTACAGTGCATGCGGCAGATCAGCCGATGCCCAACGTGGGGCAGACTGCCCCGAGCTTCACCTTGCCTTCGCAGGACGGTTCACAGATTTCGCTGGACAGCTTTCACGGTAAATGGGTTGTGCTGTACTTCTATCCCAAGGACATGACGCAGGGCTGCACGATTGAGGCGCACAACTTTCAGCGCGATCAGGCGAAGTATGACGCAGCGAATGCCGTGATCGTGGGCGTGAGCGTGGATACTCCCGATAGCCACAAGCAGTTTTGCACGAAAGAAGGACTGACGTTCAGGCTGCTGGCTGACCCGGACCACAAGGTGGTGGACGAATACGGTTCGTTGGGTCACTTTGGGACCATGACCATCGCCAGTCGCAACACCTTCCTGATCGATCCCAAAGGCAAGATTGTGAAGGTCTGGACGAAGGTCGACCCTTCGCACCATTCTGAAGAAGTGCTTGCAGCTCTTGCGGAGCAGAAGAAGTAGCGTGCAGTTGGCTTGAGCGGGGTTCTCATTCCACGAATCCCGCTGACCGAGGCTCATATGTCGATGGAATTTGCACGTAAGTTTCGTTCGGATCTGGATGAGGTGCATCAGACTCTGATTTCATTACCACCGCAGCTAGCAGATGTGCCGTGGCGAGAGGGCGGGTGGACTCGAAAGCAAATTGTTGGGCACCTGCTCGATTCTGCGGCAAACAATCGGCAGAGATTTGTGCGCGCCTCATCGGACGGCAAGTATAAAGGGCCAAAGTATTCGCAGGATGCGTGGGTCGAGGCACACGGTTATACAGAACAAACGTGGGAGAGACTGCTGAGCTGGTGGGAAGCAGAACACGAAATTCTGATCGCGGTCGTGGATCGCATTCCCGAGGACCGGCTTCAGACAAACTGCATCGTGGGCGGCGAGGCGCCGGTGACGCTGCGATTTCTGATTGAAGACTATGTGAGCCACCAGCGCTGGCACGTGAAGCAACTGACAGCTGGATTGAAGTAGTTTCCGTTCTGCCGTCTATGTTCAGACGCAAAAAAGCCCGGCGCGAAGCCGGGCTCTTTTGCTTGCCTTTGAATTGCGGTTGCCTGGTTACTTCTTCTTGGCAGCTTTCTTAGCTGGTTTCTTTGCAACTGCCTTCTTTGCCGCCTTCTTGGCTGGAGCTTTCTTCGCTGCTGCCTTCTTGGCGGGCGCCTTCTTTGCTGCTTTCTTAACGGCCAATTTCCTACCTCGTTTGGTGGGTTTGCTGACGCGTTTGCCAGCCGCAGCCTTCTTGGCTGCGACCTTTCCGCCCCTTGCGCCAGTCGCTTTCTTTTTAGCGGCGGACTTCTTTGCGGCCTTTTTCGCCACAACCTTTTTCGCAGCTGCCTTCTTCGGAGCCTTCTTGGCCGCGGCCTTTTTCGCCGAAGCTTTCTTGGCAGCTTTCTTTGCTGGAACTTTTTTCGCGGCTGCCTTCTTCGCTGGAGCCTTCTTGGCAGCTTTCTTTGCGGGAGCCTTTTTGGCGGCCTTCTTTGGGGCCGGGTTCGGTACAGGCACTGCTTCAGCGACGATCACGCCTTCTTCAATCACTCCCTCATCGTCATCGGAGGAAGTAAGCACGTTTGAGGTTTCAACCTCGTCGTCTTCTTCAAAGTCATCTTCGTGGTCGGCGCTCGACTCCGACGGCTCCACGTCTGGATTGCCGTCATTCTTTGCGAACATCTTGACTACTTCATCCATCCGATTGCCTCCAGCGGACTGCCGCTGCGCATATAAAGTTTGCATTCGCGGTGCGGATATTTGTATCTCCGCATGCGAGCCATTCTATCAATAGCTTGCACGTAAAAGCTATCAAAACACAAGTATGTAGTTGGGCTACCGCTCACTTTTGCTTTTGCGAGGACGACGTGGGGTGTGAGGAATGCTTGTGTGACTGCGAACTATGCGCGCCTGAAGAGGTGGACTTCTTCGTTTTTGATGAGTGTGTTGCGCCTTTAGAAGTTTTAGCGGAGCTTGTGCTCTCGTGGGATGGTTCGGATGTGCTGGCAATCTCGCGCGAACGGGTGCCTTTGGCTGTGGACGAGCCATGGCGCCGTCGGTTCGCACCGCGACTCGAAGCCGAGGGTTCTGCAACGTGCAAACGCCGGCCCGCCTCAACCTTGACGCCCGTGGCACTGAGCTTGTTCCAACGGCGCAGCTGGGAGAGAGAGACTCCGAAACGATCGGCCACGGAAACGAGCGTGTCTCCCCGCCGGGTGGTGTAGTACACGGTGTGGGCAGAGGGGGAAGCAGCCGGCGGAACGGGAACTACGAGCGACTCAACGCCTTCCAGCTTGTCGCTCTCTCGCATGTCATTGGCAGCAGCCAAGTCAGCCGGCTGCACTCGATAGGTGCGGGCGATGGAGGCGATCGTGTCCTCGGGAACCACGCGATGATAACGCCAGGAATTGCGTTTGCTAACGGGGATTGACGCGATACGCTGCTGAAATAATGCGGCACTCCCTGCTGGCAAATGGAGATCGAACTGCATGTCAGGAGGCGTGGTGAGGCGAAGCAGGCTTGGATTGAGCGCCACAAGCTCATCGACCGGCGCACCTACCAGGTCCGACACCAGGCGAAGGTCTGCCGGGTAGTTGATCGTGACAGTATCGGTCAGCACGGGTGGATCAAGCGTGATGTCGTCGAATCCGTACTGCGTAGGGTGATTGGCTATGATGATGGCTGCCAGAATCTCAGGCACGTAATTCTTTGTTTCGGCGGGGAGGTTGTTGCGTTTGTACAACTCCCAGAAGTCAGCGTAGCCGGTCTTCTGCACCGCGCGCTGCACGTTGCCTGTACCCCAATCGTATCCCGCCATCGAGAGATACCAATCGCCCAACTGGGCATAGATGTACTTCATATAGCGAGCGTAAGCACGGGTTGATTTTTCTGGATCGAAGCGCTCATCCACGTAGCTATTGCGCGTGAGCCCATAATTCCCGCGAGGCATGAACTGCCACATGCCGCCTGCATGAGATTTTGCATTGACTGCCCGGGGTTGGAATCCAGATTCTGCCACTGCGAGGTAGATGAGGTCTTGCGGCATTCCTTCTTCACTCATGACGCGCTGAATCATCGCCTTGTATCTGCCAGCGCGTTGGAACGAGTGGAGCAGCGTGTTATGACCGCGCTGCGTATTGGCGAAGAAATTGATGTACGCCGCAACGTAGTCGTTAACGACGAGCGGCAAATCGGACTTGGTGGTGGCCAGATCGGTTTTGGCTTTTGCTACGATGTTGGGATCCACTTCGAAAGTAACGTCGGTGGCCACATCCGCGGGGGTGGGCTCGGTCTTTGGAGCGAATCCATTGCCTTGCTTCAACGCTTCCATCTCGAGCCCGTTGATGCCATCGATGATGCGGTCAAATTCATCCTGAAGCTGTGGCGTGCTCTTGATGTCAATGCCGCTGGTGAGCATTAGATCGACGGCGCGATCGAATTGAGCCTTGGCTTCGAGCAGATTGCCTTTTTTGTAATCGCTGTTGCCAAGGGCATACGCCTTCTCGACCTGGCTGATGAGTGCCTGCACACGTTGCTGTTGTGCGCTGGGGGGTAGAGGCTGTGGCGCAGGTGTCTGCGAGGGAGGAGGGGGCAGAGCAGGAGCAGTGGCCTGTTGTGAGACTTTCGCAGGAGCAGCAGGTTTCGAGGGGTCGCATCCCGCCAGCAAGAATGCCAGCGCGGCGCAACCGAAAGCAGAAAATCGAATAACATTCATGCGCACTTGGTGATGCTGCCCCAAACCCCATCCTGACCGCAGAAGGCACTATCCCGATGATAAGCTATGCCATGGGGCACTGCGCGTTTTTGTGCTCTGTCGCCTACCCTCATGGACGTACGCTTCCTACGCAACTTCGCAATTATTGCCCACATCGACCACGGAAAGTCGACGCTGAGCGACCGTCTTCTTGAATTGACGGGCTCGGTGACGGGTCGTGAGATGCAGGCGCAGATCTTGGATGCAATGGACCTGGAGCGCGAGCGGGGCATTACGATCAAGGCCCATGCCGTTCGCATGATGTACAAGGCCCATGACGGCAATACTTATCAATTGAATCTGATTGATACGCCGGGACACGTTGACTTCAGCTACGAGGTCTCTCGTTCTCTTGCTTCCTGCGAGGGCGCGCTGCTGGTTGTGGATGCAAGCCAGGGCGTAGAAGCACAGACGCTGGCGAATGCTTACCTGGCCATCAATCATGGACTGGAAATCATTCCGGTCATCAACAAGATTGACCTGCCTTCGGCGGATATCGTTCGCACCCAGGAGGCAATCGAGATGGCCGTAGGGCTCGACGCAACGGATGCGATTCCAGTGAGCGCTAAGACAGGCCAAGGCGTGGACGATGTCCTGGAAGCGATCGTTCATCGGCTGCCGCCGCCGACCGGTGATCCCGAGGCTCCGCTACAGGCGCTGATTTTTGATTCGTGGTTTGATTCGTATCGTGGAGTAATAGTACTGGTTCGCGTCATGCAAGGCACGATGCGCAAAGGCCAACGTATTCGTTTGATGTCAAACAGCAAGTCATTCGAAGTGGAGTCAATGGGCGTGCTCATGCCGAAGCCAGTGGAGATCGCAGAGCTTTCCGCGGGCGAGGTTGGTTTCTTTGCGGCGACGATCAAGACAGTCAGTGATACGAGAATCGGCGACACGGTCACGGAAGAGGCGCGACCCGCACCTTCGCAGTTGCCGGGCTTTGAAGACATCAAGCCGATGGTGTTTGCGGGACTCTACACGGTGGATTCGCACGAGCACACACTGCTGAGAGATGCGCTCGAAAAGCTGCGGTTGAATGATTCGTCGTTCTTCTTTGAACCGGAGAGTTCGGCGGCTCTGGGTTTCGGCTTTCGTTGCGGATTTCTTGGTCTGCTGCATATGGAGATCATTCAAGAGCGGCTGGAGCGTGAGTACGAACTGGATCTGATTACAACCGCGCCGGGCGTTCGCTACCACATCTCCATGACGGACGGATCGGTGCTTGAGGTGGACAATCCTTCGCGCTGGCCCGAGCCCACCAACATCGACTCGATACGCGAACCCGTGATCACTGCGAAAATCCTAACGAATGAAGAATATGTGGGTGGAATTTTCAAACTTGTGGAAGAGAAGCGCGGTAAACAGATCAACTTTGAATATGTGACGCCCACGCGCGTGCTGCTGACGTACGAACTTCCGCTGAACGAGATTGTGCTGGACTTCTACGATCGCTTGAAATCGATTTCGCGAGGATACGCCTCGCTGGATTATCAACTGGCGGGAGAGTGGGAGTCGCCGATGGTGAAGCTGGACATCCTCGTTTCGGGCGAGCCGGTGGACGCGCTCTCAATCATCGTGCACCGGGACTTTGCTTATGAACGGGGCAAGGCATTGGTGTCGAAGATGCGGGAACTGATTCCGCGGCAGCAGTTTGAGGTGGCCATCCAGGCTGCGATTGGCGCGAAGGTCGTGGCTCGCGAAACGGTGAGTCCGCTGCGTAAAAACGTGCTGGCCAAGTGCTACGGCGGCGATATCTCACGCAAACGCAAATTGCTCGAGAAGCAGAAGGAAGGCAAGAAGCGGATGAAGCGAATCGGCAAGGTCGATATTCCGCAGGAGGCGTTTCTGGCTGTTTTGCGGGTGGGCGAGGATCAGCAGAAGTAACACTTCGATAGTGACTTGGCGCACATTCGTGTCATCTGCCATTCATGGCAAATTGTGGAAAGCTCCCAGGCTGTGCATTTTTGACACGGACGCGAGAGCGTGCTGCGAGCGGCATAGGCTGTCCGGCGCTTGTATAAGAAAAATAAGGGCTTCTACGGTTTATCAAAAGCGATAGGCCTTGGCAAGTGGGAAAATCAAAATAATTGTGGGGAATGCGGTGCAAGGAATCCACAATTTTTTCCACAGGGTAGGCGTGACGGCGCCTGTGTCCTTCCCATGGGC
>Ga0207683_10004010_pt1 | contig 12742 bp, 9 predicted proteins | sample KBSM73metaG_FD_184333 | JGI IMG/M metagenome (GOLD analysis project Ga0207683, IMG submission 184333) | Miscanthus rhizosphere microbial communities from Kellogg Biological Station, Michigan, USA - KBS M7-3 metaG (SPAdes) (version 2) | ecosystem: Host-associated > Plants > Roots > Rhizosphere >...
GCACCGGCCATGCGCCGGAGGGCCCGAGCCACGAGCGCACGATTCGCGTGCGCATTTCATCCGGCAGCCGGCGAAACAGCATCGGCGCGTTCTCGTAGAAACGGTTCGGCCAGCCGCCGCCGAGGCCTGACATCGGATACCAGCGCTTCCACGCCGGGCGATGCGCCGGCGTGTTCCAGCGCAGCGCGGTGCGGCGCGCGACGAGGCGGGCATTGGCGCCGGCCTCGTCCAGCGCGGCCACAAGGTCGATCGCCGAGGCACCGCCCCCGACCACGATCACGTCGCGGCCGGCAAAGCGCGAAAGGTCGTGATGGTCTGCGGCATGCGAGAGATACTCGGCCGGCAGCGCTTTCAGTGGTTCCGGCACGAAACGGAAATGTCCGGCGCCGACTGCGACCACCACTTTCCGTGCGGTCAGCGTCTCACCGTTGTCGAGAACGAGACGGTAGCCTTCGCCCGTGCGCTCGAGTGCGACGACGGCTTCATCCTCGAGCATCGGAGCGAAGCGCTGCTGGAACGCGAGCCCATAAGCGCAGAACGTCTCAAGCGGGACCGGGTGATTGTAGTCGGCATAGCCGAGGCTCTTGTCGGCGCAGAACCGCTCAAGCGTGAAAGCGCCATCGGGATCGTACAGGTTCGACGCGAAACCCTCGGATTTCAGGAGCATTCCCTTCGGCATCTGTGTGCGCCAGCTGTTCAGCGGCGTGCCGAAGATGCGGAAGTCGATGCCGCGTGCGCGTAGATGCGCGGCGAGCGAGAGGCCATACGGCCCTGCTCCGATAATGGCGACCTGCGTGGATCCACTCATGACTGCTCCATTCCCAAAACGAGACCGGCCGACAACCGGACGACCGCCCGGCGCTCCATTCCGGAACACCGCCGAGTGACGAAGAGTCACAGTGCAAGACGAGAACCAGCACGGCGCGCGCGCTGGAGCGATGGTTAATCGCCGGCGCCGGTCATGCGCTGCGCTCGCGCGCGGGAAGTGCGGTCTGCACCACCAGACCGCGGGCATGCGCGTCAACCACGCCGACCGCGCGTAACGCGAACAGCGTCAGGGTTTGCACCGCATCGCGCATCGCCGGAGCTTCGTCCGCCGGAGCAGCGAGCGGACCGATCAGTCCTTCGCACAGCGCGCCGATCAGCGCGGGCGCCGCGATCCTCAGGTCCTGTCCGGGAAGGCTGCCGCGCGTCATCGCGGCGGCGAGCCGCGTCTCCAACTCGCGCGCGATCGCCTCGCGATAGGCCCGCCGCGCGTTATGGGTTTCGGCATCGACCGGCTCGGCGATCAGCGCGAAGGCGAGCTTGCGGCTTTCCAGCGCGCGCGCCGCGAATGTCGTCAGCGCTGCTGCCAGCGCCGAGAGCGGACCGGGCGCGGCGTCGGCGGCGCGGCGCATCGCGCCAAGCTCGCGCTCGGACACCGAGGCGACGAGCGCTGCCACCAGATCGGTTTTGGACGGAAAGTAGCGATAGACCGTTCCGGCGGCGATGCCGGCGCGCTCGGCAACCGGGGCGATCTGCACTGCATTGATGCCGGCTTCGGCGGCAAGGGCCGCGGCCGCAGCGAGAATGGCATCGTGGCGCGCGGCAAGCCGGCGGACGACATTCTCGGTGCGGCGATAGGCCATGCGCGACTCACCTCTCCAAGAAGTGAGCCAGCGTTCACCGCACGGCGCAAGCGGTCAGAGCATGGCCCGGAAAAGTGGGAACCGGTTTTCCGACAAGGCCATGCCTCAATGTTAAGAGTCGCGTGCCATCGCCTTGGCGCGGATCGCGTCGAGCGTGGTCGCCGGACTGATCGCCTGCGGGTCGACCTTGAGATGCAGGATCGCCGGCTTGCCCGAGGCCTGCGCGGCCTTGAAGGCGGCGGCGAAGTCTTCCGTCTGCTCGATCGTCGCGCCGAAGCCGCCGAAGGCTCTTGCGTAAGCCGCGAAGTCCGGATTGCGCAGGAACGTGCCGATGACGCGGCTCGGGAATTCGCGCTCCTGATGCGCGCGGATCGTGCCGTACATGCCGTTGTCCATCAGCAGCACGATGATCGGCAGGTCGTACTGGACCGCGGTCGCGAACTCCTGTCCGTTCATCAGGAAGTCGCCGTCACCCGCGACGCACACGACGGTACGCTCGGGATAGAGCCGCTTCGCGCCGACCGCGGCCGGCAGGCCGTAACCCATCGAGCCGGAGGTCGGGCCCAGCAGCGTGGCGAATTTGCTGAAGCGATAGAAGCGGTGCATCCAGGTGGAGAAATTACCGGCGCCGTTGGTGATGATGCTTTCCGGCGGCAGCTGTCCGCGCAGCCACACCATGATCTCGCCGAAGTTGACCGCCCCAGGCACCTTGGTCGGCTGTTCGGTCCAGGCGAGATAGTCGTCGTGCGCAGCCTTGGTCTCGGCGCGCCAGCGGATCTCGTTCGGCGGCTGCAGGCCTTCGAGGGCGGCCGCGAACGCGGTCGGTGCGGCGTTGATCCCGAGGTCGGGCCGGTAGACGCGGCCGAGTTCGCCGGAGTCCGGGTGGACGTGAATGAATTTCGTCTTCGGATTCGGAATGTCGAGCAACGTGTAGCCTTGGCTGGGCATCTCGCCCATCCGCCCGCCGACCAGCAGCACAAGGTCGGCCGCCTTCACCCGCGCCGCGACCTTTGGATTGACGCCGGTGCCGAGATCGCCGGCGTAGCAGCGATGCACCTGCGGGAAGAGATGCAGGCGGCGGAAGCTCGTGAACACGGACAAATCGAAGCGCTCTGCAAAGCGCAGCGTCGCGGCGCAGGCTTGCTCAGACCAGCGGCTGCCGCCCAGCACCATGATCGGCTTCTCGGCCGCCCACAGCATCTTCTGCAGCTGCGCCATGTCGGTGAGGCCGGGCCAGGTCTCGATCATGTCGGCGGCGAGCGCATCGCCGACCGAAACGCGCTCCATCAGCATGTCTTCGGGCAGCGCGATCACCACCGGGCCGGGCCGGCCGTTCATCGCAACGTGAAACGCGCGCGAGACGATTTCCGGGATGCGCGCCGGATCGTCGATTTCAGTGGCCCATTTCACCATCGTGCCGAACACCGCGCGGTAGTCGAGCTCCTGGAATGCCTCGCGCTCGCGCATCTCGCGCGCCACTTGTCCGACGAACATGATCATCGGCGAGGAGTCTTGTTTCGCGATGTGCAGGCCGGGCGAGCCGTTGGTGGCGCCGGGGCCGCGCGTCACGAATGCGATGCCCGGGCGGCCGGTCAGCTTGCCGGCGGCCTCGGCCATCATCACGGCGCCGCCTTCCTGGCGGCAGACGGTCACGGCGATGTCGCGGTCATGGAAGGCATCGAGCGCCGCAAGGTAGCTCTCGCCCGGTACGCAGAAGACATGGCGCACGCCGTTGACCAGCAACTGGTCGACCAGCACCTCGCCGCCGCTGCGCAAATTGTCCTTGCCGCGCATTCACTCCCTCCCTCAAATTCCTCCAGGCACTATGGCATCTTGGCGCGGGGCGTATCGACCCCGAGGCGTGCCAATTTGCCCCAAACACCGCCCCAAAGCTGATCTAACGGCGCCACCGGGCAGAAACATGTTAATTACCGGCTGCCGAATACCCACACTTAACTGTGGGTTGCGGACTTCGGGGTTGCGTATCTTGCATAGCTCGGCTGAAACCTTAAATTCCGACCGGAACACACGACTCGGCCGGCTCCCGCGCCCGCGCTCTCCTTGGGGCACGGGTCAGGGGCATTTCCGCCGGCCCAGGAGCGCTTTCATGTCCAAAGTTACCCACGCGAAGCTGGTCATCATCGGCTCCGGTCCGGCTGGATGCACGGCCGCGATCTATGCGGCGCGCGCGATGCTCGAGCCGATCCTGATCCGCGGCGTACAGGCCGGCGGCCAGCTCACCATCACGACCGACGTGGAGAACTATCCGGGCTTTGCCGAGGTGATCCAGGGCCCATGGCTGATGGAACAGATGGAGAAGCAGGCCGAACATGTCGGCACGCGGCTCGTCGCCGACCATGTAACCAGGCTGGACCTCAAGCAGCGTCCGTTCCGCATCGAATGCGACTCAGGTGACATCTATGTCGCCGACGCGGTCGTGATCGCGACCGGGGCGCAGGCGCGCTGGCTCGACCTGCCGTCCGAACAGAAATTTAAGGGCTTCGGCGTTTCGGCCTGCGCCACCTGCGACGGCTTCTTCTATCGCGGCCGCGAAGTGTTCGTGATCGGCGGCGGTAACACCGCGGTCGAGGAAGCGCTGTTCCTGACCAACTTCGCTTCCAAGGTCACGGTCGTGCACCGGCGCGACCACTTCCGCGCGGAGAAGATCCTGCAGGACCGCCTGTTCAAGAACCCGAAGATCGAGGTGATCTGGGATTCCGTGCTGCACGACGTCCGGGGCGACGACAATCCGCTGAAGGTGCGCGGCGTCGCGCTGAAGAACATCAAGACCGGCGCGATCACCGAGAGGACTGCCGACGGCGTCTTCATCGCGATCGGTCATTCGCCCTCGACCGAACTGGTGCAGGGCCAGCTCGAGATGAAACCCTCGGGCTACGTGAAGATCGCGCCGTTCTCGACCGCGACCTCGGTGCCGGGCGTATTCGCGGCAGGCGACGTCACTGACGATATCTACCGCCAGGCGGTGACTGCCGCCGGGATGGGATGCATGGCGGCGCTGGAAGCGGAACGCTTCCTCGCCGTACACGAAGAGCGCCGCGACGCGGCCGAATGAAGAACTCTCCACATCAAGGAGAGCCGAGGGGCAGTTAGAATATGGACTGGGACAAGCTGAAAGTGTTTCACGCCGCCGCGGAGGCCGGCAGCTTCACCCATGCGGGTGAGCAGCTCGGGCTATCGCAGTCGGCGGTGTCGCGCCAGGTGAGCGCGCTCGAACAGGAGCTGAGCGCGCCGCTGTTCCACCGTCATGCGCGCGGGCTGATCCTGACCGAACAGGGCGAGCTGCTCTACCGCACCGCGCACGAAGTGTTCATGAAGCTTGAGGCGGCGCGCACCAAGCTGACCGACTCGCGCGAGAAGCCGCATGGCGAGCTGAAGGTGCAGACGACCGTCGGCCTTGGCGTGCACTGGCTGACACCGCGGCTCGGCGAATTCCTCGAACTTTATCCCGACATCCGCATCACGCTGCTGACCACCGAGGCCGAACTCGATCTCGCGATGCGCGAAGCGGACGTCGCAATCCGGCTGCGGATTCCGACCCAGCCCGACCTGATCCAGCGCAAGCTGTTCACGATGCACTTCCATGCCTGCGCGTCGCCGGAATATTTGAAGCGCTTCGGCACGCCGCGCAGCCACGAAGAACTCGACAATCATCGTCTGCTGGTGCTCGGCGGCTCCACGGTCCCGACGCATCTGCGCAGTTCCGGCTGGCTGATCGATGCAGGCCGCAACGGCAAGGGGCCGCGCACGCCGTATCTCACGATCAACAACGTGCTCGGCCTGTTGCGCGCGTGCCAGCGCGGGCTCGGCGTCGCGATGCTGCCCGATTATCTGGTCGAGGAGAACGGCGGGCTCGTCCAATTGTTCGGCGACATCGACGACTTCACGTTCGATGCGTTCTTCGTCTACCCGGAAGAACTCAAATCCGTTGCCCGCATTCAAGTGTTCCGCGATTTTCTCGTCGCGAAAGCGCAGCAGTGGAATTTCTAGGGTCCGATCCAACTTCGTTGAATCAGACCGTCGTGTTTTCTCTTCATTGAGCATGGTCTTTCGGAAAACCGGTTTCCACTTTTCCGGACATGCTCTGAAATCCGCGATTACCGCAGGTCAGCGTTGCGTGCGGACCCCGCATGGCTGACATACGGGATTCTGCGTTGTTCGCAGGCGCGACGCAGCCCATAGTCATTAGGCGCTGTAGGCAACTTGATCGATGTTCCTCCCAGGCGTCGATCGCGATGCAGCCAGCTGTTCCCCTCTGGAAGGTGATCGCTGACTTCGGTCGGCGAGAACTACAACCGGGCCCGCAAGGGCCCGGTTTTTTCTTGTACCGCGGGCCGGAGATGAAAGTTTCGGAAAGTCCCGCCGGATGAGGATATTTCTATCCTTTGTAGCCGAAAGCCCATGGCAACCAGAGGGTGATCGACGGAAATAATACCAACAGGAACAACACAATGGTCAGCGGCACGCAGAATTGCCAGATTTCGCGATTGATCTCGCGCACCGGTACGCCGGTGAGTGCGGAGAGCACGAACAGGATCAATCCATAAGGCGGCGTGATCTGTGCAATCATGAAATTGATGATGACCACGACGCCGAAGTGCACGAGATCGATGCCGAGACTTTTCGCCGCGGGCAACAGCACCGGCACGAACACGAGCAGCAGCACCGCGCCGTCGAGCACCGTACCGAGGATCAGGAACGCGACGTTCACGACGAGTTGAAAGCCGAGGGCGGAGAGATCGAGCTGCTCGATCCAGCCTGCGAGCCCCGCGGCGACGCCTTCGCGTTCGAGCGCGAAGTTCACGATGAAGGATGACACGATCAGCATCATCACGACGGTCGACTGCCGCGCCGAGACCGCGAACACCGCGTAGAGCGTTTTCGGTCCGAGATTGCGATAGACCGCGATACCGATGACGAGCGCCCAGAATGCCGCGACCGCGGCCGCCTCGGTCGGCGTGAAGATGCCACCCCAGATTCCACCGAGCAGCACGACCGGCAGCGTCATCGGTATTGCGGCGCGGGCGAATACGCAGGGCAGTTCGCGCAGCGTGACCGCCTTGCCGTACGGCAGACCGCGGCGCCAGCCGATCCACGCGATCAGCATGCTGAGGCTCACCGCCATCAGCAGGCCGGGAATCACGCCGGCAAGAAACAGCGCGCCGACCGAGACGCCGGACAGGATCGCGTAGATCACCATCGGAATCGACGGCGGGATCACCGGGCCGAGGCATGACGCCGCCGCCGTGATCGCCACCGCCAGCCCGGCCGGATAGTTGCCGACCTTGCGCATCATCTGGATCGCCACCATGCCGGCGCCGGCGGCATCGCTCACCGCGCTGCCCGACATCGACGAGATGACGACGTTCATCAGTACGGTGACGTGGCCGAGCCCGGCACGGGTGCGGCCGATCACGGCGTCGGCCGCGGCCCAGATGCGCTCCGAGATGGTCGAGGCGTTCATCACGTTGCCGGCGAGGATGAACATCGGCACTGCGAGTAGCACGCTGAGCTGGAAGCTGGAATTGAGCGTCTGGTCGACGATCAGGCCGATGTCCTGCCTGCTCGCCCACAGATAGACGAGGCCGCAGCCGAACATCATCAGCGCGATGGAGAAACGCAGCATCGCGAACACGACGAACGCGACGCACATCAGGAGGACGGGATCTTTCATGTCCGCATGGCCTGATGCGAAAACCGGTTCCCATCCCCGATCGGGGTCGAGGACATGCTTTTCGGGGCCATACGCTATCCCAGCACGTTCGTGCTGCCGTCGGAACTTGCTGTGACTTCGTCGCGCCAGTTCGGGCCGGCGAGGCGCACGAGCTTGAACGCCGCGCGCACGATCACGGCCGCCCAATAGATCACGAAGCAGAAGTAGACGATGTCGAGCCGCCACTGCAGCGCGTTGGTGCGCTCGCGCCACAGGAACGTCACGAAGTCGAACACGGTCGGCAGCGCGATCAGGAACATGACGCCGATCGCGAGCGAACCCGCCGCGAGAATGAAGCGGCGCATGCGCTCGCCGACAAGGTCGTAAATGCCGTCGAACGTGACCTGTTCGCGCTCGGTAATGACAAAGGCCTCGGTGAGGAACACCACCCAGAGGAAGATCACCATGATGAGTTCGTCCGACCACGCCAGCGGCTTGCCCAGCACGTAACGGGCGAAGATGCCGGCGAGGAACAAGGCAAACATCGCCGCGAAGGCGAGCGTGGAGAGGGCCTCAGTGGTTTTGGTGAAGAGCATTGTGAGGCGGGCAAGCATATCAGCCTGTCATTCCGGGACGCCGCGTAGCGGCGGGCCCGGAATCCATAACCGCAAGCCAAGCAATTGAAAGAACTCGTGCCATCGCGGGTATCGGGGTTATGGATTCCGGGCTCGCGACTTCGTCGCGCCCCGGAATGACACTCACTTCACCGCCACGGCCTGCGCCATCAGATCCTTGTTCCAGGCTTTCGCGAAGTCGGACGCGCCGTAGACCTGATCGGCCTTGTCGAGGAACGGCTTCATGTCGACCGCCGTGATGGTCAGCCCTTGCGTCTTGAGCCGCTCGGCGACTTGCTTCTCGTCGTTGAGCCGCGCCTCGTTGTTCTGCCTGGCCGCCGCGTCGGCGGCGTCCTGGATGACCTTCTTCTGCGCGGCCGAGAGCGCGTCCCAGGTCTGCCTGCGCAGCGAATAGAATACCGGCTGCACCAGATGCGCGGTGAGCACCACCTGCTCGGTCACCTCGTAGAACTTGGCGGCGTTCATGATGGTGAGCGGGTTCTCCTGCCCGTCGATCGATCCGGTCTTCAGCGACAGATAGACCTCCGGCATCGCCATCGGGGTCGGCGTCACGCCGAGCGCCTCCCCGAGCAGCAGCCATTCCGGACCGCCGGCCATGCGCAGCTTCACGCCGCCCAGATCGGCCGGGCCTTTCACCTCGCGCCTGGTACGCAGATTGAGCTGGCGCGTGCCGAGATAGGTGGGCGCGAGAATGACGATGCCCATCTTGTCGGCGACGTCCTTCCTGTAGCGCTCGCCGATCGGCCCGCTCATCACCTTGGCGACGTGATCCCAATCGCGGAACAGGAACGCACGGTTGAAGAACCCCCATTCGGGAATCTGCTGCGCGACCTCGAAGGTCGTCATCGTGCTCATTTCGAGGTTGCCGCGCTGGATTGCCGGCACTTCGGTGCCCTGGCGGAACAGGCTCGAACCGGGATGCAGCTTGATGTCGAACTGGTCGGGCGCGGCCTTGTCGACCTCGTCCTTGAAGCGCTCCAGCGACTTCGAGAGAAAGTCCGGCGGCGGCGCCGCGGTGGAGAAGCGCAACTGGATTTTTTGCGCGGCGGCGCTCGCCGTCATCGCGATGCCAGCGGCCAGCACAAGGCCGGTCAGGCGAACCATTGCGTTCATGTGACTTTCTCCAGTGCGACCGGCGGATTCCTGCGCATGATCTTTTCCGAAAACCGGTTCCCACTTTTCGGGATCATGCGGATTAGAGCGGCGGCTTGATCTCGATGCTGAGCTTGCCGATGCCGGCGATCTCGGCATCGATCTTGTCGCCGGGATTGAGGAACGTGCCCTTCGGCACGCCGACGCCCGCCGGCGTGCCGGTGAGCACCACGTCACCCGGATCGAGCGTCATCAATTCGGAGGCGCGCGCGACCTGCTCGGCGACCGAATAGATCATCTGGCTCGTGCTCGAATCCTGTTTCACCACGCCGTTGACCGAGAGCTTGAGCGCGACGCTCTGCACGTCGCCTAATGCCTCAGCCGGCACGATCCACGGTCCCATCGGGCACGCGGTGTCGGTCGCCTTTCCGGCCACCCAGTCGAACTTGTAGAACTGGTCCGGAGCCTGATTGAAATCGCGCGCCGAGAGATCGATCGCGACCGTGTAACCGGCAATGTGAGACAGTGCATTTTCAACCGACACGTAGCGTGCGGTCTTGCCGATCACCGCGGCGAGTTCGATCTCCCAGTCGTATTTCTTGGTGCCGCGCGGCATCGTGACCGTCGCGCCGGGGCCGACCACCGCGTTGCGCGGCGGCTTGAAGAAGAAGAACAGCCGCTGCGTCTCCTTCTTCACGCCTGGAAAGCCCATCTCGGCCATGTGGTCGTAATAATTCGCGCCCGCGCACAGCACCTTGCCGGGATAGAGCAGCGGCGCGGCGAGTTTTGCTTCAACCGGTGCCACGCTGCTCCTTGCCGTAGAGGACGCGAGCGCGGCCAGCACCGGCTTCCACGTCTCCCAATCGGCGAAGAGATCCACATTGGACGCGGGTGCCGCCTTGCCGGCCGCCGCCGCGAGCGCGGCGAGCGGATAGAGCTTGCCGTCGACCATCAAAGCGGGCTTGCCGCCATCGAGTGTCGCGAGTGCCCACATGCCCCTGCCCTCCGTCTGCCGCATCCTTCGGCAGGCCGCGACAAAGAGTCAAATGGGCGCGCGCGCCGCGCCTTCAAGTTGATGACGATATGCGGAGAGATCGGTGGTTGGCGCGTCTACACCCAGAGCCGCTCGGTCTTCTCCATCCCCTTGTAGAGATCGGCGACATATTCGCCGTAACCGTTGAATTTCACGGTCGGCCGGCGTTCCTTGGTGCCGATGTCTTCTTCGGTCGCCTGGCTCCAGCGCGGATGCGGCACTTCGGGATTCACGTTGGCCCAGAAGCCATATTCGGCCGCCTGAAGGCCTTCCCAAAAGGTTTTCGGACGCTGATCGGTGAAGTTGAAGCGCACGATCGACTTCACCGATTTGAAGCCGTACTTCCACGGCACCGCGAGGCGCAGCGGCGCGCCCATCTGTTTCAGCGCGGGTTTGCCATACATGCCGGTGACGAGGAACGTGAGTTCATTGTTGGCTTCCTCGATCGTCAGACCTTCGGTGTATGGCCATGGATACCAACTCTGACGGAAGCCCGGCGCGGAATTGTCCTGGAACGTCTGCATCACGACGTATTTCGCCGACGACGTGGGCTTCGCCAGCGCCATGAGATGGCTCATCTGGAAGCCGCTCCACGGGATCGTCATCGACCACGCCTCGACGCAGCGGTGGCGATAGAGCCGCTCCTCCAGCGGCATCTTGCGGATCAGGTCGTCGATCGCGATCTCGAACGGCTTCTCCACCATGCCTTCGATCTTCACCATCCACGGCCTGATCTTGAGCCCCTGCGCCGCCTTGGTGACGTTCTTGCTCGAGCCGAATTCGTAGAAGTTGTTGTAGTTGCCGTTGATCTCCTCCGGCGTGATCGGACGGCCGTCGAGGCCGTATTTCTCGTTGCGCTTGGCCGGATAGAGATCCTTGGTCGGATCGGGGATATCGGTCACGCGCTGCGCGGTCGCGATGCCGGGAAGAAGCGTCGCGGCCGCAAGGCCGGCACTTGCGCTGAGCAGCGCGCGGCGATTCAGGAACACGCCCTCCGGCGTCGCCCGATGCTCGGGGATTTCCCATCCTCGGCGGTGAATCACGTGCATGAGGCAGTTCCTCTGGTGGCGCGCATGATCCGGCGAAGGCCTGCCCCGGACTTGATCCGGGGTGGATAGCGGTTCGCCGACAAGACCATGCGCCACGTACAATTCGCCCATGCAGAGGTACGGCCAAAGCCGGTTCACAGACAAGTCACGCTTGCGGCAGACCGACGTGTCGGGAACCTGGCCTGTCCTCGAGGACCACGTCCTGTTCAGGCCGCCTGGGCGGCTTTCTTGGCGGCGACGATCTGGTCCGCGGTGCGGCCGGTCAGTTCGGCCATGTGGTCGAACCTGGCCGTGAAGGTGCCGACGCCGGCCGTCGCCGAGCGCACCTCGATGATGAGGTCGCCGATCTCGGTCTCGGGCATCATCGCCTTCACGGCATCCCAGCCGGTCCAGCCGTCGCGCGTGTCGAAGCCCAGGATCTGCCCGCGCCGCCCGGACAGGATCGCGTTGATCTTCGCGGTCGCGTCGGTCGGGCAGACGATCTCGACCAGATGGATCGGCTCGAGCAGCACCGGCTGCGCGTTCGGCAGCGCCTCCGAAATGCCGAGCCGGCCGGCGAGGCGGAACGCCATGTCGGATGAATCGACCGCGTGATACGAGCCGTCGGTCAAGGTGACCGCAATATCCACCACCTGGAAGCCGAGGGGGCCATGCTTGAGCGCGTCGATCACGCCCTCCTCGACCGCCGGAATGTAATTGCGCGGCACCGCGCCGCCGGTGATCACCTCGTCGAACTTGAAGCCCGCGCTGCGCGGCAGCGGCTTCACGTCGATCACGATGTCGCCGAACTGGCCGTGGCCGCCGGACTGTTTCTTGTGGCGTCCGCGCACGTTCAGCACCGGCTTCTTGATGGTCTCGCGATAGCCGACCATCGGCTTGTGCCGCTCGATCGCGACGCCGAACCGTCCGGCGAGGCGCTCGGTCGCGACGCGCAGATGCATCTCGCCCTGCCCCCACACCACGATCTCGTGGGTCTCGGGATTGTGCACCACGGTCAGCGACGGATCCTCGTCGACCAGCTTGTTGAGCGCCTGGCCGAGCTTCACGTCGTCCTTGCGCTCCTTGGCCGAGACCGCGATCGCCAGCACCGGCTCGTGCGGCGCGACCGGCGCGAGCGGCGGATGCGCAGTCCTGCCGGCGGTCAGCGTGTCGCCGGTCTTGCCGTGATCGAGCTTGCCGAGCGCGACGGTATCGCCTGCCGCGGCGGGTCCGCGCTTTTCGGTCGTCTGTCCGATCAGCTTGAATACGCCGGAGACGCGGCCGGCTTCGGTCTCGGGCGTGATGAAGGTCGTGCCGTCGCCGACCTGGCCTGACAGCAGGCGCGCAATCGACATCTTGCCGCCGTGCGCGGTGTGCATGGTCTTCAACACGCTGGCGACCGCGTCGGCGCCCTGCTTGACGCCGAGGCGCTTGACCGTGTCGCCGATGCCCGGCGCCTCATGGCGCAGCGCCTTCATCAACCGCAACACGCCGTTGGTGCGCGTCGCCGAGCCGATCAGCACCGGGCAGATCAGGCCGTCGCGCAATTCCTTGGCGAGATCATCGAACACCTTGTCGCGCGGCGGCGGAATGTCTTCGAGCAGCTGCTCCATCAGCTCGTCGTCGTGGTCGGCGAGCGACTCCAGCATGGTGAA
>Ga0207683_10004011_pt1 | contig 12738 bp, 9 predicted proteins | sample KBSM73metaG_FD_184333 | JGI IMG/M metagenome (GOLD analysis project Ga0207683, IMG submission 184333) | Miscanthus rhizosphere microbial communities from Kellogg Biological Station, Michigan, USA - KBS M7-3 metaG (SPAdes) (version 2) | ecosystem: Host-associated > Plants > Roots > Rhizosphere >...
ACTGCTCTTAACATTCGAGTTAGCCGCGATCGATCTCGAAGTTCTTCTCCCTCAGCGCGGGGTCCTCGACCGGCTCGACGCGGATTCCGAGGGCGCGCTCCGCGTCCGCCAGCACGCCTTCCTCGCTGAGGACCCGCGCGACGCCAGGACGCACGCGCACGCGGACCGTCTCGCCCGGCGTGAAGAGGTTGGGCGGAGCCAGAAGCGCTCGCCGCAGATCGAGAGCGACGGTCAGGTCGGTCTTCACCCGGCCGGCTCCCGAGCAGCACGGACACGAACGGGTCAGCACGCGCTCGAGGTTTCCGCGGGAGCGTTGTCGCGTGATCTCGATCAGCCCGAACTCCGAGATCGGGAGGACGCGCGTGCGCGAGCGGTCGCGCGCGAGCTCGGCCTCGAACGCTTCGAAGAGCGTCCTGCGGTGATCGAGGTCCTCCATGTCGATGAAGTCGACCACGAGGAGGCCGCCCAGATCGCGCAGGCGGATCTGGCGCGCGATCTCCGGCGCGGCCTCCATGTTGGCCGCGAAGACCGTCTCCTCGAGGTCCTCCCGCCCCACGTAGCGGCCCGTGTTCACGTCGATCGCGACGAGCGCCTCGGTCTGATGGATCACGATCGAGCCGCCGGACGGAAGCGCGACGCGGCTGCGAAGCCCGTTCTCGATCTCCGCCTCGACGCCGAACCGCTCGAACAGCGGCGCGCCGTCGTCGTACAGCTCGACCCGCCGAGCGAGCGGCGAGGCCACCGACTCGAGGAACTCGACGATCCGGTCCCGCGTCGCGGGATCGTCCACGCGAATGGCGTCGACGTCGTCCCCGACCAGGTCGCGCAGGGCGCGAAGCGGAAGGTCGAGCTCGCGATGGAGCAGCGCGGGAGGAGCCGCGCTCTCGCGGCGCCGGGCGATGCGGGCGGCGAGGGCCGTCAGATACTGCCGGTCCGGCTCGAGCTCGGCGGCGGTCTTGCGGGCCGCGGCGGTGCGCGCGATGAATCCGCCGTCCGCCGACAGGCCCTGCAGGATCTCGCGCAGGCGGTCGCGGTCGGCGTCGTCGGCGAGGCGCCGCGAGACGCCGATCTCGCGCGAGCCGGGCAGGAAGACGAGATTGCGCCCGGGCAGCGAGATCGCCGAGGTCACGCGAGGGCCCTTCGCGCCGAGCGGATCCTTGCGGACCTGCACGACGATCTCCTGCCCCTCCTTGACCAGGTCGTCGATGCGCGCCCGGCTCGCCGGCGAAGGCGCGGCGTCGGGCTCCTTTTCGGCCTCGTCCTCTCCGAAGTCGAACTCCGGCGAGGCGGCAGCGTCCTCGACGTACAGGAAGGCGTCCCGCTCGAGACCGATGGAGACGAAGGCCGCCTGCATCCCGGGCAGGACGCGATGCACGCGCCCGAGGTAGACGTTGCCGACGAGGCCCTGACGTCCCTTCCGCTCGTGCAGGACCTCGACGACCCTCCCGTCCTCGGTCAACGCGACGCGCGTCTCGGGCGGGGCCGCGTTGACGAGGAGCTCTTTCCTCACGCGTTGGCGAAGCGTCTGTACTGGACGCCGAGGATCAGCCCGATCCCGAGCAGCGTCGTGGCCACGGAGGAGCCGCCGTAGGAGACCAGCGGGAGCGGGATGCCCGTCGTCGGGGCGAGCCCGATCATCATGGATGCGTTGATGACGACCGAGAAGAAGATCATCGCGGTCAATCCAAGCACGAGGAACATGCCGCCGCGGTCCCTCGCCGTCTGGGCGAGCTTCAACGAGCGCAGTATGAGCGTGGCGAACAGGCCGAGAACGAGGATCACCCCCAGGAATCCCCACTCCTCCGCGATCACGGCGAGGATGAAGTCCGTGTGCTGCACGGGCAGGAATCGGAGCTGGCTCTGCGTGCCGCTCCGGAATCCCTTTCCGGAAAAGCCGCCGGAGCCGACGGCGATCTTCGACTGACGCACCTGGTAGCCCGAGCCGAGCACGTCGCTGTCCGGGTTCAGGAACGTGCCGATCCGCGCCTTCTGGTAGTCCTTCAGGACGAACCAGCCTCCCCCCGCGAGGACCGCCACGACGACGAGAATCGCGAGCCAGCCCTTCGCGGGCAGGCCGCCGAAGAAGAGGCCCACGAAGATGAGCGGCAGGAAAGTCAGCGCCAGGCCCATGTCGGGCTGGAGGAAGACGAGGAGGACGGGAATCCCGACGATCGCGCCGATCCGCACGAGCGTCGCCGTCCGCATCCGCGTCTCATCCTCGTTCTCGAAGAGGTACGCGAGGAGGAGAGCGGTCCCGATCTTCGAGAGCTCCGCCGGCTGAAACTGGAACTTCCCGAACCGGATCCAGGACCTCACGTTCGCGATCGACTCGCCGAACACGAGCAGGTAGACGAGCGGAACGAGGCAGACGCAGTAGATCGCGAAGGAGAACTTCAGCAGCATCCGGTAGTCGAAGAGGATCGCGGCGGTCATCGCGACGAGGCCGATGGCGATGAAGATCGCCTGACGCCCGGCGAGGCCCTCAAACTTCGTGCCGATCGTCGCGGAGCCGATGAAGAGGACGCCGAGCATCGACAGCGCGAGGGCGCTCACGAGCACGAGCGGATCGATTCGGCTCACCCCGATGAGTCGGCGGATCATCGCGTCCCCCGCGAGGAGGCCGTCTGCAGCCCGCCCGACGGTCCGGCGGCCTGCACTCCGGGAGGCGCGGGCTTCGGCGGGACGAAGCGCGCCTCGAAGAGCATCTTCGCCAGCGGCGCGGCCGCGAGGCCGCCGTGTCCGCCGTTCTCGACGAAGACCACCACCACCATCTGCGGATCCTCCACGGGGCCGAAGCCGACGAACCACGCGTTGTCCTGGTACTTCGACTTGTCGACTCCCGCGCGGAGCGTCGCATCCCGCCCGATGACCTGCGCGGTTCCCGTCTTGCCTCCCATCTCGAAGCCCGCCACCCGGGAGCCGTACGCGGTGCCGCCGGGCTCGTTGACGACCGCCCACATCCCGTCCTTGACGATCTTCAACTGCTCGGGCGTGATCGGCAGCGCCGTCGACGCGTCGGCGGTGTAGCGCAGCGGCGCATTCGTCCCGGGCGCCTGCGAGGCGTAGAACAGGTGCGGCGTCGGGAGGCGGCCGCCCTCGACCAGACCCGCGAGCGCCCTCGCGACCTGCATCGGCGTGACGAGAAGCGGGCCCTGGCCGATCGACACCGAGATCGTCTCGCTCGGGTACCAGCGCGCGTGGCGGCGCTTCAGCGCCCAATCCTCGGACGGGACCAGTCCGGACTTCTCGAAAGAGATGTCGACTCCGCTCGGATTCCCGAATCCGAACGAGCCGAGGATTTCCGCGATCCGGTCGATGCCGAGCTTGCGGCCGAGGGTGTAGAAGTAGACGTCGCACGACATCTTGATCGCGTCGCGCAGGTTCACGAGCCCGTGACCGCCCTTCTTGTGGCAGTGGAACTCGCGGCCGTAGAACTCCGCATGTCCCGGGCAGAAGATCTTCTGGTCCGGGTCGACCAGACCGAGCGACAGTGCGCCGTAGGCGAAGAATGGCTTGATGATCGAGCCCGGCGAATACATGTTCTGGATCGCCCGGTTCTGGAGCGGACGGTCGGGGTTCTCGAGCAGGGCGTTCCACTCCGCGGAGGTGACGCGCCGCGTGAACCAGTTCGGGTCGTAGGTCGGCGACGAGACCAGCGTGAGCACCTCTCCGGTCCTGGCGTCCAGGGCCACGGCGGCGCCGACGCGGTCCTTGAAGTAGTCCTCGGCGATCTGCTGCAGCTTCGAGTCGAGCGTCAGGAACAGGTTCTGTCCCGGCGATGCCTCGAGGCGGTTGTCCTCCCGGACCTCGCGGCCGTGCGAGTCGACGATCACGCGCCGCTCGCCGTTCACGCCGGCGAGGAGCCTCTCGTACCAGCCCTCGATGCCCTTCTGGCCGATCCAGTCGCCGACGGCGTAGATGTTGTTCGAGGCCTTGATCTGCTCCGGGGTCGCCTCGGAGAGGTAGCCGAGCGCGTGCGCGGCGGAGCCGCCGCGGATGTACTGACGCCGCTGCGACACGGTGATCGCGAACTCGGGATGCTCGACCGCGCGCGCCTCGACGGCCGCCACCTCCTCGATGGACAGGTTCTCGGCGATCGGGATCGGGACGAACTCCGGCGCGCGCTTGCCGCGCTCCACCCGCGACTTCACGACCTCGGGATTCAGGTCGAGGAGACCCACGATGAAGCGCACCGAATCGTCCAGGTTGCGCGACTCGCGCCGGTACAGGTGGAGGGTGTAGGCGGGCTCGTTCTCGACGAGCGTCGCCCCGTTGCGGTCCAGGACGTAGCCTCGCGGGGCGGTGATCTTCACCGCGCGGATGCGATTGTTTTCGGAGAGATTGAAGAAGTAGTCGCCCCGAACGATCTGGATGATCCAGTACGCGACCGCGAGCAGCGAGAGGAGCGCGCCGACCCCGACGCGGGAGATCTCGATGCGCCGGACCAGGACCTGACGGTCCTCGCGGGTCCTCAGCACGACGCCTCGGGCGCCTGACGCCGGACGATCCCCTTCACCTCAGTCTCCTCAACCTTCGCCGCTTCCACCATTCTCCCCACTGGAAAGTCCGCGCCGCCTCGAGAGCCCCGCCGGCGATCCCCGTCGCCACGGCGCGCGCGATCGCCGCCCGCGTCAGGATCACGATCGGCGCGTGCAGCAAGAGGCTCGAAAGAACCGCGACGATCGCCTCGTTGGCGAGCGAGGCCACCGCGAGCGCGGCTCCCACGGCCGCCGCTCCCCCGAAGACTATCCGCACGGAGACGATCGTCAGCGCGTAGCCGAGGATCGCCTTGGCGAACGCGTTCAGCCCGACCAGCTCCTGCGACAGCACGTCTTCCACGAGCCCGCCCGCGGCGCCGGCGAGCACCGCCCGGACGAAGTCCCCGCCGCGCGCCACGCCCGCCGTCGCGAGGAGGAACCAGTCGATCGGGAGCCACCAACGATGCGGCGAGCCGCCCACGAGGTACTCGAGGACCGCCGCCCCGGCGAGCAGGAGCGCGATCCGGCGAATCTTCACCGCGGCGCATCCGTCGTCGAAGCGGAGGCTGCGGCGGCTGCGGGATGCCCGCTCCGGGCCGTCGGCTCGGGACGGGACGGCGCGGGCGTCGCCTCGGGTCTCGACGCGTCGGGCGTCGCCGTGGCCAGCGGAGCGTAGATCGTCGGCGTCGTGCGCACGAGGTCCCCCGCCGGCGTGGAACGCGCGCGGGGAGTGGACGCGATGCGCGTGGCACTCGGGGTCCCGCTCGTGACCGCGGAGGTCGGAGCGGCTGCCGGCCTCGCGGAAGTGGTAACGGCAGCGGCAGAGCGCGCGGGAGCGGGAGGGGAAGCGGAAGCGGAAGCGGGAGCAGAAGCGGACGTCGAAGTCGAACCCGGCGGCGCTGCCGGCGGGGTGGCCCGAGACGTTGCGATCGCCGGCGGCGGCGGCGCGGCGGCGGCCCGAGCGGCCTGCGTCGCGCCCGCGCGCTGCGCGGCCTCCGAGGTCGCCTCCGGGCTCTCCCGCACCGCCGGAGAGGGCGAGAGCAGCAGCACGTCGGTCAGATGCGAGAAGTCCGCCGAGGGAGCGACCCGGATCTCGAGGAAGAGTTTGCCGCCGCGGGAGACCTCGGCGACCTTGCCGATGGCGACGCCGCGGGGATAGATGCCGTCGATGCCGGCCGACTCGATGAGGTCTCCGCGCGCGACCGTCGAGGCGAGCCCGATGTTGTTCAGCAGCATGCCGCCGCGTCCGTCGCCGCGCACGACGCCGAGCTCCCCCGTGCGCGCGATCCGCGCCCCTGCCGCCGCCGAGGCATCGAGGAGGAGCTGCGCGCGCGAGATGCCGCGTCCGACGGTCACGACCCGGCCGACGAGACCGCCCGGAACGGCGAGCGGCGAGCCGGGCACGACCCCCTGGCCGGAGCCCGCTCCGACGATCGCGCTGTACGTCCCCGACCGGCGCTCGACGAGGAGCAGGGGCACGCTGGCGACGACCTGCGGAAGCGCGGATCCGGCGACCTCCAGCCGCCGCGCCTCGTCCGCCTCCGTCGCGCGGGCGCGCAGGACGAAGAGCTCGCGCTGGCTCGCCTCGAGCTCGCGGCGCAGCCGCTCATTCTCGGTCCGGGCCGTGAACAGCTCCGCGGTGTGATCGATCGCGCCGGAAACGCTTCGCGACACGGCTCCGACCGCGGCCGTCAGCGGAGCCGAGCCGGTCAGGAGCCAGGACCGGAGGACGGTGCCGCGGCCGCCGCGGGCGGGCGCCTGCGCGGACATCATGAGGACGCAGGCGGAGAGCACGACGATCAGGACCGCGAAGCCCCGCTTGGGGTTGACGGCGGCGACCTCGGCGCGCGCGGAGGGAGCTCTCATGGGGTGTGAGCCGTGACCGGCGAGCCGTGGGCCGGTGCGTGAGGCGTGAGGCGTGGGGCGTGACGCGGGACCGTCATCGAGAACCTGGTAACGCCCATTCGCGGTCCTGCGTCGCGCCTAACCCCTCACCCCTAACGCATCACGTGATGCTGATCTTCCTCAGCAGGTCCATGTCCGTCAGCATCGCTCCGGTTCCGAGCGCGACGGACGCCAGCGGATCCTCGGCGTAGGAGATCGGGAGACCCGTCTCCTCCGAGAGCCGCCGGTCCAGGTTCCGCAACAGCGAGCCTCCGCCCGTGATGATGATGCCCTTGTCCATGATGTCGGCCGACAGCTCGGGGGGAGTGCGCTCGAGCGCGACGCGCACGGTCTCGACGATCGCCGCGACGACCTCCGAAAGCGCCTCGCGGACCTCCTCGTCGGTCAGAGTCAGGGTCTTCGGCACGCCCTCGACCAAATCGCGTCCCTTGACTTCCATCGTCAGCGGCTCGTCCAGCGGATGCGCGGACCCGATCTCGATCTTGATCTGCTCCGCGGTCCGCTCGCCGATCAGCAGGTTGTACTTCCGCTTCAGGTACTGGATGAGCGCCTCGTCCATCTCGTTCGAGGCGGTGCGCACCGAGCGGCTGTAGACGATTCCGGCCAGCGAGATCACCGCGACGTCCGTCGTCCCGCCGCCGATGTCGACGATCATGTTGCCGGTCGGCTCGGTGATCGGAAGCCCGGAGCCGATGGCCGCGGCCATCGCCTGCTCGATGATGAAGACCTCCGAGGCGCCGGCCCGCAGGGCGGAGTCCTGGACCGCGCGCTTCTCGACCTGCGTGATCCCGGACGGCACCGAGATGACGATGCGGGGGCGCACGAAGAGCGACCGGCCGTGCGCCTTCTTGATGAAGTGATCCAGCATCTTCTCGGTGACTTCGAAGTCGGCGATGACGCCGTCCTTCATCGGCCGGATCGCGACGATGTTGCCGGGCGTGCGGCCCAGCATCTCCTTGGCGTCGGTGCCGACGGCCTCGACGCGGTTCGTCGCCGTGTTCACCGCCACGATGGAGGGCTCGCGGACGATGATCCCCTTGCCGCGCGCGAAGACGAGCGTGTTCGCGGTGCCGAGATCGATCGCGAGGTCGTTCGAGAAGATGGAGAAAACGGATTTCCAGGCCAAGGGACCTCCTAGGACGCTCGAAAAATCATAGCGACTCGACGAACACTCGAACGCGGCGGACGGTCTCGTTGCCCGACGCGTCCACGGATTTCACGACCAGCACCGCCGCGCCGTCACGCTCGACGGTGATCGTCTTCTTGAAGGCGCCGTCCGGTTCGACGTCGGCCGGCTCCGCGTTCACGGTGACGATGGCGCCGGGCTCCGTCTTGCCGTAGATCAGGAAGAGGTTACCCATCTGCTGCGGCGGAAACACGGTCAACTCGGGAGGCGTCGTGTCGCCGCCCGATCCCGCCTTGACCGGCTCCGTCGCCATCTTGAAGCGCCGGACGACGCTCCAGTCCGAAGTGATTCCGGCGGCGTCGATCGAAGCCACGCGCCAGAAGTACGACCCGTCGCGCGAGACCTTGACGCGCGCGCTCGTCTGGACGCGGTCGTCCAGGTCGACCTCGGTCGCGTCCGGGACGAACAGGCGCGAGCGTGAGATCTGCAGCCGGTAGCGCACCGCCTCGGGGACCTTGGACCACTTCAGATCGACCTGGTCGCCGGTCTTCAGGTCGTAGATCCGATTGTCGGCCGGCAGGCTCGGCTGGGGCGTGTCCGGAAGGTTGACCTTTGCCGAGATCTGGCGGGTGTCGGTGGCGGCGGAGACCTTTTCCCGGCCGTCGAGCACCACCGTCTCCTTGCCCGTGGACACGGTCGTTCGACCGCGATAGCTCGTGACCTCGGTCTTCTCGCCCATGACGACGTCGACCGACGCCCGCGAATCGCGCTCGATCGCGGCGGTGGCCGACTCGGTGTCGACCGCCGCGGAGGCGCCGGACGTGTAGACGTTGATCGCACCGGAGATCATCTTGATCTGACTTCCCGAGCTCTCCGACGACCTGGGGCGGCGGCACTCGAAGAGCGATCCCGGCCGGATCGTGTAGAGAGTCCCGTCGAAGAACATGATCTCCGCGGACCCGGTCTTGCCCGCCTTCACGAAGTCCCCCTCGAAGAGCGGCTGGCGCTGGCGCGCCGGCTCGAACGTCGAGCGGCCGGCTCGCTGGAGCGACACGTCTCCCTCCACGAAGATGAAGGACGCGTCTCCCTGCTCGCCGCCGCCCGTCCCGCCCAGTGCCCGGCGCGAGTAGGACTGCGATTCGACGGCGAGGCGAAACGCCTCCTCCCAGCGCGAGCCGGCGAAGGACTCGTTCGCGTCCTTGAGGAAATCCCGCGCCTGCGCGACGTTGGAGCCCGGGCGCACCGCACCCACGGCCCGGGTCGCCTTTCCGAGCAGCGATTCGGCCTCGGTGATCTCCGCCCGGGCGCGGTCCTGGGGTGACTTGCGGTTGCGGCTGTAGAGGAAGTACCCCACCCCGCCGGCGATGAGCAGCAGCAGGAGAATGATTCCCCACTGCCGGATCTTCTGGATGGGGATGACGAACCAGTCCAGATCCGTACCGGCTGGCTGTCCGGGCTTCCTTTTGCGCATAAACTCCCGAAACTGTGAGACTTATCCCTATTGCTTATAGCATATTTGCGCCTTTTTCGCGGTGAGGAGGAGGCGCCGGAGCCCGCGGGCGACCCGATCCCGGCGTTCGCGGAATCGAATCCCCCGACTTCATTTTCGCGTCGGCTCTTCGCCATCCGCGCGCGACGGCGACGGCGGCCGGCGCGTCGCCGCGGCGGCGGCCGGCGCGCGACGACGACGAGGGGTGCCCGCCGGCCGGGTTCGGCTATAGTCACCCGTTCTCTTTAAGGAGCCTTTCCGATGCTCAAGACGATGCGCGAGAGCTTTCACCACCTGAAGTGGACGCTCTTTGCCGTGATCGCGGTCTTCATCCTCGGTTTCGTCTTCTACTCGGGATCGGGAACCAACGCCGACGCCGCCTCGGGGGTCGTCGCGAGCGTCGGCTCCCAGCAGATCACCGCGGCCGAGTTCGACCGGCAGTACCGCGCCCAGGTCGAGCGGTACCGCCAGATGTATCAGGGCAACTTCTCCCCCGAGCTCGAGCGGGCGCTGGACCTGCCAAGGAACGTCCTCGACTCGATGATCGAGAAGGTGCTCCGGCTCGAGGCCGCGAAGCGGCTCGACCTGCGCGTCTCGGACGAGGAGGTCGCGCGCCGCATCGTCACCCTGCCCTACTTCGTCGAGAACGGCCATTTCATCGGCCGCGACGAGTACGAGAAGAGGCTGCGCGCGAGCGGCCTGTCTCCCGAACGCTTCGAGGAGGAGCTGCGCGAAGACATGCTCCTCCAGAAGTACTCCGATCTCGTCAAGGCGTCGGTCGTCGTGCCCGACTCCGAGGTCATGCGCGAGTACGCCGCGCGCAACGACAAGGCGACGATCGAGTACGTGCTCGTGCCGTCCAGCCGGCTGGAGTCAAACGCCCAGCCGAGCGACACGGAGCTGCAGCAGTATCTCGACAAGCACAAGGACCGCTACCGGACGCCCGTTCAGCGGCGCATCAAGTACCTGCTCGTGGACCGCGCGAAGGTCCGCTCGAAGATCCAGGTCTCCGACGCCGAGGTGGCCGCCGAGTACGAGAAGAACAAGGACAACCTCAGCGTGCCCGAGCAGGTGAACGCGGCGCACATCCTGGTTTCGGTGAAACCCGATGCCGGCGAGGCCGGGGACGCGGCCGCGAAGGCGAAGGCGGAGGCGATCGCCGCCAGGGCGAAGCAGCCGAACGCGGACTTCGCGAAGCTCGCCAACGAGAACACCGACGACCCGAGCGGCAAGGGCAGCGGCGGTCAGCTTCCACCCTTCTCCCGCGGGCAGATGGCGGCCGAGTTCGAGGAGGCGGCGTTCTCGATGGCTCCGGGCGAGATCCGCGGGCCCGTCAAGACGCAGTTCGGATACCACGTCATCAAGCTGGTCTCGAAGACGCCGGCGCGCATGCGAACGCTCGCGGAGGTCAAGCCGCAGATGTCCGCGCAGCTTTCGGAGCGCCAGGCCTCCGCCGAGGCGGAACGCGTCGGCAAGGAGCTCGCGACGAAGCTGAAGGGCATGCGCTCGGCGTCGGACGACGAGCTCCGGAAGCTCCAGACGCCCGACAGCACCGTCACGTTCAACACGACGGAGTGGGTCGCCAAGGGCGACGCCATCCCCGGGATCGGCGCGAACCAGCAGTTCACGGACGAGGCCTGGACGACTCCGATCGGGAAGGTGTCGGCGACCGAGGTCACGGTCCCGCGCGGCATCGCGTTCGTCAAGGCGTCCGAGGAGCGCGCTGCGGGAATGCCTCCGTTCGCCGAGCTGAAGCCGCGTCTCGACGCGGACTGGAAGGCCGAGCGCCGGCAGAAGGACGCGCTCGCGCAGCTGGAGCCCGCGGCGAAGGAGCTGTCGTCCGGCGCGACCCTCGCCTCGATCGCGTCGCGGTATCAGACCGAGGTCAAGACGACGACCGAGTTCGGCCCGTCCGGACCGGTCCCCGAGGTCGGCGCCGCGCCGGAGCTCGCCTCGGCGGTGTTCCGCACGCCGCAGGGACAGGCGGGGCCGCCGGTCGCGGTGCCGAACGGCTTCGTGCTCTTCCGCGTGCTCACGCGCAAAGAGGCGAGCCGCGACACGTTCCAGGCGCAGAAGGACGAGCTTCGCGAATCCCTGCGCAGCCGCGAGGCGGAGCGTCTCACCCGCAGCTACCTGTCGCAGCTCCGCGCCGAGCGCAAGGTCGAGGTCAACGAGCCGCTGCTCGCGTCGTTCATGCGGGAGGGCTCGTCCCGGGGTGCGGGACGGCGGAGCTAGACGGAGCTCCTTGTTCGGCGTTTCGTGTTCCGTGTTCCGTGTTTGCGATCCTCGACCCGGAACGCATGACCCGGAGCTCGTAGACGGCTCCTCGACGGCCGGCATCATTCCTGGAACCACCCCATGATCGGCCGCCTCACCGGCCGCCTCGCGAGCAAGGCGCCCGACCACGTCCTCCTGGAGGTCGGCGGAGTCGGGTATCTCGTCCATATTCCGCTGTCCACGTTCTACGACCTTCCGGAGCAGGAGAGCCCTGCGTCGCTGTGGATCCACACGCACGTCCGCGAGGACGCTCTCTCCCTCTTCGGATTCATCACCGAGCGCGAGAAGGCGCTGTTCCTCCTGCTCCTCGGCGTCACCGGCATCGGTCCCAAGGTGGCGCTCACGGTGCTCTCCGGGATTCCTCCCGCCGAGCTCGTCGACGCGCTTCGCAAGCAGGACGTGCGGCGGCTCGTCGCGGTGCCGGGGGTCGGGAAGAAGACGGCCGAGCGAATGGTGCTCGAGCTCGCGGACAAGGCCGCCAACCTCTCGCCCGAGACGCCGGAGAGAGAGGCGGCCGAGGTCGCCGCGGACGACGTCGTCTCGGCGCTCGTGAACCTCGGCTACCGCAAGTCCGAGGCGGAGCGCGCCGTGGATGCCATCTCGCGCATCGGGCCGCCGAAGGACTTCGGCGAGTTCCTCAAGGAGGCGCTCAAGAGGCTGACGGGGGCTTGAGGCGGCTGCCACGACGATAGACTTCCGCCAGTGACCGACTCCCGTGAAATTCTCGCCGGCACCGCGCTCGAGGAAGACGCCGCCGTCGAGCCGAAGCTCAGGCCGCAGTCCCTGTCCGAGTACATCGGACAGAACAAGGTCCGCGAGAACCTCTCCGTGTTCCTCGCGGCCGCGCGCGGGCGGGGCGAGCCCCTCGACCACGTGCTCCTCACCGGTCCGCCGGGGCTCGGGAAGACGACCCTGGCCCACATCGTCGCGCGCGAGATGGCCGCCGGGCTGCGCCTGACGGCCGGCCCGATGATCTCCCGGGCGGGGGACCTCGCCGGGATCCTGACGAATCTCCAGCCGAAGGACGTTCTCTTCGTGGACGAGATCCACCGCCTCGCTCCCGCGGTCGAGGAGATCCTGTATCCGGCCATGGAGGACTTCCGCCTCGACGTGATGATCGGCGAGGGTCCGATGGCGCGCACGATGAAGGTGGACCTGCCCCCGTTCACGCTCATCGGCGCGACGACGCGGCCCGGACTTCTCTCGCAGCCTCTCCACGGCCGGTTCGGGATCACGCTCCGTCTGGACTTCTACGACGTCGCCGCGCTGTCGCGGATCGTCGATCGCTCGTCGCGGATTCTCGGAATCCGCATCGACGAGGACGCCGCACGCGAGATCGGGTCGCGGAGCCGCGGCACGCCCCGAATCGCCAACCGACTGCTGCGCCGGCTCCGAGACTTCGCGGAAGTCGCCGGGAAGGACACGATCGACGTCCCGACCGCCCGCGCCGCGCTGTCCCGGCT
>Ga0207683_10004013_pt1 | contig 12735 bp, 10 predicted proteins | sample KBSM73metaG_FD_184333 | JGI IMG/M metagenome (GOLD analysis project Ga0207683, IMG submission 184333) | Miscanthus rhizosphere microbial communities from Kellogg Biological Station, Michigan, USA - KBS M7-3 metaG (SPAdes) (version 2) | ecosystem: Host-associated > Plants > Roots > Rhizosphere >...
CGGCGTTCGCCATGACGATCCGAGCTTTGTAGGCGTCGGCCGCACGCGCCTCGGCACTCGCCAGGAAGCGCGTACCAATTGAGATTCCCTGCGCGCCGAGACTCAGCGCGGCGACAAGTCCGCGTCCGTCTGCTATCCCGCCGGAGGCGATCACCGGAAGAGGAGCGACGGCGTCAACGATCGTTGGCAGCAGGACAGACAGTGCTGTTGTTCCCTTGACGTGCCCCCCTGCTTCGACGCCTTGCGCGATGATCGCGTCCACTCCGGCCTCTGCTCCCGCGACCGCCTCGCTCACGGAGCCGACTTGCAACAACACCTTGATCCCGCATCGATGCGCCTCGTCGACATAGGGCGCCGGATCACCCCAGAAGAGCACCAGGATCGGAACCTGCTCGTCGAAGCAGGCCTCGACCTGCCCCTTGCGCAACAGCGGCAGGACGAGATTGACGCCGAACGGCTTGTCCGTCAAACCCTTCAGCCGCTCGATCTCAGCGCGAACGAACTTGCCCGGAAGGGAGGCGGTGCCGAGGACGCCGCATCCGCCTGCGTTCGAGACGGCCGCTACGAGTTCGGCGCCGGCCGCCGCACCGATGCCAGCGCAAAAGACAGGATGCTCGATCCCAAGGGCGCGGCAGAGGTCAGTCTTCAACATGGCGCCTCCTCATGCTCGTCAGCGTGGCGGAGAGCCTGACGAGAGTCAAGCTGAGGTTGACCCGCCTGCGGTGCCCCCCATCAAAAGCAGCCGGACACGAGCGTCGGGTGCTGGCCGGGTCCGGGCGCGTGATCGTCTGCCCTCAGGCAGTCCAACGCCAAGCGCAGCTTTCAGCCGAGTCAACTAGGAGTGGGAGAGGCAGCGGTCGACCCAAAGCGGTCATGGACCACGCCAAACTCACAGGATTAAAGCGGACTTTGGAACACGAGTCCGCTGTTGGCCAAGCGATGATGGCGGCACGCGCGGACTTGCAGTCCCTACCGATCAGCGGTGCCCATACTGCGAAAAAACGAAGTCCCGGCTCTTCGCAATGGTGTGGCAGGCGACACCGCACTTGGCGTCGTTACCCTGAGGCGGCATGTCGGCCGTCGTTCCGGGCGTGAAGGTATCGCTCGCCGCGTCGTAAAGGAACACGGCGTAACCCCATCCGCCACCGTCGGGGAAGCGCTTGCTGTCTTTGACCATGAAGTCGACGTCGTGCTGGGCGCCCGGGATCGTTGTGTCGGGGAAGAACTGGCTCTTCGTGGGTAGCCAATGGATCTTCGCCATCTTCGCGCCGTCGGGGACAGGCTTGCCGTTCGCAGGAATGCCCGCCTTGTAGGCGTTAATCATCACGGGATTCGCCACGATCACTGCCGTCGCGCGCTCGTTTGTGCTAACCGCCACCGTCTCCCAACTCTCATAGCCCTTGAACTCGGCGAATCCGAGACCGCCGGGTACTTTGACCGTGTATTTGTCTGGCCCGGCGCCCGCAACTGAACCGACAAAGACGACGGAGCCAACCAGAACGGCGCCACCAGCGAGCGGCCCCAAGACTTTTCGAACGGTGTACATGACGAACTCCTAGTAACGTCGTGTTGAATCGGCGTCCCTGAAGACTTCCGACGGGAGTTCGATCACAGCACGCCAGCCGGCGCTCTCCTATTGCACATTGGTATCGGGTGCGACCTCGGTGTTGTCCACACGCACACCGCAATCGCGCGCGTCTGGCCGGGGGGTCTCCTCGAAATGCTCACGCCGGACCTCTTATGACGGCGCGGCTCGGCAACACAACCACTCCCTCTACCCTGAGAGATCAACGCGGTCGCATGGGTGCGGGCGAGGCGAAGCGACTCTGCCATCCACGGCGGCCTTACCTTTGGACGGTAGGGACTACACGACGGAATGGATACGATGGACCGGAATGGCCGCCCCTGGAGACTGCATCGTCTATGTCGTTGACGACGACCGTCGTATCTGCGAAGCCCTGTCCGAGCTCCTGTCGAGCTTCGATCTGCACGCGGTCACCTTCGGCTCCGCAGCCGAGTACCTGGCCCATCCAAAGTCCGGCGAATGCGCCTGCCTCGTTCTTGACGTGCAGCTCCCGGATATCAACGGCCTGGATCTTCAAAGCCAGTTCGCCCAAGGACGCCTTCCGCCGATCGTGTTCATCACCGGCCACGGCGATATCCCATCGTCGGTGCGAGCCATCAAGGCGGGCGCGGTTGACTTCCTGTCCAAGCCGTTCAAAGAAACTGACCTGATGCGCGCGGTCAACGCCGCCCTGGCGCAGAGTCGCGAGATCCGGCAGGCCGGAGCGCAGCGGGCCGAGCTCCACGGGCGCCTTGCATCTTTAACACCTCGGGAGCGCGAAGTGCTGCCGCTGATCGCGAGCGGCCTGCTAAACAAGCAGGCCGCAGTCGAGCTCGGCATCAGCGAAGTAACGCTGCAGATCCACCGCGGCAAGATCATGCAGAAGATGCAGGCCGAATCGTTTGCCGACTTGGTTCGGATGGCCTCCGCGCTCGAGCTGCCTATCACGCGCTCACGTCGCTCGCGCAAGTGACGCGACGGTTGGCGCTCCGCGATCAGTCAATGGCCGGCATTGGTCTCGTGGCTTGCAAAGTGAAGTGAAACACCGCGCCCCGCGGAGTGTTCGGGGTGAACCACAGCTGGCTACCGTGGGCCTCCATGATCGCCCGGCAAATGGCCAGGCCCATGCCCATGCCGTCGGCCTTGGTCGTGAAGAGCGGGTTAAACATCCGGTCGACGTCCGGCTCGGCAATTCCGGAACCGGTGTCGGCCACCGATACCTTCACACGGTCGCCTTCGCAGGACTCCGACTTGACGCTCAGGGTCCTGGGTTCACCCTTTGCGGCCATCGCGTCGACGGCGTTCATGATCAGATTAAGAAGCACCTGCTGAAGCTGGACCCGATTACCGCTGACCGCAGGCAGTTTCCCGTTCGGCTCTGCCTCGACAAATATCCGGTGCCTTTGCAGTTCGTTGCTTCCCAGGGAAAGCGCTTCCTGAATGAGGTCGTTGAGATCGAACGACGTCGTTTCCTTGACGTCGCTTTTGAAGTTGGCGCGAATGCTTCCGACCAGCGTTCCGGCACGATGACCGTCCGCTGCGATTCGCCTGAAGGCCTCCTTGGCGCGGTCGACATTCGGGGCGTCCCGGTCGAGGAAGCGAAACCCCGCATCGGCGGTCGTGACCATCGCCGTCAGCGGCTGCCGCATCTCGTGAGCCATCGATGCTGCGACCGCATCTCCCGTCAGCAAGCGCGCGCGGCGTTCGCGACGCTGCTGAAGCACGGCGTCGAGAAGCCCGCCGTACAGCGCCGTGATCTCGTACAGGAGGACTACCAGCACGATGCTGCTAGATAGCAAACTCGTGATGCGCACCGCATACCAGCCTGTACTGAAGCGGGCCGGGAACGGATAGTAGTGGGGCGGTATCTCGATCAGGTACGCGCACAACACGACCATCAGGAATAGGTCAAGAACCGACCGTCGTCGGACCCAGAGCACAAGCAGCGCGATCAGACACAGCAAGCCGATCGGCGCACCGACGACATAGGGCCAGTCGGGAACAAAGCGTTGCTGATCGAGCATGATCTTCGGCAGCATGGTCGTGCCATTGATGCACAGCAACGCCACGCCCGACGCGCCGGCTGCCGTCAGTGCGATGCTCCAAAGGATCTCGGAGCGCACCTTGCGTTGCGAGAAGCGTCCGCTCGGGTCCTCGTCCTTCGACAACGCATAGCCGATGACGAACAGCGGAAATCCGCAGTGCCACAGGAGATACAGGTGGGCCGATGTTTGCAAGCCGCCGACAAGACCACTCGGCGCGAGGACGCCCGGGAACGCAAGCAGGTACGGAACGATGAGCAGCGCCGTGAGGAGATATCCACTCGCGATCACCAGAATCGCGCGCGAGCGCACGATCGAAAACTGCGCATACAGCAGAACCGCGGTGATCAGGTCGGTGACAAACATCGCGGTCGTGTAGACCGCGACAAAGGAGTGGATCGGGCCCCACTGAAGACCACCGAGCGGCCCGAGAACGAGGTAGAGGGCGATCGCGAGGCCGAGCACGATGGCAAGAGCCAGCTGCTTCTGCGCTGCGCTCGGCGGCAAGCTCGAGAGTACGAAGTGCTGGTCTTCTCGGACCGGTGTGCGGGAACTCAGTCCCGCAGCGCCTTCGCCTCGGCCTGGCAGGGTGGTCGGCGACCGAGGCGCCGCCTGCATGCCCTGCGCGTCAGAGGCGCGGTGATCTACACCCATGTGTGCCAGTCGGCTGCCCGAGGGACGAAAGTCTCGATGCGCCTTTCGGCAACCCGCCGTCCCAGCGGGCCGCTGACACCGGCACGTGATGCGGGATCGTAAGCTCACCTCGCATATTGCCAAAGCGGCCGACGGGGTGCGGCGGCCCAGCGGGGCCTCCGTGTCACTGACGAAACCGACCAAGCTCGTCGCCGAGCGCGCCAAGCAGCTCTGTTCCCTGGAACGGCTTCGTGAACAGACGGGGCGTGCTTCCTCCGAGAGCCGGTAGGCGCGCCAGTCGATCCGGATACCCGGTGATAAGGATGATCGGAAGCTGCGGACGCGTCGCGTGAACCAGGCGCACGAGCTCGAATCCGTCCATCCCAGGCATGTCGATATCCGAGATCATGCAGTCGATCTCGGCAAGGCATCCGCTCTCAAGCAGTGCCGCGGCAGACGCAAAGAGGCGTACCGCGTAGTCCGCCGACTCGAGGAGAGATTCGAGCGACTGCAGGATGGCTTGATCGTCATCGACCACTGCAACTACGAAAGGTGGAGTTCTGAGAGTCATGTGAAGCGCCGGGACTCTGCGGACTTTGGCAGAGATGGGGGCCACCGTATCTACGAGAAAGATGTGATGGTGGACGGACGGTAGCCGGCCGACCATGCACTCCTGCTGTAGGGGGACCGCCATGGCCGACGTCAATCCCATCGTGTTCGTCGTTGACGACGACGTCTCGGTGCGTGACTCCCTCGCATTGCTTATCGAGTCTGCCGGTTGGCAGCCGGAGACCTTCGGATCCGGGCGGGAGTTTCTGTCGCGACCCCAGGCGATCGCGCCAAGTTGCCTGGTGCTCGACGTGGTTCTGCCCGATCTCAACGGGTGCGACCTCCAGGCGCTAATCGCGGATCGCGCCGACATGCCAATCATTTTTATTTCTGGCCAGGGAGACGTGGCCACGTCGGTACGCGCCATGAAGGCCGGCGCGGTGGAGTTCTTCACCAAGCCTGTCGCGGACGAAGCGATCGTGGGCGCGATCCGCAACGCCATCAGCCGAAGCTGCGCCGCGCTGGCCGACGCGGCAGCGATGCGAGCGCTGCGCGACAGCTATACGTTGTTGAGCCCGCGGGAACGGGAGGTGATGGCCCTCGTCATCTCGGGTCGGATGAACAAGCAGGTAGGTGGCGAGTTGGGCATCAGCGAGATCACGGTCAAAGCCCACCGAGGCAAGCTCATGCGCAAGATGAACGCCGACTCACTGTGCGACCTCGTCCGGATGGCCTCGAGGCTCCGTGTGGAACCAACGATGAAGTGCTGACCCCGCAGCCGCGTCGGCTCGGCGAAGGCGCCAATACCTTTGTCCAATGGCGCCATCGTGCACTGCCTGCTTCAATCCAGCGGCGTTCTGAGTTCGTGACTCACGCAACAGGACAGGAGTCGGCCATGCAACCCAGCAAGCTTCTCATTGCGACGATCGCCGGATGCGCGGTCATAGCGGCATTGCCTGGTTTCGCAGACCAGTCGAGCTCGCAGGTCACCACGGCCGCGTTGCCGCTGGTTCCGGTTCTCGTCTCTTCTCCAGGGCCTTCCGCGCAGCGCAACTTCCCGTCGCTCGCAGGAGCCACCGGTTGGCTCAATTCGGCACCGCTCACACCCGAGAGCCTTCGCGGAAAGGTCGTGCTCGTGGACTTCTGGACCTTCACCTGCATCAACTGGCGGCGGCAGGTGCCATACGTCCGCGCATGGGCCGAAAAGTACAAGGACCAGGGGCTGGTGGTGATCGGCGTTCACACGCCCGAGTTCCAGTTCGAAATGGACGAGGCCAACGTACGGCGCGCCGCCAAGGACATCCCGGTCAACTACCCGATCGCGATCGACAGCGATCACAAGATCTGGCGCGCATTCGCGAACCAGTACTGGCCGGCGCTCTACTTCATCGACGCGACGGGAAAGGTCAGGCACCAGCAATTCGGCGAAGGAGACTACGAGGAGTCGGAAAGAGTGATCCAGCGCCTCTTGATCGAAGCCGGAGGCACGACAACCGGCACTGACCTGGTCACGCCCGTCGCTCGCGGCGCGGAGGCGGCCCCGGACCTTCAAAACCTCAAGTCCCCCGAGAACTACCTTGGATACGGAAGGACTACGAACTTCGACTCTGCTGGCGGGATCACCTCCAATGAGCCGCGGCTTTACGCCGTCCCTGCCCGTCTTCGCTCGAATCACTGGGGCCTTGCCGGCGAGTGGACCGTCAAAGGACACGCTTCATTGCTCAACAAGCGGCCGGGACGCGTCGCCTATGGGTTTCACGCGCGCGATCTGCATCTGGTGATGGGCCCGTCCAAGTCGGGAGTTCCTGTTCGCTTTCGAGTTCTCATCGACGGCAAGCCGCCTGGCCCGGCCGCGGGCTCGGACGTCGACGCCCTGGGTGCGGGCGTGGCGGCGGAGCAGCGTATGTACCACCTTATCCGGCAGAAAGCGCCGGTAGCCGATCGCCTGTTCGAGATCGAGTTCCTGGACCCGGATGTAGAGGTCTATTCCGTCTCCTTCGGCTGACTGCGCGGCCTGACCGTCCCCCTGATGTCCTTGTGAGCCTGGGCTTCCAAGCTCGCTCACCGCGCCCTGCCGATGGGCTCAACTGGAGAACCGTATGTCCGAGGGGAGACTTTCTTTGACCAGCGCCCGACCCGCTGCTGCGCTTCGACCGGGACGGCGCCTACTCGTGCTCGGTCTGTGTGCCGTCTGTTCGGTGGCGGGCGGGCTCTCCTCCGCCCTCGCCGCGGAGGACATCGAAGGCGCACCCGGCCAACCCTATGCCGACATGCCGTCGATCGCACCGCTCGGCGTGCGGATAGGCAGGCACTTCGAGGTACCTGCCGCATCTCAGGGGCCCGCAGTCGATCCGGCGAAGGGTTACCGGCTGCAGAACCTCGGCGATGGGCTGTACATGGTGACCGACAACGCCTACCAGTCCATGCTGCTTGTCTACGAGGACGGCGTGGTGGTGATCGACGCGCCGCCCAGCTATGCCGGGCGGCTGCCGAAGGCCATCGCGGAGGTGAGCAACAAGCCGGTGACGCATGTCGTCTACAGCCATTCGCACAGCGATCACATCGGCGGCACGAGCCTGCTCGGTGGGCACCCGATCATCGTCGCGCATTCGGAGACGCTTCGGCTTGTGAAGCGAGCGGCGGATCCTCGCCGCCCGCTGCCTACGGTGACGTTCTCGGATCGGTACTCGCTTCGCGTGGGAAGCAAGCTGCTCGAGCTGTCCTATCACGGCAACGCGCATGAGCCAGGCAACATTTTCATCTACGCACCGACTCAGCGAGTGCTGATGGTCGTCGACATCGTGTTCCCGGGATGGATGCCTTGGCGCCGCTTTGCGCTGGCTCAGGACATCCCCGGTTATTTCGCGCAGGTGGAGCAGTTGCGCACCATGGACTGGGACGTGCTGGTGGGTGGGCACGTGGCACGCACCGGCACGCACGCCGACGTCGACGCGCAGGCCGAGTTCAATCGGGACATCAAGGAGGCCGCCGAGACCGCGTTGGCGAGCACCAAGTTCGGAGTGGGCCTCAATCCGAAGGACGAGTCCAACCCATGGGCGGGATTCGGGAACTACATCGACCGCGTCGCCGCCCAGTGCGTCAGCACGCTCACGCCGAAGTGGGCGCGCAGGCTTGCCGGCTTCGACGTCTACATATGGGACCAGTGCTACGCCATGGAACAAAGTCTCCGCATCGAATAGGTAGTCGCTCGAAAGCGTTGTTGTCTTTGCTCGTCACTCCCAAAGGGACGCCGTGCCGCTATCTCGATTCATGGAATGGCCAGCTCGCTCGTCAGAGCGAGGGCACCGGAGCTGGCTACTTGCTGCGGTGCTGACAATCGCGGTTCTGTCTGCGGCCGGGTGTTCTGTACCTCAACGCAAGGTGGTGCCCACCCCGGAGGTCGAGTTTGTACAGGTCAGCCAAGACATCAAGCTTCGGCGAATGATCGTGCGCAGTCCGGATCCGATGGGCGTCGTGCTCTTCCTGCACGGATTTCCGGAGACTCTGTACGCTTGGAAGAGCATCGCCTTGAGCCTGGCAAACGACTACGACGTTCATGCCTTCGACTGGCCGGGGTATGGGCTCTCGTCCAGACCGGCCGCTGAACAGTTCTCCTATGCGCCCAGCGCCTACGCCACGGTGTTGAGGGACTACATCACCAAGGCCGGCATTGACAGGTCGAAGCTCGTCATCTACGCCACGGACATCGGCGCCTTGCCGGCGCTGCTCCTTGCTCTGGACGATCCCGGCGTTGCCAAGCTGATCATCGCCGGTGACTTTGCCCCTTTCGACAGACCGCAATACATGTTTCCCAGTCTGCAAAGCCTGAAGTCCAGGCCGGCCTCCGAGGTGACCCACGCGTATATGAACTCGACCCGCGACGAGATTCTCGAGAACGCCTTCCGGCGAGGCTTGCCCAAGGAAGATCAGTTCGAAGTGACGGACGAGTTCAAGAGTGACATGTACCGGGGATGGAGTCAGGAAAACGTCACTTCTGCCGATGCGTTCTTCCACTACTACTCTCACTTCACTCGTGACCAGAACTATCTCGAGTCGAACCTGAGCCGGCTCAGGACCCCCGTCAAGGCCATATGGGGTGAGAAGGACATCTACATCCATTCCGAGATGGGTGGCGAGTTTGCGAGGAAGACGAATTCGACGTTGACGATTTTCCCGGGTCTCGGGCACTACCCTCACCTGCAGAGCCCGGCTCACGCGATCCAAGAAGTTCGATCGAGCGCCCCTTAGCCCTTGCACCTAACCCAGGACTTGCTGTGGACAAGTGCGTGGAGTGCGCCGCCCATACGTGGGTCTTTTATCTGGAGACTTTCAATGAAACTGACAAGTTCTTTCGGGAAACTGCTTCAGACGTTGACGCCCATCTTGGCGGTCGGGGTAGTAGGTTGCGCGGCATCGTCGTCACAACCGATCGTGGCCGTAGATGAAACCAGGTATCTGGTCCAAGCTGACTTCTCCAGTGACGCCATCAGCCGAGCGAAGTCGCACTGCGCGGGGCAGGGCAACGGGTTTGAAGCTCTCCACATCGTGCCAGAAATCGTCCGAAGTGACGGCGCGACGCGAGGCGCCACAGTCACCTTTCGCTGTCACTAACGTCCTGTCCGTACCGGAAGACCCAAGCTCTACGCACCAGGTAGGGTGCGAAGCTCTTTGTCGTCCCAGATGCCTGTGCGTGAGCGTTCGCAGGGTCAGGGAGACACGTTCGCCCAACGCGACGTGCAGACGATCGACGAAGGTTTAAAAACCGGCGCTGTCGATTGCACTTCGACAGCGTCTACTTCTGCTTCCGACCCTGAACCGACACTCGTGAAAACGAATGGGTGGCCCGAAAGCAGCCGCTCGACCGTCCAAACATGACTGGCGGCAGGCACGGGACGCCCCGGTGGCCTACGCCGCGCGCACGATGGCGTCTATGGCAAGGAAGCGGATGCACTCGCCAGCCGCCTCGGGGGGCCGCCACGGTCGTTAGTCTAGAAGGCGTTAGGAGAGCCAGCCCGCGCGCGCCCGACCGTTTCACGCTGCGCTTCGACCGCGCGCACATGTCATTGGACGCCGCTGCGCAAGGTCTGGGCGTTGCGCTGGAGAGCACGACAACGGGCAGCAAGCACATCGCCGAGGGCAAGTTGCGTCCTGTGCTCGGCATGGACAAATCGGTTCGCGTCAAGGCGCATTTCGCCGTCTACCCAGCCCGACATGCGAAGCGGCCACCGGTCGAAGCGTTCCTGGTCTGGTTGCACGGCGAGGCGGCCGCATGGACTCGCGAGACGAGCTCAAAGCACGCGGATTCGTAGACCTCGCGGACAAGGCATGGGACCTCGACGAGACAGCAGGTGACCGTCCCCGAGGGTTTTGCCGGGGCGTACATGACGGTCCTTCAACCTAGCTTGACGAGAAATCACTTTTCTCATCCGCGAGGCCTCTCAACAATTTGAGGCGCCACAACTCGAGCCGAGGAGACATGACCCCAGTTCACGCACCGCCTTCGCTACGCAGGCGACTGATCGACTCGCCGACCAGCGAGCACCCGCAAGATCCACCGATTGAGAGGAAAGACAAAATGACCGCACACGAACTGTGTCGTCGAATCGCAAGGCAGGTCCTTGCGGTTTCGGCGGCGACCCTTGCTGCCGCTGCTGCGGCGGCCCCCCCCGCTCCGCCGACCGTGATCGGCCCGCTCCCCGTCAACGCGACGCCTGGCACCGGCCTCACGCGCGACTATCCGTTCTTTGCGGCACAGCCGCAGTTCGACCTGCCCCTCGTCGGCTACAGAGAGGAAGAATTCTTCATCCAAGGGTTCGCAACGGCATATGCCACGCCGTCCATGGCCGATGGCACGGTGCTCTCGACCGGAAATCCGTACAAGACCCGCATCCTCGTCAAGCGTCCCGCCGATCCGCACAAGTTCAACGGCGTGGTGCTGGTCGAGTGGGACAACGTGACCTCCGGCTACGGCATTCCGCTGCACTGGCAGTACTCGTCCGATTACCTGACGCGCGAGGGCTACGTGCATGTGAGCGTGCAGGCGCAACGGGTCGGTGTTCACCAGCCGACGACGGGGTTGAAGGATTGGAGCCCCACGAGGTACTCGTCGCTCGACGTGACGGCAGGCGGCACGATCACGAACGACTCGCTGTCGTACGACATCTTCTCGCAGGTGGCGGTGGCGCTTCGCAGCGGAGCCGGGAATCAAATCCTTCCGCAGATGGATCCGAAGGTGATCCTCGCGCTCGGGCAGTCGCAGTCCGCCAGCCGGCTGACGCTGTACTACAACTCGATCCAGCCGTTGCACAAGGTGTACGACGGCTTCTTGCTCCAGGTCTTGGGCGGACCGTTCCGCACTGACGTCGACGCGAAGATGATGCGCGTCATCAGCGAGCAGGAGCTGGCGAACTTCGGTTCAGCGGCCACACGGCAGCCGGATTCGTCGACCTTGCGTGAATGGGAGATTGCCGGCGCCGCGCACGTCGACTACTGGTGGATCCAGACTCGTCAAGCGTATGCGGTGCGTGACAAGGAGACGCCGCCGAGCCTCGCGTGCCAACCCGAGCCAGGCAGCCACGTGCCGCTCCGCTATGTGCTCAATGCCGGCTACCACCACCTGACGAACTGGATCCTGAAGGGGCAGGCGCCTCCGAGCGCCGATCCGATTGTGATGACGTCGATCAATCCCCCTGTCATTGCGCGCGATGCCGACGGGCTGTCCTACGGCGGCATCCGACAAGCGGAGGTCGAGGCGCCGACAGCCACAAACCGCGGCGACCAGGTTGGCATGACGCCGGGCTGCTCAAACTTGTACGGCATGCATATTCCGTTCAACGACGCGAAGATCGACGCGCTGTATCCGACGCACAAAGCGTACGTCCGAGCGGTGACCGAGGCGGTCAAGAAGAATCGGCAGCAGGGCTTCGTGCTGAAGGACGATGCCGAAGAGATCATCCGCCGCGCCGAAGCTTCGCCAGTGGGAACCGGCAGGCCGATTCCAATCCACTGAAACACGCGCACGCTCGGGCGCACGAGCGACGCAAGTGGTCCGAGGCGGCGCATGCGCGCCCCTCGGGGGCAGTCCACGGCTAAGCTTCGCCCCTACCGCCGCATTTGCGATCTGACGCTGTTGTGCGGCGGGTGGCGCGAGGCCATGCGAAAGAAGTTGTGCTGGCCCTGCAGAGGCAGCAGCGCTCTCTGCAGATGGACCGGCGGAAAGCTGTCGTTCGTGACCGGCCGCTTCTGGCCGATTCCGTTGAAGAACTCGATTTGAGCGGGAGCGTGCGGGAGGCGATCGGTGCTTGATCAATGGGGCGAGGCGGTCGACCCGCCGCCTCGAGCTTTAAGCCAGGCTTGCGTTGGCTTTCGGCATCAGCCACTTGCTCATTCGTCTCAGGTTCTGCGCTGTCGCAGCCAGCAAGAACTCGTCTCGTGCTCCTGTGATCCCGCGCAACCGCAGTCGGTCGAGCTTCAGGATCCGTTTGAGGTGAGCGAAGAGCATTTCGACCTTCTTACGGTCACGTCGCGAGCGCGCGTACTCCGCAGTTGAGGCCAAGGACCGAGCCACCTCACGCGAGCTCTCATAGATGCTGCGCGCGATCTTGCGGATCGGCGTATTGGGGCAACAGCGCTGCTTTGCGGGGCAATGTGCGCAGTCGCCAGCGCTCGAACGGTAGATGATCGTGTCTGCCTTCGTGACGTGGTCGCGAGGGTCCTTGAACTGGCGCCAATCGCTGCGGAGCGCGTGACCCTCGGGGCAGCGGTACTCGTTGGAGTCCTCGTGCCACTCGAAGTCACCAGCCGAGAGCGTGTCGTCCTTGCGCGCCGTCTTGTCCCAGACCGGCACGTGCGGCGCGATGTGCTTCTCCTGGACCATCCAGTTGAGCATCGGCGCCACGCCGTAAGCGGTGTCGCCAACGAGCCTGCGCGGTCTCAGGCCGAAGCGTT
>Ga0207683_10004015_pt1 | contig 12731 bp, 6 predicted proteins | sample KBSM73metaG_FD_184333 | JGI IMG/M metagenome (GOLD analysis project Ga0207683, IMG submission 184333) | Miscanthus rhizosphere microbial communities from Kellogg Biological Station, Michigan, USA - KBS M7-3 metaG (SPAdes) (version 2) | ecosystem: Host-associated > Plants > Roots > Rhizosphere >...
CGTGACTATCGCACAACCAGTCCATATGCGTGATCTCGCGCACCTTGCCCGGCGTAAGCATCGGCGCGTAGCCCAGGAGCCGGGCGGCCGCGAGATTCGCCGTGGCCGCCATGCGAAGCGCGCCGACGGGAACGGACAGACGACGCATGGAGCCGCCTGCTCGCAGCACGCGCGCCGCCGCGCCGAGCACCGTGTCCCAATCGTAGCCGCCGGGATGCCCGTCATCGACCTCGAAGGTGCGCCCATGTCCCACATCGGCGGCCAGCCAACGCACGACCGCGCTCGCGAGGTCGTCGACGTAAATGAGCGAGAAGCGCCCTCCGCCATCGGCAGGCAGCGGCGCGATGCCGCGCGCGACCCAGCGGAAGAGCGGCAGGAGCTCGCGATCGCCGGGGCCGTACACGGCGGGCGGGCGCAGCACTGTCCACCGCAGGTTCTTCGGCGCAGCCTTGAGGGCGTCCTCGCCGCGTCGCTTGCTGCCGGCATAGTCCGACAATTGCGGCATCCGCGCCGCCAGTGACGACATCAGCAGGAATCGCGGCGCATTGGGCAGGCCGGCGGCGGCCTCGGCGACGCGGGCCGCACCCTCGGCATTGATCCGGTCGAAATCCGAACGCCGCGCGCCGCGCACGGTTCCGGCGCAATGAACGATGGCATCCGAACCGGCGACGAGCATCCGCAAGGCTGCTGCGTCGGCGAGATCGCCTTCGATCCATTCGACGCCCGGCAGCGACGGCAAGGTGCGACTTGGAAGGCGGCGGTGAAGCGCGCGAACCGTCGATCCCGCTGCCGACAGTTGCGAAAGCAACGTGCCACCGATGAAGCCGGTCGCTCCGGTGAGCGCGACGACAGGTTGGACGGTCATTGTGCACCCTTGGCGCTGCGCGCCATCCCTCCGAGACGGACCGCAGTTGCGCGTCTTGGGGCGCGGCCCGGCGCGCTCATTGCGGGCGACGCCGGGAACGAACGGGAATGCCGCGGCGCCGACCCAACGGCCGCGCGCGGTGCGAAAGCCTAGCCCGACGCGGCGGCCGGCTGGCTGCCCTGCTGGGAATAGTGCTGGCTGTCGGCGTCGGCGCGCGCCGCCTTTCGCTCCTGCGCGCGACGCTCGAGGTAATCCTCGCGCGCTGCTGCCCGGGACAGCTTGCCGGAGGACGTGCGCGGCAGCGTGTGCCGCGGCACGAGCTCGATCAGGCAGGAAATGCCGAGCTCTTCGTGGATCTCGCGGTGGAGGCGCTGCGTGAGCTTGCGGCTTTCCGCGGCGTCGTTGGCGTTGCATTGGACGACCACGACCGCGACTTCCTCGTCCTCGGAACCCAGCACGAAAAACGCCGACGCATCCATCGAGCGCAGCTCCGGCTGCCGCTCGGCGATGTGCTCGATGTCCTGCGGCCAGATGTTGCGGCCGTTGATGATGATCATGTCCTTGTGCCGGCCGGTGACGACGATGCTGCCGTCGACCAGGTACCCGATGTCGCCGGTGTCGAGCCAGCCGTCGTGCGAGAGGGCCTGGCGCGTCTGCTCGGGCTGCGCAAAGTATCCCGACATGACGCTGGGTCCGCGCACTTTGATGCGTCCGACATGAAGGTCGGGAAGGGGCCTGCCCTGGTCGTCGCGGATCGCGACCTCGTGCCCGGGCAAGGGACCGCCGCAGCGGACGAAGCCATTGACGCGACCGGTTTCGGGATTCGCCGGGATAACGCTCAAGTGCTCCGCGAGATGATCGGCATCGATCCAATCGACGACGACGCCGCTCTTGAGCGGCGCGAAGCTGATCGCGAGCGAGCTCTCGGCCATGCCGTAGCACGGAACGAATGCGTGCGGATCGAATCCGGCCGGCGCGAGAAGCTTGGCGAAGCGGTCGGGCAATTCGGCGCGAATGGGCTCGGCACCGATCCCGGCGACGCGCCACGCGCTCAAGTCGTACTTCGCCACGTCCTCGGGACGAATCCGCCGGGCGCAGAGCTCGTAGCCGAACGGCGGGCTGAACGAGATGGTCGCTCGGGTGTTGGTCATCAATTCGAGCCAGCGCCGCGGGCGCATCGCGAAATCGCGCGTGTCGAGATAGTCGATCGAGCGCTGCGTCGCCATCGGAGCCAACATGCAGCCGACGAGACCCATGTCGTGGTAGAACGGCAGCCACGAAACGCAGCGGTCGTCGGGGTGAATGTCGAGTCCGTGATTGACGACGCCGGCGAGATTGCTGAGCACCGCGCTTTGCGTGATCACCACGCCGCGCGGGAAGCTCGTGCTGCCCGAGGTGTATTGCAGGTAGGCGGTTTCGGCGGGCCCGCTCGGCCGCAGAGCGACGTCCTGCTCCGGCAGCTCATCGAAGTCGGCGGGCGTGCCCGTGAAGGCGAGGCCCATGCCTTCGGCAGCCTCGCGCAGAAAGCGCAGGAACTGGCTCGACGCCATGGAGACCGAAGCCCCGCACCCGACGAGCAGGCCGCGCAAGCGCGCGACGTACGCGTCGTGCCCTCCGAGATTGACCGATGCGGGGAGCGCCACCGGCACCAGGCCGGCGTACTGGCACGCGAAGAAGAAGCGAAGGAAGTCCGGGTTGGTTTCCGCGATCACCGCGACGCGCGCGCCGCGCTCGAGCTCGAGCGACAGGAGCCGCCGGGCGAGCTCCTGCGCCTGCTCGCGCAGCACGCGATACGGAAGCACCGTGGCGAGCTTGCCGCTGCCGGCGTAGAAGTTCGCGCCCGTCTCTCCCCGGGCGGCATAATCCAGCGCGTCGGCGAGGGTTGCGAAATCGGCGCGCCTTAGCGGCAGCGGATTCACGGTCGGCGTCATCCGCGGCGCGGACCCAAAATCTGGCGTTCGATTCAGTTTGATTCCCCTCGAGGGCATCCGCACATGCCTTGACCCAGCCCAAGACGACGATGCGCCCGGCTCAAAGAAATACCTCGGAATCCAGCGCGGGGGCGTCCCACATGATTGAACAGTTTCTCGGGACTGTTGTGGATGGTTTGCCCCGTCAGCAAACCGTAAGTTTAGCAGCTTCCGGTCCAAAGTAGACCGTAACTGCAACCTCTGCGTCAAGAAACACGGGCCCGCCGGGCCCTTCCCTGTAGGATAATTGTTGCGATATCGACTACTGGCGGGCGGCTCTCCCGGCTCGCGCCCACGTTTGGGGCGGCCTCGCCCCGAAAACTCCGAGGCAAGGCAAAACGGCCCTTCCGACCGGCCGGGCGCCGCCGCCGTGTCCGAATTGGCACAGTCCGCACGGCGCGGCGCCCCCAACCACCCTTTCCAGCCCTCAATTGACCCAGGATCACGCGCCGCTCCGGATCACCGCCGTCGACGGCGATGTGGCGCTCGACCGGTTCATCCGGGTGCCGTCACCGATCTTCGAATCCGACCCCGCGTGGGTGCAGCCGCTTCTGCTCGAGCGGCGCATGCATCTGTCGGCCAAGAGCAATCCGTACTTCCAGCACGCCCGCTGGCAGGCCTGGGTCGCGTGGCGGGGGAGCGAGCCGGTCGGGCGCATCAGCGCGCAGATCGACTCACTGCATCTCGAGCGGTACGCGGACTCGACCGGCTTTTTCGGGATGCTCGACGCGGAAGACCGGCAGGACACTTTCGCGACGCTCCTCGGCACCGCGGAACGATGGCTTCGCCAACAGGGAATGCGTCGCGTCCGCGGCCCTTTCAGCCTGTCGATCAACGAGGAAACCGGGCTCCTGATCGAGGGATTCGACACCCCTCCCGTGTTCATGATGGGGCACGCCCGGCCTTACTACGCAACGCACGTCGAGGCGGCGGGCTACCGGAAAGCGGTCGACACGCTTGCCTATCTTATCGACGCCGATTTCAAGCCGTCGCCCGTGATGGCGCGGATCGTGGCCGGAGCCGCGAAACGAGTGCGCGTACGCCCGCTCGACCGCAAGCGCTTCGACGCCGAGATCGAGCTCCTGCGTGACATCTTCAACGATGCCTGGGCCGAAAACTGGGGCTTTTTGCCCTTTACGACCGCCGAATTTCACGAACTGGGCCGGAACCTGCGCTTTCTGGTCGACCCGGGGCTCATTCGCATCGCCGAAGTCGACGGCGAGCCCGCCGCATTCATCGTCGTCGTTCCCAACATCAACGAGGCCATTCGCGGGCTCGGCGGCGGGCTGCTGCCTTTCGGCTGGGCCAAGCTCTTGTGGCGCCTGAAGATTCGTCATCCCTCCACGGCGCGCGTGCCGCTGATGGGTGTCCGGCGCAAGTTTCAGCGCTCGCGCCTGGGTTCCGCGCTCGCGTTCCTCGTGATCGCCGCCGCGCAGCCGACGACGCTCGGCCTCGGAGTCAGGAAGGTCGAGCTCTCCTGGATCCTCGAGGACAATGCCGGCATGCGGAGCATCATCGAGTCGATCGGCGGCCGTGCCTACAAGCGCTACCGGATCTACGAGCGAGAGCTCGACGGTGGCTAGATGAACGACCGCCACGCTCACTACGTTCGCTGCCCCCGAAGGGGGGCGCAGCGCCCCTCAGTTCCGTCGACGCGGCCGGGCGGGCGCTGATGCGATTTGCCGCAGTCGTCCTGGCCGCCGATCGCGGTCGCAACGACCCGGTGGCGGCTGCCGCCGGCGTCGCGGCCAAGTGCCTGACGCCGATTGCCGGAACACCCATGGTCATGCGGGTGGTGAGGGCGCTGCGCCAGAGCGGGCGCATCGACGACATCCTCCTCTGCGGCCCCGATGCGCGAACGGTCGAGGGTTCGCCCGATCTGCAAGGGCTGATCGAGAGCGGGAACGTCCGCTGGATCGAGCCGCGGGCGACGCCTTGCACCAGCGCAGCGGCCGCGCTCGCTGCGATCCCGAGCGGGACGCCGGTGCTCGTCACGACAGGGGACCACGCGCTGCTGGAGCCTGAAATGGTGCGCCACTTCCTCGAAGGCGCGCTGTCGCGCGGCGGCGACTTGAGCGTGGCCCTCGCGCCGCACGAGCTGGTCCAGCGAACGTATCCGCGAACGCAGCGCACGGTGCTCAAGTTCAGCGACGGCCGCTTTTGCGGCTGCAATCTCTTCGCGTTCCTCACCCCGCACGGCCGGGAGATGGTAAAGATCTGGAAACAGGTGGAGGACGACCGCAAGAAGCCTATCCGGGTGATCGGTCTCGTCGGCTGGGGCGCGGTGGCGCGCTACGCGCTCGGCATGCTGAGCCTGGCGCAGGGCGTGCGCAAGATATCGAGGCAGACGGGAATCGACGCCGGCGTCGTCACGATGCCGTTCGCCGAAGCGGCGATCGACGTGGACAGCGTGGCCGACCTCGATCTCGTGCGGGCGATCGTCGCGCGCTCCGCCGAAACGGCGCGCGCCGCGCCGGCATAAGCACCCGCAGCGGCGACGTGCCGCAGCCGTCGACTACGAGCTCGCGCCGGGCCAGGCGGCGTCCAACCAAACCGCGTTAGGCGGCGTCCAACCAAACGGCACCGGGTACGGACGCGCGCTCGAGATCCGCCGCGCTGTCGACTTCGGCCCAGCCCGCGGCATCGATCTCCTGCGTGTAGACGACGCCGGTCTGCGCGAGCGCGTCGATCAGCGACAGGTACCATTGCGACAGCGCGACCGGCGTGCGCAGCGCCTTGTCCATCGCCTCGCGGAAGTGCCGCGGTCCCTCGCCCCGGAACGTCATCATTCCGATCGATTCCGCGTTGACGTCCTCGCGCGCGAGCTTCTTGCCCACCCGCAGCAGGCGATCGCCGTCGCGGATCACTTTCATGTCGTCGTCGTCGTACTGGTCCTTGCAGCTCACCGCGAGCGTGATCGGATGCTCGGGCGCCGCCAGGAGACGCCCCAGGACGGACGCCGCGAAGAGCGTGTCGCCGTTGAGCAGCATGAACTCGCCTTCCATTTCCGCACGCGCAACCCAGCAGCTCACGAGGTTGTCGGTGATCGCGAAAAAGGGGTTGTACAGCGTGCGTATCCGCCGCGGCCCGTAATGCTCGACGAGGCCCGACTCGACGAGGCCGGCGCCGAAGCCGACCACGACGGTGACGTCATCGACGCCGCATCGCGCGAGCGCATCGATCTGCCGGCCGATGAGCGGCCGACCCTGCACCGGAAGCATGCATTTCGGCGCGCGCTCGGTCAGCGGCAGCAATCGGCGGCCTTGCCCGGCGCTCAGGATAATTGCTTTCACTCTGTGTCCATTCCTTCATCCGACCCGCCGCTTTCGTGGGCAGCCACAAATTCGTCCTCGCAATCCTGCCCCGAAGTCCGTCTGGGGCAGGGAGGGCGGCGGCGGTATTGCCTCCAGGGATGCACGGCTTCGGCCGGAAGGCCTGCCGCAACGCGAAATTCGTCCAAAAAAGCCGGCTAGTTTCGCTCAGCGGAGCGAAGAACTCAAATCCGGCAGCCGGCCGGCGACGGCGCCCGACCCGTGACACGACCGCCCGACGATGAGCGCATTCAATCACCTGCTGTACCGCGCGTGCAGGGGAACCTCCGGGGGTGCGGCCCACTCTAGACCCTATAATGCGGGGCAGCCGCCCGTCGTCCGCGCTAGAGCGCGAATGGCGGAAGAAGAAGCCCCGCAACAGCCAATGACCGATCCCGAACCCTCGAAGTTCGACGCGCCGCAGCCGGCCGCTGCGGCGCACTCCACCTCGCGCCCGCGGCAAGCGCACTGGTGGTGGATTGCCATCGCCGTGCTCGGAGCGGCGGCGATCGGCGGCGCGATCTGGTACGCAAGCGGGAAGACGCTGACCGCCACCTCGCCAGGGGCGTCGCGCGGAGCCGCCGGCGACAAAGGCGCAAAGGGCGATCCCGCGTCGCGCGTCGTCCCCGTCGTCGCGGCGCCGGTCAAGCAGGGCACGCTCGACGTCTACCTCTTCGCGCTCGGCACGGTGACGCCGCTCAACGCGGTCACCGTCAGGAGCCGCGTCGACGGCCAGCTGATGAAGGTCGCCTTCGACGAGGGCCAGATGGTGAAGCAGGGCGACCTCCTCGCCCAGATCGATCCCCGTCCCTTCGAAGTGCAGCTCACACTCGCGAGCGGACAGCTCGCGCGCGACAAGGCGCTCCTCGAGAACGCGCGCGTGGACGTGCAGCGTTACCGCACGCTGCTCGCGCAGGACTCGATCTCGAAACAGCAAGTCGACACGCAGGAATCGCTCGTGCGCCAGTACGAGGCCGCGCTCCAGTCCGACCAGGGCAACATCGACAACGCAAAGCTGCAGCTTACCTACACGCGCGTCGTCGCCCCGATCTCGGGCCGCGTCGGGCTGCGCCAGGTCGACCCGGGCAACATCGTGCGCGCGTCCGACTCGAACGGCATCGTCGTGATCACGCAGCTGTCGCCGATCGGCGTGGTGTTTCCCATTCCCGAGGACCAGCTGCCGCGCGTGATGAAGCGGCTCTCCGCCGGCGATCGCATCCCGGTCGAAGCCTACGACCGCGCACAGAAGGAAAAGCTCGGCAGCGGCCGGCTCCTGACGGCCGACAACCAGATCGACACCGCGACGGGGACGATCAAGCTCAAGGCGGAATTTCCCAACACCGACGGCATGCTGTTCGCGAACCAGTTCGTCAACGTGCGGATGCCGGTCGAGACGCGGCCCAATGCGACGCTCGTGCCGACGGCGGCGATCCAGCGCGGCGTTCAGGGAACGTTCGTCTACGTCGTCAAGGACGACAAGACGGTGAGCGTGGCGCAAGTGCAGGTCGGCTCGACGCAGGGCGAGGTCACGCAGATCGAAAGCGGCGTTGCCGCCGGCGCAATGGTCGTCGTCGACGGCGCGGACAGGCTGCGCGAAGGGGCGAAAGTCGAGGTCGTCACGCGCGATGCGCCGGTCCCGGCGTCGCCGGAAGCAGCGAAGCGCGGACGCGGGAAGGACGGCGCCGAGCGGCGGAAAGACAAGGCCAAGGGGGCCTGAGCCCCCGGGCCCCCGCCCATGAATCCGTCGCGACTGTTCATCCTCCGCCCGGTGGCGACCTCGCTCTTGATGGTCGCCATTCTGCTCGTCGGCATCGTCGCGTATCGCGTGCTGCCGCTCTCCGCGCTGCCGAAGTTCGACTATCCGACGATCCAGGTCGTGACGCTGTACCCCGGCGCGAGCCCCGACGTCATCACGTCGTCGATCACCGCACCCCTCGAGCGCCAGTTCGGCCAGATGCCCGGCCTGAACCAGATGTCGTCGCAGAGCTCCGGCGGCGCGTCGGTCATCACGCTGCAGTTCAGCCTGACGCTCCCGCTCGACGTCGCCGAGCAGGAAGTGCAGGCGGCGATCAACGCCGCGGGCACGTTCCTTCCGGGCGACCTGCCGCAACCGCCCATCTACAACAAGGTCAATCCCGCCGACACGCCGATCGTGATCCTGGCGCTCTCGTCACGGACGATGCCTCTCACCGAGATCCAGCAGCTCGCCGACACGCGCCTCGCGACGAAAATCTCGCAGCTTCCCGGCGTCGGGCTCGTGAGCATCACCGGCGGGCAGCGCCCCGCCGTGCGCATCCAGGCGAATCCGAAAGCGCTGGCCGCCTACAACCTCTCGCTCGACGATCTGCGCACCGCCATCGCCAATGCCAATGCGAACCAGGCGAAGGGAAGCTTCGACGGGCCCACGCGCGCGTCCACGATCGACGCCAACGACCAGCTGAAGTCCGCCGACGAGTTCAAGTCGATGATCGTCGCGTATCGCAACGGCGCGCCGGTGCGGCTCACCGACGTCGCCGACGTCATCGACGCGGCGGAGAACACGCGCCTCGCGGCATGGGCCAACGAGTCGGCGGCGGTCATCGTCAACATCCAGCGGCAGCCGGGCGCGAACGTCATCGAGGTGGTCGACCGCATCAAGCGCCTCCTGCCGCAGCTCTCCGCGTCGCTGCCCGCCGCCGTGGACGTCGAGATGCTGACCGACCGCACGGTGACCATTCGCGCGTCGGTACACGACGTGCAGTTCGAGCTCTTGCTCGCCGTCGCGCTCGTCGTCATGATCATCTTCGTCTTCCTGCGCAACGTCGCCGCGACCGCCATTCCGAGCGTGGCGGTTCCGCTGTCCTTGATCGGAACCTTCGCGGTGATGTATCTCGCCGGGTTCTCGATCAACAACCTGACGCTGATGGCGCTCACGATCGCCACGGGCTTCGTCGTCGACGACGCCATCGTGATGATCGAGAACATCTCGCGCTACATTGAAAAGGGCGATTCGCCGCTCGAGGCGGCGCTCAAGGGCGCGGAGCAGATCGGGTTCACGATCATCTCGCTGACGGTGTCGCTCATCGCCGTGCTGATCCCGCTGCTCTTCATGGGCGACGTCGTCGGGCGGCTCTTCCGCGAGTTCGCGATCACGCTCGCCGTCGCCATCCTGCTCTCGGCCGTGGTCTCGCTGACGTTGACGCCGATGATGTGCGCGCGCCTCCTGCGCCACGTGCCGGAGCGCGAGCAGGGCCGCTTCTTCCGGAAGAGCGGCGAGTGGTTCGATCGCGTGATCGCCCGTTACGCGCGCATGCTGACCTGGGTGCTCGACCGCCAGGGCGCGACGCTGATCGTCGCGATCGCGACGCTCGTGCTCACGATCGTGCTGTACGTCGTCATTCCCAAGGGGTTCTTCCCCGTTCAGGACACGGGCGCGATCCAGGGTATCTCGGAGGCTTCGCCGACGATCTCGTTCGCGGCGATGGCCGAGCGCCAGCAGGCGCTCGCGAAGGTGATCCTGCAGGATCCCGCGGTGGAAAGCCTGTCGTCGTTCATCGGCGTCGACGGCAGCAATCCGACGCTCAACAGCGGCCGCTTCCTGATCAATCTGAAGCCCCGCGGGCAGCGGAGCGGCAGCGCGACCGATGTCATCCGCCGCCTGCAGGACTCGGTCGCCAACGTCGAAGGCATCGTCCTCTACATGCAGCCGGTGCAGGACCTGACGATCGAGGACAAAGTAAGCCGGACGCAATACCAGTTCTCGGTGGAGGACGCGAGCGCGGAAGAGCTCCGCGCGTGGGTGCCGAAACTGATCGAGCGGCTGCGCCAGGATCCGCGGCTCGTGGACGTCGCGAGCGACCAGCAGGAAGGCGGCCTGCAGGCCTACGTGGACATCGATCGCACCGCGGCGGCGCGCTACGGCATTACGCCCGCAATGATCGACAGCGCGCTCTACAACGCGTTCGGCCAGCGCCTCGTGTCGACGATCTTCACGCAGACAAACCAGTATCGCGTGGTGCTCGAGGTCGGTCCGGAGTTCCGCAAAGGCACGGCCGCGCTCGACGGCATTTACGTGAACGCGCCGAACGCGGCGGCGGCGGCGGTCGCGAACGCGGCGGCCGCAGCCCGCTTGCCCGGGACCGCGGCCCCGGTATCCGCGTCGACGACGCAGCAGGTTCCGCTGTCGGCGATCGCGCGGGTCGTCGAGCGGACGGCGCCGCTCGTCGTGAGCCGCATCGGCCAGTTTCCCGCGGCCACGATCTCGTTCAATCTCGCGCACGGGTCGTCGCTCGGCGACGCCGTCAAAGCCATCGAGGCGGCGCAGCGCGACATCGGCATGCCGGCGAGCGCGCAGTTGAAGCTGCAGGGTGCGGCGCTCGCCTTTCGCGCGTCGCTCGCGAACCAGCTGTGGCTCATCCTGGCGGCGATCGTCACCGTCTACATCGTGCTGGGAGTGCTGTACGAAAGCTACATCCACCCCATCACGATCCTGTCCACGCTTCCCTCCGCCGGCGTGGGTGCGCTCCTCGCGCTTCTCCTCACCGGCAACGAGCTCGACGTGATCTCGATCATCGGCATCATCCTGCTCATCGGCATCGTGAAAAAGAACGCGATCATGATGATCGACTTCGCGATCGACGCCGAGCGCGATCGCAAGCTCGCCCCGCGAGACGCCATCTTCGAAGCGTCGCTGTTGCGCTTCCGTCCCATACTGATGACGACGATGGCAGCGCTCCTGGGCGCGTTGCCGCTGATGATCGGCTGGGGCGTCGGCTCGGAGATTCGCCATCCGCTCGGCATCACCATGGTGGGCGGCCTGATCCTCTCCCAGGTGCTGACGCTCTTCACGACGCCGGTGATCTACCTCGCCTTCGATCGCGTGGAGCGCCGGATGGCCGCGCGGCGCGAACGGTCGCGCGCGGCGCGCGCGGCGGTCTCGGGCAGCGGACCATGAGATGAACATTTCGTCGCCCTTCATCGATCGACCGGTCGCGACGACTCTGCTCACGATCGGCGTCGTGCTGGCCGGCGCCGTGGCGTTCCGCCTGCTTCCGGTGTCGCCGCTCCCGCGGGTCGATCTGCCGACGATCTCCGTGTCGGCGTCGCTGCCGGGCGCCTCTCCCGAGACGATGGCGGCGACGGTGGCCATGCCGCTCGAGCGGTCGCTGGGGCTCATCGCGGGCGTGACCGAAATGACGTCGACGAGCGCGCTCGGCTCGACGCGGATCGTCCTGCAGTTCGACCTCGACCGCGACATCAACGGCGCGGCGCGCGACGTGCAGGGCGCCATCAATGCCGCGCGGAGCTCGCTGCCCACCGGCCTCAACGGCAACCCCTCGTACCGCAAGGTCAATCCGGCCGACGCGCCGATCATGATCCTCGCGCTCACGTCGGAAACGATGACGCAAGGGCAGATGTACGACGCCGCGTCGACGATCATCGCGCAGAAGCTCTCGCAGCTCGAGGGGGTGGGGCAGGTGCAGGTCGGCGGCAGCTCGCTTCCCGCGGTGCGCGTCGAGATCAACCCGCAGGCCCTCTACAAGTACGGCATCGGCTTCGAGGACGTGCGCACGGCGCTCGCGTCGGCCAACGCCAACCGACCGAAAGGCGTCGTCGAAGAAGGCGCGCGCAACTGGCAGATCGACGCCAACGACCAGGCGAAGACCGCCCGCGAGTATCTCCCGCTGATCGTCGCCTACCGCAACGGCGCCCCGGTGGGGCTCACCGACGTCGCCGAGGTGGTCGACTCCGTGCAGGACCTGCGCAACGCGGGATCTTCCAACGGCAAGCCGTCGGTGCTCGTGATCGTGAGCCGGCAGCCCAACGCCAACATCATCGAGACCGTCGACCGCGTGATGGAGCTCATCCCCACGCTGCGCGCATCGATACCGGCCGCCATCGATCTCCAGGTGATGATGGAGCGCACCACCACCATCCGCGCGTCGCTGCGCGATGCCGGCCGCACGCTCGCGCTGTCGGTGGCGCTGGTGGTGCTGGTGGTGTTCCTTTTTCTGCGCCATGGCCGGGCGGCGCTGATCCCGAGTGTCGCAGTGCCGGTGTCGCTCATCGGCACCTTCGGCGTCATGTACCTCTTCGACTACAGCCTCGACAACCTGTCGCTGATGGCGCTGACGATCGCGACCGGATTCGTGGTCGACGATGCGATCGTCGTGCTCGAGAACTGCTCGCGCCACATCGAGGCCGGCATGCCTCCAATGGAGGCCGCGCGCCTTGGTGCCGGAGAGGTCGGCTTCACGGTGCTCGCGATGACGCTTTCGCTCGTCGCCGTCTTCATTCCGCTCCTGCTGATGGGCGGTTTCGTCGGGCGGTTCTTCCGCGAGTTCGCGGTGGTGCTGTCGGCCGCGATCCTCGTCTCGCTCGTCGTGTCGCTCACGACCACCCCGATGATGTGCTCGCGCCTCCTCAGGTCGGCGAAAGAGCGTCAGCTCGGCCGCTTCCACCAGTGGAGCGAGCGCGTCTTCGAAGCCGTGCTGAGAGGCTACGGGCGCACGCTGTCCTGGGCGCTCGATCACGGGCCGATCACGGTGCTGATCCTGGTCGCGACCGTGGCGCTCAACGTCTATCTGTATGTGAGCATTCCGAAGG
>Ga0207683_10004016_pt1 | contig 12730 bp, 14 predicted proteins | sample KBSM73metaG_FD_184333 | JGI IMG/M metagenome (GOLD analysis project Ga0207683, IMG submission 184333) | Miscanthus rhizosphere microbial communities from Kellogg Biological Station, Michigan, USA - KBS M7-3 metaG (SPAdes) (version 2) | ecosystem: Host-associated > Plants > Roots > Rhizosphere >...
CACAGCGCGAACGACAATGCGTAAATCTACCGCGGGAATGCGCCTGCTCTCGACGGTTGCCGCCGGCGTGGCGTTGTTTGCAGCTTCACCGGCCAATGCTTCCCTGGAGGTCGGAACGCCCAGCTCCGGTCCCGCCAATCCGACGCCGTTGTTCGGAACATTGATCAGTTTCGACGACGGGATCACAGGCACGAACCTGGCGGCCGGCGCCTACGCGGGCCAGGGGGTGACCTCCATCACTAATCTCCTGGGGCCGTCCCTCGGCTATTTTCCAACGAGTCAGAGCACTCCCAATTATATCGGAACTGGCTTCGCCAACAACTGGAACGCTAACATCCTCGTGACGTTCGCGGATTTGCAGGCCGCGGTGGGGATCGGCATTGCCGGGCCAACCACTCTGCGTTTCGAACTTCTCGACGGAGCAATGGCCCTTCTTGAAGGATACGACGTCACCACCACGCCTTCAAATACCTACTACTACATCAACCGGGCCGGCCCAGACGTCCGTTACCTTCGCGTCGCTGGCAATTTCATCGCCATCGACGATCTGCAGTTTGCGACTACCACGGTTCCACCGCAAGGAGGCGCCGTTCCGGAGCCCGCAACTTGGGCGATGATGCTGTTCGGTTTCGGCGCAATCGGTTTGACGATTCGTCGCCGCCGCCGGCTTCAGTCGGCGCAGATCGCGTAGACTTCACCTAGACGAATGGGGAGGCCCGGCTTTCGATGCCGGGCCTTTTCCGTTTTCGGCGCGTCAGCCGGTGCGGATCAACAGGATGGCGGCGAGGCTGAGGCTGACGAGGCCGATCAGGCTTGTGAGAATCCCCATCCTCCGCGAGCGGATCCATCCGATGGACGCAATTCCGGTGAGCAGCGCGACCATACCGGTGACGAACGTGCCGTTCATCACACCGAGTGCGCGGCCGGCATGCTGCATAGCGGATTCACCCATGCTCCCCGCATCCTGAAGATCGACGAAGATCATGGTGGCAGCGAGAGCCGAAACGGCGAACGAGCTCGCCGCCACGATCAGCAGGAGGAAGATCGCGCCCAGCAGCCTTGGGCGAGCTTGCTGGAAGATGACTGCCGCCAAGAGCGCCGCGGCGAAGCCGCCGAGAAAAGCGCTCACCGCAGCCAATTGGGGAGCTGAGTTCGCTAAACCAACAGATACGCTGGAGGCTACTGCATGCGATGGATTCAACTGGCCGCCTGCTTCCAAGGAGGGGATCCCGCCTGAACATCACACCTGATCGTCTGGCTCGCAGCCCCGTTGCTGCCCTACGCCAGTGATTTGCGGGTGAACTGCAACCGCCCCCACCCACCGCCAGTCGGGCGCATCCGGAATCACCACGATAGCGCCGGGGGCAATGCTGGAAGATCAACTGGCAAGCGGGTGGAGCAGGCTTCGATGCCGATTTCCAAGCTTCTCATTGGTGGCGGTGGTGTTGCTGCGATTGCGGCAGTTGGCGTCGCGCTATCCGATCAAATCACCACACGCGGCCGCGGGGCCCCGGAGGCTTCCGCACAACGCTTTGGTGCCAAGCTTGGCTATCTTTCGCCGAAGGACTTGCCCAACGTCGTCGCACTCCTGCCGCCGCCGCCCGGCCCCGGTTCGGCGACCATGACTGAGGATGAGAAAGCACGACAAGCCACGCTCCCGCTGCAGGGAACTCCCCGTTACGCACTCGCCGCGACGGACGCCGTTCGTGATCACCAAAACACGGTGAATGACTTCCAGTGCGCCTTCGCGACCGGGATCACTACCCAGCACACGCCGCGGCTCTATGAACTGCTGTCGCGTCTTAGGCTCGACGTCCGGGCCGCGAGCTACCCGGCGAAAAGCCATTTCAAGCGGCCCCGACCCTTCGTCGTGCACAACGCACACAGCTGTTACGCCGACGACGAAGGCATGGCTCGGGGTGACTGGTCCTATCCTTCCGCGCGAGGAGCAGTGGGATGGGCCTATGCCCTGGTCCTCGCCCAGCTTCGGCCAGATCGTGCAGACGCGATCATGAAGCGCGGACAAGACTTCGGTGAAAGCCGCGTCATTTGCGACCAGGAATGGAAGAGCGACATCGAGGCCGGGAAAGTAGTGGCGACCGCGACGATCCATCGGATCGAGGCCGAGAAAGCGTATCAGGCAGACCTTGCTGCGGCTCGAAAGGAAGTGGAACTGGAGCTTGCGGCCGGAATCAAGCCACAGCTGAATTGCGCGCCTGAATTCGCAGCCCTCGCGAGCCGTTAGTGTCAGCGCGACCCTTCCAAGGAGAAGGGCCCCAGGCTTCACGCTAGGTACAGCCTCACTGACGCATCATGCACGTCATGGAGAGTGCCGTAATGACGTACCGTGAGTTGGTTGAGTATCTGCGTACAAAGTCTGTGCGCTGCCGATCATTCGCAGACACTGCGACCGATACCGAAGCCGCCCAGGCCTTGCGTGAAATCGCCGAGGAACTGGAGACTGTAAGCTTGACCCTGGAAGCGGCCCAAACGCCCGCGAATCAAAAGAAGCGACCCGCCGGAACTGAAGTAACGACGAGCCGCTCCCCCAAGCTCGTGCGACTACGAGCCCGGTGAGCCCGGCGTAGAAAACTACGAAGGTTCGAGCTTCCCAAAACGCGTCGTGGGCTTGTCAGATTACGACAGCGAGACGCCGAGGCTGCGCGCGAGGTGTGTCGCCAATCGCATGAGGTCGAAACGGTAGTTTCCCTGATCTCATGCGCTCGAGCTTGAGCATATAGGGACCACGGGCACGCCCATCCCGTTCGATGCGGATCGCTTGCCCGGGGCGGCTCGGCTTGCTCTCGTTCCCTGGCCGCCCCACGGGCAAGAGCGGCCTGCATCGTTACCTCATCATGCCGGAACGGTGGCGCTCCCTATGCGGCGCGGTCACCTTCAATGTCAGGCTTGCGCGCCTGATCCGCGAATAGACCGCGGTAGATAATGCCGCCGAGCGCTCCCCCAAGCAGCGGGGCGACCCAGAACATCCAGAGCTGCTGCAAGGCCAGACCTCCGACGAGCAGGGCCGGTCCGGTGCTGCGCGCCGGGTTCACGGACGTGTTCGTCACCGGAATGCTGACCAAGTGAATGAGCGTCAACGCAAGGCCGATCGCAATCGGTGCGAACCCGCTGGGCGCTCGATCGTCCGTCGAACCCAGTATGACCAGCAGGAACCCTGCCGTAAGCACGACCTCCGTCAGAAATCCGGCGGCAAGCGAATAGCCTCCCGGTGAAGCGCTGCCATAGCCGTTTTGGGCGAGCCCGTTCGTCGCGATGTCGAATCCGGGCGCGCCCGATGCAATGAAGAGGAGCGTCACCGCAGCCACGACGGCGCCCGCGACCTGAGCTACCCAGTACGGCAGGATCTCGCGGCCGCTAAACCGGTTGCCCGCCCAAAGACCGAGGGTCACGGCGGGATTGAGGTGACAACCGGAGATATGTCCGATCGCATAGGCCATGGTGAGCACGGTCAAGCCAAAGGCGAGTGCAACGCCAACAAGGCCAATGCCCACCTCTGGAAATTTCGCTGCAAGAACCGCGCTGCCGCACCCGCCGAGCACGAGCCAGAACGTGCCAAGGAACTCCGCTGCAAATCTCTTGATCATCTCGACCTCCTCCCGGTCACTCCAACCCGATAGGCAGGCGGGCCCCAAGGGCTAATCGGAAGAATTCCGGAGGCGCGGACGCCGGGCGGAGGTTCTGAGAGGATCGTCCCGGTAGTGGTGATCACCAGCTTCTCAAGCCGCGCCGCTCGTCAGCGCTTTCCAGCCGTCATCGCCGACGCCTGCTCGGAGGGCCGAAGCTGCTCGAACACATCGCCTACCGGCTTCGTTTCGGGAAGGATGTAGACCACCCCGCTGCTCGGCTTGAAGAGCGGCCGTACGACATCCCGATAGAAGCTCGCCGAGACGTTGATGCAGCCGAAGGTAATCCGGTTGTCCTCGGCCGAAGGCGAGTTCAGCCTCTGAAGTCGGTGTTCCTTCTTGTTGGCCGTGACGACCGGATGCAGCGAAATGGCGTTGGCATAGTCGACCCACAGGACCTCGTGATTGCCGCTAGCCATTCCGATGTGGGCGGCAAAGCGGCCGGCGGGCGTGGTTCGATCGTGAACCTTGATTGCAGAAAGCCTTTGCGTGCCAACGCCGGGCGCCGAATCGTCTCCGCGAGCAATGCCGAGCAAGGCCGGCGTCACGCCCACCAGGCGGCTATCCGCGTCGAACACGAAGACCTTCGCGCTGGCCTTGTCGATGACGATGAACGGCGTGTCGTGATTGTCGTGCGACGCGATGACCCAGGTCGCAAACTGGTTTGCCGCTGCATCTTCGGGAGCCGCATCCGTCGTCGCTGCCGGTTGGACCGATAGCGCATCGATGGGGGCATCCGCCGACTGCGCAACTGCTGCCGTGCAGAATAATGCGCTAGCAAATGCGATAGCGCACGAAACCGGTCTTCCTACGTGTTTCAACTTCATTCCTACGCGAGCTCAGGGGTGATGCAGCGGAGCCCAATGGGGGTCCGTCGGACCCCCAAACTCCGCCGCACCGGTGTCAGTTCCGCGCGGGCTTCTTCGCCAGCCGTTGCTCGATTGCATCCACCCGCGGGGTGAGCGCGTCGAGACGCTGATTGGCATTCGCTGCGGCAGCTCCGGCAGCTTGCGCCGCGGCACCTGCCGCCTGGGCAGCGCTTTCGACCTGCCCCACACGCGCTTCCAGAGCATTCACGCGGTCATTGACCACGGCGATGTGCTTATCGACGTAATCTTCCGTCGCGCAAGCGCTCAGGGTTAGTGCGCTGAGGATCGTCAAGCCGGCGACCCCGATTTTCTTTCCTCTTGTCGGCATGTCCTACTCCTTCGTTCGTTGCGGCCGGCTCGGCCTGCGTGTGAACGTGGCCCCAATTAAGTTGAGGTCGCCGCGACTTCCTCCAACTCGGGTCTCGATAGAATAGGTGGAATCCCTGACTTTGGATTGCGGACGCCGCCAAGAGACCATTCAGCCTCATTTGTCAGCATTGGATCGACCGGATCCTAGGGGAATCACCCGATGTTGATCGATGGGCAAAAGATCCAGATCATGCTTGCGCGACCCGTTCCCCTTCTCAGTCACGGGTCACCCAGAAAGGCGGTTCGACCTCCCCTTTGTCGAGCCGCCTTTCGTTTGCCTGCGAAGATTGGTTAGGCGAGCTTCCGATAGAGCCGCACGGTCAGTTCTTCCGCGATGATCATCGCCACGACCACGATGATCAGCCAGACGATCCCGTGAAGCACCCCTTCGAACTTAACCTGGTGGCCGAAAGCGAAGGTCAGGCCTTCGAGGATGACAAATTTCGACCCGAACAGGATCAGCCAGGCGCAGAAGAATTTCAGGGTAGTCCAGGCAGCCCCGCTCTTTCCCTTGAAGAGCGCGAGTACGCGATGCTCGCAGACGATCGTGATCTTCAACAGAGCCTGAAGCACGATCGCCGCCATCAGCGCGATCGTGAAGGATTCAACGTAGACCTTGTCTGAGTGCTCGTTGAACAGACAGAGCACCACTAGGTCGATCAAGGTCCCGACGAAGAACAGCAAGAAGAGGCGCTGCCGGTCGGACGGAATCTCAGCCGAGATGGGCAACAGGTCGTGAGTGATTGAAGCCATTCTTGCCCGCCCCTTCGCCGCCAAAGGTATCGCCAGCAGCGCTGCCGGCGACACATGTTCAAGAAGTCAGCCTTATTGAGGTGGCGGGTTCGGATTCGTTGCAGGATCCGGCACCGTTACGTAGACGACAGTATCGCCTTCATATTGAGGCTGATAATAGGCGCCGCCGCAGCTGTAGTAGCTGTAGCCGTGATATCCGTACGGCGAACAACCCGAAGGCAACGCATAATAGGCTGAGCCGATCGCCGCTGCCGTCATTCCCGCAACCGCGCCGATCGCAATACCGGCGCCAAGGGGATAATCGCCCCATCCGCCCCAATTGCCGAAATCGTTGTCGACATTGATGTTGGTGTTTCGATTGAAATTGTTACCGCTGTTGATGTTGTTGCCGCCACCCGGTCTCTGACCCGCACCCGGTCGTCCAGCGCCGCCGACGCCACCGACACCGCCAACGCCGCCTACTCCGCCGACACCACCAACGCCGCCTGCGCCGCCGACACCGCCGGGGCGTCCCGCGCCGCCAACGCCGCCGACACCGCCGGGCTTGCCGACCCCGCCAGCACCGCCAACGCCCCCGGGGCGGCCTGCGCCGCCGACGCCACCGACGCCACCGGGCCGGCCCGCATTTCCAATTCCACCGGCGCCTCCGAAACCGCCGCCTGGGCTAGTGCCGGGACGGCTATAGCCGCCGCCACCCGGCCGGCTGTAGCTGCCACCACGGCTGAAGCCGGAGCCTCCGAAGCTGCTGCCACCGCCCCCGCGATTGAAGCCCCCGCTCCCCCCGCGGCTGAATCCACCGCCGCCCCCGCGGCTCATGCTCGAGGAGCCGCCACGGCTGAATCCGCCGCCGCCGCGCCCGCCTCCGCCTCCGCGGCCTCCGCGCGCTTCGGCTTCCTGGATGGTGAAAGCGATCAGGCCAACAAAGGCGCTGAGCATCGCAATGCGATGAATACGTCCCCGCATCTTACTCTCCCTTGTAGGTGGCGATTTGAATGCGCTTGGCATTCGCGTCGGGAACGAAAGCGAAGTCAGCAGCAGTGAACGTCGGGTTCACCTGCCACCTCAGCCGCGACACGAATGTCGGCCGAGAGGGATCCGTGCGATCGACGATCACCAGTTTACGAGGCAGGGGCTGGTTGCCCTGCTGAATCCAGACCTCCCAGTCGACGTCTTCCTCGCGGAAGGCATAATGGTCCGTCTCGGTGCCATCGATGGTCGCCGTTCCGACCTTGTAGGCCGACTTGAGCGCCTTCAGTCGATCGCCGTTCGACCCATCGCCCCAGCGGAAGAGGTCTTCCAACGGCAGCGAAATGCCGAACTTGTTGTAAATGATATCGAGGACTTCCTTGTTCGTCCCCGGTGCCGGAACCGATGCGTAATAGCCGAGCTTCGGCGAATAGACGGTGAAGTTCTTGCCGTCATAGATGAAGCGTCGGCTCTTGATATCGCTCACATAGTCGATGACGAAACCGGGTCGCTTGATCTTGTACGTCGTACTGCCGTCCAGCTGGATACGCTGACCGTCTTCGGTGACGACATCGAGGCTGCCGACCGCGTCCGCCTGCAGGGTTGTCGCGGACATGAGGTAGTTGCTCATGTCCTTCAGTGCATCGACGGCATTGTCCTCGATGATGCCTGGATTCACGACGGGCGCATTCATGCCCGATCGCGGCATCGACATGCCCGATTCCGGGGGTGGAGTTTGAGCGAACGCGCTTGCCGCGCCCGCGAGGCAGAAGATCTGTAGGACGACGGCCGAATGGCGAAGATAGTTCATGCGACGCTCCCGGTGAGTGCGTTCAGCGAAGCGACGTAACACCCGCGCAATCACGCTCTCATCGGGTTAATCCCTAAGTCAGGGGGAGTGACGTTCCCCATGTTGCGGCTGTTCGCCAACGGCCGGTCGCTACCCTGGCCGCGAACCCACGAATCAATTTCATCGTCGTATGGGTTTACCCCGATTGGTTTTGTTTTGCCCGACCATACGAAGTGAAGTGCACAGCCAATTGGTCTGCGGTAGATTGTGGCAAAAATATCGAGGGGAGAGTTCTAGCAAGTCACGGACATTGGAATTCAATGACCGCGACGCGCGAACTAACAAAGTATGACGAGCCCCATCCGCCGGATCATAATTGTGGACGACCACGATGCTATCCGCAGGGGAGTTCGTCAGCTTCTCGATACCACACCTTATTACCAGGTCGTCGGCGAGGCCGCCGATGGCAGGACTGCACTAACCCTTGCCCAGCAGACCAGGCCCGACATCGCGATCGTCGATTACTCGGTTCCGGAACTGAACGGGCTTGATCTGTCGCATGCGCTGAAGCGCGAGCTCCCGCGCATCGAGATCCTTCTCTACACGATGCACGACCGCGAAGAGATCATCATGGAAGTGCTTCGCGCCGGCGTTCGCGGATTTGTCCTCAAGTCCGACACGGAGCGCCACCTGATCGCGGCGCTGGACGCGTTATCGATCCGCCGCCCCTATTTCTCGGGCGCGATTTCCGACACGCTTCTGGAGCAGTTCCTCGAAAGCAAGCCGCATCCGCTTGCAAGCAGCCTCACCCACCGTGAGCGGGAAGTCGTTCAGCAAGTTGCGGAAGGCCGGATCAACAAAGAGATCGCGGCGCGGCTCAACATCAGCGTGAAGACGGTCGAAACGCATCGGGCAAGTGCGATGCGGAAGCTGAAATTAAGGACTACTGCCGACCTAGTCCGCTACGCCGTCAGGAATCAGCTAATCCAAGCCTAGCCCGCAGGGGCATGGTTACGGAAATCTTGGTACCGCGCTTCAGACCTCTGATGTCGAAGGTTCCTCCGTGCATCTCCACCCGGTCGCGCATGCCCTGCACGCCGATCCCGCGTCCCTGCTGAGAATCCACGACCACGGGCGAAAAGCCGACACCGTCATCCGATACCGTCAGCTGAAGACTGCGCCAGTCCGACTTCAGCACCACCTTTGCCGACGTCGCGCGGGCGTGACGATAGACGTTCACCAGCGCCTCCTGGACAACCCGAAGGATGGCGACCGAGATCGACTCTTCGACCACGGCGCGGTCGTCAGCACACTTGAAGTTCACACGGATTCCCGTCCGCCGGCAAAAGCCGTGGACCAGGGTCTGCAAAGCCTCGTGGAGGCTCCGGCCACGCAGTTCGGCGGGATGATGAAGAAAGGCGAGAGTCCGGATTTCCTCATCGATCTGGCGAACCGTGTTCTGAATCTCTTCGATCAGGCCGTTGAGGGAATCATTGGGCTCCATCCGCGCCAATCTGGCGACGCTCAGCTGAAGTGAGACAAGCAGTTGACCGGCGGAGTCATGAAGCTCCTGACCGATCCGGCGCCGTTCGTGATCCTGAATATCGAAGAGCCGCGCAGCGATCGCCGACGTGATTTCGGGCGAAGCGAATGGATCAATTTCATTTGCGTTGGAGGGACCGATCTCAGCGTGCGAAAATTGAAATAGCCCCCCGGTCGGCGCATGCCGATGCAAGTCAAGCAACTTGACGTCGTTACGCATGGTGCCCCAATCCAGCGTGTCCAGTCGGCCACGCATAATGCGTTCTGATTCGGTCTCTAAAACCCCTACACCCGTTCAGCAATTCTGTCATCGGGAACTACCCGTAAGTAACTATACTGGCAGGGATCCTCGCAAGTGCTTGACGCAACGAGCGGTCGACCGCCAAAAGTTAGCAGCGAACTTTCCCTGAATTAGCGGCTACCGGTAGCTTGCGTCAGCTCTTCCAGGCGTTCCCTTGCGGAGTTCGCGAAATCGCGAGCGACCGATTTGACCGTTTCAGTCGTCGAAATGGTCGCCGGCACGTCCAGCGGGTCCGGCGTCCTGCGCCTGACCGCAGCGAGTAGCAGCTCGTTGCTCTTCGCGTCGAATACCTCCACCGCGTAGAGAAGCGATCCCGTGAACGATCCGCTCTTGCCGATCGCGCTCTTGAGCGCGCTGGTCGCAAACCCGAGCGGGGTAACCCGGGTAGCCGTCGCGACCCCGCCCATCGTCTTCTTTCCGCCGAGAATGGTGACCCGCACTCGCAGGGTATCGGCTTGCGGCTTTGCCGGCGTGGGGAAGGTCTTCGCGATCTCTGAGCGAAGCTCATCCGTGATCATGCCCGCATATTTGATCCGGTCAGCTTGTTCTATGCCTTCGAACTGCGCATCGGGACCCTGATAGACGACCGTGGGATCGACGATTACGGTCCTGTACTTGAGGAAGGCGGACCGCGGCTGGGCATAGGTCCAGGTTTCCGTGTTCGGCTTGTCCTGGGACATCTTCGAAGACGATGAAAGTGCGACTGGCGCATGGTCACGTGTCTGGGCCTGCGCAGGAACGGCTGTTGTCATCAGGATTGCTGCGGCCGTGCCGAACGCTCGATTCACGCTATTTCCGGTCATCTCGGTAGTTGCTCCGATGCGGGTAAATCCGAAGTTGAGCCTCGCATCGGGGGCGGGCTTCCTCTATCCGGACAAACCCTCACGATGAACGCATCAGTGCCCTAGACAGCGGATTCAGCGCTGTGTTGCCGTTGCGCCCTGGATCGGAGCGCTGAATCCCGGCGGATATTTCTGCCATTGGAATCCCGACTTAGCGGCCTCGAAACCGACATCGTACAAGGCCTTCATGTAGGCGGTGTCGAACATCTCGTGATGCGCCACATTGAAGGTCGCCGGGATGTAGGTCAGGTTGTAATCCACGCCGTCGCGCTGGGTGGTTGCATAAACCCGATAAAGGTCGCCAATTCCCTGCGTGCGCGTGAGTGAGTCAATGGCTCGCATTGCGATGGTCATGGTCTGCCGGTTAGTGCTCTCCCAGTCCGGATCCAGGCGAGCATTGCGGATGATGTAAGCCACTCGCTTACGTTGTGGCCCGTTCGCGAGTGAAAGCGTCGGAGGATACAGGAACAGCTGAGCAGTGGTTCCGCCGTCGACGTGCATCTCCTGATAATGGGTGCCGCCCAAAGTCACGTCGATCATGACCGGCGGGAATGCTCCCGGGATCGAAGCCGACGCGAGCAGGATCTTCGAAAACAGCGTAATCGCTTGCGGGTCCTTGCGCGCGGCGATCGCCGTCATGTTCCAGATGACCGGCTCCATGGTATCGAGGTTTGCAGTGCCGACGAGCAGCAGCCGGCCCTTCGCATATTCAGCGGCAATCTCGTCGAGCAGCTGAGGCGTCACGTAAGTCGCGATTGTTTGCGACAGCGGACGAGTATCGGCCATCGCGTCCCCGAAGAGGCCGCCGATCATCCCGCGCTTCTTGAAAATGTCCTTCTGACTGGTCTTGGTATAGACCCGTTCGAGCACATAATCGTACCGCGGCCCAAGGAATGCGAATGGCGCGATCAGTGCGCCAGTGCTCACCCCCGTCACCGCCTTGAACTGCGGCCGAGTGCCGGCGGCAGTCCAGCCGTTGAGGAAGCCGGCGCCGTAAGCGCCATTGTCGCCGCCGCCCGAAATCGCGAGCATGTAGCTTGGGGGAAGCTCACCGGTCCGACCCTGGCTGGCCAGCCATTGCTGTTCCTTCGCTACCGAACTTCTGGCCTCGGCTTCCATGCCGGCCGTGTCTCGAGAGACGAGGAAGCGGATCGGGCCGAGCGCCTCGCCGGTCTGCGACATTTGCGCGAGCGGCACTGCCGGCATTCGTTGAGGCGTGGCGCAGCCGCCAAGGGTCAGACCGATGGTCGAGGCCACCGCCAGTCCTCTGCGCCACCTCCGTAAGCCCATCCGACCCCTCCGCAACGGTTGGCGCCGGTTTGGGCCTCTGGGGTGGCATTCCACCATCCAAGGAAACCCCGAGAATTGGAGTGGGCGGCTCAGGATTAATCCCAGCCAACGTACGTTGGCCCGCGCGCCGTCGTGGGGGTAGTGTTGCAAATCCAACACAACCAAACACCATCAACGTTAGCCATCCAAATATCGGAAATAACCCCGATTCTTTTGGAATGTGCTGGCGTCGATGGGTTCGTCGGGGCTTCATTGTGGCAGGCTCAGCATCGCCGCAACACCCGCCAAAGAACGACTGAAGTTAGGAGATTCTCATGCGAAAATACCTACTTGCAGCCACTGCGGCCACTGCGGCGCTGGTCATCGCCACGCCGGCCGCGGCAAAGGATCATTCCGGTTACGTTGGCGGTGACATCGGCGCCGTCTGGCCCAAGAGCCAAGGTCTTAATGGTGTCGCCAATTTCAGTGGACCGGTGATCTGTAATGCGGTTCCGCCACTTACTTGCGCGGTCCCGGCCGCCATTTCCGGTTCGGACGTCGCCAGCATCAAGTACAAGACCGGCATCGATGCTGACCTGATCGGCGGTTATGACTTTGGCATGTTCCGGCTCGAAGGTGAGCTCGGCTACAAACACGGCAAAGTTAAACATCACGAGTTCGACTCTGCGTTCCTCAGTGCGATCAGCGGCCGTGCGGGTACGACTTTGGTGGACTTCGACATCGACAGGACGACGAACGTCTGGTCGGGTATGATCAACGGCTGGCTCGACTTCGGCGGCGAGACCGGATTTGGGGGCGGTGTTGGCCTCGGCGCGGGCTACGCCGGTGTTCATCAATTCGGCAACAGCAGTGGAAAATTCGCATGGCAGCTGCTTGCCCAGGGCTATTTCCCTGTCAGTCCGCAGTTCGATATCGGACTGAAATATCGTTACTTCAGCGCGGGATCGACATCAGGCAGCGAAGACTTTGTCTTCGCGCGTCCAACAGTCTGCAACGCGGTCCCGCCGGCAGTTTGCACGGGCGGCACGGTGACACTTGAGGATCGCAGCAAGTGGAAGTCGCATAGCTTGCTCCTGAGTGCAGTGTACAACTTCGGCGCAGCAGTGCCGCCGCCACCGCCGCCCCCACCGCCGCCGCCGCCGCCGCCGCCGCCGGCGACCCAAACGTGTCCGGATGGTTCGGTGATCGAAGCGACGGCCACATGCCCGGCACCGCCACCGCCGCCGCCACCACCGGCTGCGTCGGGCGAACGCGGCAAGTAAATGCTGCGGGAGGCCCTGGCTCACTTGAGCTGGGGCCTCCAATTCAGTTGAAGGGATTGGACGGACGCGCCTTTGGCTCGTCCGTCCAATCGCATTCGGGCG
>Ga0207683_10004017_pt1 | contig 12728 bp, 9 predicted proteins | sample KBSM73metaG_FD_184333 | JGI IMG/M metagenome (GOLD analysis project Ga0207683, IMG submission 184333) | Miscanthus rhizosphere microbial communities from Kellogg Biological Station, Michigan, USA - KBS M7-3 metaG (SPAdes) (version 2) | ecosystem: Host-associated > Plants > Roots > Rhizosphere >...
TCCGCCGAAAGACCGCGCTTCATGATCGTCTCCTGGATGCCGCCGAAGGATTCGTGCGGTACAAACTAACGCATTTCTGGACGCGTGCCATCCGCTCTAGCTGCGCAGGTGACACGCGGCCCAGTGGCCGTCGCGCTTTTGCTCGAGCGGCGGCACCTCGGCCGAACACAGCGGCAGCTGGCGGATCGGGCAGCGGGTGTGGAAGTGGCAGCCGCTCGGCGGATTGATCGGGCTCGGCACCTCGCCTTGCAGCACGATGCGTTTGCGCCGCGCCTTCGGGTCGGTGACCGGAACGGCGGAGAGCAATGCCTCGGTGTAGGGATGCAGCGGCGTCGCATAAAGGTCGCGCGCCGAGGCGATCTCCACGATGCGTCCCAGATACATCACGGCGACGCGCCGGCTGATGTGTTCGACCACCGAGAGATCGTGCGCGATGAACAGGTAGGTGAGACCGAACTTCGCCTGCAGGTCTTCCAGCAGATTGATGACCTGCGCCTGGATCGACACGTCGAGGGCCGATACCGGCTCATCGCACACGATCAGCTTCGGCTCGACCGCGAGCGCGCGCGCTATGCCGATGCGCTGGCGCTGTCCGCCGGAGAATTCGTGCGGATAACGGCGCATGTGGTCGGGCTGGAGCCCGACGGTTTCGAGCAGTTGCGCGACGCGATCGGCATAGGCCTGCTTCGACGACGCGAGTCCGTGGATGGTCAGCGCCTCGCCGATGATCGCGCCGACCGTCATGCGCGGATTGAGCGATGCGAACGGGTCCTGGAAAATGATCTGCATGTCGCGGCTGAGCGAACGGAAAGCGGCCGCGCTGAGTTCCGCCACGTTGCGGCCTTCGAACCAGACCTCGCCGCCGGTCGGCTCGATCAGGCGCAGGATGCATCGGCCGGTGGTGGATTTTCCCGAGCCGGATTCCCCGACCAGCCCGAGCGTTTCGCCCGGCTGGATGTCGAAGCTCACATTGTCGACCGCGTGAACCAGTGCGGCATTGCGCGAGAGGAATCCGCCGCCGACCTTGAAGTTCTTGGTCAAGTCCTTGACGCGCAGAAGCGGCTCGCTCATGCGGCCATCTCCGGCTGATACAGAACGCAGGCGACCTTGTGGCCGCCGCCGACGTCGAGCAGGGGCGGGACCGCATCGCGGCACCTCGGCATCGCGTGCTTGCAGCGCGCCGCGAAGCGGCAGCCGGGGGGCGGCTTGAGCAGGCTCGGCACCACGCCTGGAATGGCCTCGAGCCGCGCCTTGCGCGTTGCCGCCGTATCGATGCGCGGGATCGAGCGGATCAGGCCCTGCGTGTAGGGATGCTTGGGATCGGCGAACAACGCCTCGACCGGCGCTTCCTCGATCACCTTGCCGGCATACATGACGACGACGCGCTGCGCGGTCTCGGCCACCACGCCCATCGCGTGGGTGATCAGCATGATCGCCATGCCGAAGCGCGATTTCATCTCCTGCAGCAATTCGAGGATCTGCGCCTGGATGGTCACGTCGAGCGCGGTGGTCGGCTCGTCGGCGATCAGCAATTTCGGGCTGCACGACAGCGCCATCGCGATCATGACCCGCTGGCGCATGCCGCCGGAAAACTGATGCGGATAGTCGTGCACGCGCTTGTCCGGATTGGGGATCTGCACCAGGCGGAGCATCTCGATGGTCCGCTCGAGCGCCGCCTTGCGTGAAAGTCCTTCATGCCGGCGCAACACCTCGGCGATCTGCTCGCCGATGGTGTAGACCGGATTGAGCGAGGTCATCGGCTCCTGGAACACCATCGCGATGTCCTTGGCGCGGATGCGGTCCATCTCAGCTGTGCTGAGCGGCGCGAGGTCGCGGCCCTGATAGAGGATCTGCCCGGCGACGATCCTGCCCGGCGGCATCGCGATCAGCTTGAGGACCGAGAGCGCCGTCACGGTCTTGCCGCAGCCGGACTCGCCGACCACGCCGAGCGTTTCGCCGCGCGCGATCGAGATATCGACGCCGTCGACCGCCTGCACAATTCCGTCTTCGGTCGCGAAATGCGTCTTCAATCCGCGTATCTCGAGCAACGGCTCGGCCATTACATCACCCTGCGCGGATCGAGCGCGTCGCGCAGACCGTCGCCGATGAAATTGATGGACAGCACGGTGAGGAAGATCGCGGCGCCGGGAAACAGCGCCCAGTGCGGCGCGATGTCGAGATAGTCCTTCGCATCGTAAAGGATGCGGCCCCAGGTCGGGATGTCGGGCGGAAAGCCGAGGCCGAGGAACGACAGCGTCGACTCCGCGATGATCGCGGCCGCGACATCGATCGTGGCGGCGACGATCACCGGCCCGAGCGCGTTCGGCAGGATGTGGCGCACCACCTGCCGCACCTTGCTGGCGCCGAGCGCGCGGGCCGCCTCGACGAATTCCTTCTCGCGCAACGAGAGGAACTGCGCGCGCACCAGCCGCGCGACGGGCATCCAGCGCAAGCCCCCGATGACGACGACGATCATGACAAACACGCCGCCTTCCGGCCCGAACGCGGCCTTGAGCGCATCGCGGAACAGGTAGATCACCAGCAGCAACAGCGGCAGGGCAGGGAGCGAGAGGAACAGGTCGGTGAGCCACATCAACGCCGGCCCGACCCAGCGCCGCGACATGCCGGCGACCGCGCCGATGATGGTGCCGACGGTCAACGCGACCACCATCGCGGACAAGCCCACCGCGAGCGAGATGCGCCCGCCGTAGAGCATGCGCGCGAGCAGGTCCTGCCCGAGATCGTCGGTGCCGAACGGGTGCTGCCACGAGGGCGTTTGCATGCGCGCCGTGAAATCGATGTCGTTGATCGCGACCTTCCAGATCAGCGGCGCGAACAGGATCGAGAGGATCATCGCGACCAGAATGACGGCGCTCGCGACCGCCAGCCGGTGCCGGCGGAAGCGCCGCCACGCGTCGAGCCATGGCGAGAACTGCCGTGCGGCGCGCTGCGGCTCGACCATGTCAGGCGAGCGTGATGCGAGGGTCGAGCCATCCATACAGGACGTCCGCGATCAAGTTGAAGAACACGACGAGGCAGGCGAACACGAAGGTCACCGCCATGATCACCGGCGTATCGTTGGCGAGGATCGCGCTGATCAGCAGCGAGCCGATGCCGGGAATGCGGAAGATCTGTTCGGTCACGATCGCACCGCCGAAGATCGCCGGCATTTGCAGCGCGACCAGGGTCACGACCGGGATCAGCGCGTTGCGCACCACATGCTTGACGATCACGACGCGCTCGCCGAGCCCCTTGGCGCGCGCCGTGGTCACGTAGTCGAGACGGATCACGTCGAGCACGGCCGAGCGCACGTAACGCGTCATCGAGGCGCCGAGGAACAGCCCGAGCACCGTGATCGGCATGACGGCCTGGCGAAAATGCTCCCAGTACCAGCGCCAGCCGGCGGCATCGATGTCGGCGCGATAGACGAACGGCAGCCAGTCGAGCTGCACGCTGAAAATGAGGATCAGCAGCAGCCCGGTGAAGAAGGTCGGCAGCGAGAAGCCGACGAAGGCAAGCGTGCTCGAGATCTGGTCGAACAGCGAATAGGGCCTGGTCGCCGCGTAGACGCCGACCGGAATGGCGATCATCAGCGCGAGCACCTGCGCGGAGCCGATGACGAACAGGGTCGCCGGCAGGCGTTGCAGGATCAGCGTATCGACGTTGATGCGGCTCGCGAACGAGAAGCCCCAGTCGCCCTGCAGCATCGCGGTGATCCAGCGCACGTAGCGGATCGCGACCGGATCGTCGATGCCGAACTTCTCGCGCAGCGCCATGCGCACTTCCGGCGGGATCGACGGATTGGTGGCGAGCTCACCGAACGGATCGCCCGGCGCGAGCGCCAGCACGGTGAACAGCACGACGCTGATGCCGAGCAGACTCGGGATGGCAATCAGGAGGCGCCGCAGCAGGTAGCGTCCCATGATCCCATCCCGCCGCGGCGGACCTCGACGTTACGCGTCCTTGTACCAGTCCGAGAGGTTGGCGAGGTCGCTGTCCCAGCCGCTGACCTGGTTTTTCAGCCTGGTGTTGCTTGCCGAAACGCGCGGCCGGTAGACCACCGGAATGACCGCGTGATCGTTGCAGGCCAGATCATTGACCTTGATCAGCAGCGCGGCACGCTTCACCGGATCGAGTTCGCCTTCCGCGGCCTTGTAGGCCTCGTCGGCCTCCTTGTTGACCCAGCGCGTGATGTTGCGGCCCTGCCACTTGTTCTCCTTGGTGGCGACTTCCCACGAGACGAACTGGTTGAGGAAGATCCACGGGTCGGGCTGCGACATCGTCGTCGTGTACATCTGGATGTCGCAGTAGAAGTGCGGGTAGGTGTCCGGATTGGCGACGTCGGACGAGAAGAATACCGACGCCGTCACCGACTTCAGCTCCATGTCGATGCCGGCCTTCTGCGCCGCCTGCTTCACGATCGCCTGGTTCTTCTGGCGCGGCGTGTTGATCGAGGTCTGGTAGACGAACTTCAGCTTCTTGCCGTCCTTGGCGCGAATGCCGTCCGGGCCCTTCTTCCAGCCGGCCTCTTCCAGGATCTGGTTCGCCTTGTCGATGTTGAATTCCCACTTCGTGTTGGTCGAGACGAAGCGCTTCGGGTTGTTGACGAAGTTGCCGGTCGCGATCCCGGTGCGGCCGTAGATGTGATCCTCGACCGATTTGCGGTCGATCAGCAGACCGAGCGCCCGGCGCACCGCCTTGTCGGTCAGCGTCGGGTGCTTGCTCTTCATGCTGGACCGCTCGCCGTCCACCTCCGTCCACGGGTCGGTCGAGTTGAGCTGGATGTGCTCGATGTTGCCGCCGGGCGCGATCAGCGTCGCGCCCTTGCCGCCCTTTTCCAGCCGCAGCAGGATTTCATCCTCGACCTGCAGGTTCCAGGCGTAATCGTATTCGCCGGTCTGCAGCACCGCGCGCGCAGCCGAGACGGCATCGCCGCCGCCCTTCATCTCGATCGTGTCGAAGTGCGGACGGTTTGCCGCGTGATAGTTGGTGTTGAGCTCGCCGCGCACCATGTCGCCCGGCTTGAAGTCGACGAACTTGTACGGGCCGGTGCCGACCGGCTTCAGGTTGGTCGGCGCGTCGCGCGACTTGGCGCCGCTGAAGTCGGCGAACAGGTGCTTGGGGATGATCATGCCGCGCACGCCGACGAAGGCGTCGGCCCAGAACGGCGTCGGCTTCGGGAACAGCACGCGTACGGTGAGGTCGTCGACCTTTTCGACCTTGATGTCCTGATAGGTGCCGCTGGTGACGGCGGCGGTCGCCGGGTCCCTGGCATATTCCCAGTTGAACACGACGTCGTCGGCGGTGAACGGCTTGCCGTCGTGCCACTGCACGCCCGGCTTGAGCTTCCATGTCACCGACTTGCCGTCCTTCGCGAGGCCGCCGTTTTCCAGATCCGGAACCTCGGCGGCGAGCACCGGGAACATGAAGCCTTCCGGGTCCCAGCTCGCGAGCGGCTCATAGAAGACGCGCGAGCCGTCCTGGTCCTTGGTGCCGACCGCAAAGTGCGGATTGAGCAAGGTGGCGCCCTGCCACCAGAGAATTTTCAGCGGCCCGCCGCCACCGCGCTTGGTCGGCTTGTAGTCCGGCTTGGTCTGCGCGCGGGCGACGCCCGAATAGGTGAGCATCTGCGCCGCGAACGGCGCGGTGAGCCCGACGGCGATCATGCGGTTGATGAAGGCGCGGCGCGAGAGCTTGCCCCGCTTCACGTCCGCGATAAGGCCACGCAGTGCTTGCTCGTCCATGTGAAGACCCCTCGATTTGAACCCGCGCTCGGGGTCGCCCATGAGCCCGCGTTTCGCGCGCTCGCCCGGCCGGTTTGACTGGAAAGAGAACAGGTTCCGGGAAGGTGGTCAACGTGGCGAATGGTGGGGATGAGGGCCTGCTTGTCGCATGGACGCTCGTCCGCGCGGACAGGGGCCGAGGAGCGGCGGAGAGTGTGCCGCGCATGCTGATCGGAGTATTCGTTGAGGGCTCACGATGGGCGCATCGAGCCTGGCGGCCGCGTGGTGTTGTTGTCAGAACGGTTCGCACGAGAGTTTGCCGCCAACGGCGAGAAACTCTGCCCGTCCATAAAGCGGACGCGGGGGCGCATCGCGATCATCGTGATTGCCACGTTGGCTCTCGTCGCGACCGCGACCGATCCCTGTCACGTACTGGCGGCGGGACGGTGAACGATGGTTCAGGACCGGGGTTGGAACCGACGCAACGTGGATGGCGGGCTGTCGAGTTCCGGGCGCCTTGCGTCTAGGCAAGGCCGAAAAAAAAGTGCTAACGTTGCGACACTCACTGGGTATCGCTCACAGGTACAAGGAGTGTCGACAATGGCACGCGCGAAGCAAGTTTCGAAGCGAAACCGTCGGAAGATCGCCTTGCCGGCTTGGGGAGCCGCAGGGATGTCTTTGGCGATGGCGGGTGGCGCATCGGCAGGAGTTGCGCCGGCAGCCGACACATCGGCCAAACGCACCGCATTGCCTTCCACAGTCACGCTCGGTGAGGAAGAACTTTCCGACGTCAGCCTGTCGAAATTCTTCGTCTACGATCGGGAAGCCACCGCGTCATCCCGGCTCGGCGTTCAGTACGCCCAAAGGTGCGGCGGCCGATGCGGCGGAGGAGCCGGCCGATGCGGAGGCGCCGGCCGATGCGGCGGAGGATGTGCCGCGCGCGGTTGCGCCGGCCGATGCGGCGGAGGATGTGCCGCGGGCCGATGCCGGTGCGGCGTAGGCGTAGGATGCGCCGTGGTCCGCCGATGCGCCGGCTGCGGAGTGGCATTCTGTGCCGGCTGCAGCTGCGGCTGCTGCCTCTCGTGGGGCGCCTGCCAGATCTGCTAGGCTCGAGCGCTTTCCGATTGCGTTGACAGACGCGGGTCGCCATGGGTTGACGAGACCGGGCGAGCCGCGTTTGCTTTCGGACCGCGTGATGCGCGGCTTCGAGCGGGATGACATTTCTTCGAATCGTCATCCCGCTCTAACTCTTTGTTGGCGCATGATCTTGTCCGAAAACCGCTTCACACTTTTCGGGCTCATGCGCTAGGGTCGGCATCGCGGCCGGCTCAGTGCTCAATCGTGACAATGCCTGGACCCGGAAGCGCGCTGCGCACCGACCCACGGCGCTCAACCTGGAGAACACGGCTTCCAATGGCGAACCGGACTGGTCGGGGTAAAGGTCGAGGCGCGCGTGCCGACCGCAAGACAGGCAAGGACAGCCCTGCGTTCAACAACAAAGACGTTCCGCAGTTCGCGCCGAATTTCACCGTCTATCTGCTGCCGCCCGATGCCGTGTGCCTCTATTCCGAGCACCGGAAGTTCTTCCTGCACGGCGAGCTTTATTGTGCGCTGGCAGCCGCAATCGGTGAAGGCGGTTGGACCTGCGGCGAACTCGTTCGCGCCCTGAAGCCGCATTTTCCAACGGACAAGATCCACGAAGCGCTGACGCGACTGCTCGACCGCAGCTATCTCCTGCCGGCCTCACGCTCCTCCGCGGGCGCGGTGGCCGCCTATTGGGCAAGCCTCGGCCTGTCGCCGCAGGCCGTGCAGAAAAGTCTCCAGCAGTGCCGCGTACGCATCCAGTCGATCGACGTGCAGGGTGCAAAGGAGCTTGCCGCCGCGCTGAGCCGGCTCGGCGTTCGTGTCGTCAAGCGCTCAGGCGATCTGACCGTCACGCTGGTGAGCGATTATCTCGACGCACGCCTGGCCGAACGCAACCAGCAGCATCTCTCCGACCGGACGCCCTGGCTGCTGGTCCAACCCTCCGGCATTTTCCCCCTGGTAGGACCGCTGTTCAGCCCGGGCGAGAGCGCCTGCTGGACCTGTCTTTCCGACCGCATGCGCCGCAACCGCGAGATCAAGGGGATGCTCGACCGCAGCCAGGCCCGCTGCGTTGCGGTTTCGCCGCTCGCCCACAACCCGTTCGGACAGAATGGTATCCAGCTTGCAGCCGTCGAAATCGCGAAAGCCATCGCCACCGGCTTTGCCACGGAATTGAGCGATCACATCATCAGCCTCGATCTGCTCGGCGCGAGTATCGCCAAGCACTACGTGGCCCCTCGTCCGCAATGTCCGAGCTGCGGCCGCAAGAAGCTGCGCGACCCGCGCCGCGCGCCGGTGCCGATCGAGCTTGGCGGCGGCAGCAAGCTGATCATGACCAGCGGAGGATACCGGACGGTTTCGCCGCGCGACACGGTGGCGCGTTTCCGCAATCAGGTCAGCCCGCTCACCGGCGTGATTTCGGTGCTCGAACCGGTCGAAGCCGACGTGCCGATGAATACCAACTATTATGCGGCGCATAATTTTTCCGCGCCGGCCAGGACGGTCGACGAGCTCCGGGAAGGACTGAGCGGCGGCAGTTGGGGCAAAGGCAGCAATGCCGAGCAGGGCGAGGCCAGCGCGCTGATGGAGGCGATGGAGCGCTATTCCGGGATCTTTCAGGGTGACGAAATCAGGGGCACCCGGCGATTCACGGACTTTCCGTCGGGCGATGCCATCGCGCCGAACGACGTCATGCTGTTCAGCGACGCGCAGTACGGGCAGGATCCCGCGTCCATCACCAACCCGATCGAGGCACGGACGCTGCCGGCTCTGTTCGATCGATCGGCCAGGATCGACTGGTCGCCGGTATGGTCGCTGCGCGACCAGCGCTTCAGATATCTGCCGACCAGCCTGCTGTATTTCTTCTATCGCGGCCCCGGTGCGATCAACGCGGATTCCAACGGCTGCGCCGCCGGCAACACGCTCGCGGAGGCGATCGTCCAGGGCTTCCTCGAGCTGGTCGAGCGCGATTCATACGCGATCTGGTGGTACAATCGCTCGCAGCGGACCGGAGTGGACCTCGACGCAATCGAGGATTCCTACATCCGCGACCTGCGAACGATGCTGGCCGAAAACGGGCGCCGGCTTTGGGTAATCGACATCACCAGCGATCTGGGGATTCCGAGCTATGTGGCGATGGCGCACTGGGTGGATAACGGGAACGAGAATGTCGAGTTCGGGTCTGGCTCGCATTTCGATTCGCGCATTGCGCTGTTGCGCGCGATCACCGAGCTGAACCAGTTCCTGTCCATCGGTCTCATGGGCGGCGGCGACGGCGACAAATCGAGCCTCGACGGCACCACGCCGCTGCGGCTGCAGGAGCATCCTTATCTGACGCCGAACGGCGCGCCGCCGGTGCAGCCCGGCTCCGGCTCGGCGTTCAGCCGCCTCGACACGCGCGAGCAGGTGGCGGCCTGCGTGAACGTCGCCCGGAAAGCAGGCCTCGATTTCCTCGTGCTCGATCAGACGCGCCCCGACATCGGCGTCCCGGTCGCGCGCGTGATCGTTCCCGGGATGCGGCATTTCTATCGCCGTTTCGCGCCGGGCCGGCTCTATGACGTTCCGGTCAAGCTCGGATGGCTCGACCGGCCGACGCCGGAAAGCGAGCTCAATCCGATTCACCCTCACACCTGAGGGCGGTGTGCGCGCTGCACCCGCAAAGCGAGGGCGACGCGCGACGCCGCAGATCATTTCCGCCCGGCTGAGCGAGCGCGTCACGCTCGTGTATACCGACGAAAGGATCGTCGCGCGTTTCGACGATGGCTATTCGATCAACCTCGGACCGCTCAGCGCCGCGGCGGCGGATCGCGCGCAAGAGCTGCGCACGGGTCTCCCTCTCGCCTCGTTGCAATCCCGCGGCCGGACCACGAAGGAGACCGAACGGTTGGTCCGGCGATTGGCCCGGCTCGGTCTGCTGGAATATCCGGTCCAGCGGTCGCGCAAGGACGAAGTCGTCATCGAGCCGCAGGTTGCCGACTACTGGCCGCAAACGACGGCGCTGCGCAATGCCGAGGTTCTGGTGCTCTCGCGGTTCGCGTATCTGCGGCGGCGCGGCAACGAGATGGTGCTGGAATCGCCGCGCGCCGGAGCGTTGTTTCGGATTTGCGAGCCGAAGATCGCGGCCGCGCTCGCCGCACTCTCCACGCCGCAACAGGTCGGACAACTGCGGCAGGATGGACCCGGAATTGAGCTTCTCGCGCTGCTGGCGGATTGCCAGATCCTTTTCAAGGTCGATGGCGCCGGGGATGGCAACCTCCGGCGCGTCGAGGGCGATCAAGACCTCGTGCTTTGGGACTTCCACGACCTGCTGTTCCACGCGCGCAGCACGCCAGGCCGGCACGCCAACCCGCTCGGCGGAACTTTTCCCTATGCGGGCGTCAGCCCCCCGCTCCCGGCGGTGCGGCGCCGCTGGCCCGGAAAGGCGATCGATCTGCGCGAGCTTTCGCCCGCGCATGCGGAGGCCAATTCGCCGACCGCAAGGCTGTTGCGTGACCGTCATTCGGTTCGCAGCTTCGATTACCAGCGACCGATCACGCTCGCCGAGCTTGCGCGGTTTCTCGACAGCACCGCGCGTGTCGTCACGAAATGGACCAGCAGGATCGACCCCGACGGCGGTCCTGTGGTCGAGTATGCGGCCCGGCCGTATCCGGCGGGGGGCGCCGCTTACGAGCTCGAGCTTTATCTCGGCGTCGACCGATGCGACGGGCTTGCCCGCGGGTTCTATCACTACGATGCCGACGGACACGCTTTAGTGCCGATCGACGTGCGCACGCAGGACCTCGATGCGGTGTTGGCGGAAGCCCGCTTTGCCATGGACGCGCCCGCTGTGCCGCAAATCGTCATCACCATCGCGGCGCGCTTCGGCCGAATTTCGTGGAAGTACAGCTCGCTCGCCTATGCGCTCATCCTGAAGGACGTCGGCGTATTGATCCAGACGCTCTATTTGATGGCAACCGACATGGGACTTGGCGGCTGCGCGATCGGAAGCACCAGTATCGATCAGTTCGCGAAAATGACCGGGATCGAATTCCACGTCGAAGGTCCAGTCGGCCAGTTTGCGCTTGGTCGCGGCACGCAACCAGGGGCTTCCGACTGACCGGCGCGTGATCCGCCTTACAAGAACTACCTCCGGCTTGGCGCGCCGGAAGAACCGCGCGATGCGGCGCGCGCGAAATATCCGACCGGGCGGCCTCTCCGCGTTCCTTCCAACGCGAATACCGCACCCTGCGGGTCCGTGCATCGGATGATCCAGCTGCCTGCCGGCGACTCGGTCGGACCCTCCAGGATGTGGCCGCCGCCCGCCTTGACGCGCTGCGCCGTCGCGTCGATGTCGCCGGTGTTGAAATAGTAGAGCCAGAAGGGAGCCGGGATCGTCCGGTGCTTGGTGAACATGCCGCCGATCATCTGCCCTCCGGCCGCGAAGGGTTGGTACGTGCCGGTCTCGCTGATTTCGGCATCCAATTTCTGCCAGCCGAAAAGGTCGCCGTAGAAGGCCCAGGCCTGCTCCCAGTCGGCGGCGAGCAGTTCGCGCCAGCCAACGCGGCCCGGCGCGTCCGGCGCGGGCAGCTGCTGGCCGGGCCTGCGCCACTTGAACAGCGCGAGCCTTGCGGTCTGCGGATCGGTGAACACTGAAAAGCGGCTGATGTCGGAAGCGTCCGTCGGCGGGACATGCACGGCTCCGCCAAGGCGCGTGACCGCCGCGGCGGTCGCGTCCACGTCATCGACCCCGACATAGCCGATCCAGCTCGGCCTGGCTCCCATTTGCCTGGCGTCGTCCTGCAGCTCCGTCAGCGCGCTGATCGAGCCCCTTCCATCGCCGAACAGGATACAGGCCTTTCCGGGCACCGACGCGTCCCACGCGCCCCAGCCCATGACCTTGCTGTAGAAGGCCGTGGCCGCCTTGACGTCCGTCGTGACCAGTTCGTACCAGACGAAACGGCCATGCGAATTGACCACGCCTTCAGTCTCCTTCCTGGTCTCGTCGAGCCTGGTGAGGACGTTGTTTGGTCGCGCCCTCTCAATCGTCGAATTCGATGCGGATTGCGCGTCAGATTCCGTCAGCGACAATCATCGCAGGTGCCACGCTTGCCGGGCCGCTTACTCTTCGAGCGAGAACCAACAGGTTGGCACCTAACCCACTCCTACGCGACGTGCCAGCCATCGTACGGGTAGTCCTGGTAATTGATATGGTACCCAAGATCGGCCAGCGACATGACGCTATAATTCGACAGATAATTGGAGTCCGCATTGATATAGCCGGTCATTAGTTCGCTACCGAGCGCCTGCTCATCCCAATGAGCACCAGCGGTGCCCGAACCGCCTCCATCCTCAACCGGAATGAATGCTGCACCTGGATGGGTCGACTGATAGGCCGCCACGCCCTGTGCACCCGTGTACGCGGTACCGGAGACCAGAGAATGACTGCCGTAGTTCCAGAGCGAACCGAATCCAAGGACATGCATGAATTCGTGGGTGACGATTTCGTCCCAAAGCCCAAGGTTCGAATATTTAAGTGCATCTGCGACGTCGAACTGCATCTGTCCAGTCGCCGTCAAATCATTCGCACTCCAGAGCGCAGTAGGACCTGCCTGACCGAGTACCCCGCCCGGTCCGTCGATCGCTTTCAGCTCAGCCGTGACGTAGAGGTCGTCGATTATTTTGCCCCGATAGATCCCACCGCCGCCGATGTCATCCGTAACAACCGTCGTTAAATAGTCCGCTGCGTTGATAAAGGCCTTCTGAAGCTCGGTGGTCCAACCGGTGCCCTTGAATTCGATCCAGATGTCATATCCGGCATCGCCATTTATTGAGCCGCTGAGATACTGCGAAATAATACCGCCTCCACCTCCGCTTCCGCCGGTGCCGCCGCCACCCGCACCACTCCCGCCCTTCGCAAAAGATGCGGCGTCGAAGAGAGTGATG
>Ga0207683_10004018_pt1 | contig 12726 bp, 10 predicted proteins | sample KBSM73metaG_FD_184333 | JGI IMG/M metagenome (GOLD analysis project Ga0207683, IMG submission 184333) | Miscanthus rhizosphere microbial communities from Kellogg Biological Station, Michigan, USA - KBS M7-3 metaG (SPAdes) (version 2) | ecosystem: Host-associated > Plants > Roots > Rhizosphere >...
TTCATCGATGGTGAAGTTGATCGAAAGGTTGCCGTTGGTGACCGTGGACTCGGCCTTGACGCTTGCCAGATAGTAGCCCTTGCTCTCGTAGAGCGAATCGACGCTGGCGATGGCCTTGGCGATCTTTCCCGGATCGACCGGACTGCCGGTGGCGAAGGCGAGTTTTTCCTTGACGTCTTTGGGCGCGACCCGCGTGGCGCCGATGATCTTGTAGTCGGTGAGGGTCGGACGCTCCTTCACCTGGATCACCAGCGTCGCCTTGCCGGCAGCGCCGATGCGACAGAGGATCTGCACATCCTCGAACTGACCGGTCGCATAGAGCGCCTTGATCGCCGACTGGATGTTCTGGACGCTCAGCGTCGTCCCCGTCGCCAGCGTGCTGTTGCCGCGTACGGTCGCGCTGTCGAGCCGGGAGTTACCCGCTACGATTATGGATTCAGGCGTCGAGCAGGCTCCTGGCGTGGCTTCTTGCGCATACGACGAAGCCGCGCTGGCCGCTATGAGCGCCAGTGCAATTGGTACTATTTTCCGCATCACACAAATATACACTAGTGGGTTTGCTGGAGGTCCCCGCGGGCCGCGAGCACACTGATTAGACAACGGGGCCGCTGGAGAGTTTCCTCCAGCGGCCCCGTTGATACGTGCGGCTGCTTCGCTTACGCCTTGGGAGTACCGCTGAGAACCCGGAACTCGAGCTTCTCGCCGTCCGGCGCCAGATCCACCTCGATCTCGTCGCCCTTGGCAAACTCGGCCAGCAGAATCTTCTCGGAAAGCGGATCCTCGATGTACTTCTGGATCGCTCTCTTCAGAGGACGCGCTCCGAACTTCTCGTCGTAGCCGTTCTTCACCAGGAAGGCCGAAGCGGCGTCGGTGAGCTTCAGAGTCAGCTCCTCGTCGCCGAGTCTCTTCTGCACGTCCTTGAGCAGAATCCCGACGATGTCGGCGATGTTGTCCTGCGACAGCGGGTGGAACACGATCACGTCGTCGAGCCGGTTCAGAAATTCGGGGTTGAAGGTGTGCTGCATCTCTTCCTTTACCTTCTCCGCGATTCTGTCGAAGTTCGACTTGAGATCGGGCGCATGGAAGCCGAGCCCGCGTCCCTTGGTGATGTCCCGCGCTCCAACGTTGGATGTCATGATGACGACGGTGTTCTTGAAGTCGATCACGCGGCCGTAGTTGTCGGTCAGGTGTCCCTCATCGAGCACCTGCAGCAGGATGTTGAACACATCCGGGTGCGCCTTCTCGATTTCGTCGAGCAGGACGACGCTGTAGGGCTTGCGACGGACAGCCTTGGTGAGCGTTCCCGAATCCTCGTAGCCGACGTAGCCCGGAGGGGCGCCGATCAGACGGGATACCGAGAACTTCTCCATGTACTCGCTCATGTCGACGCGGATCAGCGCGCTCGGATCGGCGAAGAGGAACTTCGCCAGAGCCCGTGCAACCTCGGTCTTCCCGACGCCGGTAGGGCCGGAGAAGATGAACGAGCCGATCGGACGATTCGGATCCTTGAGACCTGCTCTGCTGCGACGGATCGAGCGAGCCAGCGCCTTGATCGCCTCTTCCTGGGCAACCACTGACGCGTGCAGCTCCTCTTCCATGCGGAGCAGTCTGGCGGTCTCCGCTTCCTGGAGACGCATCACCGGAATGCCGGTCCAGCGGCTGACGATGAAGGAGACTTCCTCCTCACCCAGCACCGGACGGTGCGACTGGCGGTGCTTCTCCCACTCTTCCTGCTTGCGACGAATGTCACCCTGTAGCTCGCGCTCGCGATCACGCAGCGACGCCGCGCGCTCGAAGTTCTGATCGCGAACCGCCTGCTCCTTGTCCACGTTCACCGCATCGAGCTGACCCTTCAGCTCGGCGACTGCCGGCGGCGGCGACTGGGTCGCGAGACGGGCGCGTGCGCCGGCCTCGTCGATGACGTCGATCGCCTTGTCGGGAAGGAAGCGGTCGGTGATGTAGCGCTCCGACATCTTTGCCGCTGCCATCAGCGTGGTGTCGGGAATCGTGACCTTGTGATGCTCCTCGTATTTCTTGCGCAGACCTTTAAGGATCTCTACGGTTTCCTCCACCGAAGGTGGCTCGACGATTACGGTCTGGAAGCGACGCTCGAGAGCGCCGTCCTTCTCGATGTACTTGCGGTACTCGTTGAGGGTCGACGCACCGACGCACTGCAGCTCGCCGCGCGCCAGCGCGGGCTTGAGCATGTTGCTGGCATCGATGGCGCCTTCCGCCGCGCCTGCGCCGACGAGCGTGTGCAGCTCGTCGATGAAGAGGATGATGTTCTTGTTCTGCGCGATCTCGTTCATGACCGCCTTGAGGCGCTCCTCGAACTGACCGCGATACTTGGTGCCCGCGATTACCGCCGCCATATCCAGCGACAGTACGCGATTGTCGCGCAGAGAATCGGGGCACTCGCCATTTGCAATGAGCTGCGCCAGGCCTTCGACGATTGCCGTCTTGCCTACGCCCGGCTCACCAATGAGAACAGGATTGTTTTTCTTGCGCCGGGTCAGGATCTCCATCACGCGCTCGATTTCCTTGCCGCGTCCGATGGTCGGATCGAGCTGGTTATCGGCGGCGAGCTGGGTCAGATCGCGGCAGAAATGATCGAGCGCGGGGGTCTTGGACTTCTTCTCGCCCTTGCCCGTCTGCGCGGGTGCTTGCCCGGGAGTTCCAGTTGCGGCCGGCGTAGCTCCACCCTGCGGCATCTCGGTGCCGAGCAGGCGAAGAGTCTCGGCCTTGGCGGCGTCGAGATTTACTCCTGCGTCCGTCAGGACCTGCGCCGCGATTCCCTTCTCTTCGCGCAGCAGGCCGAGGAGCAGGTGCTCCGTGCCTACATAACCGTGCGAGAGGTCGCGAGCCTCGCCCATGGCGAGCTCGAGAACTTTCTTGGCGCGCGACGTATACGGCAGGTCGGGGCCAGTCGCAGCTGCGGCTTTCCCTTTCTTGACGGTCTCCTCGATTTTCTGCTGGATCTCGTCGAGGTCGACGCTGAGGTTTTGGAGGACTGCTGCGGCGACGCCTTCGCCCTCGCGGATTAGTCCGAGCAGTATGTGCTCGGTACCGACGTATTCGTGATGGAGTCTTGCCGCCTCCTCACGAGCCATGGCGAGAACCTTTCGTACTCGCTCTGTGAAGTTGTACCCGTTCATCTCTGCAATCCTCAGTGCGGGAGCTAGTTCCTTCGCGTGCGTGACAGTGTGTAACACACCGCGGCGCGCGTGATTACCCGCTACCCCTTACTCAGCCTCTGTAGCTAGCGTCTCCCGCACGTATCGAGCGCGTGCGACGTTCGCTTCGCTATCTGTCAGCACTCTTCCCTCGGTATGTCCGAGGTGCGCCAACTGACTAAAAATCAGGAGCTTGTTGAGAGTATATACACTGAGACCGCTTATCAGTTTCAAGCCGACAGCCAGTCGCACGCCGCTCAAATAATTCATCGCTTCATCGAAGCTCAAGCTGCGTGCATATCGCAGCGTGCCAAAGGCACGCCAGAGCTTGTCTTCAATAATATAACCCGCATCGCGCAGTAGAACTCGCCGCGCTTCTTCTTCGCGCTCGATTACATGTCTTACGACGCGCACGAGGTAATCAAGTAACTCGCCTTCCGAGCGACCGAGAGTGGTCTGGTTGGAGATCTGGAAGAAATTCCCGACGACTTCGCTCCCCTCGCCGTACATCCCTCGATAGGTCAGCCCGACCTGCTGGAGCCCGGCCAGCACTTTTCCGATCTCCTTGGTCAGCACCAGACCCGGCAAATGGATCAGAACCGACGCCCTCAACCCGGTCCCGACGTTGGTCGGGCACGCCGTCAGATAGCCGAACTCGCTGTGAAACGCATACGGCACCCGATTCCCCAGCTCGGCGTCCAGGCGTTCCAGCACTCCGAAGGCGTCGGCGACGTGGAACCCCGAATGCAGCGCCTGCAGGCGGAGGTGGTCCTCCTCGTTGACCATGATCCCGACGCCGCGGGAGAGGTAAACAGCTGCTCCCGTCCGCACCGGCTGCCCCTCGTTCAGACCTGCCAGCTCCTTACTCACCAGGTGCCGCTCATGTAGCAGCAGCCTGTCCTCCGGCGAGAGCTCGTCTACGCGGACCAGCACGCCGTCCTCGATCGTCCGCAGGCTGGCGAATGCTTCCCGCACCTGCGTCAGGATCCGCAGCCTCTCCCCATCCCGCGCGCGGGGGGTGAAGGCGTAGCCCTCGAGGTTCCTCGCCAGGCGAATTCGGGTGGAGATCACGATGTCGGCGTGCTCGCCCGATGCATCGAGCCAGCTGGCGCCGCCGTCTGGAAGCAGGGATAGATCAAGCATCACTCGATTCCCCGCAGCTTGTCGCGGATGTCAGCGGCCAGCTCGAACTGCTCGGCCTCGATCGCCCGCTTCAGGCGATCGCGCAGCTCCGTGGCGGTCGAAACGTGCGGCAGCTCGCTCGGCAGCGGCGCCACATACCGGCGCCCGATGTGCCTCGAATTGCCGTGAACCCGGCGCAGCAGATCGCGCAGACTCGTCTCGAATGTCTCGTAACAGTGCGCGCAGCCGAGACGCCCGGTGGAACGAAAGTCGGCGAGCGTCGCCGAGCAGAAGGAACACTGAGCGGCCTCGCCCTTGGCGCCGGCCATCTGCTCGTGAATCGTTTGCAGGAAATTGTTGATCTGGGGCTTTGCCGCAGTGAGCGTCGTCTCCACTCCACGCTCGGCCGCGCATTTCTCGCACAGGTGCAGCAGTCTCACCCCGCTCCCTTCGATTTCAGTGAGCTGGATTACCGCTTCGCCATCCTTGCACAGATCGCAGACCATTTATACGACGACCCCTTCGACTTCTGTGGGACTCAGCTTTCCGCCGTCGAGCAGGAGCACCTGATTGGCGCGCCCCGCCAGAGAGCGGCTATGGGTAACGACGACCATCCCGATCTCGAGGTCATTGACGACCTCGCTCAGTAATTCGTGCAGATTCTCGGCGTTCCAGCGGTCGAGATTTCCCGATGGCTCGTCGGCCAGAATCACCTGCGGGTCCATCGCCAGCGCGCGCGCCACCGCGGTGCGCTGCTGCTCGCCGCCGGAGAGCTCGGAGGGCCGGTGCGACATGCGCGCACTGAGTCCGACACGAGCCAGCAGCTCCGCCGCCCTGCTTCGCGCGATTCCGTCATCCTTGCCCGCGATGCGCAGTGGCATCATCACGTTCTCGAGCGCCGAAAACTCCCGCAACAAATGATGGAACTGAAAAACAAACCCAACGGTTCGATTGCGCAGCTGACCGAGCTCGGTCTCGTTTCGACCGTGCACAGGCTCGCCTCCGATTACTACATAGCCGCGCGATGGTTTGTCCAGTGCGCCAAGGACGTGCATCAGCGTGCTTTTTCCGGCACCACTGGCACCGACGATCGCGATCATCTCGCCAGGCGGTACCGACAGGTTGACGCCGTTCAGCACGTGCAGCTCATTGCCGTCGCCGCCGATGTAGGACTTGTAGACGTCATGGGCCTCGAGGACGTTCATCGTCATTCGTGTCTGATCGCCTCGATCGGGAAGAGCCGCGATGCCTGCACGGCTGGATAAACCGTCGCAATTGCCGCAATCGCGATGCTTGCCAGAATGATCCAGATCACATCGGTCGGCTGCGTGGAAACAGGCAGATGGTCGATGAAGTACACGGTCGGATCGAGCTTGATGAACTGATACTTGTCGAGCGCGAGCGCGCCGCCGAACCCAAGCAGTACGCCGAGGCCCGTCCCGACCACTCCGATCACCAGACCCTGCGCAAAGAAGATCCGTCGGATCGAAGCCGACGGCATTCCCATAGCCTTGAGAATCCCGATCTCCTTCGTTTTATCCGCGACTACCATGGTCAGTGTGCTCACGATATTGAATGCGGCCACGAGGACGATAAGGAGGAGAATGACTCCCATCCCCAGCTTCTCCAGCTTGAGCGCCTGAAAGAGCGAGTGGTTCTGCTCCTGCCAATCGACGGTGCGATAGGGCCAGCCAAGGGCGCCGACCAGCTGCGATCCAACGGCCGCCGCCTGCCAGCGGTCCTTCGTTTTCACCTCGATTCCCGTGACGCCGTCGCCGAGGTTGGCAAGACTCTGTGCTTTGTCGAGGGCGATGAAGGCGTAGGAGTTGTCGTACTCGTACATCCCGGTTTTCACGATCCCCGTCACCTCGAACGTCTCGAGGCGCGGAGTCAATCCGCCCGTCACCGGATTCATCTTCGCGCCGCCGGCCGTGAGAAGGCTGATGCTGTCTCCGATGTACTTGTTGAACCGCATGGCGAGCAGCTTGCCGAGCACGACGCCGCGGCGCTGGCCGTCGGCGCTGGCGAATCGAAAGTCGCCACCGTCCGCGTGCTCGCGAATCGTCGTCACGTCGGGCACTCCGCGACCCGATGGCAGCAAACCGACGACGTAAACTCCGCCCGCATAGTCGTGCCCGGTATTCATCAGGGCCTCAGTGAGTACGAACGGCGCCGCCGCAACGACTCCCGGCTGCTTCCGAACCTTGTCGAGGACTTGCTGCCAGTCGGTGATCTTGAGGTCTTCACCGTAGCTCAGAACACGGATGTCCGGACTGCCGACGAGGATCTTCTCGCGCAGGTCGTGCTGCAATCCGTTCATCACGCCGATGATGATGATCAACGCGCTGACGCCGACGAGCACGCCACCGATCGCAATGATGCTGATCAGCGACAGCAGCTTGGAGCCGCGCCGGCTGCGCAGATATCTCCAGGCGACTTGCAGTTCGAGCTTGCTCACTCCGCCCTCATCGTTGGAAACAGTATCACGTCGCGAATGTGCGCCGTGCCAGTCAGGTACATCAGCAAACGGTCCACTCCCATTCCTACCCCACCCATTGGTGGCATTCCGTATTCCATCGCGCGCAGATAGTCCTCGTCCACTCCCGCCGCTTCCTCGTCGCCGGCCGCGCGCAGCCTTCCCTGCGTTTCCAGCCTCCGGCGTTGATCGAGCGGATCGTTCAGCTCACTGAACGCGTTCGCCATCTCCTTGCCGTTGGCAAAAAGCTCGAAGCGTTCGGTCAGCTTTGGATTACCCCGCTTTGGTTTCGCCAGCGGCGAGAGCTCCACCGGATAATCGATGACGAAAGTCGGCTTGATCAGCTTCGACTCGACCAAAGCCTGAAAAATCTCGTCGAGCACCTTTGGCCGGCTCAGCGTCTCCGGCTTTTCTACCCCGACTCGGGTCGCAAGTGCGCGAAGGCCCGAATCGTCGAGTGCGTCGACGTCCGTCCCGGCAGCTGCATTGAGCGCCGGAAACCACTCCACTCGCTGAAACGGCCGCTCGAACACCGGCACTTTGGTCTTGAATTCCGGCACCAGGCGCACGGCCTCGGCAGCCTTATCCATCAGCTCCTCGACCACCGTCATCATCTCCGTATAGTCGGCGTAGGCCTGATAGAACTCGAGCATTGTGAATTCCGGATTGTGCGTGCGATCGATGCCCTCATTTCTGAAGTCGTGACCGATTTCGTAGACACGGTCCAGTCCGCCCACTACCAGTCGCTTCAGGTATAGCTCGTCGGCGATTCTCAGGTAGAGCGGCATGTTCAGAGCGTTGTGCACCGTCGTGAACGGGCGCGCGGCTGCCCCGCCGTAAAGCGGCTGCAGAATCGGGGTTTCCACCTCTAGATAATCGCGCTCGTCAAAGAATTTCCGGAGCGCGGTCGTCAGCCTCGACCGGGCGATGAAAGTCGCCCGCACTTCCGGGTGCACCGCGAGGTCGGCGTAGCGCTGACGATACCGTTGCTCGGGATCGGTAAAGCCCGAATGACGCACGATCTGGCCATCGACTTCCTCCTCCTTCCCGAAAGGAAGCGGACGGAGTGACTTTGCCAGAAGCTCAACGCGATCGACTCGCACCGTGGTCTCACCCGTCCTGGTGCGGAAGAGCGGGCCGTGCACACCGATGATATCGCCGAGGTCTAAGTGCGCGAGCAATGAGTACGCCTGCTCACCGAGCTGGTCCTTCTTGAAATAGAGCTGGATTCGGCCGGTGGAATCTGCGAGGTGCGCGAAGGTCGTCTTCCCGTGCGCGCGCCACGCTACGATCCGCCCGGCGAGCGTCACCGGAGGACCCTCCTCGGCGTCGCCCAGCATCGTTAGCGCCTGGGCAGCCGTGTGCTGGCGATCGAACGAGTAGGCGTACGGCGGAATGCCCGCCGCCTCCAGGGCCTCGAGCTTCTCACGCCGCGCCTGGAGAACAAAGTTCAGTTCTTCGGTCACGCCGCCGCCGTGGTCGAGCCGCCGCCCTGCTTGAGATATGCCTCGATGAAGGGATCGATACCGCCGTCCATCACTTTCTGGACGTCTGGGATCTTGAGCTCGGTGCGATGGTCGTTGACCATTGTGTAGGGCTGGAAGACATAGCTCCTGATCTGGCTGCCGAAGCTTACATCAGACTTTGTCGCATCGAGCGCGGCCTTGTGCGCTTCGCGACGTTCGATCTCCGCCTGATACAGCTTGTTCTTCAGCATCCTCATCGCCTGGCTTTTGTTCTTGAACTGTGAACGCTCCTGCTGCGAAGCGACAACTGTCCCCGTAGGTATGTGCGTGATCCGAACCGCGGAGCTGGTTTTGTTGACGTGCTGGCCCCCGGCGCCGGAAGCGCGATAGACATCAATTCTGAGATCCTCGTCGCGAATCTCGATGTTGATTTCCTCGTTCACCACCGGATAAACGAAGACCGACGCAAAACTCGTGTGACGGCGGGCGTTGGCATCGAACGGAGAAATCCTCACCAGGCGGTGCACGCCAGTCTCCGGCCGCAGGAATCCATACGCGTATTGGCCGCGGATCTCGAGGACCGCGCCTTTGATTCCCGCCTCTTCTCCTTCGCTCTCGTCGAGAACGCTCACCTCGAAACCGCGGCGCTCCGCCCAGCGCGTGTACATCCGCATTAGCATCTGCGCCCAATCCTGGGCTTCAGTGCCGCCGGCGCCGGCGCTGATCTCGACCTGTGCGTCGCGGAAGTCGTCCTGACCGCGCAGCAGCGACTTCACCTCGAACAAGTCGAGATCGCCACGCAGCTGCTCGGACTCGGTATCGAGCTCGCGCTCCATCTCGGGCTCAGGGCTCTCCAGGAGCATCTCGTCGAGCTCGAGCGCGCTGACTACCCGATCATTCAGTTTGTCGTAGGGGTCGATCCAACCGCGCAGGCCCTTCACTTCCTGCAGGACTTCCTGCGCTTTTTCCTGGTTATTCCAGAAACCAGGATCCGCCATCTCGGCGTCGAGCGTACTCAGGCGAGCACGCTTGCCATCGATGTCAAAGATACCTCCGCAACTCCGCCAGTCTGTCCCGCGTGTGCCTGAGACCTCGACCGCGTTCGCTATCCGCCATTTTGCCCGGGCCCTCGCGCCCCGTTTTCCTAGAAGATTTTCTTGCCTGCCGCCAGCACTTCGTTCAGCGCTTCCTGAAAGTAAGTCGTGCCTTCGGCAAGTGGCTGGCCTACCTGCGCAATATACTCTTCAAAGCTCTTTTTTATCTCCTCTCTAAAGAGCTGTTTGAGAGTACCGTCTCTGAGACCTTCCGCGTGTTTGGCCGGATGGTAGGTGATGATGTCCGATACCAGGGCGCGGGCGAGACGCTTGGCGCGCTGATCCGGATCCTTCGAGAGGAACGGATTCAGCGGACGACGCGCACCCATATCGCTGGCGGCCGATGACGGCGCCGGAGGAGTCGCGGGCGGGCGAGGCGTTGGGCTGGGCGCGGCGGGGCGCGGCGCGGCAGCCGGGACAAAAGGCGGTGGCGATGTTACAGGTGCGCTGCCCGTTGGCGGTGTGAACGGCGATACCGGCGGGGTTCCCGTCGCCGGTGTAAATGGCGGTACTGGCGCAGTTGGCGCCGGCCGCGGCGTGAACGGAGGCACCGGGGGCGGCGACGCAAACTCCGGCAAGCCAGTGGCTGGCGAAGGCGGCGTCGCGGTCGCGGTTACCGGTCCACTGTCCGTCGGACGGTTGGGACGCGGAGCGGCGGGCACCTCGGCGGCACGCGGCGGTTGCGGCGCCGGCGCTGGCCGTTGGATCGGAGGCGCTGCGGGTGTCTGTCGGGCCGGCGCGGAGAACGGCGGCGTGTCCCAGCCAGCCGACGCCGAAGGCGGAGTTGGTGGCGCCGATTGCCTGCTGCGCTCGGCTGGTGTCGCCGATGGCGTTGGAGTGCGCGAAGCGCCCGTGGTCGGTGTTGCCTGGCCAGTGGGCGCTGGAATCGTGATCACTCCGCTACAGACGGAGCATCTGGCACGCACGCCGGCAGGAGGAACCTTTGCGGGATCCACTCGGAAAATGGAGCGGCAATCCGGGCAGCTTACGTTCATTCGTTCTCTCCAATCAGGCGTACATCGCGGATAGCCGGCAGCGGCTCCTGCGGCGTGACACGATCGTCGCTGCGTCGATCAACAGTATAAACGGAGCCGGGCAGGCTCTTCGCGTACGTTTTCATCTCCGTCGCCAACTGGCTGGCCTGGCGAGCCGAGCTCAATGAGCGGCGCAGATTGGTCACTACTCCGATCGACAGCGTCATCAACGGCACCCGGTCGAGATGCCCCCGGCGATCCTTGCCGAAGAAATATCCCGCTCGACGATCCTGCTCCGAGTATTGGTACGGCGCCAGCAGGTCGAAGGTAGCGACGATCTCACCGCACACCGATGGAATCGCGTTGTACGGTATGATGAAGATAAAGTCATCTCCGCCGATGTGCCCGATAAATCCGTCCTCACCGCAGGTCCCCTTCACCACGTCGTGGAGAAGCTTGGCCAGGATGCGGATTACCCGATCGCCTTCGTTGTAGCTGTAGCGGTCGTTGAATTCCTTGAAGTGGTCGAGGTCGGCATAGCAGACGGCGAAATAATCACCGAGTGCCAGGCGGCGGCCGATCTCTGCCTCGATCGCCGACGTCCCCGCCAGGCGGGTGGAGGGATGCACGATCAGGTCGCGCTCCGACCGGATCAACATCGCGGTCAGGCGACGAACGGCTTCCTGCACCGGCATTCCATCGCGGATGACCTCATCGGCGCCGGCGTCGAATGCTTTGTCGAGCGCATCGGCGTTTTTGCCACAGAGAACCACCGACGGAACCACCGCCGTATAAGAGTCTTTCTTCAGGCGGTGGAGCGCGGTCAGCACCGGAGCCGGCTCGCGGCGAGCATCGAAGACGACGAAACGCGGACGCGCGCGCAGTCCGATCGACATCAGCTCGTCGGCCGAGGAGATCGTGACAGCGGAGGCCTCCTGGGATTCGATCCACGCACTTATGTGCGTTGGGAGCGAAGCACCATCAGGAGAAAAGCGTATCGCGTTGGGCTGCTGCAAATCGTTGGCTTTCCGGTCGCCGGTGATTCTACTCTGTCAGAAGAAAAAGAACGCGACTGCGAGCACGGCATACGCGAGAAGCAAAAGGGCCCCTTCGAGCCAGTTTGTTTCCGCGTCCCTGATCACAGAGGACGTTACTAAAACAGCCAATGCAATGCTCGCAACCTCCATGGTGGTAAATGCGAGATCCATCGGCTGGTGAAACGCCATTCCGAGAAGAACCAACAGCGGCGCGATGAGCAGCGCCACCTGAATGCTGGAGCCAATGGCGATGTTGAGCGCCAGATCCATCCGGTTCTTCATCGCCATCACGATCGCGGAGCTGTTCTCGGCCGCATTGCCGATGATGGGGATGAGGATCAATCCGACGAAAAACTCGGACAGTCCCAGCACCTTCACCGCCTCCTCAGTGGCCGACACCAGAATCTCCGCCACGAGCCCGATGCCGGCAGCCGCGATGAGGAGGATTACCAGTGCCTTCTTTGACGACCATTTTGGCCCTACAGTCACGGCTGGACCATGCCTGTTGGCAGCGAAATCCGACGAGTGAGTCCACAGGGAGAAAGCCAGCCAGGACGCGTATCCAAGGATCAGCAGCGGGGCCACGTAATGGGACATCCGGACGGTAGCAACCCGCTGGGGGTCGGGGTGCAGGCTGTGGAAAAGGGCTGGCACGACCAGGCCGAAGACCGCGATCAATAGGACCGTCCCAGTGGACCCCGCCAAATGGCGGCTGAATTTCTGTTCCCGGAACTTCAACCCGCCCAGGAGGAGCGCGAACCCCAGCACGAGCAGCAAATTGCCCAGAATCGACCCGGTGATCGAAGCCTTCACCAGGTCGATCAGCCCGGCGCGCAGCGCCACCGCAGCGATGATCAGCTCGGCCAGGTTGCCCATCGTCGCGCTGAGGACTCCGCCGATCGCGGGGGTCGTGTGCTCGGCGATAGCTTCGGTGGCGGCGCCGAGCACTCCGGAAAGCGGAATGATGGCCAATGCGCTCAGGCCAAAGACCACGATCGGGGGTGCGCCGAGGAACCGGGCGGCGATGGCGATCGGGACGAATACGAGCAGCGCGTAAAGGAATTTCAAAACAGGTAGCGCAGTGAGACGTAGACCGGGGTCTGTCCATTGTCCGCCGGAAGGCCACCGAATGTTCGCGCGATATCGAAGACGAATGACCCGCTCTGCAGACCGAAGCCGAGGGATGCGCTGGCATCCCCGCGGCTGTCATGCCCGACGTATCCGGCGCGGAGGTGCACCTTGCCCTGATACATCACGTCCGTGCCGAGGCGAAACGACTCCCCTCCGAAATCACGCGTGTCGATGTAACTCGCCGCGGCCCGCAACTCCGTGTCCTTCACATAATGATCGAGAAACTTCAGACGGTAGATCGCTCCGAGCTCTA
>Ga0207683_10004021_pt1 | contig 12720 bp, 11 predicted proteins | sample KBSM73metaG_FD_184333 | JGI IMG/M metagenome (GOLD analysis project Ga0207683, IMG submission 184333) | Miscanthus rhizosphere microbial communities from Kellogg Biological Station, Michigan, USA - KBS M7-3 metaG (SPAdes) (version 2) | ecosystem: Host-associated > Plants > Roots > Rhizosphere >...
CCCCGCCGACCGCGACGACATCAAGAAGGTCTTCTTCATCCAGGAGGCCAAGCAGGTTCAGCTGACCGAGCTCGCCCGCCTGGTCGACGCGGGCCACCTGCGCCCCCAGGTCGGCGGCGTGTACCCGCTCGCCCAGGCGGTCGAGGCGTATAGCGCGAAGGCGGCGGGAGGCATCCCCGGACGGATGGTCCTCCAGCCCTGACCCTCCCCGCCGTCAGCCCATGGACTTGGCGCCGTCGAGGGACTCGCGGATGATGTCGGCGTGGCCGGCGTGCTGCGCGGTCTCGGCGATGATGTGCAGGAACACCCGGCGGGCCGACCGCGTTTCGCCGGGCGGGAACCAGGGGGCGCTCGGCAGCGGGTGGCTGACGTCCAGGTCGGGCAGGCTCGCGACCAGCTCGTCGGTCCGCTGGGCGACCTTCTCGTAGTCGGCCAGGACGCCGGCCAGCGTCTCGTCCGGCAGCAGCCGGAACCCGTCGGTCCACCCGGTCATGTCGGCCTCGGACATGTCGTCGTAGTTACCCAGCGCCGACGGGCCCTCCAGGGTGAAGGTCGCCCAGCCCTGCTCGGTCGCCGCGACGTGCTTGATCAGCCCGCCCAGGGACAGCTCGCTCACGGTGGTCCGCTGCCGGGCCTGGTCGTCGGTCAGGTCCCGGGCGGCGAAGCGCAGGAAGTGGCGGGCCGAGGCCAGCCCGGCCAGGATGTCGGTGCGCTCGCCGTCGAGGTTGCTCGTCATGGTCGTCCCCTCTCGTCGTTTTCTTGGCTCTGATCTCACGTTACGAGGAATAGCGGCCGGTTCCTGACCTGAATTGGGCGAGAATGGAAAATGTGGCGAACACGAGCTCCCGGACGCTGCGCCTGCTGTCCCTGCTGCAGACGCGCCGGTACTGGCCGGGCGAGGAACTAGCCGGGCAGCTGCGGGTCTCGCCGCGCACGCTGCGCCGGGACATCGACCGGCTCCGGGAGCTCGGCTACCCCATCCAGGCGCAGCGCGGCGTGGCGGGCGGCTACCAGCTGGCGGCGGGTTCGGCCTTGCCGCCGCTGGTGGTCGACGACGAGGAGGCGGTCGCCCTCGCCGTCGGCCTGCAGGCGGCCGCGCAGGGCGCGGGCGCGCCGGGCGCGGTCGAGGGCATCGCCGAGGCGTCCGTGCGCGCGCTGGCCAAGGTGGTGCAGGTGATGCCGGCCCGGCTGCGCCGCCGGGTGCAGGCACTGGGCGCGGTGACGGTGCCGGCCGGCTGGGAGGCCGTGGGCGGCGCCGCCCGGGAGACCGTCGACCCCGAGGTCCTCACCACCCTGGCCCTCGCCTGCCGGGATACCGAACGGGTCCGGTTCTCGTACACCGCGGCCGGCGGCGAGCAGGCCGGCCGAGAGGTAGAACCGCATCGCCTCGTGCTGCTCGGCCGCCGCTGGTACCTGGTCGGCTACGACCTGGACCGGCAGGACTGGCGGAGTTACCGGCTGGACCGGCTCGCCGCGCCGGACGGGACCGGCGTCAGGTTCCGGGCCCGCGAACTGCCGGGCGGCGACGCCGCCGCCTTCGTCCGGGCCGGCGTCCAGAGCACCAGGACCGGATACGACATCGAGGTCATCGTCGAGGCGCCCGCCTCCGTGGTACGCGAGCGGATCGGCCGGTGGTCTTCGGTGTCCGAGATCGACGCCGGCCGGTGCCGGGTCCGGATGACCGCCGACATGCTGGAGTGGCCGGTCATGGGGCTGGGCATGGTCGGCGCCGAATTCACGGTGATCTCGCCGCCCGAGCTGATCGAGTGGATGCGAGACTGGGGCGCCCGGTTCAGCCGGGCCGCGGCGGGAAAATGAGTACCGTACGTGCGTGCTACTGCGGGTGACGCCTGGGCCGCCCTGGGACGAGGGTGGGGACCGTGACAACACCGACACCGACCGTAACCGAGCGCGGGCGGCTGACCGCCCTGCGGGCCGCGTGGCTGTTCGACGGCACCGGCTCCGCCCTGATCCCCGATCCGCTGGTGGTGATCGACGGCGGCATCATCGTCGCCGTCGGCTCCGGGGCGCCCGCGCCGGACGGCGCGGACGTCGTCGACCTGGGCGGGGCGGCGCTGCTGCCGGGACTGGTCGACACCCACGTCCACCTGGCCTTCGACGCCAGCGCGGACCCAATCGCCGCATTGGCGGCGCGGTCCGACGAGGAGACGATAGCGGCGATGATCCGGGCCGGGCAGGCGGCCCTGCGCGGCGGCGTCACCACGGTCCGGGACCTGGGCGACCGGGACTACCTGTCGCTCGGGCTGCGCGGCCAGCCCGGGCTGCCGACCATCCTCGCGGCCGGGCCGCCGGTCACCACCGCGCCGGCCGGGCACTGCCACTACCTGGGCGGGGCCGCGGAGCCGACCGAGGCGGGGGTGCGGGCCGCGGTACGCGAGCACGTAGAGCGCGGCGTCGACGTCATCAAGATCATGGCCAGCGGCGGGACCCTGACGCCAGGCACCTACCAGCATCTGGCCCAGTTCACGCCGGAGGTGCTGCGGGCCGCGGTGGACGAGGCACACCGGCACGGCCTGCAGGTGACCGCGCACGCGCACGCCGTCCAGGCGATCGCGGACGGGGTGGCGGCCGGGGCCGACGGCCTGGAGCACGTGTCGTTCTGGACCGAGACCAGCGTGGACGCCCCGGCCGAACTGATCCAGCTGATCGCGGACCGGCGCACGGTGGTCGGGCTCACGGTGGGCCTGGTCCCGATCCCGGGCCTGGAGCCGCCGCCGGTGGTCAGGGCGCGGCTGCCGCTCATCGTGGCCAACATGAGGCGGCTCTACGAGGCCGGGGCCCTGATGGTCGCGGGCAGCGACGCCGGCATCGCCCCGATCAAGCCGCACGACGTGGTCCGGCACGCGCCGGACCAGCTGCGCGAGGTCGGAATCGGCCAGCCCGAGGCGCTGCGCATGATCACCTCCAAGGCGGCCGAGGTAATCGGCCTCGGTCACCGCAAGGGCCGCATCGCCCCCGGCTTCGACGCCGACATCCTCGCCGTAGACGGCGACCCCCTCGCCGACCCGGCCGCCCTGCACCGCATCCGTGCCGTCTACGCCCGCGGCACCGCGGTCCCGGAGGCAGGCACGGCGCAGCCAGCCGCCTGAGCGGTTCCGCCGGCATCACCGGGTACATGCAACCATCGGTTGCAGCTCCTCATTTGACGTGCTACCGTCGGTTGCAGATACAGGGAAGAGGAGGAACTCTCATGACGAGTGAATCAGCGAACCTGCCCGCGGCCGTCGACCGGGCCGCCTTCCAGGCCGAACTGGACACGCTGCGGGTGCGGGAGAAGGCGCACACCCGGGAAGGCGACGCGATCGCCGCGGCCCGGCGGCGCCTGCCCATGGTCGAGGTGGATGCCAGCCTGGAGCTGACCGGGCCGGACGGGCCGGTCACCCTGCTCGACGCGTTCGAGGGGCGACGGCAGCTCATTGCCTACTACTTCATGTGGTGGCCCGGGCACCCCGCGGCCGACCAGTGCGAGGGCTGCACGTGGGTCACCACCCAGGTCAGGGAGCTGTCGTACCTGCATTCCCGCGATATCACGTTCGCGGTCTTCTGCCAGGGGCGCAACGTTACGTACGACACCCCGCCGGCGCATCCGTACGACGACAGCGTCCGCTACCGCGACTTCATGGGCTGGGACATGCCCTGGTACTCGGCCCACGCGTCCCTCGACACGCTCCTGGCCGGGCGCGAGATCGGCCTGTTCCACCTGGTCTGCTACCTGCGGGACGGCGACCGCGTCTTCGAGACCTACTGGACGACCCGGCGCGGCGCCGAGGCCATGGACAATAACTACGCGCTCATGGACCTCACCGTGTACGGGCGCCAGGAGCCGTGGGAGGACTCGCCCCCCGGCTGGCCGCAGGGGTGCAGCGACTACACGCGGGTTAACGGGCGCCCCATCGCCCAGTGGCCGCGCATCGAGGCCGGGCGCTCCGATGATCTCACCCGTTCGCGGACGTTATATACGCAAAGAGCCGCAAACGTGAGAGCGGAGTGATCGTCGTGACAGGGAGCAGGGCGGACGCGCTGGCCGGGCTGGACGTCTTCGTCGGGGAGTGGGTCGTGGTGGCGCGGTTCGCCGGCGGGGACGCCCCGGCGGCGCGGAGCACGTTCGAATGGGCGCTGGACCGGCAGTTCCTGATCCAGCGCATCCACGTCCCGGTCCCCGAGGCGCCCGACGCCCTGACCATCGTCAGCAGCGACCCGGAGACCGGCGCGTACACGCAGCACTACTACGATTCCCGCGGCGTGGTCCGGCTGTACGCGATGACCCTGGCCGGCGGGATGTGGACGCTCACCCGGGAGTCGCCCGACTTCACGCCGCTGGATTTCCGGCAGCGCTTCACCGGCACGTTCAGCGCGGACCAGAACACCATCAGCGGCGCCTGGGAGACAGCCCCCGCCGACGGCGGACCGTGGAAGAACGACTTCGACCTGACCTACCGCCGGGCCGGCTGAGATGAGCGCCCCCGACCCTGCCGCGCAGACCGCGCGGGACATCATCGAGGCCAGCCGCTACCTCGTGCTGGCCACCGCCGACGCGACCGGGCGCCCGTGGAGCTCGCCGGTCTACTTCGCGCACATCGGCTTCACCGAGTTCTACTGGGTCTCCTCACCCGAGGTGACGCACTCGCGCAACATCGCGGTGCGGCCCGAGGTCGGCATCGCGGTCTTCGACTCGCACGCCGAGATCGGCACCGGGCAGGGCGTGTACGCCTCCGCCGCCGCGGCCCTGCTCGAAGACGGCGAGACCGCCCGCGGGATCGAGGCGTTCTCGCGCCGTTCGGTGGCTCACGGCGGCCACGCATGGACCAGCGGCGATGTCCGGCGCGGCGCCGGCCTGCGGCTCTACCGGGCCACCGCCGACTCGCTCTGGATCCTGGCCAAGGACGGCCAGCCGGACCACCGCATACCCGTGACGGTCAGCCCTCCGGCGGAAGGTCGGTGAGCAGGTCCTCGGCGGTCTCCATGCCCTTGCGCCAGACCGAACGGGCGATGATCTTGCTCGGGTCGACCCGGTCCCGGTAGCGCTGGGCGATCTCCCGGCCCTCCTCGAGCAGGCCGTCGGACAGCTTGGTGGGCTCCAGGCCGAGCGCGAGGAACTGGTCGTTGGTGACGATCAGGTCGTTCTCGTCGGCCTCCCGCCGCGGGTTCGGCAGGTAGGCGATGTCCGCGCCCATGATGTCGGCGACCAGCTTGGCCAGGCCGCCGACCTGGTGCGTCTCGGTGACCTGGTTGAGCACCCGGGGCCGGTCGCCGGCCTGCGGCGGGTTCTCCAGGGCGAGCTCGATGCACCGGACGGTGTCGCGGATGTGGATGAAGGCGCGGGTCTGGCCGCCGGTGCCGTGCACGGTCAGCGGGTGGCCGATCGCGGCCTGCATGAGGAAGCGGTTCAGCACCGTGCCGTAGTCGCCGTCGTAGTCGAACCGGTTGATCAGCCGGACGTCGCGGGCGGTCTGGTCGGTCTGGGTGCCCCAGACGATGCCCTGGTGCAGGTCGGTGATGCGCAGCCCGTCGTTCTTGGCGTAGAACGAGAACAGCAGCTGGTCCAGGGTCTTGGTCATGTGGTAGACCGACCCGGGGTTGGCCGGGTGCAGGATCTCCCGCTCCAGCTCGCCGTCCGGGGTGGTCAGCTTCACGGTCAGGTAGCCCTCGGGGATCGGCGCGCTGCCTGACCAGCCGTAGCCGTACACGCCCATCGTGCCCAGGTGCGCCAGGGCCGCGTCGAGGCCGGTCTCGACCAGGGCGACCAGCAGGTTGTGCGTGGCGCGGATGTTGTTGTCGACCGTGTACCGCTTGGTGGCCGAGGTGCGCATCGAGTACGGCGCGGCCCGCTGCTCGGCGAAGTGCACGATCGCGTCCGGCTGCTTGTCCCGCAGGACGTCCACCAGCCGGTCGTACTCGGTGGCGATGTCCAGGTTCACGAACCCGATCTCGCGGCCGGAGACTTCCTTCCAGGCCCGCAGCCGCTGCCCGAGGGGCTGGATCGGGGTGAGCGATTCCACCTCGAGCTCGATGTCGATCTTCCGCCGGCTCAGGTTGTCGAGGATCGTGACATCATGACCGCTGTCCGACAGATACAGCGACGTAGGCCAGCCGCAGAACCCGTCTCCGCCAAGAACCAGAACGCGCATGTTATGGGAGCTCCATCTTCGATCCGGGATGATTCGACGGTACCGGCCGCTAATCAGTAAGTGAACCCTGCACCAACTTGATCACCGGCAGGGAAGACTACCCTGCCGACCTGCGCAGCACCGCCGGAACCGCCAAGACACGCGCATCCGGCCAGGTGAGCGCACCCTTGACAGGATGTACGGCTGGTAACGCGTAGCGCCATGACCTCGGGACGGCTGTGTACTGCGGGGGGCGGGAACCAGGACCGTTCGGGACCATGGGTGACGGGACCGGTGCGGGCGGATTACTGTGGAGGGGACGTAATTTTTCATTCCTCTGTATCAAGGCCGAGCGGGTGTACTCTGCTTTCCCAGAAAGCCGGCGGAGTCGGCCGGTGGGGATGGGGAGCGGGATGGGGTACAGCGGGCCGACTGGACCGATGCCCGTGCTCAGCTGCCCGCCCGAGGACTGGTGGGATCCGGCCTGGCAGAAGATGCAAACGCCGGGTGTCACCGTGCCCGAGCGGGGCATCCTGGAGACTCCCGCGCAGGCCGCTCCCGAGACGCTCGCGGCCGAGGCTCCGCCGTCGTGGCGGCAGGTCGCCGGGACCACCTTCGGCCTGTGGACGTCGCGGCACCTGCCCTGGATGCGCCGGTCCCCGGACCGGCCCTCGGGCTTGTCCTCGCCGCGGTCCCCCCGGCGGCTGGCCGCGGTGGCGGCGCTCGGAGCCGGGCTGCTGGCGGTGGGCGTCGGCGCCGCCGGGCTGGCCACCTCCGCCCTGTCCCCCGTGCACGCCGCGCCGCTGCCCGCGCGGCCGGTGCCGATCCCGGCTCCGACCGAGCAGACCGTCCTGCCGGCCACGCTGGCGACGGGCCCGCAGGCGGCCCGGCCGACCTGGCTGAGTATCCCGTCGCTCGCGATCCGGACCAGGCTGATCCACCTCGGCGTCAAGCGTGACGGCACGCTCCAGGTGCCGTCGAGCACCACGGTGGCGGGCTGGTTCACCGGGAGCCCGCGGCCGGGCACGATCGGCTCCGCCATCATCGCCGGGCACGTCGACTCCCGCACCGGGCCCGGCATCTTCTTCTGGCTGCGCACGCTGCACCGCGGCGACCGCATCTACGTGGGCCGCGCCGACGGGACGATGGCCGTCTTCACCGTGACCAAGGTCAAGAGGTTCGCCAAGGACAAGTTCCCGACCGCGGCGGTGTACGGCCCGGTGCCGGACGCGGAGTTGCGCCTGATCACCTGCGGCGGCATCTTCGACCGGTCGCGTGGCAGTTACCTCAGCAACGTCGTGGTCTTCGCCCGGCTCGCCGGATGATACCGCAGCGTACGGTAGCACCACGGATACAATCCGGCATTTCGGTAGATAAAGGGCTGGGTGTGTGCTCTGCTGTCCCAGATAACCCGGCGGTGGGGGCGAACGGGATTGGGAGACAGGTGGCCGGTTCGCAGACCCGGCAGGCGGTGAGTCCGGCCGCCCATAGGACGCTGTCCGGAGCTCCGTCATGGGGCCGGGTATTGGCGACCACGGTCAGCCTGTGGGCCGGGCGCCGGGCGGCCCGGCTGCGGCACCCCCGGCTGGCGCTGATCCTGACCGCCTGCGTGGTGGCCGCGGCCGCGGCGGTGGTGAGCGTGGTCCAGGTCAGCGGGACGTCGCCGCGGACGGCTTCGGCGTCCCGTCCGCAGGCCGCGCCGCCCGCCTGGGCGCGCGGGGCGGCCGGGACCGTGCGGACGCAGGCCGCCACCTGGGCGGCCAGCCAGCTGAACAGCGCCGAGACGGTCGGGTGTGATCCGCTCATGTGCGCCGCCTTGCGCGCGCACGGGGTCGCCGCGAGCCGGCTGGTGCCGGTGACGCCGGGTGCCGCGGACGCCGATGTCGTGGTCGCTTCGCCTGCGGCCGCCGGGCAGCCGAACGCGCCGGTGCTGCTGGCCAGCTTCGGGTCCGGGGCCAACCTGGTCGAGGTCCGCACCGCTCCCCCGGGCGGGTCCGCCGCCTACCAGCGGGCCGTAGCGGCCGACCTGGCCGCGCGCCGGTCCGCGGGCGCGCAGTTGCTGCACAGCCAGCGCATCGGTGTCGCGGGCCCGGCCGCCGCACAGCTCCAGGCGGGCCAGGTGGACAGCCGGCTGCTGATCATGCTGGCGATGCTGGCCTCGCAGCATCCCTGGCGAGTGGTCGCGTTCGGCGGCGCCTCGCCCGGGGTGGCGGTGGCGCAGGCGCCGTTCCGGCAGGTCACCATCACCGGCCCGGACGCCGGGGACCTGGCCGCGTCGCTCGCCCTGGTGCGCGCGCAGAACGCCCCCTACCAGCCCGCCCAGGCCGCCATCGTCCGCCTGCCCGGCGGGCCGGGCGTCACGCGCGGCCAGCTGGCCCTGCGCATTGACTTCGCCGCGCCGAGCCCGCTGGGGCTGCTGACGGGCGGCGCTTCCGCGTGAACTCCAGGGTGAAGGGAGTTTGACGATGGGGCTGGGTAGGCGTCTCGTCCTGGTCACCGCGGCTACTGTTCTGCTCGGCGGACCTGTCGTGGCCGCGGCTTCGGCGGCTTCCGCGGCTGGGACGGGTTTCGCGTCCGGGGCGGGCCAGGGCTGGGTGCGTTGCGCCGACCTGTCGCCCGGGGCGCCGGAGGACGTGTACCTGTACCCGTTCGGCGATCCCTCGCACCCGACCGTGCTGATGCACCAGGGCTACGGCAGCGTCTCCGAGTACATGCCGCTCAGCGCCGGCCAGTACACGGTGGCGATGCGCCCGCCCGGTGCCTCCGCCTCCAGCCCGCCGACGGTCTCCACCAGCTTCATGGTCAGCGCGGGATCGAACTACACCGTGGCCAGTATCGGTTCGGCCTCGTCGCGGCGGCTGAAGGTGCTGAACGACGAGATGGCCGCGGCGGCTGGCTCGCAGGCGCTGGTCAGGGTCATCCAGGCGTCGGTGAAGCAGCCTCAGGTCACGGTCAGCGTCGGATCGAACGTGCTGGCCAGGGAGCTGGGCTTCGGCTCGGCCTCGTCGTACCAGTCCGTCCAGCCGGGTTCGCCGACCGTCACGTTCAGCGCGCAGGGCGGTCACGCGGCCATGGCCGTGAAGCTGAAGGCTGGTTCGGTGCACACGCTCGTGGTGCTGGACGGGGCCTCCGGGCTCAGGATCGACAGCCTGACCGACGCGGCCGGGAGCACGGACCGGCCGAAGGGCGGGGCCGCGACCGGGTTCGGCGGGATGGCCCCGAAGCCCGGGCCCGGCCTGGTGCCGTGGCTGGGCACGCTGGCGGGCGGGGTGCTGCTGGCGGTGGCCGGGGGGTTCGGCCTGCGGCGGTCGCGTCGTCGTTCGGCGGCGGCTTCGGCTGCGGCTTCGCCGGCTGATGCTGGGTCAGCGGCCTCGGTTGTGTCGGCGCGCGACTAAGCGCCTATCCATAGGTTCTGCGCGTAACCCGCTGTGAGACCGGCGCGGAGGGATGTTGACAGCAGCCTCGCCGGGGGTTGGATCGAAGGTGCCACAACATCCACCCGCCGGCGAGATCGTCAACAACGCGCTCGGCGCCCAGCGCGCAGCTCACGGCGTCCGTGCCGCCGGACGTGCGCGGGGCGTGACCTACGGTCGGCCGACGGGCAGGCCGTGACCTTCTGAAGTGACAGGCCAGGAGAAAGCCATCCGGGGTTGCATTGGCCGGTCACATCATCAACACTGGAATGGCCTGGCCTGGGGGTGACATCTCGATGGGCCATGGTGGGGGGCTTCGAGTGCAGCATTTCCGGGTCGGCGTAGCGTGCCCTTACTCGCGCTCAGCAATGCACATCGTCTTCGCCGGGTGGCCGGCGTCGCGCCGCGCACCGGTATTGCCGTGGTCGGCATCGGCCCGCAGCCGCGACATCAGCGCCGGGGCGCACGGCCGGTTAACGGCCGCATCGAATTTCACTAACACCGATCCCGGGCGGCGAGCCGGGGCTCAGGCCGAATGTGAACGGCAATGGCGGGCCGCTGCGGCGGATCGCGGGCCAGCGGACGGGGATACCTGGCGCCGGATCGCGCCTGTCACCGAATAACCGGAGGGGACCCATGACCGAAGCCATCATCGATAATCCGACCTATCTCGAGCATATCCGGCATTTCTTTACCGACGAGGACCTGGACCACATGTCCCAACGGGGACATGACCTGAGCACGTACCAGGGCGTCAGGAAGGACGCCGTCAGCGTCTCGCAGCTCACCGCGCCGCCGGACGCCTCGATGCCGCCGCCGGAAACCGGTCGGGCATGGAGCGCCGAGCGCAATCAGTCCTTCGTGAACTGGATCACCAACGGGTTCCCCATCGGCACGCCGACGCTGCAGCAACCGGTGTACGGTCCGGCCGCGCGGGTCAGGAAGGATGTCCGTGATCTTTCCGCGGACGAGATCACGGCGCTGGCGGGTGCCTTCCGCGACCTGATGGGGCGCCATCCCGACGACGAGACGAGCTATTTCGCCCTGGCTGGCCTCCACGGATTCCCCAACTCGTATTGCCTGCACCACCAGGATCTCTACAATCCGTGGCACCGGGTCTACCTCAGGCACTTCGAAGACGCGCTCCGCACGGTACCGGGCTGCGCCGATATGACGCTCCCGTACTGGGACGTCACCTCTGCTCCGCCCGACTTCCTGTTCCAGCCGCCCTTCGACTCCTACGACGTCCCTGTCGACATCGGATCCCCCGATCTGTTTCCCGGGCACCCCACGACTCGCCGGGATGCGGCCACCATCCAGCAGGGAATGACGGACCGGGACGTGTCCGGCGCAATCACGCAAGCGCTCAGGTCGCCGATCTGGCATGATTTCAACAATTTCATCAATCCCGGCAGCATCGTGGCCGCGCATGACAGCGGTCATGTCGCAATCGGCGGCACGATGCCGAAGCAGGAAATCGCGGCGTTCGATCCGATCTTCTGGGTTTTCCACTCGAACTGGGAACGCCTGTGGTGGGAGTGGCAGCAGATCATGCAGGCGACCACCTTGTGGACCTTCCGCAGTACGATCGTCAGCCCGAGCGAGACCGGCGCGACCCTGGGGAACGCTGTCCGTTTCCTGCGCCTGCCGCCCTTCAACGTGATCAATCCGTGGACGGATACCCCGGCCGAGACCACGATCGACATCGCGGCTACGGACACCTCCTACGCACGGCCGCACGCGGCGGCCGACCGCCCCGATGCCAACCAGCCGATACGCCCGGCCTTCGGCAACTTCGCCGCGGCCCGGCGGATGCGGGTGCAGGCCGACCCGCTCGTATCGGTCCGGCTGAAAGGGCTCAACCGGCTGGTGATCCCGGGCAGTTTCGAGGCGGTACTCAAGGCCGACGGAGAGCCCGTCGGCCGCCGTAGCTTCTTCCAGCCGACCAACCCCAACCGCTGCGACAATTGCCGCGAGCTGGGGATCATCGATCTCGACTTCCACGTACCCGGCTCCGCGATCACAGGCCGCGATCTCACCGTCGACCTCGAGGTGGTGAGTTCGCCCGCCGGAATGAGCCCGCGGTTCCCGCTGGCGGCCGCCGGGAACCCGACGCTGAACGTGCGGATGCTCCTCGGGGAGGCGGCCCAGTGATCGAGATCGACCAGGCCGCCGTCGACACGGTCCGCGCCGCTCGCCAGCCCAGTGACCTGCACTCGAGCCTGCAGACCGCGCTGCTGCTCGAGCACTACACGATCCCGCTGTACCTCACCGCGCTCTACAGCCTCGTGCCGGGAGCCAACCAGGACGCCGCCAGTGCGATCACCGACATCATGCGCGAGGAGATGATGCACTTCGCGATCGTGGCCAACGTACTGAACGCCCTCGGCGGCCACCCTCTGATCGATCATAAGGACGCGGTTCCCGTCTACCCGGGAGACCTGCCGATGAGCATCGGCGGCCAGCGGGTGGAACTCAAGCAGATGTCGATCGATCAGTGCCACGTGTTCATGGCCATCGAGGAACCGGACGACCCCATCGCCCGGCGCCCCCATCCGGACCAGGCCACGATCGGCGACTTCTACGCGGCCGTGATCGACAAGATCGGGGAACTGGGCGCCGACGCGTTCCAGTCGCCGTCCGCGCCCCAGGTGACCACGCCGTTCTTCCCGCTTCTGCAGCCCGTCACCGACGCCGCTTCCGCCGTCCGCGGACTCCAGCTCATCGTCGAGCAAGGCGAGGGCACCCGCTCCAGCCCGCTCGAGGGAGACGGCACCGGCAAGCTCGCTCACTTTTACCGCTTCGCGGAAATCGCGCACGGCGCGAGGCTGGTGGCCGATCCCGCCGCACCCGGCGGGTTCTCCTATTCCGGCGCCCCGGTCAGCTTCGACGCCGCCGGCGTCCTCCCGCTGGCCGAACCCGCCGCCCTGGCCAGCCTCACCGATCCCAGCCAGGCCACGGCACGGCAACTCGCCACGACGTTCTGCGTCTGCTACCGGCAGATGCTCACCGCGCTCCAGCAGGCCTACAGCGGCCAGCCGGGCATGCTCGGCAACGCGATCAGCCTAATGAGAATCAAGCTGAAGAGTGCCGCTCGGAGCATGCTCGCCACCCCCGATCCGAACGACCCCAGCCGCAGGCTCACCCCGTCGTGGGAGTACCTGCCTGATCCTCTGCCC
>Ga0207683_10004023_pt1 | contig 12713 bp, 16 predicted proteins | sample KBSM73metaG_FD_184333 | JGI IMG/M metagenome (GOLD analysis project Ga0207683, IMG submission 184333) | Miscanthus rhizosphere microbial communities from Kellogg Biological Station, Michigan, USA - KBS M7-3 metaG (SPAdes) (version 2) | ecosystem: Host-associated > Plants > Roots > Rhizosphere >...
CGACGACACCCGCGAACGAGCAGGGTGTGGCCGACACGGTCACCGGCAACCGTGCGCTGATGCTCGAGGAGCCGTTGATCTTCGAAATGGACGGCGGCGACACGACCGGCGTCGATTTCGCGGAAGTCCCAAAGGTCGCAGCTCGCCTCGGCGGGCTCGAGCGATCGCGCCCCATCGGCCTTCCCGGCCTCAGCGAGCCCGAGACCGTCCGCCATTACACCCGGCTGTCGCGCCAGAATTACGCGATCGACCTCGGCCTTTTCCCGCTCGGCTCGTGCACGATGAAGCACAACCCGCGCCTGAACGAGAAGGTCGCGCGGATGCCGGGCTTCGCCGACGTTCATCCGCTGCAGCCGCAGGAGACCGTTCAGGGTGCGCTCCAGGTGATCAATGAGCTCGCCTTCTGGCTGCTCGACCTTACCGGTATGTACGGCGTCGCGATGAGCCCCAAGGCCGGGGCTCACGGCGAGCTATGCGGGCTGCTGTGCATCCGTGCTGCGCTCGAAGCGCGGGGCGACAAGCGTGAGGTGGTGCTGGTGCCCGAGAGCGCTCACGGAACCAACCCCGCTACCGCTGCCTTTGCCGGCTATCGGGTCGAGAACATCCCGGCGACCCCCGCGGGCCGTGTCGACCTCGAAGCCTTGAAGGCACGACTGGGCCCCGACGTCGCGGCGGTGATGATCACCAATCCCAACACCTGCGGTCTTTTCGAACCCGAAATGAAGTCGATCAGCGACGCCGTCCACTCTTCCGGCGCCTTTGTCTATTGCGACGGCGCCAACTTCAACGCGATCGTCGGCAAGGTGCGCCCCGGCGACCTCGGCATCGATGCGATGCACATCAACTTGCACAAGACCTTCTCAACCCCACACGGTGGGGGAGGGCCGGGCTCTGGCCCGGTGGTCCTGTCGGAAGCGCTCGCGCCCTACGGCCCGTTGCCCTTCGTCGCCAAATATCCCGACGGGTCCTTCAAGATCGTGGAGGAAGAGACTGCCGGCGAGGAGCACCCGAACGCTTTCGGGCGGATGGTGGCATTCCACGGGCAGATGGGAATGTTCACGCGCGCGCTCGCCTATATACTCAGCCATGGCGCGGACGGTCTCAAGCAGGTCGCTGAGGACAGCGTCCTCAACGCCAACTACATCCTTCGTAGCCTCGAGGATGTGCTCGACGCGCCTTTCGCCAAAAGCGGACCGTGCATGCACGAGGCGATCTTCTCCGACCGCGGGTTCGAAGGGGGGATCAGCACCATCGACCTCGCAAAGGCACTGATCGACGAGGGTTTCCACCCGATGACCATGTACTTCCCGCTGGTCGTCCACGGTGCGATGCTGGTCGAGCCGACCGAAACCGAGTCCAAGGCCAGCCTGGACCAGTTCATCATGGCGGTGCGCTCAATAGCGGAGCGGGCAAAGGCCGGCGATCAGAGCCTCCAGGCTGCCCCGATCTATGCGCCCCGCCGCCGCCTCGATGAGACGCTTGCCGCGCGCAAGCCGGTGCTGACATACAAGGAGCCGGAGCCGGCCCAGGCAGCCGAATAAGACGTTCTCGGGGAGGGGATAGATGCAGGCTCAGACGGGACAGCAAGGCTGGATCGGAATTGCAGTCCCAATCATCATCCTCGGTCTCGTCATGTTCCGGAGGATCAGGAGCATGGGACAGCTCCGGCCGCTTAAACTCGAAACCTTGTGGGTGGTGCCAACCATCTATCTCGTGCTCGCCGGCCTGATGTTCTGGCAAATTCCGCCGAAGGGCTGGATAGCGATCGCCTCGATCATCGCCCTCGCGATAGGCGCGGCAGTCGGATGGCAGCGAGGGACGATGATGCATATTCACGTCGATCCCGAGACTCATGCCTTGAACCAAAAGGCCTCGCCGGCGGCCATGATCTTCCTGATCGCGCTGGTGGTAGTCAGGTCGGGTGCGAAGACGCTGTTGGGAGAGACGCACGCGGTCAGCGCGGCAATGCTGACCGATCCGCTGATCGCCTTCGCGCTCGGCATGCTCACGCTAACCCGCGTCGAAATGTATCTTCGCGCCAAGCGCATGCTCAAAGAGGTGAGGGGCCGCACCTGATGGGCGACGTGCGCCGCTTCTACGAAGGGCCGGCTGCGGGGGCACGGCGTTCGGCCCCCGCGGCGCTCCGCAACCGCGAACCCATCGCCGAAGTTCTCGCTGACTGGCTGCCTCCCGCCGGACTGGTTCTGGAGATCGCCAGCGGCACCGGGGAGCACGCAGCCTATTTTGCCGAGCGCTTCCCGACACTGGACTGGCAGCCGAGCGACATCCATCCAGATGCATTGAGTTCGATCGCTGCCTGGCGGGAGACGAGCCGATTACCCAACCTCCGCCCACCGCTGGTGCTCGATGCCTCGTCTGAGGATTGGCCGATCGAACGCGCCGACGCGGTGCTCAGCATCAACATGGTGCACATCAGCCCTTGGGCCTCCGCGCTTGGGCTTCTCGACGGCGCCGCTCGCCTTCTCAGCTCTGGCTCGCCGTTGATCCTCTACGGCCCGTGGCTCAAGGACGACATCGCGACGGTTCCGAGCAACCTCGACTTCGATGCAGACCTGAAGCGGCGCGATCCTGCCTGGGGCCTGCGCCGGGTTGAGGATTTCGCTGCGGCTGCCGAACCTCGCGGGCTTACCTTCGAGGCGGTCGAGCGAATGCCGGCCAACAACCTGATGATGCTGTGGCGAAAGGCTTGAGTGTCAGGCGACTTTGGGGGAGCTGGCGAAGCGCTGCTGCTGACGGAGGAAGTTCATCAACTCGGTGACCGCAAGCACGCGGTTGAATCCGATCCCGCAGCGGTCGTCTTCCTTCCACATGACGCGTCCGGGGATTGGCTCAAGCCCGGCGAGGCTGACGATTACCTTGCTGTTTAGTTGAGGCCTCGGATCGCCTTCGACGCACATGCCACCCTGCGAAATGTTGATCGTCCGGGTTCGGTAAATTTCGGCGTCCTCGCGCACCCAGGCCGTACAGCTGAGTTCAATCCTCGGCATCCGCGGCTGCGGAGCGTCGTCGGCTGCCGTCAATAACGCCAAAATGTCGATCGGTTCGTCGAAGGCGATGCCGACCAGGCCGTCCTCCATCCATCGGGCGACGCCCGACACGGTCTCTCCATGCTTGAGCTCGATCGAGACGGCGGTGCCGACCGCCAATGGCGAATAAGGCCGGATCAGCATGCCGCCGGCGGAGACGTTGCGGATGAGGCAAAGCTCGCGCCGTCCATCGACGACCAGCGCTCCGACACGAAAAAGGGTTAGGTAGCGGTCACCGTTGCGCCGGTCCGGAGGAGCGGGTGCTGCCTCGGACAGCGAATAGACCGTTTGTTCGACTTGCTGCTTCACCATGGGTTCCGATCACCGATACGCAAACTGACTTGCACATCCGCTCGGCTCGCGCCGCTCGGTCCCACTAAATCGTTGGATAATCGGTAAGCCTTACCGGATGGTTGCATTGTGCGCCGTTCTGGCGGTTTGCCGTTCCGTTTCCGCAGGCGTAATGAGTAGTGCCAAAGGGAATTGGTCCTATGGTTCGGCGTTCAATCATCGCTGCGGCCTTGATCGGAGGGTCCGCAGTCCACGCCCAAACGGTCACGCGCCTCGACGCCGTCTCGGGTGTGCCGGACATCGACCGCACGACGCAGACGCAGGACGTTCGATTCCGCAATACGAGCAATGACCGGATGACTGTGGCCGTCCACCTCAGTGGTGCCGGCCCTTATCAGTTCCTCGTCGACACCGGCGCTGATCGCAGTGCCGTCTCCAGTTCGATCGCGTCACGCCTGGCGCTCGCGCCCGCGGCTCGCGTCGAGATGCATACCAGCACTGGGGTCAACACCGTCTCTACCGCCAAGGTGCCGAGCGTCGAGTTCACAAAGCCTGCCCAGAAGCTCATCGAAGCCGCCGTGCTGGAAAGCGCGAACATGGGTGCTGACGGGATCGTCGGGGCGGACCTTCTCCGCTCCCAGCGAGTGCAGTTCGACTTCGAGAATCGGACGATGACTGTCGTCCCATCCGCGGCTCCCGATTTCAAGGCCGAGCCCGGCACGATCGTTGTCGAGGCTCGACGCAAGAACGGGCGCCTTATCATGACGGACGCGGAAGCCAACGGCCAAACCGTTACCGTTGTCCTCGACACCGGGTCGGAGATCTGCGTCGGGAACGAGGCGCTGCGCCGGCGGCTGCTCGGCCGCAATCTCGTCGACGCCGGGCAAAAGGTCCAACTGCAGTCCGTGACCGGCGAGATGATCGCGGGCGACTATATGTTTGTGCGCAAGCTCCAGATTGGCGGGATCACGCTCGAACACCTCGCCGTCGTCTTCGTCGATGCGCATACTTTCAAGCAGCTCAAGCTCGACAAGACCCCATCGCTACTGCTCGGCATGAACGCGTTCAGGGCGTTCAAGAAAGTCTCCATCGATTTTGCCAATCGCCAGTTCCGGGTCGTGGTGCCCGAACATAGCGAGCTCGAGACCCGTCTGGCCATGCGCGGGAGCGGCCAGCTCTAAGCGCTTTGGACACCTAAGCGTCTGAACCGCAAGGCGTCTCTCGTGCGGCTCGGCTCGACTGCTGCGCGGCGGCAACACAATTCAGGAATTTTCAATCAAAGTGGTGGCATGAAACTTCTGTATGAACTAAGTGTTTCGCAGAAATGTGGGGTTTTACCCCCGCCGTGCCGGAGGAAAGACATGGCAAGTCGTCGGTTGAGTGGTTTTCTTGGCGCTGTAGTCGCGAGTTCGTTGATGCTTAGCTCGACGGCTGCGGTTGCTGCCGCGCAGGCTCCAGTTCAGCAGGCCGACCCGTGGGCAGTCCTGACGGCGATGAGCCAGGGTGCTCCGGCCGCCGCAATGTGCGGCTCGGCCGCTGCCGCTGGTGCGCAGGGCTCGGCTGGCTGTGTGCTTCCGGTTTCGGATGCGCCGCCTCCGCCTCCGCCTCCCGCAGAGGTTCCGCCCCCGGTCGTTGGTGGTGGTGCGTCGATCAACCCCTTGTTCATCGCGCTGATCGCGATTGCCGCCGGCATCGGGATCTTCCTTGCGGTGAATAACAGCGGGAACGCGAACAGCCCGGCCTAATCAGCGGGAACCGATCAATCGTTACGGTGTTCACCCCTCTGGGTCTCCCAGAGGGGTGTTTCATATGACCAAAGTTTATCTAGCTCTTGCCGGTCTCACCATCGCCTATTCCGGAACTGCGTTCGCGCAGGCCTGGACCCCTGGCGCTGAAGTCGTCGGGCAGCCGATCGCCGTCACGACCAACGGTGTCACCGACACCGTGACCCTCAGCCCAGGAGGGCAGGCGACCATCACTTCCCCGGGCGGCAAGATCGTCAACGGGACGTGGACTGCCGCCAACGGGCAACTGTGCCTCAGCAACGGCATGGCGCAGGAGTGCGTGCCCTATGCCGGCCCGTTCCAGGCCGGCCAGCCGATGGCTCTGACCAGTTCATGCGGCGCAGCCGAGACCTGGCTCGCGGCATCGACCAACGCACCGCCTCCGCCGCCGCCGAGTGCAGGCCAGAAGGGCGAGCGCGGCCGCTAGGGCGTTCAGTCTCGGCTATTTCGCGGCTGCGTTCTCCGACGTGGCCGCGAAGCGCTCATGCAGCGCACTCAGCGAATTCTCGTGCGTCAGGTCGAGGTGCAGAGGGCTGACCGAAATATAGCCGTCGGCGACGGCTTCTAGATCCGTCAAATGTCCCGGTGTCTGGACCATCGAGCCCAGCCCGAACCAATAATAGTCATATCCACGCGGGTCCGTCCGCTGAACGATGCGCAGGCGGCCGTAATCGCGCAGGCCTTGGCGGCAAACGCGGATCCCCTTGACCTCCTCCGGTCTCATTGCCGGGAAGTTCACATTGATCAGCGTTCGCGGTTCGGTCCCGAACTCGAGTAAAGGTCGTAGCACGCGCGCGGTCCATGCCTCCGCCGCAGCGAACGGGACCGTGTCGCCCATGCCCTCACGCGAATAGGCTTGGCTGAGGGCAATTGACCTGACACCGGCGAGCGCGCCCTCCATCGCTGCCGAGACAGTGCCAGAATAGGTGACGTCTTCGGCGAGGTTCGCGCCGCGGTTGATGCCAGATAGGATCACGTCGGGCGGCGAATCTTTCATCACATGCGCCAACGCCAGCATCACGGCATCGGTCGGCGTGCCGGTCACCGAGAAGCGACGCTCGTCGTGGCGCCTCAGCCGGACCGGCTCCGTTAGCGTCAGCGAATGGCCGGCGCCGGACTGCTCCTCAGAAGGCGCGACGATCCAGATGTCGTCGGTGAACTGGCGCACGACGCTCTCGAGCAGCTTCAGCCCGCGCGCGTTTACGCCGTCGTCGTTGGTGATCAGGACCCGCATTCTTGAGCCTATGGGCGAGCCGCGGAGATGCCGCAACCGCGAAGCGCACGCGCGAAAAATGCGCCATATTCGCAACAGCTTGGCGATTTGTTCACTTGAGAGCTGTCAGTCCTTGTTAACGGTCCGGCCGCTATTTATAGGCGCGAGTGGGGATGGCCGGCTTTCTGGATAAGTCCAAGTAAAGTCAGTCTGAATCGCCTCCGGCTGCACCGGTGGCCCGGCCGCAGCAGGTGGCGGCGTATGGGACGTCCGCGATGGGGAATCGCGGGCATGTGCGGGGAGGGACTCAATGGCAACTGCTCTAGTCGACCTTTATGGCGGCGAAGACTTCGAACCTTTCGATAGGATCATTCTTCCGGAGGCTTACCGTCCGTCGGAAGCCGAAGAGTTCATGTGCGGCAAGCACCGCGCTTATTTCCTCCGCAAGCTGAAAGCCTGGAAGGAAGCGATCGTAGAGGAGTCGCGCGCGACGATGGCGCAGCTTCAGGTCGATTCGCTACGCGAGCCCGACCTGGCCGACCGCGCCTCGAGCGAGACGGACTGGTCGATCGAGCTTCGCACCCGCGATCGCCAGCGCAAGCTCATCGCCAAGATCGATTGCGCCATTCGCCGCCTGTACGAGGGCGAGTATGGATATTGCGAAGTGACCGGCGAGCCGATCTCGCTGGGCCGGCTCGAAGCTCGGCCGATCGCGACCATGACTCTCGAAGCGCAGGAGCGCCACGAGCGGATCGAGCGCGTTAGTCGCGACGACTAATCTGCCTGCGCTTCGGCGCGGTTGGGAGCTCTAATGCTGATTCTTGCTGCGCTGGTTGCGGCTGGCGAGCCGCCGCTGTCGATGGACGTGCCTCCGGTAAATCGAGATGAGATCCCGCAGGCGCCCTACAAGATCCCGCAGACCCCAGCGACGGGTAGGAAGCTCTCCGCAATTCCGGGTGTCACGGTGAAGTACTACGACGTCATAGGAAGGAACGTGGGCGAGTTGCACGACTGGCTGGATAAGCACGGGCCGCGCGATTCACAGTCTCACAAGGTCACACCGGCGACCTCGAACTGGTCGATCGGCAGCGCGGTCAGGTTCACGAAGACTGGGGGACGGTGCACGCTCACGGGCGCCACCCTGAAGTTCACCGCGACCGCGCAGTTGCCTCGTCTCGCGCCAGGTCAGAAATTACCGCCCGCGGTTCTCGCCAGCTGGAATGCCTATGTCGCCGCGATCGAGGATCGCCACGCTGCCCGGCTCAGCTTCGTCCATGACCGGATGGGTGAGGTCGAAAGTGCGATCATGCGGAGCAGCTGTGCCGACTGGCAGAAGGCAGCATCCGAGGCCATCGACCGCCTGAGCGATCAGCAGGCCCGGGCCTTTCAGGCCGATCCGAAGAGACAACCCAAACTGCTCGAGCCCGAGAAGGATTCTTAAGGGGCAGGGATTGCAGGCTGGCGTCGCGCCGCTTTTTAGGGCGCCAGGGGCGGCGATCGGTCGACCGCCGCTTACAAAAAAGGCCGCCTCAGTGTGTGAGGTGGCCGGCCAATTCGTCTTTCAGTCTCAGCTTCTCTTTCTTCAGGCGGTGGAGAAGGTCTTCGTCCGGGTGGGCTCGATGCTCTTCTTCTTCGATCAGTGCGTGAAGAGCGGCATGCTTCGACTCGAGTTCCTCGGCCATTGCCTTGTCCATTGGTGCGGTTCCTTTCGGTCAGCGTGTCACCACCACATAATAAATCACGAATCGTCGCGCATGTCTTGACCCTTCTCACGGCTCACCGGCGTATCCGTACCGCTCGCCGTGAACATTCCTGCTGTTCCGGGGTCAGCATCAATGGAGTAAACAGGCATCAAATGAACGACGACGATCCGGCGCAGGTGCTCGCGATGCTTAAGGCCGAACACCGCATCCTGGACGAGAAAATCCGCCTTCTCTCCTCGGAGCCGACCGGTGACCAGCTCGAGCTTGCCCGGCTGAAAAGGCAGAAGTTGATGCTGAAGGACGAGATCCAAAGGCTGATGGATTCGAGCGTCCCCGACATCATCGCGTGAGCGTTTTGCGGGCGTCCCGAAGGGGGACAGCACGCAATGTGAACATGACGGGCGGTCGGCTCGGGCGTTTTCAGGGGCGATGAACGATGGCAATCTCACGATGATGGACGAATCGGACATGCCGCAGCTGCAGGTGCGCATCACATCGCGCCTGATCGACTCGCTTTACACCGAGGCGATGCTGCTCGCCGATGAGGCGCGTTCCTATTTCGACGACGCTGGCCGCGATGAGCGGTCGACGCTGGAGCCGTTCGCCCGCGTCGGCTTCGCATGCGAGTCGCTCAAGGTCACGACGCGCATCATGCACATCGTCGCCTGGCTGCTGACCCAGCGCGCGATAGAATCAGGCGAGATTCCCGGTCGTGACGGACGCCGGCCGGAGCGCCGCCTTGGCCACGCACAGGACACCGATCGGGAGGTGGTCGCCGCGCTTCCGCCCTCTGCCCAGCGACTGATCAATGCAAGCGCAGACCTTTATGCGCGTGTGAAACGTCTCGATGAGGGCGGCATTGAGACTGACATTCCGCAGAGCCCGGCTCGGGCGCTGATGGGTCGGCTGGAGCGTGGACTCGGCGGCCAGACCGGCTAACAAAGCCGCCGATGCGGCCGTTCACCTTCAATCCCGGACCACGGCTTCTCGCCGGCCCAAACCAGGCGACGGCGCTCGCCGAAAAGCTTCCGCCCGGACCCTGCTTGCTCGTCACCGACAAGGACCTGGTTCGGCTCGGCCTTGTGGACTCTTACCGGGACGCCATCGGCAAGGATCGCGACCTCGTCGTCTTTGATTCGGTCGAGGCCGATCCCTCGAAGGAGACGTTGCTTGTCGCTACCGATGCCGGCCGCGCCGCCGGGGTAACCTCCGTCGTGGGCTTCGGCGGCGGCAGCCCGATGGATGTCGCCAAGCTCGCGTCTTACCTCCTCGGTTCAGGGGACGTCCTGGACGAGATCTGGGGAGTGAACGTCGCTCAGGGTCGCCGACTACCGCTCGCGCTGGTGCCGACTACCGCCGGGACTGGTTCCGAGGCGACCCCAATCTCGGTGATCACCTGCGACGGAGGGGTGAAGCTCGCCGTCAACTCGCCGCCGCTCATCGCCGACTGGGCGGTGCTCGACGCGACGCTGACGCTCGGCCTTCCCGCCCACGTGACAGCGGCGACCGGCATCGATGCGATCGTGCACGCGGTCGAAGCCTACACGTCCGCGCGGCTCAAGAACCCACTGTCGGATGCCTTCGCTCGCGAAGCCCTGCGGCTACTGACCACCAACCTGCTCAAGGTCATCGAGCAGCCGTCAAACGTAGTGGCTAGATCTGAAATGTTGCTCGGCGCGCACCTCGCCGGCCTGGCATTCTCCAACGCGCCCGTCGCCGGCGTGCATGCGCTCGCCTATCCGCTCGGAGGGCTACACCATTTGCCGCATGGCCTGAGTAATGCGCTAATGCTCCGTCACGTCCTGGGTCACAATCTGGAAGCGGCTCGCGAGCTTTACGCCGAGCTTGCCGAAGTCGTCGAACCCGACTGCGCGGGGCAGGGTAGTCAGGCCCGCGCTGCGCTCCTGATCGAGCGGCTCGACGATCTCGCGCGTCGCAGTGGTTTGCCGTTGCGCCTGCGCGATCACGGCATTGCCTTCGAGGAGTGCCCGCTGCTCGGCAAGGAAGCCATGCGCCAGACCCGCCTCCTGGTGAACAATCCCTGCGAGATCAGTGAGAGAGATGCGCAGCGGCTCTACGAGGCCGCCTGGTGAGCCGTGAGCGGCCCACTTTTCGGTCTGACTACAGGGTCTGGCGCCAATTCACGACCAGATGGGCCGATAACGACGCGTACGGGCACGTGAATAACACTGTCTACTACGAGTGGTTCGACAGCGCCGTGAACGGCTGGCTGGTCGAGCAAGGGCTGCTCGACATTCAAGACGGGGATCCGATCGCGCTAGTCGTCGGGACCCGCTGTTCCTATTTCGCGCCGCTTCAATTCCCACAGGAGGTCGAAGTGGGTGTTGCTGTCGGGGACCTCGGTCATTCCAGTGTCCGCTACCGGATCGGGGTATTTGCGGTCGGCTCTGAGCAAGCCGTTGCCGAAGGCGAGTTCGTCCATGTTCTGGTTGATCGCGCTACGCGACGGCCCGTTGAAATGCCTGGTAACTGGCGCCGCGCCTTGGAGTCGATCAGCTAGCGCAAATGCGCGCCTTCGCCGCAGCGTACTGCTCGGCAAGCAGGTCAATATAGTCGGCGGCAGGCCTCACCCTGTCGACCACACCAATGCCTTGGCCCGAGCCCCAGATGTCCTTCCATGCCTTGGCCTTCGACGATCCTCCCGATCCGAACTTCATGGTGTCGAGACTGCCGGCCTCGAGGTTGTCAGGGTCGAGTCCTGAATTGACGATCGATGATCGCAAATAATTTCCGTGAACGCCCGTGAAGAGGTCGGAATAGACAATGTCGGCCGCGCCGCTGTCGATGATCGACTGCTTGTAGGCGTCGGCGGCATTGGCCTCCTCGGTGGCGATGAACGGTGAGCCGACATAGGCGAGATCCGCGCCAGCGGCCTCCGCCGCCAGCACGGCGCCGCCCGTGGCGATCGCCCCCGATAGGATCAGCGGTCCGTCAAACCACTGCCGGACCTCTTGAACGAAGGCAAACGGCGACCAGCGTCCGGCGTGCCCCCCAGCGCCAGCGGCAACAGCGATGATCCCGTCCGCTCCTTTCTCGACCGCTTTTCTTGCGAAGCGATCATCGATCACGTCGTGCAGCGTGATCCCGCCCCACGAATGCACCGCCTCGTTCAGCTCGACGCGCGCACCCAGCGAGGTGATGACGATCGGCACCTTCCATTTTGCACAGGCCATCATGTCATGTTCGAACCGGTCATTCGAACGATGCACGATCTGATTGACCGCAAACGGGGCCGCGGGACGCTCCGGATGGTCGCGGTCCCAGGAAGCGAGCGCCTCGGTGATCTCGTGCAGCCATTCGTCGAGCAGATCGGCAGGCCGCGCGTTCAGCGAGGGAAAACTGCCGACGATTCCGCTGGTGCATTGCGCGATCACCAGTTTCGGATTGGAGACGATAAAGAGCGGCGAGCCGATCACCGGGATCCTGAGCCCCTGGAGGATCGGTGGCAGGCTCACAGCCCGTGATACTCGCGATACCATCTCACGAAGCGCGGGACGCCTTCGTCGATGCTGGTTCGCGGCTCAAAACCATGATCGCGCTCGATCGCGCTGATGTCGGCAAAGGTTTCGCGGACGTCACCGACCTGCATCGGCATCGGATCGACGACCGCCTTGCGGCCGGTTTCCTGCTCGAGGAGCTCCACAACCCGCATCAGGTCTTCGCTGCGGCTATTGCCGATATTGTAAAGCGCATGGGGAGAGCAGCTACCGCCCGCCTTGGGTTCCCCATCGTCGTCGGGAGGCCCGTCGAGACAGGCAACGACGCCGCGGACTATGTCGTCGATGTAGGTGAAGTCGCGTCGCATCTCCCCGCGGTTGAAAAGTGGCAGCGGCTTACCGGCGTAGAGCGCCTTGGTGAAGATCCACATTGCCATGTCCGGCCGGCCCCACGGCCCATAGACGGTGAAGAACCTGAGGCCGGTCAGTGGCAGCCGGTAGAGACTGGCATAGCTTTCGCTCAGCAGCTCGTCGGCCTTCTTGGTGGCCGCATATAGCGAGAGCGGATGATCTACCCGGTCCTCGACCCGGAACGGCAATGCCTTGTTGCCGCCGTAGACCGAAGAGGACGACGCATAGACCATGTGCCGCGCTTGCCGATGTCGGGCGAGCTCAAGCATGTTGACATGGCCGACCAGGTTCGACTGCACATAGGCCATCGGGTTTTCGAGGCTGTAGCGAACGCCGGCTTGTGCCCCGAGGTGGACGATGCCGTCGATGTCGATCGTATCGGTGAACCCCTTCAGCGCCCCCGAATCCGCGAAGTCGAGCTTCTTAAAGCGGAAACGGTTGCCGAATTGCTGCTGGAGGTTTCTCAGTCGCGCCTGCTTCAGCGACGGATCGTAATAATCGTTGAGATTGTCGATCCCGACGACCTCGTCGCCTCGCTCCAGCAAGACGCGCGACGTGGATGCGCCGATGAATCCTCCAGCCCCCGTGACCAGTACAGCCATGGCCGTTTCTTAGGGGCTGCAGTCCTGAGCGCAATGGCCCTACAGGCGAGTTCATGAAGCCGAGCTGGAGCTTTGCGATCGACCGCGGCGGGACCTTCACCGACGTGGTTGCCCGCGCGTCCGATGGTCGCGTGCGCGTCGAGAAGCTGCTGTCCGAGAACCCCGGCCAGTATGATGATGCGGCGCTGGAAGCCATCCGTCGGG
>Ga0207683_10004024_pt1 | contig 12713 bp, 16 predicted proteins | sample KBSM73metaG_FD_184333 | JGI IMG/M metagenome (GOLD analysis project Ga0207683, IMG submission 184333) | Miscanthus rhizosphere microbial communities from Kellogg Biological Station, Michigan, USA - KBS M7-3 metaG (SPAdes) (version 2) | ecosystem: Host-associated > Plants > Roots > Rhizosphere >...
GGTTGTTCGTAAGGCATTATCCGGGGCTTCGTTGTTTGTGTGTGGGAAGTAGCCCCTGTTAAAACTTGAAGTGATAATTTTATTTAGTGCTTGTTTTACATTTTTTGGTTAAGGAAAATACTAGCTAATTATTACTGCGGTTTTTGCATAAACGGGGGCTTTTTTCATCTTGCTGATAACTCTGATTAATAGATTTAGGGATCTATACAGGCTTGAAATTTAACCAGGTCTGCAGCTTTTTTTATTACCCAATCAAGAATATGAGTAAGAATTGCTGCATCACCACTACTTGATTAATCAAAACATGCAACAACTATTTTTACTCTTTTGTTTATTAATTATCAGTCTATTGCATTTGTCCTTTTCAATTGCTGCGCCGCGATTTGCAAAAGAATTGCCAGTCTCCTTAAAGGGGGGAGATTCTGCTATGATTATATCTTCAGCTGAATCAATATATGACAGTTTACAATTGTATATGGCAGGTTTGAGCCGAAAGGCATTTGATTTTGCTTTGAGTGGATGGCAAAAGCTCAATAAGGACGGCAAACTGGCCAACCACGACACAATCGGAATTATTGATTTCAGCCAACCAAGCACCAACAAGCGATTATATGTGCTTGATATGAAAAATCACAGCCTGTTATTTAATTCATTGGTTGCCCACGGGAAGAATTCCGGAAAGAGGGAAGCGGTATCATTTTCAAACAAGCCCTCATCTTACAAAAGCAGTCCCGGCTTCTATGTCACCGGGGATACTTATACCGGCAGCAACGGCTTTTCGCTCAGGTTGAATGGTATTGAAAGTGGAATCAACGATAAGGCTTTGGCACGAGGTATTGTCATTCACGGAGCTAATTATGTCAGCGATTCATTTATTGCCGGCCGCGGCTATATTGGTAGGAGCGAGGGATGCCCGGCGGTACCATTGAAATATGCAAAAGATATTATTGCCGAAAAAGGTGACGCCGCACCAATAGAGTGGATGCATAAAAGTCAGCGATATGGTGAAAAGCTGGCTACGCCGGATGTAAGCGTTGCCGATCTGATTGGTGACATTGATCCTATTAAGGCCGCAAATCTGAAATTAAGTTTTGCCGACGAACGGGTAATCCATTATGGCATTATACCCAGAAGCAATCGTGGCATATTTGTAATAAATGAATTGCCCGACCTGCAGGCCCGTATACAGGTTGCCCTTTTTAATATCCTGGAAGAAGGCGATGTACAGATACGCGGTTTTAAGTTAAGACTGCCCCTGGATATTCTTTTTATATTCACGGCTAACCCCGAAGACTACACGAACCGCGGCTCGATCGTTACACCGTTGAAAGACCGTATCGAAAGCCAGATATTGACTCATTATCCAAAATCGCTGGAAAATGCGTTGGAAATTACAGAACAGGAAGCGGAGATAGATGAAGAACAAAAAAATAAAGTAAAAATCAGTGACCTTGTAAAGAGATTGATCGAGCAGGTAGCTTTTGAAGCACGAGGCAGCGAATTCGTTGATAAAAAGAGTGGCGTAAGCGCAAGGCTTACGATCTCTGCATTTGAAAACGCAGTAAGTGCTGCAGAACGGAGAGCGATAGTGAACAACGAAAAACAAACACAGATTTGGATCAATGATCTTGTGGGCATTATTCCGTCTATTACCGGTAAAATAGAATTGGTGTATGAAGGAGAACAGGAAGGCCCCTACCAGGTAGCGATGAACCTGCTGGAAAAAGCAATACGTTCCCAGTTCGTTCAATATTTTCCGAATCCGGAAGTGTTAAAGAAAAGAGTAAAGGCAAAGACGGATAATGGAAAAAATGATAATCCTTACCATGCGATCACTTCCTGGTTTGATAAGGGCAATAACCTCAATATTTTTTTCAATACAACAGATAAAGACAAAGTTTTGCTTCTCTATAAAGTGGATGGTTTGCATGCATTGGTAAAAAAACATTTTCCCGGCGCCAATGAAATGGAAACAGCTTTGCTGATGGAATTTATCCTGCATGGATTGTCCAGTCACTCATTGATTAGCAAAAAAATACTGGAAACAAAAATTGAGTTTAAAGATCTTATTGGCAGCATGATGAACCTGGGTAATCGTAATTATGAAGAAGAATTTGATGAAGAAGGTTAACGGGATCTGACAGCTTGCCCGCTTAAGTGGGGACCATCTGTCGGGCCAATAAGTAGAAGTCGGAAAAAATCAAATCGCTCCCAACAAAAAAGCCATTTACAAAAACTGTAAATGGCTTTAATAATTTTATTGGGTTAATGTTATACCCTGAAGTGAGCAAACGCTTTGTTCGCTTCAGCCATACGATGTGTATCTTCTTTCTTTTTGAATGCGGCACCCTCGCCTTTGCTTGCAGCCACGATTTCATTCGCCAGCTTATCAGCCATACTGCGACCATTTCTTTCGCGGCTGTAGCGGATCAGCCATTTAATACTCAAAGAAATTTTTCTGTCAGCACGAACTTCAGCAGGTATCTGGAAGGTAGCACCACCGATACGACGGCTGCGAACTTCTACAGCTGGTGTAACGTTTGTCAACGCTCTTTTCCATATTTCATATCCATCTTCACCGGTCTGCTTGGCTACTTTCGCCAATGCATCGTAGAAAATATTAAAGGCACCACTTTTCTTGCCCTGCCACATTAAATTGTTTACAAAACGGGTAACCAATTTATCATTGAATTTCGGATCGGGAGCCAGCGGAAGTTTTTTTGCTTGTGCTTTACGCATCTTAATTCTTTATTTAGTATTATCTTTTACTTAAGACGGCTATTCGCGTTCAGTAGCGCTCAATTTGCGTCTATCAGTGTTTTATTTTTTAGCCTTTTCTTTTTTCGTACCGTATTTAGAACGGCTTTTCTTTCTGTCTTTCACACCTGCAGTATCCAATGAACCGCGAACGATGTGATAACGAACACCCGGAAGATCCTTTACACGGCCTCCGCGAATCAGTACGATGGAGTGCTCCTGCAGGTTATGCCCTTCACCGGGTATATATGCGATGACTTCGACTTTATTTGTCAATCTCACCTTTGCTACCTTACGAAGCGCTGAATTGGGCTTTTTAGGCGTGGTTGTATACACACGGGTACACACGCCACGGCGCTGAGGACAGCTATCCAAAGCCCTGGATTTACTTTTTGCCCTGATGATGTCTCTTCCTTTACGTACTAACTGTTGAATAGTAGGCATTATGAACCTTTATTTTTGGGAGGGCAAAGGTAGGGGACTACAGGCAAAACTCAAAAAAACTAAGAAGCTATTTATAAAGCAATTCTTATTGCAGTTATTCACATCATCATACTTTCCACATCCAGTCATATTTATCCTCTCTTCTACCCTCGCGGATCTCTGTTATCCATTTCTTTAAAGTAGGAGCCACTTTCCATTTATCTGTATCAAAATGAATCACATAATCCTTGTATTTCAACTCTTTAATCATACTTATCGTGGCGGCTGTGCCGGTGCCGAAGACTTCTTTTAGTGTACCTTTTTTATGGGCTGTGATTATTTCGTCAATTGACAAAGGTCTTTCTTCCACTTTCAGCCCCATTTCCTGCAACAGGGAGATCGCACTCTGTCTTGTAACGCCTTCCAGTATGGTACCTTCTTCCAGCCCCGGGGTAACAGCAACGTCACCAATGATAAAAAACACATTCATTGTGCCGATTTCCTGCACAAACCGGTGCTCAAAGGCGTCTGTCCACAACACCTGGTCGTAGCCCTGCTCTTTTGCCACTGCTGAAGCCATAAGTGCCGAGGCGTAATTGCCTGCTGTTTTTGAAAACCCTACTCCGCCCGGAGCAGCACGGGTATATTTCTCCTCCACATAAATACGCATCGGAGCACTATAATAAGGACCTGTCGGGCTCAGCAGGATAAAAAATTTGTAATTATCGGATGGTTTTACACCGATCACTTCATCTGACGCAAACATAACCGGGCGGATGTATAGCGAATAATCTTCTTTGGCCGGAATCCAGTTCTTATCAATAGCAACCAACCGGCGCATCCCTTCCATAAAAATTTCTTCGGGCACCAAAGGCATCTGCATTCTCGCAGCAGAAATATTGAAACGACGAAAATTATCCTGTGGACGAAAAATGTACGCATTGCCCTCTTTATCGCGGTATGCTTTTATTCCTTCAAATATTGATTGTCCGTAATGAAGGGCCGCAAGAGAAGGACTCATCAATAATGGTTGAAATGGTTTTATCTCTACGTTCTTCCATTCCCCGTTTTCGTAATCGGCTTCGAGCATATGATCCGTGAAATACCGGCCGAAAACAAGTTTGTCAAAATTTGTATCCTGCAATTTGCTTCTTTCAGCACGGGTAACATTTATAACTGAACTTGCAATCATAATAAGGCTATTTTTGCAACGCAAAGAAACAAAAAAAGCCACAGCTTTTTGTAAACACTCCCTCAACTGATGCAATTAAAAAATCTGAAACTTCCGGGATCCGTCATATCCGGTTTGTACAGGCAAAGCCTGGTTATTACTGATGAAAAAATTTTACCGGCAATTGTAACAGGTGAAGCTGATAAGCTGAGCGATGAACCCGTGCGGCCTGTTTTGCAACGAGTCGAATTTTTGGGAGAAAATAAAAAGAACATTCTCGTTTTAGTGAATTATGAAAATATCCGTTTTCTGCCTGATGAGGAACTTTCATTTCTTACGGGCATGCTTTCGGCTTGTAAGCTTACACTTGCCGATGTAGCGATCGTAAATTTCAAGAATACTTCTGCACGGTCATACAAAGAATTTAAAACGGAATTGAACAGCCAAATCTTTTTTCTATTCGGAACAACGCCTGAATCGATAAGCATGCCAGTTAGTTTTCCGCATTTCCAGGTACAGTCATTCAACAATAATACTTTTCTATCTGCACCGTCGCTTGTTGACATTCAAAATGATAAAATATTAAAAAGCAAACTGTGGGTATGTTTGCGCAGAATTTTTAATGTATGATCATTTAATTCTTTCTTTTTATCTTGAGCTTATGAAATTGATTTTTGCCACTAATAATGAAAATAAAGTAGCAGAAATACGGGCTGTAACTGGAAATAAATTTAACATCATAACATTAAAGGAAGCGGGTATCGACATTGATATTCCGGAACCTTATGATACCATTGAAGAAAATGCAAGTACGAAGTCGGCAACAATATATCACATGACACAGACGAATTGTTTCAGCGAGGATACCGGGCTTGAGGTGGAGTCGCTGAGTGGTGAGCCCGGTGTAAAAAGTGCCCGGTATGCCGGTGATGAAAAATCGTTTGATAAAAACATTGACAAACTGTTAAACAAGCTGGTAAATCATACAAACCGTGATGCCCGGTTCAAAACCGTGATTTCACTTATTATTGATGGTAAGGAAACTCTTTTTGAAGGCATTGCAAAAGGAAAAATTATTGAGTTCCGTAAAGGAAACCAGGGCTTTGGGTACGACCCGGTGTTTGTTCCTGACGGAGCAGACAGAACTTTTGCTGAAATGAGCATCGAGGAAAAAAATCAATTCAGCCATCGGAAAAAAGCTACGGAAAAACTGGTCGCCTATTTAAACAAACTTGAAATAACCCAAAGAAATTGAACGAACAACGCAACCAAAATATAACGGAGAGCGACTTAATTCATGGGTGTTTGAATGGTGAACGGCGTATGCAGGAAGAACTATATCGCCGGTTTGCTCCTAAAATGTACGCAGTGTGCCTTCGTTATGCAGGCAACAGTGAAGAAGCACAGGATATTTTACAAGAGGGTTTTATAAAGATCTTTAAAAAATTATCGAGCTTTCGCGGCGAGGGTTCTTTTGAAGGCTGGATCCGCCGGATTTTTGTAAATACGTCAATTGAACATTTCAGGCGTAAAAACTATTTACAACCCGTTACGGAAAGAGAAGAAAACACAATTGAAGGCAAATACCTCTCGGTTCTTGATAGTCTGGCAGAAAAGGATATCATGAGCTTGATCCAGGAACTATCGCCGGGTTACAGAACTGTTTTCAACCTGTATGTCATAGAGGGATATACACACAAAGAGATTGGTGATATGCTGGGTATCAGCGAAGGTACCAGTAAGTCGCAACTTTCAAGAGCCAAGGTGATACTGCAGGATTTGGTGAGGAAATTTATAGACCAGAAAAACGACGCAAAGGCTGATCATGAGCGATAACTGGAACGATAGAATAAAAAACACCGAGGTAAATCCACCTGCTAACGGCTGGAACAAGATAGCTGCGTCTCTTGATGACTCTCTCAATGGCTTGAAATTCCCGGTTGCGTTATATAATCTTGAAAATACCCCGCCTGCTGATGCATGGGATAATATTGAAGCAACACTGGATGAAGTAAAAGCGCCGGTAATTCCCTTAAAAAGGCATTTCGTCATTCCCCTGTTTCTCAAGTATGTAATCGCAGCAAGCCTTATTGGCGTGATTGCATTTGCGGCTATAAAATTCTTTAACAACGACGATTCTGTAAAAATCGATACGGCTATAGAAAGTAATAACCGGAAATCTGCTGATACAATAAAAAAAGCTGATCAACCGGCGACAGTAAAGACGCAACCCGCACCAACTGTAACAGACAGCGATGAGCAGGCTTTGGAACGAAGCAAACAGACTTATGCAAGATTAGAGGTACCGGTGAATCGCTATTCTTCCAAAATAAAGAGAAGTTTATACAGATCGCCTGTACAATTGGCAAACGTTTATTCAGAATCGTCATTTGTAAAGATGACCGAACTTCAATATTCTCACCGCGCTGCAGTAAACGATTCACCCGATGCTGAAGCGGACCGCTATCTGATGTATAAAAACAGCGAAGGACAATTTATCCGCCTTTCAAAAAAATTATCCAACCTGTTTTGCTGTGTAAGTGGCGAAGAACAGGATAATAACTGTACCGATCAGTTGAAAAAATGGAGAGAGAAACTGGCCGCTTCATCTTTTGTTCCTTCACCGGATAATTTCATGGATATTCTCGACCTCGTCAACTCGCTGGACGATAACCGCAACTGATTTTACTTCTCTATCTTTACGCAAACACTGTTATGGCAAGAGTGAAAGTCGAACTTCCCGGAAACTTTACTTTCTCTGCTAAAATTCCCGTGCGCATCACCGATATTAATTACGGCGGCCATGTCGGCAACGATACGATATTGTCCATTCTTCACGAAGCGAGAGTACAATACCTGAAACATTATGGCTATACAGAATTAAACTTTGGTGGAACCGGTATAATCATGAGTGATGTAGCGATCGAATTTAAAAATGAGCTTTTCTACGAAGACGTTATCATCGCTTCCGTTGCAGCAACCGAGTTTTCAAAAGTAGCGTTTGAATTATATTATAAACTGGAAAAACAAAGCAGCAGTGGTAATGCATTGATAGCTGTCGCAAAAACCGGCATGGTTTGTTATGATTATGATGCTAAAAAAATTGTTGCCGTCCCTGCCGAAGTGAAAGCAAAATTATCTGCCTGAACGATCAACCGTTCCATATCTTCCAGCTTTCTTCTGCCTGGATCACGAGCATTTCATATCCATTCATTGTATCAGCGCCATGTTGTTCCGCTTTTTGCAGGAATAAAGTTTTAGGCGGATTATAAATTAAATCGTAAAGTAAATGCTGTGATGTTAGCGCCTCATACGGAATCGGCGGTGCCTGCACAATATTTGGGTACATGCCCAACGGCGTAGAGTTGACAATTAACGTATTGTCTGCAATTACCTGTGGGGTTACCTGCTCGTACGAAAAATGACGGATTGACGGTTTTCTTGAAACATACTTCACACGAATACCCAATTTATTCAGTACAAAATCAACGGCTTTTGCAGCTCCTCCCGTTCCTAATATGAGTGCCTTTTTATGATGAGGTTTTAATTTAGTTAGCAGCGTCTTCTCAAATCCGATCGTATCTGTATTGAATCCCTTAAGCCGTTTCCCCTCAATTTTAATACAATTACATGCTCCTATTTTTTTTACCACATCTGTTTTCTCGTTCAATAAATTAATCACTGATTCTTTATAGGGAATTGTAACATTGATGCCGGCGATATCGGGGTTTGCAGAAAGTACTCCCGGCAATTTATCAATTGAAGGAATGGAAAAGTTTTCATACCTGTAATCAGTTAATGCTTGCTTCTCAAATTTTTCCGTAAAGTATTTTTTTGAGAATGAATGCGTCAAAGGATAACCAATAAGGCCATACACTTTCATTACGCTTCTTCCTTTTTAAGGTATAGATGAAATGTATCTCCGCGCAAACCAACCCGCATTGCTTCCAATGGTATCACTTCTGTGGGCGCTATATTGCCGAGATTGACATTACAACCCAATAATTCAATAAAATAAAGTTGTTGTTCCTTTTGCGGTGCCTCCCATATTATCTTCTCGCCGGGAATCTGGGTAAGTATTTCCTGTACCAGGCCTTCTCTCACTTCACCTGAACCGCGATAAATACCAACCGTACCCGCTTCGCGGGCTTCGGCAATCACATACGTTGAGCCGGCGCTAAGTTCGGCCCGCATTAATTCAATCCATTTATAGGGCGGAATAATATGTTCCGCGTCCTTGCTGCCTACCTCACTTAAAACCGTAAAGTCTTCTGCCAGTTTTTCTATATATCCACACTTTTCGGAATGAGGAATCGTAATCGAACCATCGCTGACTTCTATATAAGAAATACCAAATTCCCTACAGACGTTCAGATAATCGTCAAACTGGTTTCTTATTAAAAAAGCCTCAAATAAAGTGCCGCCGAAGTAAACAGGTACGTCATATTTTTTATATACCTCGAGTTTTTTGGTAAGATTGGGCGTTACAAAAGAAGTCCCGAATCCAAGTTTTATAAGATCAACATGTGGATGGGCCACGCTCAAAAAGTTTTCTGCATCATTCACACTAAGCCCTTTATCCATCACCATTGTAATTCCGCTCAACCGGGATTTCTGATTACGCTCGGGGATCTGGGTCAGGTTAAAATTCATCATAAAGATTTTTGATAATTAATTGCCACGATGAAAATTCAAAAGGCAGGTTTCGTTGTTGCAGACATGATATCATTCTCTGCCACGCCGGGGATGGTTGATCCGGTCGGGCGGGCAAAAATAGGAAAGAATAACTATAGAAATGTGGCTATTAGACAGACGCTTGATTCCAAACGTTAAATACTTTTATTATGCTTATGCCGGGCGAGAAGATCAACAACCTGTTGATTTTGTAAAATTGATGGATTAAGACCGACAAAATTTTTCAAAAGTTTTGGTTCTTTTTCCATGGCCCGTTCGAGGCAAAGGATGGCTTCTTTGGATTTACCCAGCGCAAATAATACAGCGCTTTTATAAAAAAGAAATAATGGCTTTCCATTTGTAATTCTCAACGCCGCCTGCACCTGGTCAATTGCTTCTTCAAAATATTCGGCCCTGTATAAACACCGGATCAATGCTTCCCATCCTGACTTATTTCTTGGGCGTATTCTTACAACCGTTGACAGAGATTGTATGGCTTCCTTATATTGATTTAAACGCATTTTACATTCACCCATAAGCAGGTGATATTCTGTCTTCGTTCGATGAATCTTCAATGCAGTTTCAAGCTGCCGGACCGCACTTTCCCATTGAGCTTCGTTATAATAAGTACAGGCCATTTTGTAAAAAAGTTTGCTATCATCCGGGCTCAGGTGCGATGCTTTCCTGTAGTGGAACCGGGCCTGTGCAAAATTTTTCAACCGGTCGTAGCAATGACCGATCGCCTCATAAATAACATCTTCCGGTTTGGATAACTCAAGCACTTTTTCAAGGGCCTCAATCGCTTCCTTATATTTGCGGACACGGATATATGCGTCACCCATGTTCCTGTATGCATAATCAAACTTCTCGTCAATCGTAATCGCATACTGGTAAGCGTCAATAGATTTTTCGTAGAGTTTTAATCCCTGGTAAGCCGCACCAAGATTAAACCATGCCAGTTCATTATAAGGGAAATTATCTATGATGTTCTGATGCAGGCGTATCCCCTCTTCGTTACGGCCGGTAAAATCAGTCCAGAAACAGATTTTATATAACGCCTCTTCATTATTTGGATCGTCTTCAAGAATTAATTTCAAACAATCAAACACTTTGTCGAACTCCTCATAATCGTCGTATACGTCAGCCAGCTCAAAAAGCAATTCCAGCCGCTCTTCGCCTTCAAACGAAAGAAGAGCCTCCTGTAAAAGTTCTACCGCTTTTTCCTGCTGATCAAGAGCCAGGTATGCGTCGGTCTTCAGGATATATAAATTAATTTCTCCTTTTCCAAGCAGCTCTGCCTGTTCAAGTATTTTCAGCGCTTTTTGATATTGTTGGGTGGAAAGCAGTAAATCGCTCTTTTTTATGAGCAGTGAAGACGAATAAGGATATTGCTCAATGGCGAGTTCGCAAGCCTCCAGCGCCCGGGAGATATTTTCCTGTTCGTCGTAGTAGTCTATGATTTTTTCGAAGGATTCTTCGTCTAAAAAGCTGTGTTTTTTGCCTGATCGGAGGTTTTCATACTGCCGGATGAGTTCTCTGAGGTCATCTTTGTCTTGCCGGTATGGATTTTCTTTCATGAATATCAGTAGTTTATACAAATTAAGACGAAAAAAGAAAAAACTGCACTTTTTTGTAACATTTTTTTCATCTGTTCGTTAAATACTTGATAAAACTTTTTTGGAAAGGCTATTTTAATATTTCTTTTTATCCCTATTTTTGTATAGATTTTAACCGATGACCACAAATCGCAAAATATTTTCCCAGGTCGCAAAAAGAAGAATTGTAACATTAACCTTACTTTCATTTCTTGCTGCGGGTGCCTTTGCCACACTGGGTGATGGTTCATCGAACAAAAAATCAAAAGCAACAAATATCCTTTCCGACCGGAGCATTACCGTTAGACACAACGGCTTCTCTTTGAAATCAGGTTATAATTATCGCGGCAATAACGTGATTAACCCGGTAAAACAGGATGTGTACATCAATTTGAATACCGTTGCCACTTACCAGAAAGGGAACCGCACGTATATTGTTCCTATCAAATCAAAAGTTCTGCTGAATAATGTAAAGATTTCCGCAGGAGTTCCTCAACTGAACAAATAGTTCAATTTTTCACTTTCTTTATTAATTACCTCCAACCGCTTTTCGGCTTTCTTCGTACGTCATTACCCGGTAGCCGGCTTTGGGTAAATCAAATTTGGCAATCGGAACCGGGTTGAAGTTAATATTTGAAACGGTGTAGGTAACCAGTAATTTACCGAACGAAGCCTCGTATTGAAGAGCAAGGCCGGGAAGATTTTTATTGAGGTATTGAAAATCCCTGTTCTGCGGCACGAGGTCTCTTGTAAAGAAAACAGTGAATGTAGTTCCGTCTCCCAGTTTACCAATCGCCTTCTGACATTTATATCCCGCTATAGTTTTATATTCATCGATAAAATCAAAACTTACACCCTCATACTTTTTGTTTGATTCTTTCCAGTTTGCCGGCGTCATCGTGATCATATATTTCTGCTCCCCATAATCTTTTAACACAACTACATTACCGGTTTTACCATCAATGATAGTCGTTTGCTTACCGAGCGAGCTTACCATCTCCGAACGGCTTGTCGGGCCCTTCAGATAAACAACACTTGTGGCTCCATCCAGCAGATCAGCTGCCTGTGGCTTTGAACTGTTATTGCTTATGACGATATCGTAAGAAATTGTCGCTTCTGTTATCGCTTTTTGTGCAAATGCACCGGTAACAAAGAAAATCGTTGCAAAGAATGACAGTATATAGACGGAGCGTTTCATATCTGGCTGTTCGGTTTACAAAAAGACGTCTCAAATTAACTAATAAGTTGCGTAATGAAAAAAGCCGGCAAAATTCAGTTATTTACCGGCTTTAACAGTCAAATCTTTAAAGTAGAATTAACGTTTATTTTTCGTCTGCCCTTCTTTTAACTGTTTTTGCTGTTCCTGCATCTGCTCCAACCGTTCCTGCCACTTTGATTTTGTTTTCGGCTTCTTTCGATTCATATCTATCTGCGCAATTAACTTATCATGGTTTATGATATACTTCTGGATCACGAACTGCAATAGCAGCGTAATGACGTTTGATACCGTATAATACCATGTAAGAGCCGATGGAAGTTTATTAAAAATAAATAGAAGGAAAACCGGAAATATATAGGGCATATACTTCATCACCGGGTTGTTTTGATCCGGTGTCATATTCATGCTGTACAACGAAATGAGAAAGCTCGTAGTAACGGCCGTAATTGTAAATAAACTCAGGTGATTACCCAGCAGGTAACTTATCAGCGGAATATTAAAGTGAACAATAGAATCGTAAGCAGATAAATCTTTTGCCCACAAGAAACTTTGTCCTCTTAATGCGATGCTGGAATTAAAAAAACTAAATAACGCAAAGAAGATCGGTATTTGCAATAAACTGGGTAAGCAACCCGCAAAAGTGTTCACGCCCGCTTCGCGCATAAATTTCATTTGCTCTACCGCGTATTGCTGCTGATCGGGATATTTCTTTTTTAATTCAGCAAGTTCCGGCCGCAATATTTTCATTTTTGCACTTGTGAGATAACCCGGGTACATTAATGGTGAAGTAACCAACCGGATAAAAATTGTGAGCAATGCAATGATGAGACCATAACTGGTAAAGAATCTTGTAAACAGGTCAAACACAGGTAAA
>Ga0207683_10004028_pt1 | contig 12708 bp, 15 predicted proteins | sample KBSM73metaG_FD_184333 | JGI IMG/M metagenome (GOLD analysis project Ga0207683, IMG submission 184333) | Miscanthus rhizosphere microbial communities from Kellogg Biological Station, Michigan, USA - KBS M7-3 metaG (SPAdes) (version 2) | ecosystem: Host-associated > Plants > Roots > Rhizosphere >...
CCCCCCGACGGCGACCGTGGCCGACTGCTTCGTGTCCGCGAGGCCCTTGAGCAGGAACGCGAGCGCCACGCTCGCGAACAGCCCGCCCGGGATCCAGGCGAAGCCTCCGGCCTGGAACGCGAGCAGCGTCAGCACCAGCCCGAGGTAGCCGGCGATCACGATCGGCCGCAGCGGCCGAGTCATCTCGTAGTACTCGTGCAGCGCCCCGACCCCGACGACGACCGCGAGCAGGAACAGCCACCAGCCGCCCAGCCAGACGACCCCGAGTACGAGCGGAAGTCCGACCGCAACGACGGCGAAGCGTGAACCGAACCCGGACAATCGGCTCAGCGGCCGCCGAAGCGGCGCCGCCTCCGCGCGTAGTCGGCAAGCGCCTCACGCAGCTGCGCGGCGCCGAAGTCCGGCCACAGCGTCTCGACGAAGATCAGCTCCGAATACGCAAGCTGCCACAGCAGGAAGTTCGAGATGCGCAGCTCTCCGGAGGTGCGGATCAGCAGGTCCGGGTCGGGGAGATCGGGTGCGTAGAGTTGCGCGGACAGCGCGTTCTCGTCCACCTCACGCGGGTCGATCCCCGACTCGACGAGCCGGCGGGCCGCCTGGACGAGCTCGTCGCGGCCGCCGTAGTCGAACGCGATCCAGAGGTTGAGGCGCTCGTTGTGCCTGGTCTCGTCCTCGAGCGCCTCCATCCGCTCGCGGAGATCGTCGGGCGCGCGGTCGCGCCGGCCGATGAAGCGCACCCGCACTCCCTGCGCGACCAGGTCGGGCAGTTCGCGCTCGATCGTCTCGGTGAAGATCTCCATCAGGAGCTCCACCTCCTCCGGCGGGCGTGACCAGTTCTCGGTCGAGAACGCAAAGACCGAAAGCGTCTCCACGCCGAGGTCGATCGCCGCCTCGACTGTTCGGCGCAGCGCGCGCGTTCCGGCGCGGTGCCCCGCCGCGGTCGGGAGGCGCCGTCGCCGTGCCCAGCGCGAATTGCCGTCCATGATGATCGCGACCGAGCGCGCGATCTCCGGGAGCTCCGGCTCGTGGACAGGCCGGAGCGAGAGGCTGCGCAGCCGCGTGAGGAGATTCACGCGATTAGACCTCGAGGATCTCGGCTTCCTTGCGCTTCAGCAGCTCGTCGATCTTGTGGACGTGGTCGTCGGTCAGCTTCTGTGCCCGCTCCTCCGCGCGCCGCTCCTCGTCGTCACCGACCTCGCCCTTGCGGACGAGCTCCTCGAGGTGCTTCATCAGGTCGCGACGCACGTTCCGCACCGCCACGCGGCCGTCCTCCGCCCGCTGGCGCACGACCTTGACGAGATCCTTGCGCCGCTCCTCGGTCAGCTGCGGGATCGGCAGACGGATGAGCTTGCCGTCGTTCGACGGCGTCAGCCCGAGGTCCGATTCCATGATCGCCTTCTCGATCGACTTCAGCGAGCTGGGATCGAACGGCTGGACGGTCAGCATCCGCGGCTCGGGGACGTTGATCGTCGCGAGCTGGTTCAGCGGCGTCGCCGTCCCGTAGTAGTCGACCTGGACGTGGTCGAGCAGGGCAGCCGACGCGCGGCCGGTGCGGATGCTGTTGAACTCGTGCTGCGTCGTCTCGACGGACTTGTCCATCCTGCGAACGGCGTCCTGGATCAGGTCGTCCATCATCGGGCGGCCCCCTTCGGCGTGGAGATGAGGGTTCCTACGCGCTCGCCGGCGACGATGCGCCTGATGTTGCCCTCGGCGAGCTCGAAGACGTGGATCGGCAGGTCGTTCTCCATGCAGAGCGACAGCGCGGTCGTGTCCATCACTTTCAGCCCGCGCTCGATCGCCTCGAGATGGGTGAGCTCCGGCAGGAACTCGGCGTCCGGATCCTCGCGCGGATCGCCGTCGAAGACGCCGCGGACGCGGTTCTTCGCCATCAGGATCGCCTCCGCGCCGATCTCGAGCGAGCGCAGCGCCGCGGCGGTGTCGGTGGTGAAGAACGGGTTGCCGGTGCCTGCGGCGAAGATGACGATGCGGCCCTTCTCCAGATGGCGGATCGCCCGCCGGCGGATGTACGGCTCCGCGACCTCCGCGACGGTGATGGCCGACTGCACGCGCGTCTGAGCGCCGTTTCGCTCCAGCGCGTCCTGCACCGACAGGGAGTTGAGAACGGTCGCGAGCATGCCGGCGTAATCGGCGGTCGCGCGATCCATTCCGGCCGCGGCCGCTTCCATCCCGCGGACGAAGTTGCCCGCCCCGATCACCAGCGCGATCTCGCGCCCGTCCTGCTGGACCGAGACGATCTCCTTCGCGATCGACTCGACCCGCTCCTGGTCGATCCCGAACGCGCGGTCGCCCATCAGCGCCTCGCCGGAGAGCTTCAGCAGGACACGGTGGAAGCCGGTCTTGTCCGCTTCGCCCGCCGCCGGGCTCGCCTGGGCGCTCAGGCTCATGCCAGCTGGAAGCGCTCGAACTCGAGGACTTCTGCCCCCGCCTCCTGCAGCGCCTGACCGACCGTCTTGGAGCCGTCGTGGATCCACTCCTGGTCGGTGAGGACCGTCTGCGCGAAGAAGCGCTTGCCCAACATCCCTTCGACGATCTTCTCACGAGCCTGCTCGGGTTTCGACTGCACCTCGTCGGAGTTCGCGTAGATGTCGCGTTCGCTCGTCACCGTGTCGGCCGGCACGTCGTCCCGCCCGATCCACTGGGTGGAGGGCGAAGCGGCGATGTGCATCGCCACCCTCCGGCCGAGGTCGGCGTCTCCGCCGCGCAGCTGGACGAGCACGCCGATCCTGTTCGCCGGCGGATGCGCGTACGCGGCGATCACGCCGCCGTCCGCCCGTTCGAAGCGGGCCGTGCCGACAACGGCGATGTTCTCCCCGAGCTTGGCGGACAGCTGGACGCGCGCATCCTCCAGCTCCTCCTCGGCGCCGGCGCCCCGGCTGTCGACCGCGTCGAGAACGTCCTTCGCATAGGCGAGGAACTCCTCGTTGTTGGACACCGGCTCCGTCTCGCACCCGACGGCGACCATCGTGCCCCGGTTGCCGTCGTCGGCGATCCGGTAGCCGACCTTGCCCTCGGTGGTCTCGCGACCGGCGCGCTTGGCTGCGCTCGCCATGCCCTTCTCGCGCAGAAGCGTGACCGCGGAGTCGAGGTCTCCGTTCGTGTCCTCGAGCGCCCGCTTGCAGTCCATCATCCCCGCGCCGGTCTTGTCGCGGAGCTCCTTGACCAGGTTTGCCGAGATCGCGGCGGCCATCAACTCTCCTCCGTCGCAGCCGGCGTTGGTTGGTCAGTCGCAGCCGGCGCTGATTGGTCCGTGGGAATCTGCTCAGTCGCAGATTCCCGTGTTTCGACCGGCTCCGGAGCCGCCTCCGCGGGAGCCTCCGGTTCCTGCGGCTGCACTTCGGGCTGCGCTGCCATCTCGGCGGGGCTGACCTTCTGCTTGCCCTCGGCGATCGCGTCCGCGATCACCCGCGTGATCAGGCTGCACGAGCGGATCGCGTCGTCGTTGCCCGGGATCACGTACTCGGCCTCGTCCGGGTCGCAGTTCGTGTCGACGAGAGCGATGATCGGCATCCCCAGCCGCCGGCCCTCGCGCACCGCGAGCGCCTCCTTGCGCAGGTCGAGGACGAACATCGCGTCGGGCTGGCGCTTCATGTCGGCGACCCCTCCGAGGTTCGCCTCCAGCTTCTCGAGCTCGGCGAGCATCGCGATTCGCTCCTTCGGCGGGAGCAGCTCGAGCTGGCTGTCGTCTCGCAGGCGGCGCAGGTCGTGGAGCCTGTCGATCCGGTCGGAGATCGTGCGCCAGTTGGTGAGCAGGCCGCCGAGCCAGCGATGGTTGACGTACGGCATGCCGACGCGCTTCGCCTGCTCCTCGACGGCGTCCTGCGCCTGCTTCTTCGTGCCGACGAACAGCACGGAGCCGCCGCGGGCCGCCAGGCTCTTGACGAATTCGTAGGCGTCCTCGACCAGCTGGGACGTCTGCTGGAGGTCGATGATGTAGATCCCGCCGCGCTCGGTGAAGATGAACCGCCGCATCTTCGGGTTCCAGCGGCGGGTCTGGTGGCCGAAATGAACTCCGGCCTCCAGAAGCTCTCGCATGGAGACGACAGCCACGTGTGCTTCCCCTTTCGGTTTCGATGTGTGTAGCTCCGGTGGGCCCGGACGGAACCGGCGTCAGCCGCCGGCACCGCCGCCCGGGGGTACCGCCGGGTCGGTGGAAAGGAACGGGCTACATGCTAGCGGGCGCGTGCCCGTTCCAGGGCCTGTTCCAGGTCGGACGGAAGCTGCGAGGCCACATCGACGGCCTCGCCCGTGACTGGGTGCACGAAGGCGAGGCGGGCGGCATGCAGGAACTGGCGGCGCAGGCCCGGCTCGGGCGCCCCGTACACCGGATCGCCGGCGACCGGCAGGCCGATCGCCGCGAGATGCACCCGGATCTGGTGCGTTCGGCCGGTCTCGAGGCGGACGCGGAGCAGGGCGTGGGCCGGCAGCAGCTCCACCACCTCGAAATGGGTGACGGCGTCCTTCGGCGAGTCGGAATCGAGAGAGCGGCGGGTCGGGTCGCGGCGGTCGCGGCCGATCGGCGCCTCGATCCGGCCGGTCCGGGAGCGTGGCCGGCCACGGACGAGCGCGAGGTACTCCCGCTCGACGGCCCGATGCTCGACGAGCCCGCGCAGCCCTTCGTACGCCTCTTCGGTGCTCGCGACCACCATCAGCCCGGACGTGTCGCGGTCCAGCCGGTGGACGATGCCGGGCCGTTCGGGATCGCCGCCGGCGGCTCGCCCGACGAGCGCCTGGACGAGCGTGCCGGACGCATGCCCGGCCGCAGGATGGACGACGACGCCGGCCTGCTTGTCCACGACCAGCAGGTGCTCGTCCTCGTACGCGATCTCGAGCTCGGGCGGCGGACGTGACGGCGGCGTCTCCTGCGCGTGCTCGACGAGCACCTCCTCCCCACCTTCGAGCCGGTGGCTCTTGGCCCGCGGCACTCCGTCGACGAGCACGGCGCGCGCGGCGAGGAGTCGTTCGGCCGCGGCGCGGGACCCGACCCCGGGGAGTGCGGCGACGAAGCGGTCGAGCCGCTCGCCGGCCGCCGCCTCAGGGACGACGTACGGGGTCGAGGCCACGCGGGCGGCGCGGGCTGCGGTCGGCGGCCACGAGGGCGCCGAGCAGGATCGCCACGCCCACCACGATGAAGCTGTCGGCGAGGTTGAACGCCGGCCAGTAACGGAGATCGAGGAAGTCGGTGACGTACCCGAGCCGCACCCGGTCGGCGAGGTTCGAGATGCTGCCTCCGATCAGGAGCCCGACGGCGATCGGCAGCAGCGGATGGCGGGCACCCGAGCGGTAGAAGTAGATGATCATCCAGCCGACGGCGACGAGTGTCAGCAGGATCACGAAGCCCGTCGCCTGGGCGAACAGCCCGAAGGCGATGCCGGAGTTCTGGACGTGGTGGATCGAGAACGGGCCGACCACCTTGACGTCCTCGTCGAGGAAGAGCTCGCTGGCGACGACGTGCTTGGTCAGCTGGTCGGCGACCACCGCGGCGGCCACGATCGCGCCCAGGGCGATCCAGTGCCTCGGACGGGCGGCCAGCGACCGCGCGACCACGGAGATCGGCGCCAGGCCGTCCGTGCGCGATCCCGGCCGGAATTCCTGCTTCCGGGCGGGTTCAGAGCTCATACGGAACGACCACGCGCCGTCCGGGTGTGATGGGCGAGTGCGAGACTAGGACGCAGGGAGCCTCCATAGCAGCGCTATGGAGGCGACTGAGGACGACGAATCGCGCCGTCCAGCGCAGCCGGACGGCCCGTGCGTCCTTCCGGTATGAGCGACAGGTCAGCCGCGCTCCTGCTTCCGCTTGTCCTCGATGCAGAGAGTCGCCCACGGGAGGGCCTCCAGGCGCTCCGTCCCGATCGCCTCGCCACAGCTCGAGCAGGTGCCGAACGTGCCGTCGTCGATCCGGGCCAGGGCGGCGTCGATCTCGTTCAGCACGTGCGTCGAGTTGTCCTCGAGCGTCGACGCCATCTCGCGGTCGAACGTGGCCGTGGCGACGTCGCCGAGGTGGTTGTCCTGGTAGGTCGTTTCGTCGGTCTCGTCTCCGAGCGAGCCGGGATTCTCGGCGTGGATGTTGTCGATCGCGCCGACCACCTGCCGGCGAGCGTCGAGCAGACGGGTGCGGAAGGCCTCGGTGTCGAGCGCGCTCACCGCTGCTCCAGCCGGCGCTCGGCTTCGGCTGCGTCGATGCCCTTGAGCTCGATCACCTTGTCGCGCCCCGTGTGGCCGGAGACGACGGAAAGCGACGCGCGGGGCAGCCCGAGCTCCGTCGCCAGGAGTTGCAGGACAGCCTCGTTCGCGCGACCGCGCTCCGGGGCGGCTCCGACGCGAACCTTCCAGGCGTTGCCGTACCGCCCGGCGAGCTCGTTGCGAGTCGCACCGGCCGCGACGCGCAGCCGTAGACGGGTTGCCGACTGGGCCATCTGGAGCCAAGTATAGGCCGGTGGCTAGGCGGCTCTGCTCTCCCGCCCGGAGCCGGCAATCGTCACCTCCGGCGGCTCCTCGAGCTCGAGCCGGTCGGAGTCGCCTTCCTCGAGCGCGTCGAGCGCGGCATGGAGCAGAAGCCGAACGCGGCGCGCCTCGCGGGTGAGCTGCTCGTGCTCGCTTCTGGCGTTCCGGGTGATCGTCCGGCTCTCCGCGCGCGCCTCGGAGACGATCGATTCGGCCTCGCGGTTCGCCTGGTCGCGGAGCTCGTGGGCGGCACGTTCGGCGGAGACGAGCGTCGCCCGGAGCAACCCCTCGAGCTCGCGGTAGCGCTTCAGCTCGCCTTCCAGGAGGTCGACGCGGTCGGCGTGGTCGGCCCGCTCGCGCCAGACGGTCTCGAAGCTGCCGGCGATCTCTTCCAGCAGGCGGTCGACCGGCTCGCGCCGGTAGCCGGCCAGCCCGCGCCGGAGCTTCACATGACGGATCTCGACTGGTGTGTAGGACATGGTCTCTCCCTTCTTGGTCAGTGCAGGCGGTCGAGCAGCCGGACGACGATCTGCTCCGCCGCGATCAGGACGATCACGGCGACCATCGGCGAGAGGTCGAGCGGCCCTACGGGCGGCAGGACTCGCCGGAAGAGCCGCAGGTACGGCTCGCAGACGTCGTGGAGGAACCGCGCGACCGGGTTGAGCGAGTACGGCAACCGGACGAACGAGGTGATGATGTAGGCGAAGATGACGAGCACGTAGACGCCGACGAAGACGATGACGAAGCTCTGGATCGTCGAGACGGCGTCTGCGAGTAGCCCAAAGTTGGCCGTTGCGCCCATCCGCGTCGAATTCGGCTCGTTCCGGGCTGTTCCTACCTCCGAGCAGCGCAGCGGCGGCGCAGATCGAAGGCGGTGACAGGCCTAAGCCTGCCCCCGCAGTGCACCGTGCTGCTACGCCTGGTTGAAGAAGCCGCCCCGCTCGAGGAGCCTCGCGCGCTCCTCGGCGGAAACCTCGACGTTGCGCGGGGTGAGCAGGAAGACTTTGTCGGCCACGCGCTGCATGCCCCCGTTCAGCGCGTACGTCAGGCCGCTGGCGAAGTCGATCAGGCGCTTGGAGAGCTCCTGGTCGGTGCTCTGGAGATTGAGGATGACCGGGATGCCGTCCTTGAACCGGTCGGCGATCTGCTGGGCGTCGTTGAAGCTCCGCGGGAGGACGAGATGGACCTTGACGTTCGGGCTCGGCGCGGCCTCGAGGCGGCGCGGCCGAGACGGAGCAGCCTGCTCACGTGCGGCACGAGAGGGCGGCGGCGCTGCGACCTGGACCTGGCCGGCGGCGGTGTCGGAGTCGGTCCAGTCGTCGTAATCGCCGCGGCGGCGGCGCGGCAGCCGGCGGACGTTCGGGCGGTCGTTGTACGTCCGCTCGAGCTCCTCGTTCGTGGCGTAGCCGTCCTCGTCCCAGTAGTCGTCCTCCTCGGCGATGCCGAAGTAGACGAGGGTGCGGCTCCAGAGATCGGCGAACCCCATGTCGGCCGAAATGGTAACGCCCCATGCGGGCGAACCCTGGTTCGGCTGTCGAGGTTGCCGCTTTTGACGGCGCGAGTCACGATTCCGGGAGCGGGATGGCGTTCGAGCTCGTTGGCAGGGACGACGACCTCGCCTCGGTCTGCAGCTTCGTCGAGGAGACCGGCGGTGGTTCCGGTGCGCTCGTCCTGGAGGGCGAGGCGGGAATCGGCAAGTCGACGCTCTGGCTCGCGGGGGTCGAGCACGCGCGGTCGTGCGGGTTGCGTGTCCTCGTGTCGCGACCGGCCGAAGCCGAGCGCGGTGAGGCGCACGTCGGGTTGGGCGACCTGTTCGACGATACGCTCGACGAGGTCGCACCGACGCTGTCGGCCCCGAGACGGCGCGCGCTCGGCGCCGCGCTGCTTCGAGAGGAGCCGTCAGGCGACTTCGTCGATCACCGTGCGCTCGCCGTCGCGGTCCGCGACCTGCTCCACCTGCTCGCCGAGCGAGAGCCGATCCTGATCGCCGTCGACGACGTCCAGTGGCTCGACCCCGCCTCGGCGGCCACGCTCGCGTTTGCGCTGCGTCGGCTCCCCGACAGCGACGTGTCCCTCCTCGTCGCCCGCCGGCTCGTCGAGGGAACCCGGGCGTCGGGGCTCGAACAGGCGCTCGAACGGGAGCGCGTCCGGCGCCTGCGGCTGGGACCGCTCAGCGTCGGCGCGGTCCATCAGGTGCTGCTCGACCGGCTGGGCAGGCCCTTTCCACGCCAGACGCTGCTGCGCATCCACGAGGCGACAGGCGGGAATCCGTTCTTTGCGCTGGAGCTGGCGCGCGTTCTCGACGTGGACCTCGATCCGCTCGAGCCGCTCCCGGTTCCGGAGACGCTCGACGAGCTCGTCCGTCTGAGGTTGGCGGGGCTTCCGGCGGCGACCCGCGACGCGCTCTCCGTCGCCTCGGCCCTCGGAACGCCGTCGAGGTCGCTCCTGGAACGGGCAGGCGTCGTGCCGGACGCGCTCGAGCCGGCCGAGGCGGCGCAGGTCATCGAGTACGAGAACGGCACGGTCCGGTTCACCCATCCGCTGCTGTCCTCGGTCCTCTACGCAGACCTCGGTGGCAAGCGTCGGACCATTCACAGGCGCATCGCCGGCATCGTCGACGATCCAGTCGCCCGCGCCCGTCACCTCGCGCTCTCGTCCGAGTCCCCCGACGCCGAGGTCGCCGCCGTTCTCGACGAAGCTGCAACCCTTGCGAACGAGCGCGGCGCCTCCGCCGTCGCGGCCGAGCTCGCCGAGCAGGCGCTCCGGCTGACGCCGCCGAACGAACGCCACGAGCGCCATCGACGAGCGTTGGCGGCGGTCCGCGCGCAACGTGCCACCGGCGAGTGGACGCGTGCCCGGGCGATGGTCACGGACCTGCTCGCCGAGTCGGACATCGGGGAGCTGCGCGCCGAGGCTCTCGTGCTGCGCGCCGAGCTCGAAGGCGTGCACCGTTCGGTCGCGCTCCTCGAGGAAGCGTTGCTCGAGGCGCAAGCAAGGCCCGCACTTCGGGCACGGATCCTCTCTCAGCTCGCGGTGGCGACACGTTTCGAGCAGGGGTTCGACGGAGCGCTCGCGCACGCGCGAGCGGCGCTCGAACTCGCCGATGAGCTCGACGACGATGCGCTTCGGGTCCGCGCGCTCGGACTGCTCACGTTCTTCGGCTGTGCGGTAGGAGATACCGACGCTCCGGCACACGCCGCGCGGGCGCACGAGATCGCCGCCGCCGGCGGCGACCCGGATCTGATGAAGGAGGCGACGAACGCGCTCGCGGAGGTGCTCGAGGTGCGCCGGGACGTCGATGCTGCGCGGGCGCTGCTCGAACCCGCGTACGCCGAGTGGCACGAGCGTGACGAGCTTTGGAGCGCCGAGCTGCTCGCCAGGCTCGCTTGGGTCGAGCTCTGGGGAGGCCGCTGGCAACTCGCGGCCCACTACGCCGCCCGCGCGCTCGACATCAATCTTCAGTACGGCTTCGACGTACCGTGGAACCACATGCCGATCGCAGTGGTCGCCGCCCATCGCGGCCGGCTCCAGGTTGCACGCGAGCACTCGGGGCTGGCGTTGCGGCTCGGCGAGGAGCAGATCGGGCTGCGCACGCCCGTGCACCTCGCGACCATGGGGCTGGTCGAACTGCGCAGCGGCGATCCGCAGGCGGCCGTCGCCTGGTTCGGCGAGTCGGAGGCGACGACCACCAGGGTCGGCTGGAGAGAGGCGGCCAGACGCTGGTGGGTGGCCGACCACGCCGAGGCCCTGCTCGAGCTCGGTCGCATCGACGATGCCGTGCGAGTCGTGGACGTCTGGGAGGAAGATGCGGCGCGGCGCGGCCGCGACTGGGTGCTGGCGCACGTCACGCGCTGCCGCGGTCTCGTCGCAGCGGCCCGCGGTGAGGTCGATCGGGCCGAGTCGCTCCTGCAGCAGGCGGTCGCGAAGCACCGGGACGCCGGCGATCCTTTCGGAGAAGCTCGCGCGCTGCTCGCCCTCGGCGTCGTCCGGAGGCGCCGACGGCAAAAGCGGGGCGCCCGCGACGCAATCGAGGCGGCGCTCGAGGGTTTCGAGCAGCTCGGCGCCGCCACCTGGATCGAGAAGGCGCGCGCGGAGCTCGGTCGGATCGGAGGCCGCGTCCGCGAAGAAGGTCTGACGGCGGCCGAACGTCGAGTCGCCGACCTCGTTGCCGAAGGTCGCACGAACAAGGAGGTCGCCGCCGCCCTGTTCCTGGGCGAGCGGACGGTCGAGACGCATCTGTCCCACGTCTACGCGAAGCTCGGCGTGCGTTCCCGGGCCGAGCTCGCACGTGTGTATCGACCGGCCTCCGGCTCCCTCGAACAAAGTTCAGGGGGACACACGATTTCAAGCTGAGCCGCGGCGCCTACCGTCGATCGGGTGCCGAGCTACCTCGTCGAGACGTTCCTCGCACGCGACGCGAAAGGCGAGCGTCGGCTGCGCGAGGGGCGGGCACGTTCGGCCGCGGACGAGATGACGCGGGAGGGGACGCGCGTCGGCTTCGAAGGATCGATCTACGTCCCCGAGGACGAGCTGTGCTTCTTCACGTTCGCGGCTCGGTCGAGTCGCGAGGCCGCCTTGGTCGCTCAGCGGGCGAGGCTCGAGCCGCTCCGTGTGGTCGAGGCGATCTCGTCCGGAAAGGAGAAAGCGTGAAATCGACACCAGCCCTGCTCGTCGCGCTCGTCGCGGCGCTTTCGCTCGTCGGGGCCGGCCCGAGTATCGGGGCACCGCCGCAGACGCAGTGCGCCCCCTCTGCAGCGATGCCCGCTGCGAGGACTCCGGTCGCCTACTGGAGCACCGAGGCCCGCTGTGCGATCGTTCCTGCCGGCCCGGGCAGCGTCTTCGGTGCCGAGAACTTCGGCAACAAGTTCCCGGGCGAGGCGGCGGTGTACATGGGCATCGTCCACGTCGCCATCTACGACGCCGCGGTGGCGGTCGAGGGCGGCTACCGGCCGTACTCGGTCGCGATCACGCCGACCCCGGCGGACGAGCTGCGTGCGAGGGACGGATGGCTCGCCTGGGCCGGATGGCGCCTCGGTGACGGGGACTGGGGCCCGTACGGCAAGGCCAACCGGAGCGTCCGGCCGAGCGTCCCGAGCGTGGTCCCGCCGTCCTGGTGGGGGCGACTGTCCAGGCGCATGGCGTCGGCGCCGGCCGGCCCGTCGCCCGCCGCGGCGATCGCGACTGCGGCCTACGACACGCTCGTCGGCCTCCAGCCCACGCTGCGCCTCGATCCGGGCGGGCAGGCGGTCCTGAGCCAGGACTACACCGTCTACCTGGCTTCGATCCCGGAAGGCAAGGCGAAGGACCGCGGGATCGCGATCGGGCGGCGGCTTGCTCGTCTGCTGCTCGCCAAGCGCGCGAACGACGGCCTGGAGAAGAATCCGACCCTGGCCGACCTGGGCCCGCCGGCCGCCGGCCCGGGCGTGTGGCAACCCAACACGTCGGTACCGGTGCTCGGCCTGCGCCTGCCCGGAGTGCGGCCGCTCGCACTCCAGAGCTCCTCACAGCTCCGCCCGGACGGCCCGAATGCTCTGACCGGCGGGCAATACGCCGAGGACCTCGCCCAGGTCGAGAGCCTGGGCCGATTCGACAGCACGACCAGAACGCCCGACCAGACCGTCCAGGCGCGTTTCTGGACCGACCACGACATCAGGCAATGGAACGACGGCATGCTCCGGCTCGCTTCTGCCCGCGGCCTCGACCTCGTGCAGACGGCGCGGATGCTGGCGATGGCCCATGTCGCAGGCGGGGACGCGATGATCGCCTGCTTCGACGCGAAGTACCACTACTGGTTCTGGCGCCCGTACCAGGCGATCCCGCAGGCGGACGGCGACGGCAACCCGGCCACCGAGCCCGATCCCGCCTGGCGGCCGCTCGCTCCGACGCCGAACTTCCCCGAGTACCCGTCGGCGCACGCCTGTCACAGCAGCGGCGTGGTCGCGGCCCTCGACGCGTTCTTCGGCACGGACCGGGTTCCGTTCACGCTCGACAGTCGCGCGACCGGGACCACCAGCCATTACGACCGGCTTCAGGGGGTGGTCGAGGACGTCGACCTGGCGCGCGTCCTCGTCGGCTTCCACTTCCTGGACTCCGACCGGCAAGGCTCGAGCCTGGGCCGCAAGGTCGGCCGGTACGTCGCCGGTCACCTCTTCCGCCGGATCGGCTGACGCCGGCGTGCGTGGCGCAAAGGAGGCGGCCCGGAACGGGCCGTCTCCTCACGGCGTCTCGGCCCAGAGCGTCGAGCCG
>Ga0207683_10004029_pt1 | contig 12704 bp, 8 predicted proteins | sample KBSM73metaG_FD_184333 | JGI IMG/M metagenome (GOLD analysis project Ga0207683, IMG submission 184333) | Miscanthus rhizosphere microbial communities from Kellogg Biological Station, Michigan, USA - KBS M7-3 metaG (SPAdes) (version 2) | ecosystem: Host-associated > Plants > Roots > Rhizosphere >...
AGCCGTCGTCGACAATGACGAGTTCCAGGTCGTGCAGGGTCTGGCCGAGAACGGATCCGATACATCCGCCCACGTACCCTTCAAGGTTGTAGACCGGCGTGATGACACTCAGCACCGGGGGGGAGCTTGTAGAACGCTGGTTCGTGGCCACGCAGGCCGCAGATGAGGCAAGCACCGTTCCACCGGGACGTGCATGTCGTTCACGTTCTGCAGAGCTGATGGCCTTGCGTTTGCAATCAACGATGCCCTGCGATGGCGCCGATTCCTGCCCGGTCTTACCCGCTTGTTCTTCCACCCTTGCGGTTGGGTCTGTCGTGGCAGCGATTCGGCAGCCTTCTGGCCATTCTCGCGTTCATGTACGCCGCGGCCACGGTCGTCCGCGTGGTGGCTCGGAAGCACTACGTGTTCCTTCCCGGCTACCTGACCTGGAGCCTTACACCAGCGCCGATGGTTCGCGGGCCCGTTCACGTGATCGTGCTCTTCGCCGATCACTTCGAACCCAATCGGCAACTGCCCACCGTGCAGGAATGGCTGGACCGCTACGAGTCCATGGCTTCACGCCATCACGACGCCGACGGCCGGCCGCCGCAGCACACCTGGTTTTACCCTGCCGAACAATACGAACCGGCCATCCTGGAGCGCCTGAGGGACGCATCGCGCGGTGGGTTCGGAGAAGTCGAGTTCCACTTCCATCACGACTACGACACCGCCGAAACGCTGCGTCCGAAACTTCAGCAGGCACTCGCCCAGTACGCGGACTTCGGCTTCAACCGCACCATCGACGGGCAGACGCGCTTTGCGTTCGTTCATGGCAACTTCGGGCTCGACAACAGCAACGGACCGTTCTTCTGCGGCGTCCCCGCCGAGCTGACGCTGCTGCGGGAACTGGGAGCCTTTGCGGATTTCTCATTCCCGAGCCTGTACCAGGACTCGCAGCCCGCTGTCGTCAACCAGATCTACGCCGCCAGAGACAACGACCGCCCCAAGTCGTACGACACTCCGCTGCCGCTCAGCACGCTGCGCCAGGGCGATGCGGATCTGATGATTTTTGAAGGGCCCCTCATCTTCAATCCCACTCTCAACCCAAGACGCCTCTTCCTGGAACTGGACGATGGCGACATTCATCCGGCCATGCAGGCCAGTCCGCGGCGGGCCGACGCATGGGTGCGCGCCAACATTCATGTACCGCAACGCCCGGAATGGGTCTTCATCAAACTGTTCGGTCATGGTGCCGAGTCGCCGGCCGACATCGAGTCGGTCACCGGCAGTGAGTTCGACGAGATGCTCGGCTACCTGGAACAGCACTACAACGATGGCCGCCAGTACGTGTTGCACTACGTCACCGCGCGCGAGGCGTACAACATCGCCGTGGCGGCCGTCGATGGCCATTCAGGCAATCCGGCGAACTACCTGGACTACGCCGTGCCGCCGTACCTTTCGTCGTCGCGCCGGACATCAACACCAGTTGCCCCTCGCAACTGATACCGCTGTGATGCCGGGCGCGCACTTTGCAGCGGCTGCGGCGTGAACCTCAGCGAGAAGAGTCTGCGCGTGGCGGTCGTGGCGCCTTCGCTGGCGATTCTGGGTGGGCAGTCGGTGCAGGCCGATCGACTCCTGCAGATGTGGCGGAACGATCCTGCCGTCGAGGCCTGGCTCGTACCGCACAACCCGGTGCCGCCATCGCCGCTCCGCTGGATGACGCGCATCAAGTACCTGCGCACACTGGTCACCCAGGCCACCTACCTGCCGCTGCTCGTGAAGGAGCTCCGCCGCGCTGACGTCGTGCACGTGTTCTCTGCCTCCTACAGTTCCTTCCTTCTGGCCCCGCTTCCCGCGGTTCTGATCGCGAGAGCCCTCCGCAAGCCGGTCGTGCTCAACTATCACAGCGGCGAAGCGCCGGACCACCTCCGGCGGTCCGCGCTGGCACGCCAGACCCTCCGGCGCGTGAATCGAAATGCTGTTCCGTCCTCCTTCCTGCAGGAGGTGTTCGCGCGCTTCGGTGTTGACGCGACGGTTGTGCCGAACCTGGTCGCACTCGACGGGCTGCGCTACCGGCCGCGCGTCCCGTTGCGGCCGCGGCTGCTGTCCACCCGCAACATGGAACCGCTCTACAACGTTGAATGCACTCTGCGCGCATTCCAGGTCGTACAGGCGCAGTGCCCGGACGCATCGCTCACGCTGGTCGGCAGCGGGAGCGAGTTGCCTCGTCTTCGGATGCTCGCTTCGTCCCTGGAGCTGCGCAATGTCGTGTTCGCCGGCCGCGTCGCCCCGGATGCGATCGCCGATTACTACACGACCCACGACATTTACATTCAGAGCCCGGAGATCGACAACATGCCGTTGTCGGTGCTCGAAGCATTCGCGAGCGGCCTGCCGGTCGTATCAACGGATGTCGGCGGCATTCCCACGATTCTCAGGCACGGCGAACACGGGCTGCTCGCATCCAGTGCCGACGCCGACGCGCTCGCCGCACATGTTCTTCGACTGCTGTCCGACTCCGACCATGCTCGAGCGATGGCTGAGAAAGCCCATCGCACGCTGGAGGCCTACACGTGGCCGCAGGTGCGAAGTCAGTGGCTTGCGGTGTACGACGGTGTGCGTCCCGGTCGTGCGGCGCAGACGGCCGCGGTGCACACGTGATCGTGAAACGGTTCGCACAGCTGTCGCGAATGAGCGCCCACGAGGTGAGGTGGCGGGCGGGCGCCGCCGTGCGAAACACGGCCCACCGCTTCACCGCGCGCCTGCGGCACCCCAGGTGGGAGCGTCGTGCGCTTGCCGGTGTTCTCGGTGACGCGCCTGAATGGGAACCGGCGCGCCACGCCTTGCGTTCGGCGGACTGGCGGCTCGCACATGCGCGGCTGGCAGAGGCCTTCGTGGCAAGCCCCGCGCGATTCGCCATCGCCCCGTCGATGCGCGAAGCGATATCGACGCGTATCAGGGCCGACTTTCCCGCGGCAGCCAGTGATGCGATGGCACTGGCCGATACCGTTGTCGGCGGCACGTACCGTCTTCTCGGCTACCCCGCCCTGCGCTTCGATGGCCCCGACGGACAGTCGCCCGACTGGCATCTCGATCCGGTCCACGACCGCCGCGCTCCCCGGCGTTTCTGGTCGACGGTGCCGTTCCTCGATCCCGCCTGCGGCGACCACAAGATCATCTGGGAACTGAATCGGCACCAGCACCTCCTCGTGCTCGGTCGCGCCTTCTGGCTGACCGGCGACGAGCGGTACCGCGAAACCGCGCTGGCGCACATGGCGTCGTGGATTGCAGCGAATCCGCCGCGTGTGGGGATCAACTGGGCAAGCATGCTGGAACTCGGGTTCCGTGCGCTGTCGTGGATCTGGGCCATCAACTTCTTCGTGCGTGAGCCGGGTCGGGATGCCGAGCCCTGGCTGGTCGACGTGCTGCTCGCGCTCGATCGCCAGCTGGCTCATATCGAGCAGAACCTGTCGCACTACTTCAGCCCGAACACGCACCTCCTCGGCGAGGCGCTTGCGCTGTACGTGGCCGGGCGATCGTTGCCGATGCTCCGCGCCTCTGGTCGATATGCGGACATAGGGCGCCGCGTTCTCCTCGAGCAGATCGGCCGGCAGATGGGCCGCGACGGCGGCCATCTCGAACGATCGACCCACTATCACCGCTACACGCTCGACTTCTACCTGCTGGCGTCGGTCGTCGCGCGCATCACCGGTGACCCGGTCGTGCCGGCCTTCGAGTCTGCCGTGGCGCGCCTCGGCTTCGCCGCCCGGCTGCTGGCTGACAGCCGCGGCCGCCTCCCGCACATCGGCGACGACGATGGCGGCATGCTCATGCCGATCTGCGGCCGCGAAGCAGACGATGTGCGCGACAGCCTCGCTGAGGCCGGCGCCCTGGTCGATCGGCCAGATTTGCGAATCGCCGACGCACCCGAAGAAGCCCAGTGGATGCTCGCACACGCGGCGGTCCATCCGCTCCTCGAACGATCGCGCTCCGTTCCGCCCGCCGACGCGATCGCTTCCGCAGCGTTGCCCGATACCGGCTACTACATCTCGCGCTCTCCTGCGGGCGACCACATGGTCATCGACGCTGGCGCGCACGGCTACGAGAACGGTGGGCACGCTCACGCGGACGCCCTCTCGCTCACGCTGAGCGTTCGTGGGGTACCGCTTCTGATCGACCCTGGCACGGGCTCGTACACCTGCGACCCGCAGGTGCGCGACACGTTCCGTTCGTCCGCCCTGCACAACACGGTCGTCGTCGACGGGCGGTCGCAGTCAGTTCCGTCCGGGCCGTTCCACTGGGCGCACACCGCAGAGGCCCAGGCGCACATCTGGCGGACCAATCCGGGGTTCGACTATCTCGAGGCGTCTCACGACGGATACGCGCCGCTCAGCCAGCGCAGGCACGTGCTGGCGCTTCACGGCGATCTGCTGGTGGTCGCCGACCTCGTCGACGGTGGAGGCTCGCACGACGTGCAGGTCCACTGGCACCTCGATCCGCGCTGGCGGGTCGACATCGCCGGACGGCGCGCGCTGCTTCGATCGGCCGGCGAGCGGATCGAGTTCGCCGTTTCGCGAGGACAGATTGAGCAGGCACCTCCAGGCGACGGCAGCCCGGGTGTCGGCTGGCATGCGCCGGTGTACGGGCGAATTGAGCCGACAGCGGCCATCCGGGTGACCGACTCCGGAAGCACTCCGATGTGGATCGTGACCGTGTTCGGCATGAACCCGACGAACGAGGTGCTCCTGGTCGAGCCGATTCCTGTCTGGGCGCGGGCCGGCGCGCTGGAGCGCGGCGTCGCGGTGCGCATCTCGCGTGCGCACTCGGTTGACCTCTTCGGCCTGGCCGCGCCGAAGCTCGCCGAAAGCGGCTCCGCCTCCCAGCCGCGGCAGACCTGGCGGCTCGCGGGTTACGAGACTGATGCGCGAATGGTCTTCTGCCGTTCGTCTGACAGCGTGGTCCGCCTGGCGATGGTCGATGGATCGGTGGTTCGCTCCGCCGATCGACGGGCCTTGTACGTGCAGTTACCACGGGAGGCGCCCGACTTGCACCTCGACCTGGCCCGGTCGAGCGGACCGCAGGCCGCGGCGGCCAGGGTTGGCGGACAGGCATTCGGTGCGCACGTTCAACTCGGGGGCCGCGATCTTCCGGTCGCGGTCGAGCGGCGAGCGCTGGTCCGGGTCTCGGCCCCGCGTCCCGTTGCCCGGTGAACTGCGACGGGAGATGGCAGACCTGAGCAACATGCGAACAGTGAACGAGAGAGCGAGATTCCCATGTGCGGCATAGCAGGTTTCGTCGATTCGCCCGTCGCCGTGCCGCTGATGGCTGACGACGCCACTGCGCGTGTGCGCCAGATGTGCGATGTGATTCGCCACCGAGGTCCGGACGATGAGGGGTTTCGAATCGAGCCAGGGGTGGCGCTCGGCATGCGTCGCCTCAGCATCATCGATGTGGCGGGCGGCCACCAGCCGATTGCCAACGAAGACGGCACGGTCTGGATCGTGTTCAACGGCGAGGTCTACAACTTCCGCGAATTGCGCGCCGAACTGGAGGCCCAGGGCCATCGCTTCTCCACCTCCACGGACACCGAGGCGATCGTCCACGCCTACGAGCAATGGGGCACCGACGCGATCCGCCGGCTGCGTGGCATGTTCGGACTGGCCATCTGGGATTCGCGCACGCGCACGCTGCTGCTCGCGCGCGACCGCGTGGGGATCAAGCCGCTGTACTACTCGGTGGCAGGGGGCCGCCTGCGTTTCGGGTCGGAACTGAAGTCGCTGCTGTGCGACCCGGACCTGCCGGTTGAAATAGACGTCGACGCGCTCGATCACTACCTCTCGTTCCTGTACACGCCGCGGGACACGTCGATCTTCCGCGACGTCTGCAAGCTGGCGCCTGGACACCTGCTTACCTGGCAGGAAGGACGTCTCCATGTCCAGCCGTACTGGCGGCCGGCCTCTGGCGAGCCGTTCAGCGGCACGGAACAGGAGGCGGTCGGCGAACTGGAGCGCGTCCTGGTCGATGCGGTTTCGTCGCACATGATCAGCGACGTCCCGATTGGGGCGTTTCTCTCCGGCGGCGTCGACTCCTCGGTCGTCGTGGCCCTCATGGCGCGGCTCTCGAGCGGCCGGGTGAAGACGTTTTCAATCGGATTCGACGAGCCCGAGTTCGACGAACTGGAACATGCGCGGCGCGTCGCGGAGTACTACGGCACCGACCATCACGAGTTCGTCGTACGGCCCGACGGGTTGCGCATTCTCGACGACCTGATCGCGCACTTCGACGAACCGTTTGCCGATTCCTCGGCGATCCCGACCTGGTACGTCTCCGAGATCGCACGCCGGCACGTCACGGTGGTCCTGTCTGGCGACGGCGGCGACGAGCTGTTCGGCGGCTACGATCGATACCTGCCACATCCGCGCGTCGTGGCCTTCGACCGCTACGCGCCGCAGGGCCTTCGGCGGGTCGCGGCGATTGCCGGAGATCGGCTGCCGCACGGCGTCCGCGGCAAGAACTTCCTCCGTCACGTCGGCCGTTCCGAGCGGGGACGCTATCTCGACGCGATTCGGTTCTTCAGTTCGGACGAGAAGCCATCCCTCCTCTCCGCCGACGTGCGGTCGGCGCTCGGCGCCCTCGACCCGGAGATACGGCTCGCGCGTCACTTCGAGCGCTACGCCAGCCTGCCCTGGGCCAGCCAGATGATGCGCTTCGACCTGGAAACCTACCTGCCAGATGACGTGCTGACGAAAGTGGATCGCATGAGCATGGCCCACTCGATCGAGTCGCGAGTACCGCTGCTCGACAACGAAGTGGTCGACCTGGCGAACGCGCTGCCGGCCTCGCTCAAGATCAGGAACGGTCGTCGCAAGCACGTCTTGAAAGAGGTGGCCGCCAGGTTGCTGCCAGACGGCATCGTCGATCGCAAGAAGCAGGGGTTCGGTGTTCCGCTAGGCACCTGGTTCAGAGGCGACCTGAAGGAACTGTTCGCCGACACCCTTCTCGCTCCGGAGGCGCTGCAGCGGGGCTACTTCGAACCGAGGTTCGTCAGGCGCATCGTGAACGAACACCTGTCCGGGCGCCGGGATCACACGCTTCGCCTCTGGCAACTCGTCGTCTTTGAACGATGGCACCGCCAATACGTCGGTAGCCGGCTCGGCACGCGGCCCGCTCGAGCCGCTTCCCTGGGGTAAACATGCTCAAACGCGCTGTCATCTCACGCCTGCAGCCGCTGGTTGCGGACAACGTCTACACCGTCAGGAACGGCCTGGCCAGGGGCCTGCGGCGTCGCGGCGGCCTCGGATTCGTCCCGCAGTTCGGCGCGAAAAGCGCGGAGGAGCGCTTTCTCGAAGGGCTGTCGCTTGGTGGCTTGACCGTCTTCGACGTCGGCGGTTACGAGGGCATCTTCACGCTGTTCTTCGCGCGGCGCGTCGGCCCGGGCGGACAGGTCGTCACCTTCGAGCCGAACCCGCGCAATTTCCAGAAGATCGCCGAGAACGTGCGGCTCAATGGGTTTTCGAACGTCCGGCTCCAGCAGATCGCGCTGGGATCTACGCCGGGTCGGGCCTCACTGGTCTTCCCGTCCGATGAAACCGCTCGCGGCTCGATCGAGACGCGTATTGCCGACCAGATCCGCCAGGAGAAGGACGTGAAGACCATCGACGTGCGCGTGGATACGCTCGATCACCAGATAGCCAGCGGCGTACCCGCACCCGACTTCGTGAAGCTCGACGTCGAAGGTCTCGAGTTCGATGTCCTCGAAGGAATGAAGCTCCTCTTCGAGCACAAACACCCGCGCCTCTACATCGAAATTCACGGCGCCGAGGCGGAAAGCAAACTCGCGAACGTCACTGCCGTCGCCGGGTTGCTGTGGAAGGCCGGCTACAAGCTGCTCCACGTCGAGAGCAATACCGATATTCAGCAACCCGACCAGTTGCCGGTTGCGAGCGAGGGTCACCTCTACTGCATATAGCCCACGGATCACCACTTCTGCGAAATGCATTTCCGTCGCGCGCGCGGGCAAGTCGCGAAAAGCGGAAATGCGGAATGCCAGAAACGAAGCGGCGTGGCACCCCGCTTGCTCAGATGGACGTCGTGCCGCTCGCCCGACCTCTGCCGATTGCGATCGCCATTCACAATTTCCAACCAGGCGGCACCGAGCGCCAGATGACCGAACTCGTCCGGCGGCTCGACCCGCGCAGATGGCAGGTCCACTTGGCCTGCCTCAGGTGCGACGGCGCATGGTTCGCGCGCGCGGCCGAGTTCGCAGCCTCGGTCGCCGAGTTCCCGGTCACGAGTTTCGGCCACGCCGGAACGTTCACCCAGATGCGCGAGTTCGCCCGATGGTGCCGCGACCAGCGGATCGCGCTGGTCCACAGCTCCGAGCTCTACTCGAACATCTTTTTTCTTCCGGCGGCCGCGATGGCGGGCGTGCCGGTCCGGGTGGGCAGCCGCCGGGAGATCGCGGCGGGCAAGAGCGTCGCGCAGATAGCCGCACAGCGGGGCGCGTACGCATTCGCGCACCGGGTGGTCGCGAACGCAGAGGCCGCCGCCTCGCGTCTCCGTCGGGAGGGGGTCGCCTCATCACGCATCTCGGTCGTGCCCAACGGGCTCGACCTCTCCAGGTACACGCCCCGGCCCCTGCCCTCGAAGCTGCGACGAATCGTGGCGGTGGCGAACCTGCGTCCCGGCAAGGGACACGACACTCTGATCGCGGCTGCACCATCCATCCTGGAGCGGTTCCCCGACGCTCATTTCGATCTCATCGGCGACGGGACAGAACGCGAGTCGCTCGAGCGTCTCGTGCGGGAGCGCGGGCTCACGGCCGCGTTCACGTTCTCGGGTCACGTCGAGAATGTGCCCGAGCGCCTCGCCGCTGCCGACCTGTTCACCCTTCCCTCCGAGTCCGAAGCGTTTCCGAACGCGGTCCTCGAGGCAATGGCGGCAGGGCTCCCGGTTGTCGCGAGCGCGGTCGGTGGAATTTGCGAGGTGGTGCATCAGAACCGGACCGGGCTCCTGGTGCCCCCGCGCGATCCGCAGGCACTGGCGGACGCCCTGTGCAGGCTGATGACGAACCACACGGAAGCCCAGGCCCTCGCGGCCGGTGGACGGTCGCTTGTCGAGTCGCGCTACTCGTTCGATCGCATGGTCGCCGCCATTGAGCAGCTCTACGACCAGGAACTGTCGCGTCGCGCCCCCGAACGGGCCGTCGAATCCCAACTGGCTTCGCTCTGATTCATATGTGTGGAATTGCAGGACTCGTGTCGGTCGACGGTCTCCAGCCTGGCGCTGACGCTGTCGCGACGCGCATGCGCGATGTCATCACTCACCGGGGCCCCGACGAGGCCGGACTCTACTGCGACCAGCATGCGGCTCTCGCCCATCGCCGTCTCAGCATCGTCGATCTCTCGACCGGACAGCAGCCGCTCGCGAACGAAGACGGGCACGTCCGCGTGATCTTCAACGGCGAGATCTACAACCACGGGGATATCCGCCGCGAACTCGAGCAGCTGGGGCACGTCTACCGCACGAGATCCGACACGGAAACAATCGTCCACGCTTACGAACAGTGGGGAGACGATGCCGTGCACCGGTTCCGCGGGATGTTCGCGTTCGCGATCTGGGACGCGCGCAAGCGCCGGCTTCTGCTCGTGCGCGACCGCCTGGGGATCAAGCCGCTGTACTGGGCAAGGACCGGGTCGACCTTGCTGTTCGGCTCGGAGGTGAAGGCGCTGCTCGCCAGCGGACTCCTGGCGAGCGAGGCGAATATCGCCGCCCTTCCCGAGCTGCTCAGCACCAGGTACATCGCCGGCACCGAGACCATGTTCGTCGGCGTGAACAAGCTGCTGCCGGGTCACCTGCTGTCGTTCGAGCAGGGCGAGGTTCGCGTCCGGCAGTATTGGGACATACCTACGGGAAGTCAGAACTTAGAAGTTAAAAGTCAGAACTTGAAGTTGGAAGGGCCGCTGTTCGTGGAGCGGTTCCGGACGCTGCTCGAAGAGTCGGTGCGGCTGCGCCTGATGAGCGACGTACCGCTCGGGATGTTCCTCTCGGGTGGAATCGACAGCAGCGCCATCGGTGCGCTGATGGCCCGCATGGTGGACCGGCCGATCAAGACGTTTTCGGTCGGCTTCAAGGACCGCGCGTTCAACGAGCTCGCATATGCGCGTGAGGTGGCAACGGCAATTGGTGCAGACCCCCATGAGGTCGTGATCGACGATCGCGACTTCTTTGGTGCGCTGCCTCGCCTGGTGTGGCACGAGGACGAGCCGATCGCGCATCCCTCGAGCGTGCCGCTGTATTTCGTCTCGAAGCTCGCGCGCGAGCACGTCAAGGTCGTCCTCACGGGCGAAGGCAGCGACGAACTGCTCGCTGGCTACGGCAAGTACCCGCGCATCGCGCTCAACTGGCGCGCAGGCACCGTCTACCAGCGGATGCTGCCGAAGGCCCTTCGGCGCGTCGTCGCCGACCAGTTGCTGCCGATGCTGCCAGGGCGCGCGCGGCGCATCGCCGGACGCTCGTTTCTCGCGATGGAGCGAACCGCTGAAGCGATGTTCCTGGACAACTTCGCTGCCGTGCGCCTCGCCGACCAGAACACCCTGCTCCAACCGGCTTCGCGCGGCGACCAGGCGTGGACCCGCGCCTACGGGTCGTCGATGGCCTGCTTCGAGCGGCCGCCGGAGGGTAGCAGTCTGCTGACCCGTCTCCTCTATGCGGACATGAAGACCTATCTCGTCGAGCTGCTGATGAAGCAGGACCAGATGAGCATGGCCACCTCCATCGAAAGCCGGGTGCCGTTCCTCGATCACAAGCTCGTGGAATTCGCGGCAACGATGCCCGACGACTGGAAGCTGCGGGGTTGGACGACCAAGCGTGTCCTGCGCGAGTCGATGAAGGGCGTCCTGCCCGACTCGATCCTGTCGCGTCCGAAGATGGGGTTTCCGGTGCCGTTCGCGCGCTGGACGCGCGGCCAGTGGAACGGCGCCGTCGCCGATGTCCTGCTCGATCGACGCACTCGGGATCGCGGCGTCATCGATCCGGCGGCGGCCGCCACGCTGCTGCGCGATCACCAGGCTGGGCGCACTGATGGATGGGACCGCATCTGGATGCTCCTGAACCTCGAACTCTGGTTCCGCACGTTCATCGACGGGGACGGCGTGCAGACTCTCGCCGCACCGTCGTCGACCGACGCGAGCGCGGTGCCCGTGATGGCGCGTCAGGGCGCGACATCCCGCGTGGCGCCGCCGGCGGCTTGAGACGATGCGCATCCTCTGGTTGAAGTCCGATCTGCTGCTGCCGCTGGACAAGGGAGGCAAGCTGCGCACGTGGCACCTGATGCGCCAGCTCGCGAAGCATCACGCGATCACCTTCCTCTCCTACGCCGACCCTGAGCAGCCGGCGGAAGACATCGAAGGCATGCGTGAGGTGGCCAGCGAAGTCATCACGGTGCCCAGGAGCGATGTCGCGAAGGGCACGCCTGCTTTCTACCTGGATGCCGCACGGCACCTTGTCGATGCCCGGCCGTACGCCGTTGCGAAATACGAGTCGGCCTCTTACAGCCAGGCGCTGTTGGAGGCCCTGGGACGCACGGCGTTCGACCTGATCGTGTGCGACTTCCTCCCGCCGGCCGTGAACATGCCCGGGCGCCTGCCGTGTCCGGTCGTGCTGTTCACACACAACGTGGAAGCGGAGATCTGGCGGCGGCATGCAGAGACCAGCGGCAGTTTCCTCAAGCGGCAGCTATACGGGATGCAGCACCGGCGCATGCTGCGGTTCGAGGAACAGACAATTCGTCGGTTCGATGGCGTCCTGGCCGTATCGGATGCCGATCGCGAGACCTTCGCTCGCCTGTATCCCGGCGCCGCGGCACTTCCCATTCACGTGGTGCCGACCGGCGTCGACACCGCGTTCTTCGCGCCATCGAGTACGGAATCCGACACCTCGAGTCCGGCCGCTTCACGATCACTGATCTTCACCGGGTCGATGGACTGGCTGCCGAACGAGGACGCGATGCTCTTCTTCTGTCGCGACATCCTTCCCTTGATTCGCGCAGAGGAACCGGATGTGACGCTGTCCATCGTCGGCCGCGCGCCGACGCCCGCAGTCCGCCGCCTGGCAGGCGAACGGGGCGTTCAGGTGACGGGCCGCGTAGAGGACGTGCGCCCGTTCATGCGGGAGGCGGCGGTCTACATCGTGCCGCTCAGGATTGGCGGCGGCACACGGCTGAAGATCTTCGAGGCGATGGCCATGCGCAAGGCCGTGGTTTCCACCGCAGTGGGCGCGGAAGGGCTGCCGGTCACGGGCGGCGAGCACCTGCTCCTGGCGGACGAGCCGCGCGGGTTCGCACGGGGCGTCGTCCGGCTGCTTCGCGACCTGGACAAACGCCGTTCGGTGGAACAGGCGGCTCGCCAGCTGGTCGTATCGAAGTACGACTGGTCGGTCGTGGCAGCCGATTTGGAAGAAGCGTTGATGCGGTTCGCGGCGATAACTCCAGCGCCGGCAATGGCCCGGGTGCCAGCTCGGCGCGTCGCAGTGTAGTCATCTCACAAAGGCGCAGGTGCTCGAATGAAGGTTTCGGTGTTCGGTCTGGGATATGTCGGCAGCGTGTCGGCGGCTTCGTTTGCGGCCGACGGTCATGAAGTCGTTGGGGTGGATGTCAACGCCGACAAGGTGGCGGCGGTCAACGTCGGTCGTAGTCCAATCGTCGAGCCGGGTCTCGAAGAGCAGCT
>Ga0207683_10004033_pt1 | contig 12699 bp, 14 predicted proteins | sample KBSM73metaG_FD_184333 | JGI IMG/M metagenome (GOLD analysis project Ga0207683, IMG submission 184333) | Miscanthus rhizosphere microbial communities from Kellogg Biological Station, Michigan, USA - KBS M7-3 metaG (SPAdes) (version 2) | ecosystem: Host-associated > Plants > Roots > Rhizosphere >...
ATTGGGCAACGGGAGTACGGCTCCAACCACTTCCCGTGGCGTCAGCTGGTCGAGAAGGGCTACGACGTTCGGCAAGTCCCGTTCCGTAACGGCGGACTCGAACCCGAGGATGTCGCCGAACGGATCGACCCGAGCACGAAGCTGGTCGCGTTCAGCGCGGTGCAATCGGCGACCGGCCACCGTTCCGACATTTCTGCGATCAGCCAGCTCGCTCGAAGCGTTGGGGCGATTGTGTTCGTTGATGGCTCGCAGCTCGTCGGGGCACTACGGGTCGCCGACGAATTGCCGCGCGTGGACGTGCTAGTGGCTCCAGACCACAAGTTTCTCCTCAATGCAGGCCGTGGCATGGGCTATTGCTATCTGTCGCCCGCGGTACAACGGCGATTCACGCCGATCAACGCCGGCTGGCGGGCCGGCGCTGTGCCGCTGGAGAGCTTCTTCGGTCCGGAGATGAGGCTGTCGACTACTGCGTCACGTTTCGACAGCTCGATCAGTTGGCTTGCCGCAATTGGCAATGAGGCCGCGCTCACGCTCTTCGACGACTTCGGGCCCGACACGATATACGCCCGCAATCACGAGCTCGCGTCCACACTCCGGGCTGCCCTGGACGACGGGGCATGCGTTCCCGCGGACCTGCCGGAGAGCAACCAGAGCACGATCGTCACGATCCCGCTTGGCGACGTCGAACTATCGCGAGTGGTCAGCGCGTTGTCGGAGCAGGGAATCATCGTCGCGGCCCGAGACGGGAACCTCCGCATCTCGATCCACTTTTACAACCACGAGGATGACATTCATCGATTGGCAACCACGCTCGGAGCAGCGGTGCGCGCGTCATGAGGTCGATTCTGACCTACCGCCCCATGGGTTCCTGCGGCGCTTGGCCGCAGCACGCAAGCTGCGCGACGCTCTTGGCGTGACTGCAACCGAGGTTTCGTGGTCAGCGTTCGCCTCCGATGCACCGGAGCTGGCGAAAACTGTTCAGGACGTTTTGAAACGACATGGCTTTGCGTACGCGGGCACCGTCCGCCGCGACGGCAGTCCGCGTATCAATCCGGTTGAGGTGCACGTCTCGGATGGACGGTTGTTTGTCGTTCTCATCCCCCGCACGGCTAAAGCGCATGATCTGGATCGCGATCCGCGCATCGCCGTCCAAACACCGATTGCAAGCCCGGCCGCTCCCGGTCTGGAGGTGAAGCTGCGAGCCCGAGCGAGCGATATTCTCGATCCCGGCCTACGCGCCGCAATGGCAGCTTCGGTCGAGGAAGCGAGCGGTTGGCGTCCCGGCGCGCAATGGCGACATTGCGAACTGCTGCTTGCTTCAGCTGCGGTCCTCGACTGGGTCGACGGAGACATGCTGTTGTACCGGTGGACGGCCACGAATGGTTTGCGGGCACCAGAACGTCGCCATCTCGAATACGAGCGCGGCGAGTACACCCGGATGGACTGATCTGCCGCACATTCAGACCCTGCGCCAATAGGAACTGCAGGCGGGCGCCGGGCTCCACAGGATCACCAGTGCGACAAGTCAAAGATCACGACGGAGGATCTCGATGTGATAGGTCCGGCTTCGACCGGCGCTTAGACCGCACGGTCACGACCAAGCGCATGGTTCCCCGCCGAGATACCGCGGTGGGTCTCGGCGGGGAACGGCGTCGGTCGGTTAGCTACGCCTATCAGGGAGTTATCTGACGCAGCGGGCCGCTCGTGTCGGGGAATTGTTGGGTGCTCAACGCCTGCGGACCCGCATTGTGCTCACCGTTGAACGGCGTGACGACATTGGCGCAGCCAACCGCGGCCGCGTCTCTGGACGAGTTGAACCACACCCCGACGTGATACTCGTGCACCGGAGCGAACTGCGGGTTCGTCGCCGCGTCGGGGAACGGTCCATCGTGCACAGAGGGGGCCGGCCCCGACCCGGGCGCAACGGTGAAGGTCTCGATGCTGAACCGACCTACGAAGACTCCGTGTGCGTTCCCGGCACCATTAGTTTCCAAGTCTCCCTGATACCAGGAGACACCGAACGGCGCGTTGGGCAATTGGTTGATGAACACGTCGAAATCCGTGTTCCGCGGTAGGCCATGAGCATCGATGGTCATGACCTCAACTGGGCCCTGATTTCTGATCCGGACGAATGCGTTAGCGTTCGTCAGGCATCCGGCCTTGACCGATGCGGCCGACCGAACGAGCGGAAAGACGGCGCGATCGTGCGACGGGCTGGCCGCCGTCGCGGCGGCCGTCACTCCGCCGGTCGCGAGGGCCGCTGCGCCGAACAGGGCACCACCGATCCGCAGGCTCTTCTTGTTCATGCTTACCTCCCTTATGGGTTGGGAACAGGTAGCTGTGGTACGCATCCACCACCCCGATCGGTTTCCAGACATGTGCGGGAACCGCACCGCCAAAAGCTGCGTATCTAGGGGTGTATGACACTGCGGCCTGCGTTCTTGATCGCGACAGCCGACCACGGGGCTGGCCGGCCGATTCGTCGACCGTGCCGAGGCGTAGCGTCATGCCGGTGGGGGGCGACGCCCAATTGGCCGCACAATTCGCCGCTGGCGATCCGGATGCGGTGCGCGCGGTGTATCAGACTTATGGCCGCTTGGTCTATTCCGTTGCGTTCAAGGTGCTAGGTGACGTCGGCCTTGCGGAAGACGCCACGCAGCAGACGTTCGTCCAGGCCTGGCGCGCGGCTGACAGCTATGACCCGACCCGGGCGCTCGGGCCTTGGCTCGCCTCGATCGCGCGGCGCGCAGCGATCGACGTCTATCGACGGACGCGGCGTCATCAGACGCAGGTCGGCCTAGACTCGGCCGACGCTTTGCTGGTCAGCCCACCACCTTCCGCCGAGCAGATCTACGAGGTGTGGGAAGTCCGGCGCGCGATCGACGCTTTGCCGCCCGATGACCGCGAACTCGTTCGGCTGCAGCACTTCCTCGGCCTAAGCCATGCGGAGATAGCAGACCGCCTGAAAATCCCGGTCGGCACCGTGAAGTCGCGCACGTTCCGAGTGCACCGCCGATTGCTTGGCCGGCTGGGCCACCTTCGGGGCGAGACGGACGATGATGTCGTGGGAATCGACCATTCGCCCGCACGGCAGACTCAAAGCAGCGCAAAGGAGGTGATACCTGATGAGTGACGAGAACCCAATCGTCGCCTACCTGGCCGGAGACACCAGCGTCTCCCTGAGTCCCGCCGAGTTGGCCGAGATGGAAAAGATACGAATCGCATTGGCCGACGGGGCCGCCTGGGTCGAGCCGGTTGCCAGCTTGGAGCAGCGCATCATCGAGGCCGTCGCCGCCGACGTCGCCGCCACGCCGTCGCGCGCTGCCGAGACCTCGACGCCACCCAGCCAGCCGGCAACCGTGACGCACATTGCTCACCACCGATCACGGCGGATGCGCTACAGCATCATTGGCATCGCTGCAGCGGTCGTTCTCGCAGTCGGCCTCGCGGTCGGTCTGGCCGTGGCTCTTTCCGGCCCAGGCAGCCGAACCGTGGCCTACTCGGCGTCCCTTACCGGGACACAGTTGGAACCGAGTGCATCCGGAACAGCTCAGCTCAACCGAACCCAGAGCGGCTGGCGGATTCACGTCAAAGCGACCGGGCTTCCGCGCCGGGACAACGGTGACTACTACGAAGCATGGCTCAAGAACCCGGCCGGGGTCATCGTGCCAATTGGCACCTTCAACGAGGGCGCGGATGTCACGCTGTGGGCGGGCGTCCCACCCAGCACCTTCCCAACCCTGACGATCACGCGGCAAACCGTCGGAGGCGGCCCCGCCTCCTCCGGGCAGGTCGTTCTCGTGGGCACCACCCAACCCGACGAGTGATCGGGTCGTTCGCCCGATCCGCTACCTCCGGTTGAGAACTAGCGACACGAGGAACACAACGAACACAACGATGGCGACCCACCACAGCACATGAACTGCGAACCCCAGGCCGCCTAGCAGTAACGCGAGCAGCAACAGAATGATCACGAGTACCATGTCGGTCCCCCTTCGGGCCGCCCCAATTTGTTTCGCCGCTCGCTGTAATACCCACTGCAGTCGAACCCAAAACGACGATAGGCGATCACATCAGGTGTCCGGCGCGAACCAGTCACTCGGACCGTCGCGCGTTAATCGGATGCGGCGATCCACCGCTGGCTTAGCTCGGCTGTCCACTCGGCCACCAATTGCGGCGCCGGCGGTGGTTCCGCGACTACGACAACCTCGGCCACGCCAAGCGCGGCCAAGGCTGGGAGATCCTTCGGCTCCATCGGCCTGGTGAACGGGGCGATCACGATCTCGAGGTCGGACGGGTCACGACCGTGCTCCGCGCAGAGTCGCCGGAGCACCTGAACCCGCTCCGCGGATTCCGCTGGAGACAAGTTGAACCCATACCATCCGTCACCCCACTGCGCGACTCGCGCTAAGGAGGCGTCGCTGTTTCCGCCGACAAGTATCGGTATCTGGCCGGCATCCGGTTTGGGGTAGCAACGAACGCCATCGAAATTGACGAATTCCCCGCTATGGGTGGCCACCTCGTCAGCCCACAGGCGGCGCATGGCGGCTACATACTCGGCAGTGCGATCAGACCTCCGCGCAAACGGCACACCCAACGCCGCGAATTCCTCGGCCGACCAGCCGATTCCGACGCCTAGGACCATTCGGCCGCCCGATAGCCGGTCCAGGGAAGCAGCCTGTTTTGCCACGAGAACCGGATTGTGCTCGGGCAGCAACAAGACGCCGGTCGCGACGCGAATGGTCCGGGTAACCGCCGCAGCAACGCTCAGCGCAATCAGTGGATCCAGCCAGTCGGCATCGCTAGGAACCGCAAGCTGCCCGTCGTCGGCGTAGGGATAGCGAGACGTCGGCCGGTCGACGAGGACGACATGTTCGCCGGCCCACAATGAGGCAAATCCGGCTGCCTCTGCGGACGTGGCGATGGTCCGGAGCACTGCCGGCCGAGCGCCCGGTCCGATCCCGATGGCAGCCAGACCTATTCGCATGGTGGCCCTTCCTATCTGCCGCCCGCCGGCTCGGACGCTCGCTGTCGCAGGGGCATCGACCGGTTGCTCTCTCAGGCTGCGCCCGCCATCCTCGCAGCCGGCCTCCTCGGGACAAACGGGTGACCCCGGGGGGCAGTGACCCTCCGGGGCTGGCCAGGCCGCGCGCGAATCCCTTACTGCTAGCCTGCGCTGGGGCGTCTGTGGCTCGAGTGGAGGTAGTGATGGTGATGAGATCCAGCCCCGACTCGACCGCGGTAGGCGACCGTTCGAGCGAGGGCTTGTTGCCGGAGCTAGTCGAGCATCTCCGGCAAAATCGCACTGTACTGCGCGAGGAATGGGCGCGCCGCATAACCGACGCGCGGTTACTGACGGCGATGACTCCGGAGGAGATCTTCTCCGAGGCCACATCGGTCTACGACAACTATGTCGAGGTTCTCGAGACGGGCAGCGTCGAGGCGCTGCAGGACTACGCGCGCAACCTGTCTGAACGAATCATTCCCAGGGGCGTGGAGACCGACGAGGTCCTCGGCATCGTGCTACTGCTGCGGGACGTGCTGGCCCGCTCGCTCTTCGAGAAGTATCAGACTGACTTCGATTTGCTCAACCGAGTTCTTGACGCATACGAACCGGCCGCGAACCGCATCGCCAATACGGTGGGCGTGAGCTTCGTTCAAGAACGGGAACGCATCATCAGGCAGCAGCAGGAGGCGATCCGCGAGCTGTCGACACCGGTACTACAGGTGCGGGAACGGCTGCTCATCCTGCCGATCATCGGGGTACTGGACGGGCAACGAGCCCGGCAACTTACGGAGCAGCTGCTGCGCGCCATCCGGGCGAACCGCGCGAAAGTCGTCGTCATCGACATTACCGGTGTTCCCGCGATGGATTCGACGGTGGCGAACCACCTGGTACAGACGGTCGAAGCGTCGGGCTTGATGGGCGCGAACGTGATCATCACGGGACTGTCGTCGGAGATTGCCCTTACGCTGGTGACGATTGGCGTCGACTTGTCGAAGATGAACGCGGTCGGCGACCTGCAAGGTGGCATCGAGGAGGCCGAGCGACTGTTGGGCTACGAGGTCACGCGGTCCGGTGAGCCGGCCCTCGATATCCGCTGATCGAAGGGTCGCGCCGTTCGATGCCCGTCCCAATCCTCAAACAGGGCACCTACCTGATCGCGACGATCCAGTCGGCACTGAGTGACAGCGACGCGTTGCGGTTGCAAGACGACCTGATGGAACAGGTCGGCCGGTTCCGCTCCAAGGGCATCATCGTGGACGTTACGGCCTTGGACGTAATGGACTCCTTCGCGGCGCGTTCGCTGCGAACACTCGCTCACATGACCAGCCTCCGCGGCGCGGACACCGTGATCGTCGGAATCCAACCTGAAGTCGCGTTCGCGATGGTGCAGCTGGGTATCACGTTCGAGGACATCCAGACCTCGCTTGACCTCGAGGAAGGTCTGGCGTCCCTCAACCGCCGCGCCCCCGACGCAGGTCGACGCGATGGCCATTGACGTGGTAGTGCCAGTCACGGGATCCGATGACATCGTGGTCGCGCGCCAGGCCGGCCGCGATCTGGCTGAGAGCTTGGGGTTCTCGCTCACCGACCTCACACTCATCGCCACCGCTATCTCCGAAGTGGCTCGCAACATCACGAGCTACACCAACGGCGGCGAGGTCCGCCTCAGCACCGTCGACGAAGACGGACGGATTTGTCTTGTCGTCGAAGCGGTCGATTCCGGACCGGGTATCGCCGACGTCGACCGCGCCCTGGAAGACGGCTATTCCACCGGCGCGGGCATGGGTCTGGGCTTGCCCGGCGCCCGCCGGCTCATGGATGAATTCGAGATCCGTTCGGTCGTGGGTCGGGGCACCACGGTGATCATGAAGAAATGGGCTCCGGGCAGTGTTTGAGACCGGCGTATCCGGCCCGATCGAATGGGCTGTTGCCGGGCAGCCGTTGCCGGGCGAGGACGAATCCGGTGATGGCTGGGTGGTCGCAGATACCGGCGGGTCGACCCTCGTCGGCGTCATCGACGGACTGGGCCACGGCCACCTGGCGGCAGTCGCGGCTGGCCAAGCGGCTTCGGTTCTACAGGACAACCCGGCCGAGCCGCTGAACGCCTTGTTCGTCTTGTGCCACCAAGCGTTGAGTCGTACCCGCGGAGCGGCGATCACCCTGGCCGTTATCGATCACGCTCGAGCGACTCTGGAGTGGCTCGGTGTCGGCAATGTGGCCGGCTCCCTGGTGCGCGCGTCGCCCGCGGGCCCGACCCTGCGGTCGAGTGTGATGCTGCGCGGAGGCGTAGTCGGGCATCAACTTTCGGACGTGCTGCGGCCGGAGAAGACCTCGATTCAGCCCGGAGACGTCGTGCTGTTCGGAACCGATGGGCTCCGATCAGGCTTCGACGATCGTCCCGACCTCAGCCAGTCAGTCGCAGCCCTCGCGCAGGGCATTCTGGCCAACTGCACGAAGGGCATCGACGACGCGCTCGTGCTCGTCCTGCGATATCGCTGGGGGACGCGGTGACCGAGGAGTTCGCCGCTGACTACCGGTCCGCCTTGGACGAGCATCTCCAGGTCGATGACGAGTCGAGCCTGGAACGGGCGCACCAGCTCGGACGGCGCGCGCTGACCGCCGGCTTGAGCGTCCTCGACGTCGTACTGGAGCACGAGCGGGCGATTGTCAGCGCGGCGGACAAGAGAAGCGATCCCATCGAGAAGCTGCGCACGGCAGCGCTGCCATTTCTGCTCCAGAGCCTTGCTGCCTTGGACATGGCGACTCGCGGCTTTGTCGAGGCCGCGGAACGCGTCACCATCGAGCAGGCGCATGTTGCCCAGCTGCAGCGCCTCGCCCAGTGGTTTTCCGGTGCCCACGTAGACCTCCTCGCCGATCAGCGGCTACGACGGATGACGGCCTGGCTCCGCGAGGTCATGGACGCGACCGGCGCGTACATCCAGTTCGGCGGCGCTGACGCGCGATCCGGCCTGGCGCACTCCGTGCCGGTCGGCCTCGCCGAGCTGTTGCAACAGGAACCCGCTTCCGCCACGGCGCGAAGCGCAGTAGCTGAGGAAATATCAGGGCAGTGGCTCGCGGCGCGGCTCGAGGTTCACCACGACGACGAGGGCGCCTCGACCGGCCTGCTGGTCGTTTGGCGGGCCGGTGAGTTCACCCCCTTCGACGAGGCGGTGCTAGCACAGTTCGGCAAGTTGGCCTCAGCGGCGCTGCGCAACGCCGAACTGTACCGGCGCGAGCACGACATCGCGGTCACTTTGCAGAGCAGCTTGATGCCCAAATCCGCGCTCTCGACGGCTGAGCTCACGGTCTCGGCGCGATACGAGCCCAGCGGGCTGTCCAGCCGGGTGGGCGGGGACTGGTTCGACGTAATCTCCCTGCCCGGCCAGCGAGTGGGACTGGTTGTCGGCGATGTCATGGGTCACGGCATTTCCGCAGCCGCACTCATGGGGCACGTCAGCGTCGCATTGCGTGCCTATGCCGTAGAAGGCCACGACCCGGCCACCGTGGTGACACGTGTCGACGAGCTGATCAGCCTCGGCGGGGACAAGCGGCTCGCCACCCTCATCTATGCCATCATCAGCCCAGACGGGACGCTGCAATTCGCGAATGCCGGCCACCCGCCGCCGCTGATCGTTCCCGCCGGCGGCGAGCCGACCTACCTGACCCAGGCCCTTTCACAGCCCATCGGGGTTCGCGCGGCCGGAACTCCGCATCACGATCACATCACCACCCTCAGTCCCGGTACGACCGTTCTCCTGTACACGGATGGGCTGATCGAGCAGCGCGGCCGCTCGATCGATGAAGGCTTGGACGCGCTGCGAAGCCTCGCCGCAGCGGAGGCCAGCAGTTCGCTCGAGGCGCTGTGCGATGCCGCCCTGGCCACTCTCGTCCCGCAGCCGGCGCCCGACGACGCATGCATTCTGGCCGCACGCAGACGGCGCCTGAGCTAGCGCGGTTCCGCCAGCGCCCGACCGTACCGTGCTCGTACCCGCTGGCGCAGGCCCGGATCGGAGCGCGGAACCGGCTGGATGAAGATCTCGTCCAGGTCGGTAAACCGCTCGCGCATGTCGGAGTCGATCCGCAGGCACGCCGTCTCGAGGTCAGCCGCCGAGTAGTCGTCGACGAAGTCCACTCGCGCGCAAACAAGCACTCGATCGGTGCCGGTTTGCATAGTCAACAGGTCGACGACATCGTCGACTTCGGGCTGCTCCTCCAGCATCGTCTCGATGCTGTGCACCAGCCGAATATCGGCTTGCTTTCCTACTAATAACGATTTGCACGTCTGCGCGAGCATTCCGGCTGCCACGACGAGCAGCAGCCCGATTGCGATCGAGGCCAACCCGTCCCATACGGCCGATCCGGTAATCGCATGCAGACCAACCCCGGCGGCAGCCAGGGCGAGGCCGATCAGTGCGGCCGAGTCCTCGAGTACCACACTTTTCACCGTGGGGTCGTCTGGATCTTGAACGTATTCGCCGACTGACTGATCACTGTCGGTGGCTTCGCGCCGGGTCTGCTGGAGGGCCCGCACTAACGACGTTCCCTCCATGATCGCCCCGACGCCGATCACGAAGTAGCTGAGCCAGATATGCGATACGCCGCGCTCCGGGGTCAGGATCGTGTGCACCCCGAGATAGATCGAGAACATCGCACCAGAGACAAAGATCGCGACTGCGGCGAGCAGTGACCAGAAATATCGCTCCTTACCGTAGCCGAACGGGTGGACCGCATCCGCCGGGCGCCCCGATCGTCGCAGCGCCGTCAGCAGCAGCAGCTCGGTCGACGTGTCGCCCACCGAGTGAGCGGCTTCGGCCAGCAGCGCGCCCGACCCCGACAGCAGTCCGGCGATCAACTTCAGCAGACCGATTCCCGCGTTTGCTGCCAACGCAACAAAGACAGTCAGCCGGCTCTCGCCTTGCTCGGAACGTTCCGCAGTCTGATCGACCATCACTCCACCAACGCGGCGAATACCGCAGCCGTTGGGGACCTACCGCGGTGTTCGCCTCACTGACCGTCACGCAAGTTCTCTGGTTATGCGACCTCGCATCGTGGGTATACCCCGTTCATGACGTAGATAATCCGATCCCCGCGCTGATCGGGAGCACCTCGGCGAGGTCTACGTCCAACCCCATTACGAGTCGCGATCGACTGTGCCCTGACACGCGAACGCGGCGAAAGGAGAGAGTTTAAATGATTATCCTCGGGGTAGTACTGCTGATCATCGGCTTTCTGACCGGTATCCCCATCGTCTGGACGCTGGGCATCATTGCGCTCGTTGTCGGCCTGATACTGGTCGTTGCCGGCGCTAGCGGCCGAGCGGTCGGAGGACGCGCGCACTATTGGTGACCGCCGAGCAAAGCTAATACCAGCGCGAGGGCTCAGTGCCCTCGCGCTGCATTAATCTGCGCTGGTGATGGTTTCGCATAACTGATTCGCATAACTGAGAATGACGCACACGTGCGATCAGAACTGATGGCGTCGGCGCAGCGCTCGGGGGCGCGCGTCCGGGTCGTAGATCGCTCGATAGAGCGGTGTTGCCCAAGCCAGCGTGCGCCAACCTAGCCGCGGAGCGTCGTAGGGACGCAGCCGGCCCGGTGGCCGGGTTGCGAGTGCACCGTCGTGCCACGCCTGAAGGTTGCGGGCGCTGTCAGCGAAGGCGGCGAAGGCAGCAACCGGATCGACGAGGTCGAGATTGTCGCCGGGCACGCGATCGAGGTGTTCCTCGGCAAGCTGCACCCGAAGGCGTCGCGCGAACTGACGCGCTCCATGGCCGTCGCGATCGATAGTGTGGGGATCCCTCTCGTCGCGATCTTCATCGAGAATCGCGCACGACAATTCGGAATCGTGGGTCCAGGATCGTCGATTGATGTTGTCCGATCCAACTGAGACCCATACATCGTCGACAACACACACTTTCGCATGCACGTACACGGGTGTGCTCGCGTGGTTCTCGATGCCATAGATCGCCACTCGAGCACCGCCGGCCGCACGCAAGACGTCGATAGCCTGCTGCCGGCCGACCAGGTTAGGTGGCATGGAAAGCCGGCCATCCTGATCGGGATAGAGCGGGACTACAGCGATCAGGCGCAATTGCCTATCGGCGCACAGCGCATCGGCGAAGCAACGTACGACATCGGCCGCCCACAAGTACTGATCCTCGAGGTAGACGAGACCGTGGGCGCGGGCGATGACCTTCTGGTAGGCATGGGCAACACTGCGCTCCCCACGGGGTGCGAACGGATACTGTCTCCGCCGCCTGGGATAAGTCCGCAGGACCTGTACATGATGTCGGCCACGCGCCGCCGGATCCGGAAGCTGCGGGGGAAGCTCGCCGGGTGAGGTGTCCTCGCGTCGGACGAGGTCGCTGATCACGTGGATCGGATTGTTGGTCAACCGGGCGGGATCTTCCCAGCGCTCGCGGAACACCGTCTCGATGTCCGCGACAGCCGGGCCCTGGATACGCAACTGCACATCGTGCCACGGCGGGCGAGGCCCATATATCTTTGCCATCGGCTGACGTTGGTGGTCGCCGCGATGCTCCGGGCCATCCAACCGGCTATGGCACAAATCGATGCCGCCAACGAAGACCACGTCCAGGTCGGGCCGGCCGGGATGACGCAGCACGACGAACTTCTGATGATGCGATCCTCCCGGGCGCACCCGCATATCGCGCAGGCATTCGCCGCCGGCCGCCTCGATCTCGTCGCCCAGATGGCGATTCTCCTGCTCACTGAAGGCAAACTGGTCCAAGTGCGACCGCCACAGCAGCCCCTTGACAACGACTCCGCGAGCGGCCGCGTCGGCGAACACTCGCGCCACTCCGTTGCCGGTTTCGTCTAGTCGCTGATCCGGATCTCCTCGCCAATCAGTAAACAGCAGCAGATCGCCGGCTCGCATCAATCGGACGCTCCGCAGCAACTCGGCGAAATATGACCCGCCGTGTACCAGAACCGTGACATCGTTGCCGGCCGACCAGGCCGAGCCATCGGCGTGACGGCTATCCAGTCGAGTCCCTGGATTGCGTCGCTCATCAGCCGTCAGGAACCACTCGTCCAAGCGCACGAGACCCAACCCTCCTCGTCAGCCGTCCTCGCCGGATCCGCGGACGAGCGTCGCTAGTACCGCTTGGCGCCGTGGCATGCCTGCTTACGCGCAACGCTGGCTCGCCGTCGTTCTTGCTCGTACAGCACGCCGAACGCGAACCCGTTCTCTCCGCCCGTGGTGCCGGCCTGAGCGCCGAGGCGACGAATGAGGGCAGCGCTGATCTGGCTGTCCTGATGTTCCCCGAGAAGGTCTTGAAGCTTGCGATAGCGCTTTACCTGCTTCTTCGCGGTCTTCTTGCCCAACGTGACCGGCGCGGCCTCCGCCGCGTAACGGGCCCGTTTGGCTGCCTTCCGGGTGGCGTGGAACGCTTCAGCCGCACCGCTCCGATTCGCCCGACGAAGCCGGCGGGCGACCTTCCGGTCGGCGCGATCGATGTACCGCTTGAGCCCGGGCGCCTGCTTCGAGGCTTGCGGCGTCAACGGCGGTCGCCGTACCCACGACGCGACGGCGTCGAGTAGTGCCAGGTAACGGTCGCCCGTCATCTCCTCAGTCAACCCCTGCCAGGACTTGGCGATTTGGCCACGCAGGTGAACATCGACGCGGGCCTGCACCGGTCCGAGCCGGGTTGAGTCGTCGAGCTCAGCGAT
>Ga0207683_10004034_pt1 | contig 12698 bp, 11 predicted proteins | sample KBSM73metaG_FD_184333 | JGI IMG/M metagenome (GOLD analysis project Ga0207683, IMG submission 184333) | Miscanthus rhizosphere microbial communities from Kellogg Biological Station, Michigan, USA - KBS M7-3 metaG (SPAdes) (version 2) | ecosystem: Host-associated > Plants > Roots > Rhizosphere >...
CGTGCTGCGCACGCTGGTGTGGGGAGTCGGCTGGGCCGGTCTCGTGATGATGATCATCCCGCTGCTCGACAAAATCTGAGCCACAAAAGAAAAACCCCCGGCCCAAAACGTGCCGGGGGCTTCTCTACCACTAACAAGCTTCAGGTTGCCGGATTCGGTTCGGGTGGCGGCGGCGGCTCCTGCGGTTTCTTCATCTGCTCGCGCAGGAGCTTGCGGTCTTCCTTCATCTGTTTGGTATCGAGCGGGCGGATCTCGTGGATGAAGCAACGGTCGCGCCCGACGAGGACCTTCTCGAACCGGTCGACAGTGTTCCCGGTGGATGTGACGGCGATGGCCTGCGCAACCTGCAGATCGGGACAATAGCCGGTGACCGTGAGCAGATAGGCCTTGTTGATGCCCGACCAGACCACGAGTTGATCTTTCGAGATGGCGGTCCAGCCTTCGAAACTGCTCATGTAGAAGGATTTGACCGGCTCGCCGGCGTAGTCCGTGTAGTCCAGTTTCGGACCGGTGGCGCAGCCGGCGAGCAGCGCCGCGGCTGCAGTCAAACTGGCGCTTGCGCCTTTGACGAGTGACGTCTTCATAAATACCTCTTGCGGATTTCGACTCACATGCCGTGAGTGGAGTTCCCAGCTCGCGTGGTTCCCTCTATGAACCTCGCGTCATCGTTGTTCACTTGGCGTTCAGTTTGTCGCCCGTCATCCACCGCACGAAAACATAGAGCACCGGCACGAGCATCACTCCGAGTATCGCCGCCGACAACATGCCACCTGCGACGCCGGTGCCAATGGCGCGTCGCGCGTTGGCGCCCGCGCCCGTGGCAAGCACCAGCGGCATGACGCCCAGGATGAAAGCGAACGAGGTCATGAGGATGGGACGCAGGCGTAGCCGCGCGCCCTCCACCACCGCGTCATATAGCGGCTTGCCTTGCTTCTGTTCGTCGAGCGCGAACTCGACGATCAGGATCGCGTTCTTCGCCGCGAGACCGATGATCGTGATCATGCCGACTTTGAAGAACACGTCGTTGGGCAGGCCCGAAACCCAGGCAGCGAGGATTGCGCCAAAGAGGCCCACCGGCACGATCAGCAAGACGGCAATGGGCGTTGCCCAGCTCTCGTAAAGCGCGGCGAGGCACAGGAACACGACGAGGATCGACAAACCAACCAGCACCGGTACCTGGGCGCCCGCGAGCTGCTCCTGGAAAGATTGGGTGGCCCACGCGTAGCCGAACCCGGGTGGCAGTTCGGTGGTGGTGATGCGCCGCATTTCATCCATGGCTTCGCCTGAGCTGCGCCCAAGCTTCGCGTTGCCATTGATGTTGATCGCGGCGTAGCCGTTGTACCGCGCAAGACTCGGCGCGGTCACGCCCCAGGAAGAGCGCAACACCGACGACAACGGCACCATGTCGTCGGTGTCGTCGCCTGAGACGGCGAAGCTGTTAGTCGTACTCGTCGTGCCCGCCGGCAGGTAGAAGTGCTGCAACGAATTCTCGTTCATGCGGAACGGCGCGTCGGCCTGCATCGTCGCGCGCAGCACGCGGCCTTCGTAGTAGAAATCGTTGACGTACACGGGCGCCAGCATGAGCTGGATCGTCTGGTAGACATCCTGAGTGGTGAGGCCCATCGACTGCGCCTGCGCGCGATCGAGCGTGAGCTTGAGTGTGGGCGTCGGCGGCAATTCGTTGGGCCGCACGGCCGTGAGCACCGGGCTCTTCGAGGCGCTCTGCAGGAGCTGGCCCATGGCGCCGTACAGCGCACCGCGGCCGGCGCCCGTTCGATCCTCGAGCCAGAAGTCGAAGCCGCCGAATGCGCCAAGGCCACGGATCGTCGGCAGACTCAGGAAGAACACCGTGCCGTCACGCTCCGTCATCATGGTGTTCATGAAGGCCCACTGCGAAAATTCCGCGGCCGTCGCCTTTCGATCGCCCCAATCCTTGAGCTTGATGAAAAAGATTCCGACGCTCTCGCCGGCACCGAGGAAGCTGAAGCCGGTGACCTCGAATACCGCGTCCACCGCTTCGTGCTTGCGAATGTTCGCGCTGACCTTCGTCATGAACTCACGCGTGCGTGACATGGTCGAGCCGACCGGCATCTGCACCAGGCCGAGCGCAAAGCCCTGGTCTTCGTCGGGCACGAAGCTGCTGGGCACGCGCCAGAACAACAGACCACTGATGAGGATGATCGCGACGAAACCCGCCGCCCACCAGCGCAGGTGGCGCAGCGAGAATTTCACCGATCGCAGATACGATTCCTGCGCCTTGCCGTAGCCGCGGTTGAACCAGCGGAAGATGGTGTTTTCCTTCATGTGCTCGGGTCGCAGCATCGTGGCGCACAGCGCCGGCGTCAGCGACAGCGCGAGGAAGGCGGAAAAACCCATCGAGACCGCGATGGTCAGGCCGAACTGCCGATAGATCACGCCCACCGAACCGGACTGCAGCGCGCTCGGAATGAACACGGCGGCGAGCACCAGCGAGATCGCGATGATCGGATTCGTGATTTGCGACATCGCCTTGCGCGTCGCTTCCTTCGGCGGCAGGTGCTCTTCGCGCATGATGCGTTCGACGGACTCGATGACCACGATGGCATCGTCCACGACGATGCCGATGGCGAGCACCATGCCGAACAAGGTGAGCTGGTTGATCGAAAAGTCGAACAGATACATGCCGATCATCGCGCCCATGAGCGCCACCGGCACGACCAGCGTGGGAATCAGCGTGGCGCGGAAGCTCTGCAGGAACACGAGCATCACGATGAACACCAGCACCACGGCGATCAACAGCGTCTTGATGACCTCGTGGATCGCAGTGGTGATGAACTTGGTCGAATCGAACGGAATGAACCACTCGACCCCCGCCGGAAAACTGCGCTGCAGCTCGTCCATGCGAGTCTTGATCAGCTCCGCCACCTCGAGTGCGTTCGCGCCGGGCTGCAGCAGCACACCGAATCCGGCCACCGGCTGGTTGTTGAGCCGCACGTCGAATCCATAGCTCGCAGAACCCAGCTCCACCCGCGCGACGTCCTTGAGACGAATGCTCGTGCCGTTTGGCTCGGTGCGAAGAATCACGTTTTCGAATTCGGCCACCGACGTGAAGCGGCCTTCGGCGGTTACCTGCGCCGTGACCTGCTGGCCGGGCAACGACGGACGTGCGCCCAGTGAACCGGTGGCGAACTGCACATTCTGTCCGCGAACGCGATTGAGGGCTTCCGCCGGTGACATGCGGTAGCCGCGCAGCTTGTCGGGATCGAGCCAGATGCGCATGCCATAGGGAGAGCCGAACTGCGTCGCCCCACCGACGCCTTTGACCCGCTGCACACCGTCGAGGATCTGCGAAGCCACGATGTTGTGCAGTTCCTGTGCGGGAACGCGGTTGTCTTTCGAGCGGATCGAAATCGCCATGAGGAAATCTGAATTGGCCTTGGCGACTGTCAGGCCCTGCTGGATGACCTCGGCCGGCAATCTCGGCGTGGCGAGGGCGACCTTGTTCTGCGTCTGGACCGCGGCGACGTCCGGATCCGTGCCGGTTTCGAACGTCAGCGTGATGCTGGATACGCCCGAAGAACTCGACGACGTGAAATACAGCACGTTGTCGATGCCGGTGAGCTGTTGCTCGATGACCTGCGTGACGGTGCGTTCGATCGTTTCTGCATCGGCGCCCGGGTAGGCAGCCGTGATCCCGACCTGCGGTGGCGCGATATTGGGATAGGCGGCGGTCGGCAGTTCCAGGACCGCAAGCCCGCCACCCAACGAGATCAGGATGGCGATGACCCAGGCGAAAACGGGCCGGTCGATGAAGAACTGAGCCATGGGCGACTAACTACCAGCCGCCGTGGCGCCGGGTGCGGCAGCATTGGCCGACGCATCCGCCGGCACCGCCTTCACCACGGTACCGGGCTGCGCTTTCGGAATACCGGAGACGACCACCTGGTCACCTTCATCGAGACCACTGGAGATTACCCAGTTGTTACCGACGACCGCGACGGTCTCGACACGCTTCTGCAGGACCTTGCCGTCCGCGGCGACCACGAGTGCGTATGGGCCCTGCCCGTCGCGTTGCACGGCGAGCTGCGGCACCTCGAAGCCCTTGTTCAGCACGCCGGCGGTGAGCCGCACGTTGACGAACATGCCAGGCAACAGGGTGCGCCGAGGATTGGCAATGCGGCCGCGGAATGCCACCGCGCCGGTGACCGGATTCACGGCGTAGTCGGAGAAATCGAGCGTGCCCTTCTCTTCGTAAAAGGTGCCGTCGGGGCGCACCAGCTGAAGGACGGCGAGGTTGCCTTGCGCAATGCTGACGGCACCCGCGGCCTGTGCGCGCTGCAGCCGTTCGAAATCGGATGCCGGCTGATCGAAGAACACGAATATGGGGTCGACCTGCTCGACGGTAGTTAGCAGCGTGGCTTCGTTCTGCCCGACCAGTGCGCCCTCGAGGACGCGCATGCGTCCGGCGCGGCCGGCGATCGGCGACGTGATCGTGGCGTAGCCCAGGTTGATGCGCGCGGTCTGCACCTGCGCGCGCGCCGCGGAGACCTGCGCCGCGGTGGAGCGCTCCAGGGCTTCGGAGTCATCGAGCTGCATGCGCGAGACGAGTTGCTGCTTCGACAATTCGCGATTGCGGTTGGCCGTCACTTTCGCGTTGGTGGCGGAGGCTTCCGCCTGTTCGAGATTGGCGTTGGCGGCGGCGAGTTGCGCGCGATACGGAGCAGGGTCGATGAGCACCAATGGCTGGCCTTCCGTCACCATGGAGCCTTCCTTATATAGGCGCTTCTGCAGGACCCCGGCGACCCGCGCACGCACATCGGAAGCGCGGGTGGGCGCCAGGCGTCCGGAAGCTTCGCGCACCAGGGGTACCGGCCCTGCGTGCACCACGAGTACTCCGACCTCCGGTGGCGGTGGCTGTTGAGGCGCCTGTTGCTTGCCGCAGGCAGTGACTAACAAAGCGGCCACAGCCGCACAAATCAGCTGTACACGTGAGTGCATTTTGTTTTTAGGCCGGTGGAGGTTGACAGGGCCGCCGGCGAAGTGGCGCTAGTCTAGCGCAGCGTCCGGCCAATCACGACCGCCAATCAGGACTTGAACAGTCGCGAGTACTGCGTTTCGTGCCTTCCGCTAGCCACCGCGCTCAACGCGGCGGAAATGCCGATGTCGGAATCTGCGAGTTTCAGTGCTCGCTCTACCAAAAGAGGGATGCGTGCACAGAGCGCGTGCAGCATTCTTTGCGCAGCGCTCTGTCCCAGCGGCACCAGTTTCACGGCTGCCAGCACCTGGTTCTCGACCCATGCCCAGGCATAGGTCATCGAACACGCCTCTGGCTCGACGTTCCAACGGGCGCAGGCGAATGCGAATGCGGTGGCATGCGATACGCCCGGCGGAGTGTTTGCCGCGTTGAGCGGAAAAATCTCCGTGCTGAGCTCGAGCTCGATCAACACACGCAGCAACGCGCTGCCCAAGTGCCGATCCTCGGCTCGCAATTCTTCGGTTTCACGCGATGCGATCAGGAATGCGTTCCAGCGCAAAACATCCTGTGTGGCGTCCTGGCGCCAGGCAGCGTGCAGTCGACCGAGCACCGGCAGGTCGAGCGTTCCCAGGCTTGCGGACGCGAGACCATTGATCCAGTCGAGGGCGGTGGCCTCGTCCTTCACCCAACCGCACTCCACCGCGTACTCGAGACCTTGCGAAAAGTGGAAGGCGCCGATCGGCAGCGCCGGACTTGCAAGATGCAGCAGCCGCAGCAGCTGCGGCGTGGCGCTCGCGGCTGCGTCCGCTGCCGGCGAATCAGCCGTGCGAATGTGAGTGCGAGTGACTCGCCGCGACATAGGCGCCTCCCTCCGGTTCGAATGGCGCCTCATCGACCTGCACTTCGAGACCGAAGCCGCGCAACATGTCGTCGAGCACGTGATCGTGCTGGTAACGCAGCCAGCCGGCACCGATCTGCAGCGCGACGTGGCGATTGCCGAGGTGATAACTCGCGCGTGCCAGCATCACGGCATCACCGGTATGCACGGTCGATACGGTCTCGCTCGCAGCCTGCACTTCGATGACGCGGCCGTCGTCCGCCAACAGCAGATCGCCATGACGCAGCACCGAGCCGCGCTCGAGGAACAGACCGGCCTCCTCGCCATTGTCGAGCAGAGCGAGAAGTCGGCTTTTGGATCGCTCACCGAAGGGCAATACCAGCCTGCGCTCGGCGGCGCGCGGCCCCTCGACGGATCTATCCAGCTTGCGGTTGATCTTGAGCATAGAAAATGGGGACATTCCTCATTTCGTTGTAACAAACCATGTCGACGCGCCGTCACATACAGCGAAATGAGGAATGTCCCCATTTTCTAAAAAAGGAAGTAGCGCTGTGCCAGCGGCAACACCGTAGCCGGCTCGCAACGCAAGAGCTCGCCATCGGCGCGCACTTCGTAGGTCTGCGAATCCACTTCGATCTTCGGTTGATAGTCGTTGAGCAGCAGATCCTTCTTACGGATGGCGCGAGTGTTCCCCACCGCCACCAGCCGTTTGCGCAGGCCTAACTTCCCGGCCATGCCATTCTCGAGCCCGGCCTTCGACACGAAGCTCACGCAGGTGGCTGCGCGCGCGCCGGCCAGCGCCCCGAACATGGGACGGTAGTGCACGGGCTGCGGGGTCGGGATGGACGCGTTCGGGTCGCCCATCGGCGCTGCGACGATCATTCCGCCCTTGATGATCATCGCGGTCTTGGCGCCGAAGAAGGCCGGCTTCCACAGCACGATGTCGGCAAGCTTGCCCTTCTCTATCGACCCGACTTCGTGCGCGATGCCGTGGGTGATCGCGGGGTTGATGGTGTACTTCGCGATGTAGCGCCGGACGCGGAAATTGTCGTTGCCCTTTCCATCGCCGGAATGGGAGTCCGGCTTCAGCGGTCCGCGCTGCACCTTCATCTTGTGAGCGGTTTGCCAGGTGCGCGTGATCACTTCACCAATGCGGCCCATGGCCTGCGAGTCCGACGAGATCATCGACATCGCGCCGAGGTCGTGCAGGATGTCTTCGGCTGCAATGGTTTCCCGGCGGATGCGCGATTCGGCAAAGGCCACGTCCTCGGCGATGCCCGGATCGAGGTGGTGGCAGACCATGAGCATGTCGAGATGCTCATCGACCGTGTTCACCGTGTATGGGCGCGTCGGATTGGTGGACGACGGCAGCACATTGGACTCACCGCAGGCCTTGATGATGTCGGGCGCGTGGCCGCCGCCCGCGCCTTCCGTGTGATAGGTGTGAATCGCCCGGCCCTTGAAGGCGGCCAGCGTGTCTTCGAGAAAACCTGACTCGTTGAGCGTGTCGGTATGGATCGCGACCTGGATGTCGTACTTCTCGGCGACGTTCAGGCAGTTGTCGATGGCGGCGGGCGTCGTGCCCCAGTCCTCATGCAGCTTCAGGCCCATCACGCCGGCCTCGATCTGTTCATCGAGTGGCAATGGCAGGCTTGCATTGCCCTTGCCTAACAAACCGAAGTTGATCGGCAATTCATCCAGGGCCTGGTACATGCGGCCGATATACCAGGGGCCGGGCGTGCAGGTCGTCGCACTCGTGCCCGCCGCGGGACCCGTGCCGCCACCAATCATGGTGGTGATGCCCGACATCATGGCGTCGTCCACCTGCTGCGGGCAGATGAAATGGATGTGGGAGTCGATGCCGCCGGCGGTGGCGATGAGCCCCTCCCCTGCGATGATCTCCGTGCCCGCGCCGATGATGATGTCCACGCCGGGCTGCACGTCGGGGTTGCCCGCCTTGCCGATGCCGGCAATGCGCCCTTCTTTCAGGCCGATATCCGCTTTCACGATGCCCCAGTGATCGACGATGAGTGCGTTGGTGATGACGGTGTCGGCGACTTCAGCCGCGCCGCGCTGGCTTTGCCCCATGCCGTCGCGGATCACCTTGCCGCCACCGAATTTCACTTCCTCGCCGTAGATAGTGTGGTCGCGCTCCACTTCGATGATGAGCTCGGTGTCGCCGAGGCGCACGCGGTCGCCCGTGGTGGGGCCGTACATCTCGGCGTAGGCGCGGCGGTCGATACGGGTCATGGAAGCCTGCCCATGACTTTCGCGGCGAATCCATAGACCACGCGATCGCCGCCGAAAGCCACCAGTTCCACTTCGCGTTCCTGCCCGGGCTCGAAGCGAACCGCGGTACCTGCTGCGATATTGAGGCGAAACCCTTTCGCCGCCTCGCGTTCGAACCGCAATGCCTGGTTCGTTTCGAAGAAGTGGTAGTGAGAGCCCACCTGGATGGGGCGATCACCCGTGTTGGCGACCTTCACCTTGAGCGTCTTGCGCCCGGCGTTGATCTCGATGTCGCCGGTCTTGCAAAACATTTCTCCGGGGATCATGGCGGTTCCTTGAGGCCAGTCTTTCAGACGATCGGATGATGGACGGTCACGAGCTTGGTGCCGTCGGGGAACGTCGCCTCGACCTGCACCTCGGGAATCATCTCCGGAATACCCTCCATGACATCGGCGCGCGAGAGGACGGTGGTGCCGAAATGCATGAGCTCGGCGACGGTACGGCCATCGCGCGCGCCTTCCAATATGGCGGCGGAGATCAGCGCCACCGCCTCCGGGTAGTTGAGCTTGAGGCCACGCGCTTTGCGGCGCTCGGCCACGAGGGCTGCCGTGAACAGCAGTAGTTTGTCCTTTTCGCGCGGTGTCAGTTCCATGAGCTGCCTTGGGCTATGTATTCCAGATGCGCGGCAGCACTGCGTCGCGGCCGATGACGGTGGGCCGCAGTCGCTGCCAGGCGGCGATGAAGAGCTTTCGCACGGCTTCCGCCTGCGGCGCCAGGGCTCGCAGCACCAGCACCCCGTCGACCAGCGAGACGGCGGCGTATCGCTGGTCCGCAAGCAACTCGCGTACCGATTCGACGTGCGCGCGCGTGGCGGGCGTGGCTAACAACGTGCCCACCGCCTCCTGCCCCGCGAGCCCCCACACCGCGCCGCGCGCCCGCGAGTCACCGGTGAGCCGCAGCCTGTCCAGGAAAATGGGGACAGGCCCTGCGGGGCCGTTCCTCATTTCCAAGCAAATGGGGTTGGAGTGCGCCACGGCGTACTTGTCCACGCTCGCGATGGCCGGAGCCGCTCTCCACAGTTCGAGGTCGAGTCGCAGCGTGCCCGCATCAAAATGCTCATCGCGCGCCGGGAGACCGAGGCAGTTGATCTCCCAGCCAATGAAGCGGGAATCCGCATCGACGTGCACGCGTGTCGCGGCGCGCACATCGGCGCCGCGATAGAAGATGTTTTCCTGCGGCAACCACTCGAGCGTGGCGCCTGCGGTGCGCAACTCCTGAGTTTGCGAGGAGTAGCGCCCGTCGCATCGATAGAACTTGGTCGCGGCGGGCGTCGTGATCAGCGCGTGTGCGCCCGCGTCCACCAGCACGTCGATACGCAATTCGTCGCCGCCGACAACGCCACCGGGTGGATGCACCAGGTAGACGTGGCAGGGATCGCCTTCGGGATAGAAGGGCCGTTGGACGATGAGTGGCCCGTTGTGGCGGCGCTCAATCAGCCGCGTGCGCCCTCGCTCGTTGCCGGGAGCCGCGTCCCCGTTTGCTAGGAAACGAGGAATGTCCCCATTAAAGCGGAGGCGCAGCGAGGCCTGCCATCCGGGTGCGTTGCCAACGGCGGCGGCGTCCACGGTAGTCAGACCGTGAGGTGCTCGTGCACCAGGTCGTCGGTGAGCACGGCAATCTCGCCACCTGCGACGATGCGGCCCTTGTCGAGGATGCGGAACTCACTCGCGACGCGGCGCGCAAACGGCAGTTTCTGTTCCACTAACAGCACGGTGAGTTTCGCCTCGCGGTTGAGCCGCAGGATGATATCGCCGATCTCGTGCACGATGTTGGGCTGAATGCCTTCGGCCGGCTCGTCGAGAATCAGCAGCTTCGGGTCGAGGACCATGGCGCGCCCGATCGCCAGCTGCTGCTGCTGTCCGCCCGACAGATCGCCTCCCCGCCGCCTGAGCATCTTCTTGAGCACCGGAAACCATTCGAAGATGTGTTCCGGCACTTGCGCAATCTTCTTGCCGCGCCGCGAACCAAAACCGATGCGCAGATTCTCTTCCACGGTGAGCTGCGAAAAGATTTCACGGCCTTGCGGCACATACGCAATGCCCAGCCCCGCCCTTCGATCCGCCGCGAGCCTCGACAGATCGGCGCTTTCGGCGCCGAGACCATAACTCATCGCCCCCGAGGCGATCGGCAGCAGCCCCATGATGCACTTGAGCAGCGTGGTTTTGCCCATGCCGTTGCGGCCCATGAGGCAGGTGCACGATCCTTCCGGCACCTCCAGATTCACATCCCACAGGATGTGACTGCCGCTATAGAACTGGTTGAGTCCACGGATCGCGAGCACGGCTAACTATTTCCCATGCGACTGGCCCTGCGCTTCGCCGAGATACACCTCGATCACCTTCGGATCGTTCTGCACCGCGTCCATGCTGCCTTCCGCCAGCACCGAGCCCTCGTGCAGCACCGTCACCGTACGCGCGATCGAACGCACGAAGGCCATATCGTGCTCGACCACCACCACTGAATGCTTTCCCGCCAGCGACAACAGCAACTCGGCTGTGCGCTCGACTTCCTGCGGCGTCATGCCGGCCACCGGCTCGTCGACCAGCAACAGTCGTGGATCCTGCATGAGCAGCATGCCGATCTCGAGCCACTGCTTCTGACCGTGGGAAAGTATTCCGGCGCGCAAATCGCGCTGATCCTTCAGCCCGACCGTGACCAACACCTCATCGATTCTTGCAATCTGTGCCCTCGCGATCGGTTTGAACAGCGTGTGCCAGACCGACTTGTTTCCCGCGGCCGCGAGCGCCAGGTTTTGCAGGACACTGTGCTGCTCAAAAACCGTCGGCTTCTGAAATTTGCGTCCAATGCCGGCCTCCGCGATTTCGGGTTCGGCGAGAGTGAGCAGATCGGTGGTGGTGCCGAACCAGGCGGAGCCTGCGTCGGGGCGCGTCTTGCCGGTGATCACATCCATCATCGTGGTCTTGCCGGCGCCGTTAGGACCGATGATGCAGCGCAGTTCGCCCACGTTGATGTACAGCGTCAGGTTGTTCAACGCGCGGAATCCGTCGAAGCTCACCGTGATGTCTTCGACATACAGGATGGTGCCATGCGAGGCATCGCCGGGCCTGGGCCGGTCGCTGCCGGTGCCCGCACCGAACACTTTCTGCCAACTCTGCTTGACGACTTGCGTAGCGTTCACGCGGTCACCACTTCAGGGTCGGGGGGCGCGGCGGGCGGCGGCTTCCGGCCAAAGCGGTCTAACAACCCGACCACGCCACGGGGAAGGAACAAAGTGACCACTACAAATAGCAGGCCCAACGCATATAACCAGAACTCCGGCAGCGCGGCAGTGAAAAAGGTCTTGGCGTAGTTCACCAGCACCGCGCCGGCCACGGCGCCGTACAACACCCCGCGGCCACCGACGGCCACCCAGATCACCACCTCGATGGAATTGATGGGCTGGAATTCGCTGGGATTGATGATGCCCACCTGCGGCACATACAACGCGCCGGCGATGCCAGCGAGCACGGCCGAGAACGTGAAGATCCACAACTTGTATGACTCGACCCGATAGCCGATGAAACGCGTACGGCTCTCGGCGTCGCGGATGGCCTGCACCACGCGCCCCGCGCGCGACAGCGTGACGGCGCGGCACGCCAGGTAACCCGCGATCAGCGCCAGCGCGCTGGCCATGAACAATGCGACGCGAGTCGAGGGTGCATTGATGGAAAACCCCAGGATTTCCTTGAAGTCGGTCATGCCGTTGTTGCCGCCGAACCCCATGTCGTTGCGAAAGAACGCGAGCATCAACGCGTACGTGAGCGCCTGGGTGATGATGGATAGATAGACGCCGGTGACGCGAGAGCGGAACGCCAGCCAGCCGAAGACCAGCGCGAGCAATCCCGGCACCAGTGCCACCATGACCATGGCGAACCAGAACACGTCGAAGCCGTGCCAGAACCACGGCAGCTCCTTGTAATTCAGGAACACCATGAAATCCGGAAGCGTGGGGTCGCCGTACACGCCGCGCGTTCCAATCTGCCGCATGAGGTACATCCCCATGGCATAGCCGCCGAGCGCGAAGAACGCCGCGTGCCCCAGCGACAGGATGCCGCAATAGCCCCAGACCAGATCCACGGCCACGGCGAGCAGCGCGTAGGTCATGTACTTGCCGATCAGCGTCATGGTGTAGCCCGACAGCTGCAGCGCTGAGCCTTCCGCGGGCACCAGGTGCAACACCGGTTTATCTTTCAATATGTCTTGCCAGGCCTGCCGGACCGTTACCCAAAACTGTTTGTGTTTCTGCCAGTAGGCCACGGCTGCTTTACATTTACTGTTGTCTGTTCTTTTATAAATATTATACCCCTTTTCTTCTGCCAGGTATGTATCTGCAGCACCGTCTTTGCGAACAATTTTTTTATTGTCCTGTTCATGCACCCAGCCATCGCCTGTAACAACAATACGGTTGGTCCTTTGCATCACGTTATAATCCTTTCTTTTGGTATACTCGCGGCGTGGCAGCGGCGCATCTGCTGTATTCTCCCAATAATATTTCCCATTGGCTGATATCCAGTTGCTGCTGCCCTGGTAACGGGGTGCATCATCTACTTCCCAAACGGTTTGTGTCCATTGGCCTTTTGTGTTCTCCCGGTTGCCCGTCACCTGTTTCCATGTTGC
>Ga0207683_10004036_pt1 | contig 12695 bp, 8 predicted proteins | sample KBSM73metaG_FD_184333 | JGI IMG/M metagenome (GOLD analysis project Ga0207683, IMG submission 184333) | Miscanthus rhizosphere microbial communities from Kellogg Biological Station, Michigan, USA - KBS M7-3 metaG (SPAdes) (version 2) | ecosystem: Host-associated > Plants > Roots > Rhizosphere >...
CGGCGAAGGGAAGGTTGGCATGGCGAGAAAAAGGGGACGGAGGCAATTACAGTGAGTTAATCACCTACTTCCCCATTTCGGTGTCCACAGCTGGAATTGCAGGCAGCCCGACGACGGCTCGGCGCGCGCGGTCGCTGAAATAGCTGCAGTCTCTGACAAGAACGGCACTATTGGAGTCAATGTGCCTTGGCTCCGTTCCGGATATGCGACTCCGTTTCGGATACTCTTGGCCCGAACCGTCAAGGAGTGTTCCGATGCTTCGTTTTCCTGCGCGTGCGATAGCCGCATTCGTCTTCGCTGCTGCACTGTTTGCCGGACGCGTCGCGATCGCCGGCACCGTCACCGATTGTGGAGACCTGCAGGACGCGACCTCGACGCTGCGTGGCGTCGTCGCCAGCGCGGTCGACAACGACCTGATCGACGTCTCGCAATGTTCGACGATCACCCTCCAGCAGGGCGCGATTTCGACGGCGCTCAACCTGACGATCGAGGGGGCGTCGAACGAATTGACAACGATCGATGCCGGCACGAATGGCCGCGCATTCGTCGACACCGGCGTGAGCAGTTCGCTGACCCTGAAATACCTCGCGATCGAGCGCGGCCGCGCTCCGGGGCTCGATCCCAATGGTGGTTGCGTGCTGGCGAAGTATCAGGTCTATGTGCAGAACTCGACGCTGAACGACTGCCATGCGACGTCGAACGACGAAATTGCACACGGCGGTGCAGTGAATGCCTTCAATGTGATCCTCACTTCCAGCGTCATCACCGACAGCCTCGCGTCATCCGCCAACGCGGACGCGCAGGGCGGGGCGGTCTATGCGAGCAACACGGTCAGTTGCACCGACAGCGTCGTGCAGAACAACAGCGTGCTTTCCGGCATTGTTCCGATCGAGCCGTTCGGCAAGGGTGGCGGCATCTATTCGAGCGGTATGTCGGTGACTCGCTGCGCAATCATCGGCAACCATGCCAGCCACACCGGTGGTGGCATCTTCGGCAACAGCGTCTTCGTCTTCGTCGGCAACAGCACCGTGTCGGGAAATTCGGCCGACTATGGTGTCGGAGGTATGGAGGCATCCCCATCTGCATCGGTGTCGAACAGCACGATCGCCTTCAATCAGGGCGGCTCGTGCGGTGGCCTGTTCGCGACTTCCGGTGGCTCCATCTACTCGACTATCATCGCCAACAACACGGCCTCGACTGCAACTGTCTGTCACGACGTGAGCGCCGGGTTCAGCGCCGGAACGAACAACATCGTCGGTGTCGCCGACGACGGCGTAACCTTGCCGGGCGACACCTACGTCGGCGATCCGAAGCTGACGCCGCTGGGCAATCACGGCGGGCCGACGCCGACGCACGCATTGTTGGCGACCAGCTATGCGATCGATCACGGCAACGACGTCAGCGGATTCGAAACGGATCAGCGTGGCAGCGGCTACGCACGTGAGGTCAACGGCGTCGCCGACATTGGCGCGTATGAGCGACAGGTCGTCGATGACGAGATTTTCTACAACGGGATGGAGTAGGCAATATCGGGAAAGTACACTTTTCCGAAAAGGCTACCCTGGACCCGGTTTGCAGTTGTCGATACACATCGACATTTTTTCCGCGGACGCTCAGCGTCCTGGTCGTAGCGGTGGCAACGACTGTGAGAGCGTGGATCAACGCAACTTCACGCGAAAAGCAGGCGCGTGCGACGTCGGCGCAGTGGAAGCGGGAGCCACCGACCGGATTTTTGCCAGCAGCTTCGAGCTGGCTTGAGCGAACACGGAAACCGGTAAGAAAATAATGGAATTCAGAGTATACGTTGTCCAAAAGACTACTTTGTCCCCGGTTTCTGCCGTTGTCAAAAAACTGCCGAGTTTGGTGACTATCGGCACGTGATGCGGCACGCGTGCCGCCCATATTGCGAGCGCTTCGAAAGTGCGCGTGCGCAACGATGCGATTATTCGACCGTAGGTGCTGAGGAGACAGTGCCCGCCGCGCGCGTTCTTCCATGCAGGAACTTGCGCGGAATTGCGCTGGACGGATTTGCGACGGGAACCGCAACGACCGGCTACAACGCCTCCCAGTTCGGCACCACGCGCGTTCGCTCCGATCGCATCTTCGCGGACGATTTCAGCAGTCCCTGACGGTCCGGGCTGGGAAAACGGACGGCAAAAGGCCCGTCGTACACTTGTTTAAACATATACGTTGTCTATGGCTCTTGACTGAGCGCAAGTGGACGGGCCACGCGACGACGACGTCGCCCATCAACCGCTGCGAAATGCCCGCGGCAGGTCCTCCCTGGCCGGTGGCGCCCCGACCTGCCGCAGGCGCCATACCTTCCGGCACCTTCCCAGTGGCCCCGCTGGTTTGCTTTCCACGTTAGACCAATTGCGACGGGTATTCACCACGTCCGCTAGCCGGAACCAGACTCATGCCAACAGCACTCACCAAGACGTCCAAGCCCTTCGTATGGCGCGTTGTCCACCGTGCGATCCCGTTGACACTGGCTCTGATGGCGGGCGCCACGTACGCCGATCCCGAACCTGACCTCGCATTGGCAATCGTCTCGCCGAATGACGGTGCAGGCGCCTTCGGCACCAGCGTGGCAATGCTCGACTTCGACGGCGATGGAAAGCTGGAGTTGGCGGCTGGCGACATATCCGAGAACCCGAAGGGCGGGTCAGCGCGGGGCATCGTGCAAATCTTCCGCAGGACGGCATTTGGCTGGCAGGCCTCGTGGTCCTACGACTTGCAAAATGCCAGTGCGCGCTTCGGCGCCGTGCTCGCGGTCGGCGATTTCGACGAAGATGGCCGCGACGATCTGTTGGTCGGCGCGCCGGGTTTGAACACCGGTGGAGGCGGCGTTTACCTGATACGGCATACGGCGCCGGACAACACGATCATGACCGCAGTCATCGCCAACGGTGGCCCGAGCGGCGGCGAGTGCGGCAGCAGCCTGGCCGTGGGCGATTTCAACGACGACGACCATCTGGACTTTGCCACCGGCTGCCCGCTGGCTTCGTTCGACTCGTTTGTTTCGGTCGGCTGGGTAGAGCGTGCCTACGGCAACGGGGGTGGCGCCTTCGATTTCGGTTTCCTTTCGCAGCAGACCGCCGGCGTTGGCGGCGGGGCAGAGACCGGCGACGGATTCGGCGCGTCGGTGGCTGCCGGCGACTTCAATTGCGACCACGTCGACGACCTTGCCATCGGTGTGCCGTTCGAGGATGTCGACGCAGGCATGGAAACTGGCGCGTTGCACATTCTCCTCGGCGCGATGGGCACCGGGCTGAGCGGCACCGGCAGTCAGTTGTGGCATCAGGGCGTCGCCGATGTGCCGGGCGTTTCCGGCGATGGCGACCATTTCGGTGCGGCACTGGCCGCTGCCGATTTCGATGGCAGTCTTCTCGGCGGCTGCGACGATCTCGCGATCGGCATTCCAGACGATGCAGAGAACGAAGGCGGAGCCGTGCTGGTGCTCTCCGGCGGTGCGGCAGGATTGACCGCGACGGGAGCAGAACTCATCACAGGTCTGAATTTCCCGCAGGATGAAGTGGCGCATCCGGGCGCGCAGACGCCCAGCAACAACCATCGTTTCGGCGTCACCCTGCTGGCCGCCGCGCTAGGTCGCGGTCGCGCGGCGGATCTGGTCATCGGAGTGGAAGGATGGACACCGGTCTCGGTGCCGCCGATCGAGATTCCGCCGCAGCCCGGCATGGCGTGCATCGCTTATGCAACGAGCGCGAGCGTGCTCGGCAACGGCCAGCAATGCATCAGTGGCGGACAGTTCGATGCGGCGGCGGCAATAGACGTCCATTTCGGCCTGGCCCTGGCGGCTGGCCCGATCGACAGTGCGCCCGACGACGATCTCGTCATCGGCTCGCCCGGTTCCAAACAGGTTTTCATTCTGGAGAATGCGCTATTCCGGAACGATTTCGAGGGTAACGCTGACCAATAAAAATCAGGAGTCAGAGTACATTTCAGCGAGCGACGGAAAAAATCAGGGCGATACCCACTCATCCATCAGCGGAATCAGGTAAGTCCAGTCGTCGCTGGTTCCGTCATGCGTTCCGGCCAACTCGCGGTAAACCAGCGGAAAAGAATGGGCGAGCAACTTGTCGCGATCGAGCCGCACTCCGGCTATCGGATAATTGGCGTCGTCAATGCGCGCGCTGTGGGCCACGTTGAGATTCCAGCCCACCGAGCCGAGAACCGCGTCGACGTTCGCGGCTCCGCCAACCGCGTTGCTCAATGCGGCGTTCTCGATCAGCAGGCCGGCGTAAGCAAGCGAGTTGCTGGTCGCGACTTTGTAGGCAAGGTCGCCGCCCGATGAGTACCCGGCGATGACGATGCGCTTGCGGTGCACGTAGAAGCACGAACGAATATCCGCGATCGCGGCCGACACGAGTTGAGCATCCGTCGAAAGGTTCCAGCACTGGCCATCACGGCCGCCGAGGGCAGCGCCGATATAGTCCTGGCTGGCGCGCAAGGCCACCGGAACGACCGCCCAGGTCGCAAAGTTCTGAGCGGTATCGCCGCAGCCGTGCAGCGAGATCAACAAGCGCTGCGGAGTCGGGTTCGCGACGCTATAGTCCGGCGGCAGGCGAACGACGACGCTCGAATTCGGTCCGGTACGCGTGAAGAATCCGGATGCATCCGGATTGACTGTGCAGGTCTGCGCAGGGCCTTCGCCGGCTTCAGGATCGAAGTCGTTGGCGAATACCAGGTCCGCTGCGTTCGCTTCGAATGACGTCAACGAGCCCAACGCAAGGCACAGCACGAACCCGGTGGCGAACATCGAATGGGGCAAGGCCATTTCGCTATCCATCCTCGAAAAGAAAACGCCCGACCTTCGCGGGAGCTTCAAAAAAATGAGTCGGAGTACGCTTTTGCGGGAGAGTCTACTCCGATCCCGGTTTTGTTCGGCCACGCCGGAAGGAAGGCGTTGCGTCGGGAGCGCCGTGCTAAGCTCGTGACAACCCGCAACGGGCCTGCAAGAATCGAAATCTGTGGGGGGGAGTCCAACATGCGATACAGCTCTGCAACTCGCCAGGTGCTTGCCGCCGTGTGCCTGCTTTGTGGCGAAAAACGCCGTTGAGGTGATTGAGACCAACCGATTGCTTTCGTTCCTCTCCCGGATCTCTTTTTGCTTTTTTACCGATACATTGGCCGCCACCCACGCCGGAGACTTGCCATGACCGCTGCACGCATCATCCTGTCTGCTTTCGCCCTTGCACTCCTTCCGCATGCCCATGCCGCCGACCCCGCACCGGCGCCCGCGCAGGCCGATCGCTTCGACGTCGAAGCAGCCATTTCGCTGAAAAAAAGCGCAGCCGAAAAGAAGGGCGTCGAACTGATCGTGGGCGGCGAGCGGGTGGTTGGTTATGTCACGGCCATCGGGCCCGATTCGGTGATCCTCACGAGCCGCGAGCACGCCCGCGTGGTCGTGCGTCGCGACCGCATCGATGCAGTCCTGGGCGAATAGCGATCGTCCAAGACAGAGGTCGCACTCTGTCTGAAAGTCCGGGCTGACCGGGCTTGGTGCAATCCGCGATAGAGACGCAAACCTGGCGCCGTTGCGCCAGCCTTGTGCCGCGAACGTTTCCTGTTCGCAGGGGACTTGCGACTGCCCTGCGCGGAAGAGCACTCTCCCCCGCGCTTCCGGATCGCCATACAGGCGCTGACAGCGCTTCGCGCCAGAAAGTGCGCCGATCGCGCTCCCCGAGGCAGGCACACCTGACCGATCTATTCTGAACGCACGCGAAGATGGCCCCCGCGGGCGCCGCGCTACGTGGTCATACGTGTACCTATTCGAGGATCACACCATGTCCTGCTTGCGCACGTTGGCTTTCAGCTGCTTCCTTGCTGCCGTTGCCGCACCGCTCGAGCGCGCTTCCGCGGCCCCGGCCAGTTATCGCGACGGTTTCGGCCAGGCCCACTCGCAAGGCGCCTTCTTCGACATAACGTCGGAGCACACCATCAATATTCCAGGCATCGCCATTGCGAGCGACCGCAAGGAACGATTCCTGGTCCTGGCCGACTGGCGAACCAGTGGCGAGCTTGGCGTGCAGTGTGCGGTTACACGGTACACGCGCGGCGCGCGGATGCTCGACATGGACTTCAGCGGCAGCGGCGAAACAGGCGATCTGGAAGCCACGCGTCGCATCACGCTCGGCCTGTCCGGATCGGCCTATGATCGCTGCACGACGTTGACGACTGATTCGTCCTCGCGCGTGGTAGTCGGCGGCTACGCGTTCACGGTCGGCAACGACGCCAAGGCATTCCTGATCCGCCTCAACTCGGGCGGCGCCTACGATACGAATTTTGGCAACAATGGTCGATTCCGCCTCGATTCGGCGGCGACGACCTTCCTGTTTACCGAAACCCGATTCACCGACATCAAGGCATCGTCGGCCAGCCGCACGCTGGCCTGCGGCTTCGTCCGACGGCCCAGCGGCAACAACATGCTGGTCGCGCGCGTACTGAGCAGCGGCGAGCTCGATCCGGCCTTCAACGGAACCGGCTACAACGAGATCGCATTCGACGCGGGCGGCACCAACGACGACGAGTGCGTGCGCGTTGTCGAACTGCCGGACGGAAAGATTACCGTGGTCGGCAACGTCGCCAACGACGGAACGCGCAACATCGGCATGGCGCGCTTGAAATCGACTGGCGAACTCGATACGGGTTTCTACGGCGACGGCAAGTACATCGTCCCGACGCCGGCGGGGCTGGCAACGCCCGAAGCGGCCGATGTGGTCTATGACGCACCACGTTCGCGCTACCTGATCGCGACGACAATTTCCGGACCGGCGTTCACGCCGTCCGCGCAGGTCGTGGCAATTGGGAACAGCGGCGGCCTGAACGAGTCGTTCGGCGCCGATGGCCGACTGAGTTTTCGGTTCTCCGCGCTTGGCGGACGTGCCACCGGCGCCACGACCGCCGGCCGGATCCTGCTGGCCGACAGTACCTTCTACCTGCTTGGCACGCACGAGAACACTGGCACCGATCTGACCAATTACGGCGTCGACGACACCGGCATCGCACGCTTCCATCTGGATGGCTCGGTCGACACGGGATTTTCCGGCGACGGGGTCGCCTACTATGGCGTCGATTCGCCGACCTACCAAAAGGTGCCGGATGGCTCGCGCCGTCACATTGGCGAAACGTTCAAGGACGCGATCTGGTACGAGGGCGCGGTGACTCTTCTCACCGACACGAATCGCTTTCCCGCCGGGTATTACGACGGCGCCAATCATGACCTCGGGCCCGTCGCGCCTCAGGTGACCTCGATCGTCAGCGAAGCGCTGTTCACGAGCGATTTCGAATTCGACGGTCTGGCCGAGCCGACCACCGAGCCGCCGACGATCAGCGTACCGCTCGGCTACGGGAGCTACTGCAGCGTGCACCAGCCCGGCCATCCGACCGTCTTTGGCCTGTCGGCGCAGGGTTACGACAGCGACCCGTGTGGGCAATATCTCGCCCAGAACGCGTCACTTGTTGTCGATCGCGCCGGCCTCTACTCGCTGACCGGCCAGAACAACGCGATGGCCGTGTGCAGCGGCAACTACATCGTGCTCCAGTCCGGCAACGGCACGACGCCGATCAACGCGGTCTTTGCCGCCACGGCCGGGCAAAGCAACTGCATATTCACGATCGCGCCGCAGAACCTGCCGATCTTCAACCGTCCGTATACCGGCAATCACCTTCCGGCCGATCAGCCGGCACAATCGTTCAATCACAATTCCTACGGTTACGACGGCTTGCATGCATCCGATTTCGGCCAGTCGGCACTGACCCCTGGTCATACCGATGCACACAGCATAGACCTGTACGGCCGCCAGCATTGCTACGTGAGTGGCAGCTCGCACCAGATCACGGGCGGCGTCGACGAGCCAGCCTCCGATATCCTCGTGCAGAATGATCGGCAGGTAATCTCGATGGCGGTAGGCCGCGTCGCGTCGGCGGTGCCACGCAACGTCACCCCGTTCACACCAGCCGGCAACGATCCATGGCAACGCGAAGTCTTCATTCGCCATCAGGTCGGCAGCGGCCGCTACAGCGAACAGTTCACGACCTATTACGCGCATCTGCCGAACACGCTGGTGCGTCGCGGCGATGTACTGCCGGCGGCCACCGTGCTCGGTCAAGTCGGCACGACCGGCGCGTCATCGGGCTACCACTTGCACATCAGCGTCAACCGCAACACGAACCTCAATTACCTCGGCACCTGGGAGCATAGCTACAAACAGGAAGGGTTCGACGTCGACAAGGCAGTCAGTGCAATCGACCCGTGGGGCTGGCGCGCACCGCAGAACATCGATCCGTGGGCATGGCGCTTCCGCGACTACCACAATGCCGGCACCGGCGTCTGGAGTATCAAGCTGTGGAAGGCGGGTGAGGAACCGACGATCAACTGACGTAGCGAAACTGCGCCGAGGAAAAAGCGGAAGGCACCCCCAAACCCGCAGAAATTCGACAGCAAGCGGGGGATTATTCCTGCAATATGGCGGCGAGATTCCCTGGGCGGAGAGAACCGTTGCTTTCAGCCAAGGCGCGGAGCCAAGATGGATGCTCGTCCTTGCGGCATGACGATCGCCGCACGATGCGCCGAACCTGGACAGGCGTGCTTGTGAACGGAGCAGCCATGCGCAGATATTCGCTCGAGTTGTTGTTGCTGTTGTGGCTGTTGGCGCCGGCCATTGCCGGCGGCGTGAATCTCAACCAGCACGGCCTCACGGGCTCGTGGTTCGATCCGGCGACGGGTGGGCAGGGGATCGAACTCGAGGTTTATCCGGATCTCGGCGGCGCCGGCCACGGTTTGCTGTTTGCAGGCTGGTTCACATATGACGCGACCGCCGCCGGCGGCCAGCGCTGGTATGTCTTGAGTGGCGACGTCAGCAGCGACAACGCGATCGCGAGTCTCGGCATCTACGCGCAGTACGGTGGCAATTTCAATGCGCCGCCGATGCTCAGCACGCCAGTCACCATTGGCCAGGCCACGCTCGAGTTCAGCGACTGCAATCACGGCAGCCTCAAATACGAATTCAGCGACGGCAGTGGCCGGCAGGGCACGATCCCGTTGATGCGGCTGACATCGAACGTGACGTGTGCACCAGGTGGCGACGACGGCAGCGTGGCGTCGAGTTATCTTCTTTCCGGAAACTGGTACAGCGCCGGCACGGGTGGGCAAGGTCTGATCTTCGACTTCAATCCCGTGCAGAACGTGATGTTCGCCGCCTGGTATACATTTGCACCGGACGGTCAGCAGACCGGCGGCCCGGCGAGCCAGCGCTGGTACGTGATGCAGACGCAGTACCTTCCGGGCACGACATCGGTCAGCGGCATTCCGATCGCGACCGGCACGGGCGGCGTGTTCGACGATCCGACGCCGGTGCAGACGCAGATCGTCGGCTCGGCCAGTCTCGCGCTGCGCAGCTGCAACGCGATGACGCTGAACTACGCGTTCAGCGCTGGCAGCAACCAGGGACTGAGCGGGAGCATCGACCTGTCTCGTGTTGGTCCTGTTCCGACCGGCTGCGCGCTGCCAGCGCCGGGACCCGATCCGCAATACCGTGTCTCTGCTGCGTCGCCTTTTTCCGCTGGCTGCGATGGCGTGCCAGTGGACGGCACCCTGTACGCCGAAGCGGAGGTGGAGCCGAGCGTGGCGATCAATCCACACGACACGACCAACATCGTTGCCGCGTGGCAGCAAGATCGCTGGTCGACCGGTGGTTCGCGCGGCATCGTTACCGGCGTGTCGCATGACGGCGGCAACACCTGGGCGCAACAGCCGATGCCATTCTCGCGCTGCGGCGGCGGCACGCCGGCAAATGGCGGCGACTACGAACGCGCCACCGACCCGTGGCTCAGCGCCGCGCCGGACGGAACGCTGCACCAGATCGCGCTCGCGTACAGCAGCGTGCAGCCGGTCAGCGCGATACTTGCTTCGCGTTCGACCGACGGTGGTGCGACATGGAGCGCCACACGCACGCTGATCCGCGACACGGGCGACTCCTTCAACGACAAGTGCTCGATCACCGCCGACTCAGTGTCGCCGCACTACGTGTATGCGGTGTGGGATCGCACGATCGGCCTGGATCGCGGGCCGACCGAATTCACACGCAGCGCCGACGACGGCCTTACCTGGGAAACGGCGCGCGCCATATACGATCCCGGCGTCAACCGCCAGACCATCGGCAACGAGATCGTCGTGCTGCCGAACGGCACGCTGGTGAATCTCCTGGTCGAACTTCTTCTAAAGGCGAATGGCAGCGTGCAGAGCGCGCTTCTCGGCGTGATCCGCTCCAGCGACCACGGCGCGACCTGGTCGCCAAGGATTCAAGTTGCGCAATTGCTCACGGTTGGCACGACCGATCCGCGCACCGGCGCTTTCGTGCGCGACGGCTCGATCGTGCCGCAGATTGCCGTAGCGCCGAATGGAACGCTGTACGTCGTGTGGCAGGACTCGCGCTTCAGCAGCGGCGCGCGTGACGGCATCGCGCTCGCGCGGTCCGGCGATGGTGGGCTGACGTGGTCGGCGCCGGTTCAGGTCAACGGCGTGCCCGCGACGCCGGCATTCACGCCGAACATCGCCGTACGTGCCGACGGTTCGATCGGCGTTTCTTATTTCGACTTTCGCCCGGCCTCGAGCGGAACAACAACGCTTCTGACGGCGCATTGGCTGGCGCGCTCGGCCAATTCAACTGCGTGGACGGAAAGCCAGATCGGCACTCCGTTCGATATGTCGCTGGCGCCGACATCGGGAGGGCCCAATGTCTATTTCATCGGCGACTACCACGGACTTTCGACGGTGGGCAACGTGTTCGTGCCACTGTTCGCGCAGACGAACGCCGCCGCTGCCAATCGCACGGACGTGTTCATCGCGCCGCAGGTGTCGGCACCGAGCCTCGTCACGGCGAAAGCGTCTCGGGCCGCGCGCGCCGTCAAATTCACCGCCACGCCGGAGATGCGCGCGCGAGTCAGTGCGAATCTGACCTGGGCGCTGCGCGAAGGCCCGCCCGGGAAACGCGACTGACTACAGGTGCGTGGTCTTCGAATCAAAATGGATTCCCGCTTCCGCGGGAATGACGTCAAAGAGGGGTGGCTACCAACGCAAGCGAAAGAAAGGAGTCGAGCGAAGGAAAGGAGTCACGTTCGTTCGAAAGAAGTCACGTTAGTGAGAAAGGAGTCACGTTCGTTTTGCGAGCGTCGAAAAATGAACGTGCTCCCTTCAATGCAAGCTAACTTTCGTGCTCCATCCGCTTTCGGCGGCCAACTTCAAGCTCGCCAGGCGAATCGTGCGCGGGTCAATCGTGCCTGGAGACTCGCCAGAGGCAATCAAGCCCCGCTCACGCTCATGCCCGCCTTACCGCCAGAAACCGCCGGTTGCGCAACAACACCGCCGCGATGAGCGAGACCAGCACGCCGACCGGGAAGATCTCGGTGAACGTCATCGGCAAACGGTACAGCGGGTTTGCGTAGTCGATCTTGAATTGCTCCATCTCGGCGCTGAATTTGGCGAGAGCCTCGGCACTGGCTCCGGCGGCTTTTTGCTGTTCGATCAGCGCGTTCGCGTAGCCGCTGGCGAAGTCCATGTGCATGAACGCCTGCAGGGATTCCCATGTCGCTACGTAAATGAGGCTGGCGACGAAGCTGATGCCGAGACCGATGCCGAATCCGTGCCAGAAGCCAATGACGCCTCCGAGGTCGCTGTCGCGATGCCGCTTGATCGCGACGAACACCGTGCTGAGCGCGATCAGCATCGTCGTGTAGCCGATGATCATGCCGTAGGTCAGCGGCGCATGACCCTTCAACGCGACGAAAGTCACGATCATCGGTACGCCGACGATGAGTCCGGCGACGACGCCGTAGCCGAGGATTTTCCGCATCATGGTCTTGTTTCCGGTTGGGTGAATGCCTCTGCCATTTGCGCCGCTGGCGCTGCCGGAAGCAATCGCCCGAAAGGGTGATTCGGCGAAATTCGCCCGAATATGCGGTCTTTCACGGTATCAGGCCCAGCTCACGGGCTTTGTTGATCGCATCGGTGCGCCGTTTCGCCTCAAGCTTTTCGAAAAGGTTCGCAGCATGCGTCTTGATGGTGTTTGACGAGACGTGCAGACGCGCGGCGATCTCCTTGTTCGAGTGGCCGGCGGCGATCTCGCGGAGCACGGCCAGTTCACGCGGGCTGATGCCGAGGGCGGCCTTCGCCTGCGGATTGCCGTCGAACGGCGCAGGCTTTGGGGCTGCGAACACGCGGGCGCCCAGATAGACGCCGAGCGCAAGAAACGCCGTAGCGATCAGGAACACGTAGATGTCACCCACGCGCGCGCGCGCCAGGCGCTGATAGTCGATCCACTGGAGGGCCAGCGTCCCCAGAGCCAGGAGCGCACCGTAGATGGCCATTCGCTTCCACATGCCGGTTCGCTCTTCGAAAAGGGGACGGCATTCAAGTCTAACCAATTTGTATCGTCCCATTTTCCGCAGACGACTCGGAGTCAGCGGGCCAAACGAGGGTGCTTGCGGGAAAAATTGCAGGCGATCCCGGGCGACGTGTACCCTGTCGGCTTTGTGGGCGCAGAGAATCTGGACGTGCAGTGCAGCGACAAGCGATTCGCGTACCCCACTGTTTCCAGTGGCGGCTTCAAACACATCTTACGGCGTCGCGCGCCACCACGCGCTTCGACCCGCCGGGCATTCGTTGCGTTCTGTCT
>Ga0207683_10004042_pt1 | contig 12685 bp, 9 predicted proteins | sample KBSM73metaG_FD_184333 | JGI IMG/M metagenome (GOLD analysis project Ga0207683, IMG submission 184333) | Miscanthus rhizosphere microbial communities from Kellogg Biological Station, Michigan, USA - KBS M7-3 metaG (SPAdes) (version 2) | ecosystem: Host-associated > Plants > Roots > Rhizosphere >...
TTCTTTTCTGCGGCCACCACGCACGCGCCGTAGAACCGACCCTCAAGCCGCTCAGTTCAGACTGGCATGATGAGACTGACCGCCTTCACCAGAAGGCTCCGGTTCCGGTCGACTAGACCGCACCGGTTTCAGCCCGGCACCCTACAGGGTTCCGGGCGACCTGAGACCACTGCATCAGGGCCCCTCCATACCGGAGGGGCCCTGATTCGTTAAGTGCTGGTTCGTCAGGTGCCGGTTCACTTAGGTGCCGTGCACCCCGCCGCAGCGGCAAAAGCAATGCGGGGTCCCTTCCGGCCCGTTCCTCCGGTGAGGATGGGCGGGAAGCGACCCCGCATTGCTGGGAACCTTTACCCGGTCTGCGACCAGTGGCGCTTAGTCCAGGTAGTCGCGCAGGACCTGTGAGCGCGACGGGTGCCGCAGCTTGGACATGGTCTTGGATTCGATCTGGCGGATGCGCTCACGCGTCACACCGTAGACCTTGCCGATTTCGTCTAAAGTCTTCGGCTGGCCGTCGGTAAGGCCGAAGCGCATTGCTACCACGCCGGCTTCGCGCTCGGAGAGGGTGTCCAGCACCGAGTGCAGCTGTTCCTGCAGCAGGGTGAAGCTCACGGCATCCGCGGGAACCACGGCTTCGGAGTCCTCGATGAGGTCGCCGAATTCGGAGTCGCCGTCCTCGCCAAGCGGGGTGTGCAGCGAGATGGGCTCGCGGCCGTACTTCTGGACCTCCACGACCTTTTCCGGGGTCATGTCGAGTTCGAGAGCCAGCTCCTCCGGGGTGGGTTCGCGGCCGAGGTCCTGCAGCATCTGGCGCTGGACGCGGGCCAGCTTGTTGATGACTTCCACCATGTGCACCGGGATGCGGATCGTGCGGGCCTGGTCGGCCATGGCGCGGGTGATCGCCTGGCGGATCCACCAGGTGGCGTAGGTGGAGAACTTGAAGCCCTTGGTGTAGTCGAATTTCTCGACCGCACGGATCAGGCCCAGGTTGCCTTCCTGGATCAGGTCCAGGAACAGCATGCCGCGGCCGGTGTAGCGCTTGGCCAGCGAGACGACGAGGCGGAGGTTGGCCTCCAGCAGGTGGTTCTTGGCCCGTTTGCCGTCGTGGATGACGAATTCGAGCTCGCGCTTGAGTTTCGGGTCCATGGTGCCGTCGTCGGCGGCGATCTTTTCTTCAGCGAAGAGACCGGCCTCGATCCGCAGGGCCAGGTCTACTTCCTGTTCGGCATTCAGCAGGGCGACCTTGCCGATCTGCTTCAGGTAGTCCTTGACGGGGTCGGCGGTGGCGCCGGCAGACATAACCTGCTGCACCGGAGCGTCGTCGTCGTCGGCGTCGGAGTAGACGAAGCCGGAGCCGGTGGTGGCCGCGGCCTTGCCGGCGACTTCCTCGCCTTCTACTTCGTCGCCGAGCTCGGCGGCGTCGGGCGTGATGTCGTCGAGATCCTCTTCGGCGTCGACGTCATCGTCAGACGTACTGGCAGAGTTGCCGGCGGCTTCTGCCGCGGCTTTGGCGCCGGGCTTGGGCCCGCGCTTCTTGGGCTCAGGCTTGGCGACGGTGTCGCCACCCTCTGCGGAAGCGGCGTCCTTGACAGCCTTGTTGGCTGCGCGCGTGGCGGCGCGCTTGGCGTTGGTCGCCGCCTTCTTCTCCTCAGGGGACAATTCGGCCTGGTCGGCGGGTTCCTTCTTCGCGGAAGACGGGGTCACTGAAAACCTTTCTAGCTGCGGTCTGCGGAATCACCATACGGGCAACACCACTATGACCCTGTCAAGTCCGTGTTCAACATCAGGTGCAACCACGACCAGCAGAGCCACTTAGTAGAACTGCTGGCGCGGCCTTAATGTTCCCTGTTTCCAAGGATCATTTAGGGCACTTGATACACGGACCCAACCGGGTCTCGGCAACCATTGTCTCACGGTTTTCAGGCGGGGCGCCTTTCGCGACGCCGGGTCGACGATATCGCGGCGGCTTCGCCCGGCGCGTCAGGACCTCATGCAGCGTCCGTGGCAAACTTCTGCCAGGCTGCCTCCCGCCTGGCAGCCCAGCCGCAAAGGGTGCCGCGTCGGCCAAGCTCCGCCAGCAGTTCCGCGAGCCTGTACCCAGGGCGGCCCTGCAAGGCCTGCCGGTAGAGCGCGTCGGCGTAGGAGCCGCGGCCACGGCACCATTCGATCCAGCCCCGCGCCGTCACGGCGGCTGCCGTTGCCTCCCCGTCACCAAGACGGCCGAGCCGTTCCAGGACCCGCTCGAGCCCGACCATCAGGGTCCAGTCCGGGACCGACGGCGCCAGTCCGAGCAGGACTTCCCCGTAACCGGGAACAGCTCCGGCTGCAGGCACGGTGCCGGCGGCGGACCCGCCGCTGCCGGGTGCCACCGGCAGGGGCATCCGCGGAGCGGTCCTGGACCGGGAAGCGGGGCCGGACATTGGACCCGGCAGGGGGCTGGGCGTCGGTCGGGGCCGTGAGGCGGGCGTGTTATCGGGGAAAGCGGCGGACCCGGGGTCTGGGTCGAAGATACCGAAGTCCTCGGCGCCGCGTTCGGCCGCGGACCGTCCGGCGGCCGCCATCACCAGGACCGCATCCCGCCATGACGGAATGCACAGGCTGGCCCGCAGGTAGCCGGCGAGTTCCGGTGAGAGCTGAAGCGGCCGGCCAATGGTCCAGGGATCGGGCGTCCCGGAGCCGGTGGTCCCGACGCCGGCACCGACGTCGGGCGTCCCGGAGCCGGTGGTTCCGGCGTCGGTGGTTCCGGCGTCGGGGACGGCACCCCTAGCCACGTCACCCGGGGTGGGGACCGGAAGGCACTCCCGGCCAATGGCGGCCTGCAGGGCCATCATCCAGACATCGAGGACCTGGTCGAATTGGGCCCGGTCCCGCCGTCGCGGGGAGAATTGCTCCGCCCAGCCGCACTCGGCAAGGCTCACCGCGGGGTCCACCGGCAGCGGCGCCGGGGTGGTCCCCTGGGCGCCGGGGACCGCGCCGACGCTGCTGCCGCGGTAGACCATCTCGGCGTTGAGCCTGCTGTTCCTGATCTGCTCGACCGGACGGCCGGGCATCCCACAGCAGTCCGGGTCGCTGCAGTGCGCGTTGCGCCAGAACTCAGTACCGATAATCCAGGCATCCCTCAAGGGCAATCCGGCTGCCTCAAGGGCAAGCTCGAGTTCTTTGAGCAGGTCCGCCCACGCATGGCCGTCGCCGGCGCTGTCCGTCTCCGTGTCGGCGTCGGCGTCGGCGTCAGTGAAGAAGGCCAGCAGCGAACCGTCGGCCGCGTCGTCCGCCTGCAGATAGGCCACGACATTTCGTGCGAAACCGGCCAGCATGTCGCTCCGGCCTGAGCCGCCTCCGGGCACGGGGAGGTCGACCCGCAAGGTGGCTCCGAGACGTTTGCCCTGCAAGGTCATGGCCACGAGGCTGTTTTCCGGCCAGTAGCCGAGGGAGTGCGGGATGAAGCCCAGGATGTCTTCGGGGCCGGTGATTCTCAGGTGATCGGGAGCTGTCATAAGCCCAGCTTCGCGGCGGCCGCGTCCCCGGCGACAGTACCGGGTTGCGCTATGTGGATAAACGAGGGTGGATAGCCGACCGGGGATAGCCGTCCGTGGAGAAGCAACAGTGACTGGACGCACAAGGCACGAACGCGTGATGACAATCGCCGGCAGACGGAGCCCATACCGGCCAACAGCTGGTTCAGGGCGTGCGGCGGCGCTCCGCGACCAGCCTGCGCTGCTCGGCCAGGGACTTGAGCAGCGGCGGAACCATGACTCCCTGGGCCGCCATCTGGCGCCGGACCTTCCGCCGGGTCACCACGATGGCTCCTGCTCCCCCGGCCAGCAGCAGGAACTGCACGCTCAGGGCCACGCGGAACGGATCCAGGCCGTAGAGCTCCCCCTGCGAGAACCCGGTGGCATGCAGGACGTCGAGTACCAGCCCGATCAGGTAAATGGACACGAGCGCGGCGATGAAGCCGCCCACGTTGACGATCCCGGTGGCGGTGCCGAGCCGGTGGGCCGGGTTGAAGGTCCGGGCGAAATCGAAGCCGATCATGGAACCGGGGCCGCCGACGGCGAGGGTCACCACCAGCGCAGCCAGGAGCCAGAGCGGCGCGCGTCCCGGCACCAGCAGAACCGCCGCCCAGGCGGCAGCGGTGCATCCGGAAATGAACAGCACCATAGTGGAGCGCCGCAGCGGATGCCGGGCAACGAATCGGCCCATCAGGGGTCCGGCGGCGATGGCGCCGGCGACGTACAGCGCCATGAGGGCCGAGACCGTGCCGCGGTCCAGTCCCTCGGCGGAAATCAGGAAAGGGTAGCCCCACGTCATGGCAAAAACGGTGCCGCTGAACTGGACGGTGAAGTGGCTCCACAGCCCGAGCCGGGTCCCGGGTTGCCGCCAGGCGTGTCCCAGCGAAATGCCGGTGGCGCGCAGCCCCTGGGACTGTGCCGGTGCGGAGTGCCCGGGCGGAAGGTCCTGGAGCAGGATCAGCACCAGCACGACGGCGAGGCCGGACATCGCGGCGAGCGTCAGGAAGGCGGGAGTCCACCCCGCGGAGTGCAGGATCATGGCGAACGGCACCACGCTGAAGAGCTGGCCGAGCTGGCCGGACATGCCGGTCAGCTGCGTCAGGAGGGGGACGCGCCCCGGGGCGAACCAGAGCGGGATGAGCCGGATGACGGAAATAAACGTCATGGCGTCACCGGCGCCCACCAGGACACGTCCCAGGACTCCGCCGGGAATGTTGTCGGCAAACGCCAGCTGAAGCTGGCCGAGTCCCATCAGGACACCACCGCCCGCGAGCATCGCGCGGGAGCCGAACCGGTCCACCAGAATGCCCACGGGAATCTGCAGCGCCGCATAAACCAGCAGCTGCAGCACGGTGAAGAAGGAGATCTCCGCGGCACTGGCGTGGAAGCGTTCCGTTGCCTCCAGGCCGACCACCCCGAAGGAGGTCCGTTGGCTGACCGCCACGAGATAGGCGAAGATCCCGACGATCCAGATCAGCCAGGCGCGGGGAGAGGTCACTCCCCCATTATGCCCGGCTCAGGATAAATAGTATTTATTCGCCGGGTTCTTTACGGGCCAGGTACGCCTCGACGGCGGCACCAAGAGCGTCGGCGTTGGGCAGCTGGTCGTTCTCGTCTGCCAGCAGCGACCTCCGGACCGTCCCCTCGGCCTTTTCGTCGTACCGGGTCTCCAGCCGTGAGACCACCTGCTGGACCTCCTCGGATGCCTCGATCTGCTCGGCAATCTGCCGGCCCACCTCGCGTCCCGCCTCGCGCAGACGGTCGGTCGGCAGCATGAGCGACGTTGCCGCGCCCAGGTACTCGAGCCCGGCGACGGCGGCTGTGGGGTATTCGGCTTCGGCCAGGTAGTGCGGCACATGGATCACATAGCCGGCGATGTTCCGGCCGGCCTCCGTCAGCCGCAGCTCCAGGATGTGGCCCACCGCGGCCGGCACCTCCACTGTGGGCTTCCAGACAGAGATTCCCTCGATCAGCTCCGGCCGGTTGCCGTGCACGGTCACACCGACCGGCCGGGTGTGGGGAACGGGCATCGGGATCGAATGGATCCAGGTGACGAGGTTGACGTCGAGCTCCTCGACGAGGCCGACGACGGCGCGCGCGAAGCGCTCCCATTGCAGGTCCGGCTCGAACCCGGCAAGGAGCAGGAACGGGCTGCCCAGTCCGTCGACCAGCCGGTAGAGGGCCAGGCTCGGTGCCTGGTAGTCCTGCAGGTGGTCCTCGACGAAGCTGACCTGCGGGCGCCGGGACCGGTAGTCGATCAGCTGGTCGGCGTCGAACTCGGCGATCATCTCGGCATCGAGCGTGTCCAGCAGTTCAGCGGTGATCTGCCGGACCACGTGGCCCGCGTCGGCGAAGCCGGTGAACCCCATGACGAGGTTGAGTCCGCGCAGTTCGGTGCTGGAGAACAGCGCGTCATCACGGATATAGAGCGACTGGGGATCCAGCAAAGAGCCGGAAATCCGTTCAATCACGGCGTGTTCCTTTCACGATGGCGGCGGTGGGAGAAGCGGGGCGCAGTCCGCCATTCGGGCGGTGCCTGGCGGAACGGCCAGTCAGGCAGATCCTCCCGGCCAGTCCCATGGAGCACTCACCGCTCCGCAGCGTCTCTACCAATACAACGCCCCGGCACCCGGGCTAATTCCTGCCCGGGGTGTGCTCCAGCTCTCATTCGATTGAATTTCCGCACGGTCGAGAGACTACGATCGGTGATGGCCCTAGGGCCTGTTTTGCAGACACCGGGTTGCGTCCCAAACCGACGGCGCCCCGGGATCCGTGGCAGGACGCCAAACATGCAGTTCCTGCCGAATATCACCGAGAACCATCACAGAGAATTGAGGACTGTCCTCGTGGTCAAGAATAGTGAAGTCAAACTTAGTGCAGTCGCAGGGGATTTGAAGAAGTCCCCCAGCGATGCCCTCGTCATCGGCGTCGGACAGGGTCCTGACGGCCCCGTTCTGCTCGACAATCCGCTGACGGCCAAGGCCGCGGAGGCCCTGGCGGAATCACTGAGCGTTCTTGGCATCACCGGCGCGGCGGACCAGGCTCACCGGCTGCCCGGCCTGCCCGAGGCGGGAGCGACCATCCTGCTGCTCGCCGGCGTCGGCAAGCTTTCCGCCACGAAGCCGCTCTCCGAGGAGGCACTGCGCCGTGCCGCCGGCTCGGCCGTCCGCCAGCTGGCCGGCGTCGCCACCGTCACCCTGGCCCTGCCCACGACCACCCTGGCCGAGGTCGCGGCGGTCGCCGAGGGCGCCGCGATGGGCGCCTACTCCTACACGGAGTTCCGGTCCTCCAAGGACGGGCTCAAGGACCCGGTGAAGAACGTCATCATCCGCACCGACTTCGCCACAGACAAGGCGCTGGCGCCGGTCCTGAACCGGGCATCCCTGATCGGCACGGCCGTGAACGCGACCCGCACGCTGGTCAACCAGCCGCCGAGCCACCTCTACCCCGAGTCCTTTGCCGACGCCGCCAAGGAACTGTCCAAGGGCCTGCCGGTGAAGGTGACCGTCTGGGACGAGAAGCGTCTTGAGAAGGAGGGATTCGGCGGCATCCTCGGCGTCGGCAAGGGCTCCACCCGGCAGCCGCGCCTCGTAAAGGTCGAATACGCCCCGGCGAAGGCCACGGCCAAGATCGCCCTCGTGGGCAAGGGCATCACCTTTGACACGGGCGGCATCTCCATCAAGCCGGCCCTGGGCATGGGCGACATGAAGTCCGACATGGCGGGTGCCGCCGTCGTCCTCAACACCGTCCTGGCCCTCGCGGGCCTCGGGCTGCCCGTCAAGGCGACCGCGTGGCTCTGCATCGCCGAGAACATGCCCTCCGGCGCTGCACAGCGCCCGGCGGACGTCCTGACGATGTTCGGCGGCAAGACCGTCGAGGTCCTCAACACCGACGCCGAGGGTCGCCTGGTCATGGCCGATGGCATCGTCGCCGCCAGCCAGGAATTCCCGGACGCCATCATCGACGTCGCAACCCTCACCGGCGCCCAGCTCATTGCCCTGGGCGACCGCACCGCCGGCGTGATGGGTTCCGACTCCCTCACCGGCGCCATCAAGACCGCCGCGGACCGGGCCGGCGAGCTCGTCTGGCCCATGCCGCTGCCGGAAGAACTCCGGGCCAGCCTCGACTCCCAGGTCGCCGACATCGCCAACATTGGCGAACGCCACGGCGGCATGATGACCGCGGCCGTCTTCCTGCGCGAGTTCGTCGGCAAGGGCAAGGACGGGGAACAGATCCCGTGGGCGCACATCGACATCGCCGGCCCGTCGTTCAATAACGGCAGCCCCTACGGCTACAACCACAAACAGGGCACGGGCAGCACCGTCCGCACCCTGGTGGCCTACGTCGAGGACATCCTCGCCAAGACCGTCTAGCGCGCATCGCGGCTTTGTGGCCGGGGCGGCGACGCCTTCCCGGCCACAAAGGCGCGTGACACTGGACACAAGCGCTCCACAAACGCCATGGCAAGGTGGAGCATGTATTAGTGGTTCGCTAAGGTAAACCTTGTTTCCCAGAAGCAGACCCCAATGTAGTAGTCACAAATGAAAGGGAACCGGCCGGCTGGCACAATCACAGCAGACAGGTTCCAAGACCAGATGATGCGTACTCTCGTGTCATCGTTCACGCGAGGGAGCGTTTTAGTGGCCGATCAGGCAACTGCGCAAGAATTCGACATCCTGGTACTCGGCGGCGGCAGCGGCGGCTACGCCACCGCACTGCGTGCTGTCCAGCTTGGCCTCACCGTCGGCCTCATCGAAAAGGGCAAGCTCGGCGGCACCTGCCTGCACAACGGCTGTATCCCCACCAAGGCCCTGCTGCACTCGGCAGAGCTGGCGGACCACGCCCGCGACTCGGCCAAGTACGGCGTCAACGTGACCCTTGACAGCATCGACATCACGGCTGTCAACGCTTACAAGGACGGCATCATTGCCGGCAAGTTCAAGGGCCTGCAGGGTCTGATCAAGGGCAAGAAGGGCATCACCGTCATTGAGGGTGAGGGCAAGCTTCAGGGCACCGACACCGTCGTCGTGAATGGCACCGCGTACAAGGGCAAGAACATTGTCCTCGCGACCGGCTCGTACTCCCGCACCCTGCCGGGCCTGGAAATCGGCGGCAAGGTCATCACCTCCGACGAAGCCCTGACCATGGATTACATCCCCAAGAGCGCGATCATCCTGGGCGGCGGCGTGATCGGCGTCGAGTTCGCTTCGGTCTGGAAGTCGTTCGGCGTCGACGTCACGATCGTCGAAGGCCTCCCGTCGCTGGTTCCGAACGAGGACGCCACGATCGTCAAGGCCTTTGAGCGCGCCTTCAAGAAGCGCGGCATCAAGTTCTCCACCGGTGTCTTCTTCCAGGGCGTCGAGCAGAACGACGACGGCGTCAAGGTCACCCTCGTGGACGGCAAGACCTTCGAGGCCGACCTCCTGCTCGTCGCCGTCGGCCGCGGCCCCGTCACGGCGAACCTTGGCTACGAAGAGGCCGGGATCACGATCGACCGCGGCTTCGTCATCACCAACGAGCGCCTCCACACCGGCGTCGGCAACATCTTCGCCGTCGGCGACATCGTCCCCGGCGTGCAGCTCGCGCACCGCGGCTACCAGCAGGGCATCTTCGTCGCCGAAGAGATCGCTGGCCTGAAGCCGGTCATCGTCGAGGACGTCAACATCCCCAAGGTCACCTACTCCGAACCCGAGATCGCCACCGTCGGCTACAGCGAGAAGGCCGCCAAGGAGAAGTTCGGCGAGGACCAGATCCAGACCCAGGAATACAACCTGGCCGGCAACGGCAAGAGCTCCATCCTGGGCACGTCCGGCCTGGTCAAGCTGGTCCGCCAGAAGGACGGCCCCGTCGTCGGCGTCCACATGATCGGCGCCCGCATGGGCGAGCAGATCGGTGAAGCACAGCTGATTGTGAACTGGGAAGCCTACCCGGAGGACGTGGCCCAGCTGGTCCACGCCCACCCCACCCAGAACGAATCCCTGGGCGAGGCGCATCTGGCGCTGGCGGGCAAGCCCCTCCACGGCTAGCAGCTCCGCCCGCACCACCGCATGAACTCAGAGCTTGGTGCACCCGGCCCGAAAAGCCGGGTGCACTAAGCTCGACCAAGGCAGCAATCATCCGCACTAAAGATCAATAAGGAGAACGGGGACGACATGTCTGAATCCGTTAACTTGCCCGCCCTCGGTGAGAGCGTCACCGAAGGAACCGTCACCCGCTGGCTCAAGCAGGTCGGTGACCGGGTAGAGGTGGACGAGCCGCTGCTCGAAGTCTCCACCGACAAAGTAGACACCGAGATCCCCTCTCCGATCGCCGGCGTGATCGAGGAAATCCTCGTCGCCGAGGACGAGACCGCTGAAGTTGGCGCCCCGCTGGTCCGCATCGGCTCCGGCGACGCCGCCCCGGCCCCGGCCGCGGCAGAGGCTCCGGCCGCGGCCGCCGAAGAGGCACCGGCTCCCGCCGCAGCGGCGCCGGCCGCAGAAGAGGCTCCCGCGGAGGCTCCGGCCGCCGAGGCCCCTGCCGCCGCTCCGGAATCTGCTCCGGCAGGTGAAGGACACGACGTCACGCTGCCTGCCCTGGGTGAAAGCGTCACCGAAGGCACTGTGACCCGCTGGCTGAAGAGCATCGGCGACACCGTAGAGGTCGACGAGCCGCTGCTCGAGGTTTCCACCGACAAGGTCGACACCGAAATCCCGTCCCCGGTTGCCGGAACCCTCCTGGAAATCCGCGTCAACGAGGACGAGACGGCCGAGGTCGGCTCCGTTCTGGCCGTCATCGGTTCCGGCGCCGCGGCACCGGCAGCACCGGCGCCCGCTGCGGCCCCCAAGCAGGATGCAGCACCGGAAGCTCCCAAGCAGGAAGCGCCGGCCGCCCCCGCCCCGGCAGCAGCACCGGAGGCTCCCAAGCAGGAAGCTCCCGCAGCGGCCGCTCCGTCAGCGCCCGCCGCCCCGACTGCAGCACCCGCCGCTCCGGCAGCCCCCGCGCCTGCGGCAGCAGCTGCCGCACCGGCAGAGTCCGGCTACGTCACTCCCCTGGTCCGCAAGCTGGCCAACCAGCAGGGCGTCGACATCGCGGCCCTCACCGGCACCGGCGTCGGCGGCCGCATCCGCAAGCAGGATGTGCTGGCAGCTGCCGAGGCAAAGGCAGCACCGGCCGCAGCCCCCGCCGCATCTGCGCCGGCAGCCGCCTCGACCACTGTGCCGACTTCAAGTGCTGCGTCCTCGCTGCGCGGCACCGTGCAGAAGGCCCCGCGCATCCGCCAGGTCATTGCCCGCCGCATGCGCGAGTCACTGGACATCTCCACCCAGCTGACCCAGGTCCACGAGGTCGACATGACCAAGGTTGCCAAGCTGCGCGCCAAGGCCAAGAACTCCTTCCAGGCCCAGAACGGCTCCAAGCTGACCTTCCTGCCCTTCATCGCCAAGGCTGTTGCCGAGGCCCTGAAGCAGCACCCGAAGGTCAACGCCTCCTACGACGAGGACAAGCAGGAGATCACCTACCACAACGCCGAGCACCTGGCGATTGCGGTGGACACCGACAAGGGCCTGCTGGTTCCGGTCATCTCGGACGCCGGCAACCTGAACCTGGCCGGCCTGGCCGGCAAGATTGCCGACGTCGCCGACCGCACCCGCAACGGCAAGATCGGCCCGGACGAGCTCTCCGGCGGCACCTTCAGCATCACCAACATCGGTTCGGTGGGCGCCCTGTTCGACACCCCGATCATCAACCAGCCGCAGGTTGCCATCCTCGGCACCGGCGCGATCGTCAAGCGGGCCGTAGTGGTCGCCGACGAGAACGGCGATGACTCGCTGGCCATCCGTTCGATGATGTACCTCTCCCTGACGTACGATCACCGCCTGGTCGACGGCGCCGACGCAGGACGCTTCCTGCAGACGCTGAAGGCACGCCTTGAGGAAGGCGCCTTCGAGGCCGACCTCGGACTCTAGGGTCTAGAAGCACACTGACGGCGACGGCGGTGCGGGCTCCGGTGGGAAACCACCGGGCGCCCGTGCCGCCGTCGCCGTTTTTGCTGTTCCTCCCCGGGGCCGCGGCGGGTCCTACTACGGTGCGTAGAAGACTCTGGCTACACTGATGCCATGAACATCGTCTATAACGTCATGGTCTTCCTGCACATCATCGGCGCCGCCATGATTGTCGGCATCTGGATTGGCCAGATGAAGAAGCCCACCGTCCACCCGCGCCAGTTCGACGGCGCGATGCTGCAGCTGATCACGGGCATCATCATGATGGGGCTGATCCCGGTCCTGGACATGAACGCCAACTACGCCAAGCTCGGCGTCAAGCTTGTCATCGCCCTGATCGTCGGCGTCCTGGCCTTCATTGGCCGCCGCAAGTACAAGAAGGGCGAGCCGATCAGCAAGGGCCTCGCGAACAGCGTTGGCGGCCTGGCACTGCTCAACGTTGCGATCGCGACCCTGTGGCAGTAACCGGCTGACTGCACCCGCCATGACGGCGCCGCTCCCCCGCGAGGGTGCGGCGCCGCCGTCGCTTAACTGCCACCGTTAAGCCGTCAGTCGCCGGCGATGCAGAATTCGTTGCCCTCGGGATCCTGCATCACATCCCAGTGGAAGTCGCCGATGTCATTGCCCTCCACGAACCCGGCACCGAGGGACTCGGCGCGGGCGCGCAACGCCGCAGGGTCGGGCCCATGGATGTCCAGGTGCAGGCGCCGCCTGCCCTCCGTGGGGTCCTGGACCTGCTGGAAGGCCAGCTGCGGGGCCCCTGGGCCGGCGGGCTCCAGCCAGACGAACTGCTCGAAGCGCGAGGAGACGGCCGTACCCAACAAGTCGGCCCAGAACTGCGCCAGGCGCGCGGCGTCGACGGCGTTGACCATGATCGTGGCAATACGCGCCACGGGCGCCCCTGGCACCTGCGCATCTTCGGTAACTTCCATGACGACACTGTACGGGTCACAATCCTCTGACAGCGGAACCCCCGTGCGGCGGCCGCACAGAATCCCTAGGATTGATCACGGCAGGCTCCGGCACCAGCCGGACCCCTGATTCACAACGACGTCGAGGAGTGGACATGGCTACAACACGCACCGCACACACTGTATGGAATGGCGACCTGATGACAGGCGCCGGCAACACCACCCTGGACAGCTCCGGGCTGGGCAACTTCGACGTCACCTGGAAGGCGCGCGCCGAGGCCGCCGA
>Ga0207683_10004044_pt1 | contig 12680 bp, 21 predicted proteins | sample KBSM73metaG_FD_184333 | JGI IMG/M metagenome (GOLD analysis project Ga0207683, IMG submission 184333) | Miscanthus rhizosphere microbial communities from Kellogg Biological Station, Michigan, USA - KBS M7-3 metaG (SPAdes) (version 2) | ecosystem: Host-associated > Plants > Roots > Rhizosphere >...
CCATGTACATCCTCACCATGATCATCCTGTTCTACGGCCAGAACGCGCTCGCCGCGGAACAGGTCAAGGTCGAATACAGCTCGATGCAAGCATGCGAAACCGCGTCGAAGGCGAATGTGATATCACTCGAGAAGACTGGTGGCGAAGGCAAGGTCGTCATGGCCACCTGTACGGTAAAGTGAGCTGCAAGCGCTTGTGATACAATAACAACATGCTGAATCTTGACCCGCACACGTACGGCAACTCGCCGGCGGCCATGTACCTGACGCTCTACCTGAATGAGCAGGGCAGTGAGCCGCTCAATCGCAAAGTGGGTCGCAAGCTCGAATCATGGCGGCAAGCGATCAAGGACGTCGCCATGTCTCACATGCACACCGATGAGATGTCGCCTGCGACCTTCGGAAAGCTGCTGATCATGATGACCTACGCCGTGCGCGAGTCCGCGCTGGCACTGCCGGACAAGCTCTGTCAAGAACTGGTGACGAACATCCTGGTTGGCGAGCTCAAGACATGGAAGACGCGCTGCATCAACACGTCGAGGCTGCAGCGAAAGATCAAGCCGGTCCATGGCGAACCGACGCCGATCATGCGCGTCATGCCGCGGGCCGGTGAAGAGACGGATGAAGAACGAATCGAGAAGCTGCGCGAGCGATCGCGCCGATACCTCGAACGCCACGGGAAGAAGAACACGCTTTACTGACCATGACCAACGCCATCAAATACATGTTGGCGGTTATCCTGATGTTCGCGACGATCCTCGCGACAGGGTATAGCATTTACGCGAACCGTGATCGCGGTTTTGTGTTGACGATGGTTGTCGTCTTCTACGGGCAGGGAAACCCTACTTCAGCCACAACGATTCAAGTCGATTACTCAACAATTCAGGCGTGTGAAGCCGCGAAGGTGAAGAACACGAATGAGATGAAGATCGGCCAGCTCGTGCTGGCGTCTTGTACATCGAAGTAAGATGTAACAGTTTACACGTCTAGGGCAGGTTGAGTATAATAGCCCTATGCAAACATACATCGCCTTCACGTACTCAAGCGGCGCCACCGGATTCGTTCCTGTCGAAGCGCTCAAGACGTTCCAAAAGAAGGACGCCGCGGTTCAGACCGCGCTGCAGATCCAAACCGCGAACGATACTTCGCGCACCGCCGATCTGAACAAGGCGATGAGCACCATCCTCTCGGCCAACCGCAAGACCAAGCGGCGCGGCTGGTTCTTCTACAATCGCCGCGACGTCGACCACATGGTCGCTGAAGGTCGCGCAACCATCGTTGGAGCCTGAACATGAAGTCGATCATCGTGTACCACCTCTGCGGCAAGACCCGCGAACTGCCGATGGAGCTCACCTTCGGTGGTGACGTCGGCTTGACCGAACAAGCCTGGAAAGGCCAACTTGAAGGTGCCTCGTACAAGAAGGTCGTCACCTTCCTCGTTGGCGATCATCAGGAAGCGGACGAGCTGCTCGACACAATCTTCGAGGTCACGAACACCATCGACGCACCGTGGTACGAAAACCCGGACCCCCTCATGGCGACCGAACCGCCGCACCAGTTCCGATCGACCTCCGTCGGCGACATCATCGTCACGCCGAAGAATAAATGGCTGGTCATGGGCTGCGGCTTCGAGAAGCTGGATGTGTAACTCTTTGCACATCTAACCTGGGCTTGATATAATAGCTCTATGAACAACCGCACTACTCTCACCATCATCGACCGCGACTTGCCGACGGAGCGCTACGAAGGCCCGGATGGCATCACCATGCAACGCGAGTACGAGGGTGTAACACCCAATGGCAATCCGTTCGGCGGTCGCTGGGTGCTCCGTCGTGACGGCGAATACGTCGACGTGGACCAGTACCGCTACGATCTGGCGCCGCGCCACGGCCTCGAGCTGGAGTGATGATGGCGATCGAACGACACTCCGTCCTCGACTGGTGGATGCACTTCAACCACTACTCACCCGAAGGTCGACTCTACCGCATTCACCCGTGTGGTGATGGTGAGGAGCTCTTCCTCGTCGACCTCAATCACAAGCCGATCCTTCATGCCCGCTTGAACAAGTTCAAGCCCAAGAAGAAGTGGATGTGGGAGGTGTCGTTCATGTCGAGCAACTTCAACAAGCCCGACTTTCTCTACAAGCCCGAGGACCGCGACCAAATCTTCCACGACCTGATTGCCGGCAAGTTCGATCCTCTCGACACCACGCCAGCACCCGTCGACCAACCACTCAACTAGGAGCACCCATGGGATTCCGTACCGTCGTCGTTCTTTCCAATGACAAAGCCCATGAGTGGCAGAACGACCCTCAGCTGGGCAACAAGATTTTCCACTGTGCTACTATGAAGACCTTCGGCGCCGGCGAACGGGAGCCGTACTTTCCCTACGGCGAAATCGTCGAGCAGGTCCATGCCGACACGCAGACCGTCGCCTTCCTCGACGGCTACGGCGGCACGGCGATGGTCACGCGGAGCTGGTACCACGGCCAGACGAACGACGAGAAGAATGAGAACCTTCTCAAGGCCCTCGCTGCTCAACTCGGTTACAAGGTCTCGAAGATAAAGACCCCAGCCTGACCTTCGCTGTGTTATAATGAACCATGGTGAATGTGCATCCTGAGCTCATAGGGTCTATCGATTCGGTCGAGCCCTTTCACGGATCGGTCGACAAGGTGATCGCGCAGTTTCGCGCCTCTACCGGTCCTGAGATGCTCGACAACGGGATTCTTCTCGAGCATTGCGCGATGCATTTCTACGGGCTGCTGCCCCACGAATTTGACACTACCGAGGAGTTGATCGGGGCCATGGTCTCGATCGGCAAGGAAACATGAAAACGAAAGGCCTTACCATCATCGAGCTGATGATCATCGTCGCGATCATTGGCATCATCGCTGCCATCATTCTGCCGAGAATCCGCGATTACAAGCTGGGCAATCGGAAGACTTCGTCGCCACCGACCGAAATGGTCGCGCCCACAGCAGTGCCTGCGACGCCAGCTTCAGCGGCGTCGCAATGACGTTCGACTTCCGTCAATTCAAGCAGACGCCCCAACGAGCGTGGATGTGGCGCATCTTCTTCTTTGCGGCGGTGGCCTCAGCGCTCTACTTCCTCTACAAGAACCTCTTCTTCTGGGGCATCCAGAACATCTTCATCGCCGTCTTGATCTACTGGATCGATTTGTGCGAGAAGGAGATCACGAAAAGGAACCTCTTCCCATGATCAACCGCTTCAACATGTGGTATGACCGGTTGCCGGAACCGTGGCGGTTCCTGCTCTTCATCTCTATCATGGCTTGCGCCATCTTCCCGCTCCAGCTCGGCCTCGCCTTCCATGTGAAGTCGATGGCGTTCTTCGGACTCGGCCTCTTCACGATCGTGTGTATCGTCGGTACAGCTCGCGCATTCGGGCTCGGTGGCCGAACAGGGCCGCACAAGTACATCGGCCTGGCGATGCTCCTCATGATGGGTGTCGTTGGCGCGTCCGTGTTCCTGATGTTCGCCTAGGAATGATGTGCGCGAACCTCAAACTCCAGCGGAATTGCGCGATGCGTTCCTAAAATGCTTCGACGAAGTCGATACAGCCGTCATCGAAGCAGTCGATGAGCTGATTGATCGGCTGGAATCAGCTTACTGTGGTGAGACGGAATTGACGAAAGTCGAGTTCCTTCTCGGTCGAACCCTATTCCAAATGATGTCAGATGGTGACTCTGTGATATAATAGTCACATGGAAGCCAAACTCAGCCGCTACGAAAAGCTCAGAATCGCGACGCGGTACTGGCTGCTTGGAATGGCTGAGACCGACCACCGCTACTTCAAAGTGCTTGAGGCCATGGAGTATGGGATGGAGCATCATGACGGGCTGCGGAACGGCGGTGAACCAGAGTTCATCCATCAGCTGAGCATCTTCCAGCACCTCCGTACCCTGCATCGGCACATTCGAAACCCCGTCACTGTATACATCCTGACGTTTCTCCACGACGCCGTGGAGGACCCGCGTACCGACAAGGATACCAGGAAGAAGGTCTTCATTTCGCTGCAGGACGTTGAGGATCGTTTCGGTGATGCAATCGCGGCGAAGGTCAAGAAGCTCTCCAAAGAAATCATGGGACAACCGAACGAGGACTACAGCCTCGATACGGTGTTCGAGGACGAAGACACCGCCGTCGTGAAGGCAGGCGATCGCGTCAACAATGTCTCGAGCATGGTCGGTGTCTTCAAGCCTGCCCGTCTCGAACGTTATGTAAAGGAGACGGTCGAGCAGTTCCTCGATCGCATCAAGCTCGCCCGGCGCCGGTTTCCGGATCAGGAAGGCGTGTTTGAAAACATGAAGCTTGAGCTGGTCAACCAGTTGCAGTTGATCAAGCATATCATGGAGCCGCAAAATGGCGACGAGACAACCAACGGGGCCGAAGCATCGGCGTAAACGTTACTGCGACATCAAGGCGACAAGCCTTGAAGAAATACGGGTTACGGCGGAACGCCACATCACAAATATCGGCAAGACTCTCGCCGACCTGATCGACAACGGCGACTACACCGAATCCGACCTGTTCTACATCAACATGTTTCGCGACACGTGGGCAGACCTCCGTGACGATGTGACTGAGATGTTGGCGCAACCCAAGAAGCCAGAATCGCCAACTGCGCAATCACCCGGTTGGCCGTTTCCGACAGGAGCTCCTCCGAAGCAGAACTTCGTCTACGTCATTCAGATGACGGAGAGTGAACGGGGGTGGGGGCAGCGACCTGACGGTTACCTCGCTTTCGAGAACCACAAAGACCTGAAGGCGTATATTCACAAAGAAACGAAGGATCGGAAGGCGGATCAAGTGCCTGACGAGTACGTGATTTACGATGACATCGGCATCAAGGAATGCTGCCCTGAATTCATGGCGAAGCTACAGGCGGCCGGACGTGGGAATGTTTACTTCGACAGCCTAGAACAGCTGAAAACGGGTGAGCTCAAATGATTTTTGAGTGGTCACTTGATCCATACGTTCTAAAATTCCAATCGTGCACTCGCCCCACTTTGCCTTGGCTTGAGGAAACGCGTTACACGGCGAAGCTCATCGCCTCACGAACATCGAAACCAATCTGGCTATGCCTAAGCGGTGGTATCGACAGTGAGGTAATGGCAGAAGCGTTCCTTGCAGAGAAAATCCCGTTCAGGGCTTTCTCGCTTTCGTACTATGGTAGGAACGACCACGATATTCGGCATGCTGTGAATTGGTGCAAAGCACATGGCGTTGAACATGAAATCGAAGCCGTTAACATCTGGCACATTTTCGACGCGCAACGCCAACTCGAAGAACGATACGTGACGAGCAACGTATTCCGTTACGTGCAGATCAGTCTGATGAAGAAGATCGAAGCGCGTGGTGGATACGCTGTCATCGGGTCCGGTGAGCAGCTCTACAAGTTCAAGGATGCGCCGTATCTTGAATTCACGGTTGGATATCACGTGCCGTACGAATGGTGTCAACGAAACGGCGTCGAACACGAACCGTATTTCTATTTCGTAACGCCTGAGATCACCAAGGCATGGATGGAAATTCCGATCGTTGACTTCGCCTTGACGCATCAGCCACAAATCTTCGCAAACCCAAACAATGGCAACAACCTGAAGATAGTTGTCTTGCAGGGAATGTTTCCAGAGCAGCCCAGACGGGCTAAGTTCAATGGCTTTGAAGCGCTCCTTGAAAAGCGCCGCGCAGCTGAAGAGCTTCTCACGACAGCATTTGCAGGTCGTCTTGACCCGTACCATATCGCTGTCAAAGAATTCAAAAGGCAACTAGCATGATCAAGATGATCGTTGCAGCTGATCGTAACAACGCGATCGGCTGGTTAAGTGGTGAAATTCCCTGGCGCATCTCCGCTGACATGAAGCGGTTCAAGGAGCTGACGACTGGACACACCATTCTGATGGGACGTCGTACTTTCGATTCGCTCAAGCGGCCGAATGGTCTGCCGAATCGGCACAACGTCGTCATCACGAATGATGCATCGCTCCGAAACAAACCGCAAGACGAGCCGCACTACTTTCGTGATGGCGACAATTCTCTTCGCACGTATTGTCAAGCGCATCAAGCTTGCCTCGGTTGTGAACCATCAGATCTGTGGATTATCGGTGGTGCAACGGTGTACAATGAGGCCATCAGACAGCAACTCATTGACGAAATCTATCTGACGAAAGTCGATACAGCATCTGGTGCTGATGTAAAGTTGGATTTCAATCTCTACGATTGGGAACGTTTCAGGATGGACCAGCTCCAGATGGGTGTAGAATGGTATCTTACAGACAATAGCTTACCAGCCTATACCGACGATGGAACCGAATACACTTTTATCACCTTGAGGAAGAAATGACAGTTTTCCGCTCGCGAGGTTTTGATTCAATCATTGGTGGCAAGCTGATTCTTCACGCCAACAGCGTCGAAATTCCAGCCAATAGTACCCTCCTCGTTGAGGGAACTTTGTCCGCTCATACGATTCAACAAACAGCGAGTGAGAAAGTTGCTTCCAAAACCACGCTTCGTGTGAGTGGCACAATCAAGAAAGATCCGATTGGGCTCAACATCACAGTCCACAACGTCATCATTACAGGAACAGTTGAATGTGACGAAATCAGAGCCGAAGGCTGTCTCGCTGTGAAGTCGGGATGTACGCTAAAGGCGAAGCGGATTTTCTACCGAGAACTGATCGTTGAAACGGGCGCCGTCATGCTCGGCGAGATGTTTCATCTTGATCACACATCTCAAGGCGAACAAACGTAGCTTCGCTAGATTCACGTAAATACGTGATACGTTAGATCTACAACCCATTTTGAATGGAGTGAAACCATGAGCGCACTTTCGTCCCTCCGAGCCTCGTTCGAGGCCAAGTTCTCCAAGCCAGAGGTTCTCTCCCTCGATGAGTACTTGGATCTGTGCAAGAGCGACAAGATGGCTTACGCCACCGCCGCTGAACGCATGGTTGCGGCCATCGGCACACCCAAGGTGGTGGACACAAGTGAAGACGCCCGTCTTTCTCGGATCCACTCGAACAAGAAGGTTCGTATCTACGAAGCCTTCCAAGATTTCTACGGCGCTGAGGACGCCATTGAGCGTCTCGCTGCGTACTTTCGCCACGCTTCAGCTGGTCTGGAAGAGTCGAAGCAGATCCTCTATCTCAAGGGTCCAGTCGGTGGCGGCAAGTCTTCTATCGTCGAGCGTCTTAAGGCGCTGATGGAGAAGTTCCCGATCTACGTGCTGTTCGATTCAAATGAAAAGGATCCAGAGCTGGCAACATCGCCTGTCTTCGAATCCCCGCTCGGCCTCTTCGACAAGAACGATCCAGCGCACGTCGAGATTCTGAATGAAATCGGTATTCCGCTCGGCTACATCGGCAACACCGTGATGTCGGGCTGGGCACAGCAAAAGCTCCAGGAATTCGGCGGCGATATCACGAAGTTTTCTGTGGCCAAAATCTATCCTTCGAAGGACCGTCAAATCGGTGTCATGAAGGTGGAACCAGGTGACGAGAACAACCAAGACGTGTCCGTTCTGATCGGCAAGACTGACTTGCGGAAGCTCGAGAAGTATCCTCAGAACCACCCGTATTCCTACTCCTATTCTGGCGGTTTGAACCGCACGAATCAAGGTCTGATGGACTTCGCGGAAATGTTCAAGGCCAATATCAAGACCTTGAATCCGCTCCTGATGGCCACGCAGGAACACAACTACAACGGCACGGAAGCAATTCCTGCGATGCCTTACACTGGCGTGATCTGCGCCCACTCGAACGAGGCCGAGTGGTTCACGTTCAAGAACAACAAGACCAACGAAGCTTTCCTTGATCGGGTCTTCATCGTCGATGTGCCGTACTGCCTTCGTGTCGACGAAGAAATCAAGATCTACGAGAAGATGTTGAAGGGTTCAAATCTGCGAGATGCGCCGATCGCTCCAGGCACCTTGAAAATGTTGGCGCAGTGGATGATCTTGACCCGTCTCAAGGATCCTGAGAATTCCACTCTCTACGCCAAGCTCCGTGTCTACAATGGCGAGAACGTCAAGGACACGATGCCGAACGCGAAGCCTTACGAGGAGTATCGTGATGCTGCAGGTGTGAACGAGGGCATGGAAGGCATGTCAACGCGCTTCGCATTCAAGGTCCTTTCTGCTGTGTTCGATCTTCGTCCTGAGGAATTTCAAGCGAATCCAATCGACTTGATGTTCATCATCGAAGAAGCAATCAAGAAAGAAGCTCTCGTCGAAGAAAAGCTCGCGAAGTACCTTGATTTCATCAAGAGTTTCCTGCAGCCTCGCTACTTCGAATTTCTTGAAAAGGAACTGAGAACGGCATATCTCGAATCGTATTCAAGCTTTGGCCAGAATATGTTTGAACGGTATGTCCTGTTCGCGGAAGCATGGATCAACGACGAGCAATGCCGTGATCCTGAAACCCACACCCTACTCAATCGAGATACTCTGAACCAGAAGCTGGAAGAAATCGAGAAGGCAGCTGCAATCACGAACGCGAAAGATTTCCGGAATGAAATCGTGCATTACGTGCTGCGCTACAAGGCGAAGCATGAAGGGCATTCGCCACGTTGGGATCAATACGAAAAGATCAAGACCGTTATCGAAAAGCGGATGTTCTCGGCCACCGAACAGATCATGCCAGTGATCGCCTTCGGTCCGAAACAAGACAAGGAAACCGAAGAGAAGCATCAAGGTTTCGTTCAACGCATGATCGACAAGGGCTACACTGAAAATCAGGTCAAGATCCTGGTTTCATGGTTCACCAACAACCGGAAGTCGTCGTAAAAATGAAATCAATTCTTGTCGCACTCTGCTTGGTCGCAGTTCTTGGCGGATGCGACAAGGTTGATTGTTTGTTTCATCAAACGCCCCATTCTCAAGAAGCAGACAACGGTATTCGACGTCAGATGCTTATTCTGATGTCAGATCACGTTGTCTGGACAAGGAGCTATCTCAAAGCCGTTCTCAATGGCACTGGCGATAACGTCTCTGCGGCTGAGCGCTTGATGAAGAATCAAGAAGAGTTGGGTGCCCTCTTCGCGACATACTACGGTCCGGAAGCTGGTGCAAAGCTGACTGTTCTTCTCAAAGAACATATCCGAATTGCTGGCGATATTATCGATGACATTGCAGCTGGAAAAAGCGCGAAGTTTCAAGATTTGAATGTGAAGTGGCAAGAGAACGGATACGAAATTGCAGATTACCTGGCATCCCTTAATCCAAATTGGGACCAGAAGGTGATGCGCGAGATGTGGGATAAGCATCTCTCCACCACGACCGCCGAAGTCGTAGCTCGCAGTCAAAAAGATTGGGGTGCCGACGTCATTGCCTACGACGCGACGTATCATCACATGTTGATGTTCGCCGATATCTTGTCTGACGGAATCATCAAACAATTCCCTGACAAGTTCAAGTGAGGTGCTAGGAATGAGTGATACACCTACATCTACGACCTTTATTTTCGTCGATCGTCGGCGCACAGGTCGTGGAAAGTCCCTGAATAATCGGAACAAGCTTCTCAAGCGAGTCAAAGATTCGATCAAGAATGCGAAGCCTGAAGACATCGACGCGGGAGGAGTAGGCAAAGCCGCCACGCCACAGAGCGGCAACGCCTACACCAATCCAGTCAAGGTGGCTAGAACAGCTCTCAGCGAGCCAACTTACCATTACGATCCAGACAAGGGAGAACGAGAGATCGTTCTCCTTGGTAACGATCACTGGCTGAAAGGCGATGAGTTTCCAGTCGGCCGGAGCGGTGGTTCTGGTGGCAACGGCAGTGGAGCTGGTCCAGGTGAAGAAGGTGAAGACGACTTCATCATCAACATTTCGAGGTCCGAGTTCTACGATGTCTTCTTTGAGGAGTGCGAGCTCCCGGACCTCAAGGAGACGCACGAGAAGGACTTGCCTGAACACATCATGCAGAGAGCCGGTTTTCAGAAAACCGGCAACTCCTCGCAGCTCGCTATCCTTCGGTCCTTCAAGTTCTCAAAGGGTCGTCGACTCGCGTTGACGAAAAACGCCCGTGATGAATTGGCAGAGCTCGAAGAAGAACTCGCCGTTCTGATGGATCCAAATCATGAGCACGCTCTCGGCGTCAAGGAGTGGGCTCTCCGCTGCCAAGCAGTCACTGAACGAATCTATGAACTCAAGAAGTTCATCTCGAGCCGCACAGTCTTCGAAGACATTGATCTTCGTTTCCGTAAGTCGGAGCGAGTACAAATCAAAGCTTCTGATGCAGTTCTCGGCATGCTGATGGACGTGTCTGGTTCAATGGACGAAGCGAAGAAGCGGATGGCTCGGAAGTTTTTCGCTCTGCAATACGCGTTCATCAAGCGTAAGTATCCACAGACCGACCTCATCTTCATCGCTCACACTGATGAACCTCATGAAATGACCGAGGAAGAATTCTTCACAACTCGGTTGTCAGGCGGTACCATCGTCTCTCCGTCCTGGGCAATGATCCATCAGATCATTAAAGAGAGATATGATGCAAACTTGACGAACATCTACATTTCGTATGCAGGCGACGGTGACAACTGGGACAGCGATAATGGCCACGTCATCGATGAAATCGAAGGCAGTGGTCTTCTCACGAAGATTCGCCATTGCGTTTATGTGCAGGTTGGTCAAAGCTTTGCAGCTTCCTATGGTGGCGGTGTTGGTCTCTGGCAGGTAATGGAATCTCTATCGAAGACCCACAAAAAGATGGCCGTCATCAAGATCGCAGATGAATCAGAAGTGTTCGACGCATTCAAAACCCTCTATGGTAAGAAGCGAGTCAAGAAATGACTGAGGACCAGTTTCGCAACAGCGCTCAAGTCATTATCAATCGTCAGGTTGTCGATGGTACTGAATGTCCGTTGCCAACTGGAAACTGGCGTTGCACTCGAGGTGTGGGCCATGAAGGCCCATGTGCTGCTTGGCCTGTCGATGAGAACGGCAAGCTTCTGACTTTTGACGAATGGAAATCAAATGGCTGAACCACTCTACATCACCTCTCGTACCGATTGGACGCCAGCTCTCATTTCGCAGGCGTATCAGGAAATAGAGAAGATTGCCCGAGAAGAGCTCGAGTTGATTCCTGGTGAGGACATTTACCCGAACTCCATCGAGATCATTTCGGCTGAGCAGATGCTCGATGCCTATTCCTCAATTGGCTTGCCAATCCACTACAATCACTGGTCGTTCGGTAAGGACTTCCTGAAGAACGCGCGATCGTATCAGAAAGGTCGAACGGGTCTCGCATACGAAATCGTCATCAACACCAATCCATGCATTTCGTATCTCATGGAAGAGAACGACATGCTGATGCAGACGATGGTGATGGCGCACGCTGCGATCGGTCACAACGCTGTCTTCAAGAACAACGAGTGCTTCAAGCAGTGGACGAATGCCGGTTCAATCGTCGACTACATGATCTTCGCTCGTGACTACATTCGGCAGTGCGAAGAACGGTACGGCGAGGAAGAGGTTGAAGAGGTCCTCGATGCTGCTCACGCTCTTGCACCACACGGTGTCGACAAGTTTAAGCGGAAGCATCGGCCGAAGCTCAGCGAGGAAGCTCGTCTGAAGAAGCTTCTCGATGATGAGGAGAACAAGCAGCACGAACTCGACATCATCATGAAGAAGACGTCGTTCAAGGACGTCGACCTGAAGGAGCATGACGAGGAAGACGAGATCGAAGAGGAAGAGAACCTTCTCTACTTCATCATGAAGAATTCGCCATCCCTACCACAATGGAAGCGCGAGATCATTCGCATCGTCTACAAGGTCAACCAGTACTTCTATCCGCAGGGCCAGACGAAGACTCTGAACGAAGGCTTCGCAACCTTCTGCCACTACTACATCATGACGCGAATGGAGGAGAAGGGGTTCCTGTCTCCCGATGCTTTCATCGCCTTCCTCAACTACCACAGCGGTGTCATTTATCAGCCGGATTACCATCAGCCATGGTATCACGGCCCGAATCCGTATGCTCTCGGTTTCAACGTCCTGATGGATGTCAAGCGGATCTGCGAGAACCCAACGGCTGAAGACAAGGAATGGTTCCCACAGTTGATCGGCCGGAAGTGGCAGGATGCAGTGAAGGAAGCAGCGTTCGAACATCGTGACGACGGCTTCATCGCCCAGTATCTGTCGCCAAAGGTCATTCGAGACATGAAGATGTTCTCGATCGCCATCCAGTTCCCTGAAGATGAGGACGATGATGAAATCCCTGCCATCGTTTCTGAGATTCACGACGACGTAGGCTACAAGAACATCCGCAACTCGTTGGCTCGGTCTATGGAGCGGATCAACTTCGTGCCACAAATTGCTGTCGTCAGCGCTGATATGGATGGTGACCGTGTTCTCAAGCTCGAGTACAAGCCGTACATGGGTCGGAGCCTCGAAGTAAGCGATGCTGACCTCGTCACTGACCACATCGATTCCTTGTGGGGATACCCCGTTGAACTTAATTGCTGATCATGAAGACACGGATCCATGTCAATCAGCATGCCATTCGTGGTAATGCGAAGAAGGCCAAGCCGGATCCGGTTTTGACATGCAAGACGTACAAGAGTAATGACTACGCCTTTGAAGTCGAGATCACTGGTCCGTGTCGGATTGTCTACCGACCAGACCGTCCGCTCTCCTGTGGCGCGAAAGTCTGGATCGAGACG
>Ga0207683_10004046_pt1 | contig 12678 bp, 10 predicted proteins | sample KBSM73metaG_FD_184333 | JGI IMG/M metagenome (GOLD analysis project Ga0207683, IMG submission 184333) | Miscanthus rhizosphere microbial communities from Kellogg Biological Station, Michigan, USA - KBS M7-3 metaG (SPAdes) (version 2) | ecosystem: Host-associated > Plants > Roots > Rhizosphere >...
CCCCGATCTTGGCATTGCTCCGGGCTGGGCTCGAAGCTCCTGATCTGCCGCCCTAGTTGGCGGCCTCCTCGTCTCAACGCGGCGTGAAGTGATGAGCAAGAAGACGCGCCGTGCGAACTGCGACCGCAAGCTCTCGCGCGAGATCACGCTCGCCGATGGCGCCAAACTGCGGACGCTCAGCACGTCGCCAGCCAGGCTACGCCGCGCGAATCCAGTTGACGACCTCCTCGGCGCTCTTGTCCGGCGGAAACACCGGATAGAACACCTTGGTGATCGCGCCGTCGTCGATCACCCAGGCCATGCGGCGGATCAGCGTCATGCCGTCGACCGAAAAGGTCGGCAGATCGAGCGCGCGGGTGAGTGCGAGTTGTTCGTCCGACAGGATCGCGAAGGGCAGATGCAGCCGCTCGGCCGCCTCGCGCTGATACGTGGTCGTCTGGGTCGAGAGGCCGAACAAATGCGCGACGCCCAATCGCTTCAAGTCGGCGAAGTGATCGCGGAAGCCGCAGGATTGCGGCGTGCAGCCGCGCGCGCCGGGAATGCCGTCCCAGCCGGTCGGCGTCGCCTGCCCCGGCCGCCCGGTGCGCGGGTAGATGTAGACCACCGTGCGTCCGGTCAGGCGCGACAGGCTTACTGACGACCCGTCGGTCGCCGCCAGCGCGATGTCCGGCAGGCGGGCGCCGGTCAGATGGCGCGCCGCGCCATCGTCCAGCGGCGCCGCCAGGTTGTCCGGAAGCACGGTCGGATCATGGTTTATTGCCATCGTGTTTGCTCCAATATGTCAGAGCGTTATCGGCCACTTCCAGTGTAGGAGATGAATTCCAGTAGCGACCCGTCCGGGTCACGGAAATAGACGCTGATCCCGCTTCCCTTGGCGCCTGCCCGGTCGACCGGCCCAAGCTCGATCTCCACGCCGCAGGCGCGCAAATGCGCTGCCGCGTCGGCGATCGGCCCAGGCCAGACGAAGCACAGATCGCTGTTGCCCGGCCGCACCGGATCGCGTGCGACCGGGACGGGATCGACGCCCGGCCCATGCAGATTGAGCTGCTGGTCGCCAAAACGATATGCGAATCCCTTGCCGCGCGCGATCACCTCGGCGCCCATCACGGCGGCATAAAACGCGTTCGAGCGGGCCCAATCGGAGACGTGCACGACACAGTGATCGAGCGTGACCTTCGGTCCCATGAAATTCCTCACCTATTTCCGGTTCCCCGTCGCAACAAGTTCGGGAACTCGGCGTTCTATCGTCGAGGGCGATTCGCGCCTAAGGTCGCGCCGGAACGACGCCCGGCCCAATTGTCACAAGGAAATCAAGCCATGAACAGACGCGAAAGCCTGAAGCTGCTCGGATCCGCCCTCGCGGCGGGCAGCTTCTCCGTCCCGACGCTCGCATTCGCTCAGGCTCAGCCCGCGGCCGACGGCCCGTTCAAGCTGCCGCCGCTCGGCTATGCCAACGAGGCGCTCGAACCGCACATCGATGCCCAGACCATGATGATCCACCACGACCGGCACCACGCGGCCTACGTCAACGCGTGCAACGAATTCGCCAAGCAGGTGCCCGAACTCGGCACCACCCCGATCGAGAAGACGCTGGTCGATGCCGCTTACGTCCCGCTGCAGATCCAGACGCAGGTGAAGAACAACCTTGGCGGCCATTGGAATCACAGCTTCTTCTGGGATCTGATGACGCCGGGCGGCGCCAAGGAGCCCTCGGGCGAGGTCAAGTCCGCGATCGAAAGCTCGTGGAAGGACGTCGCCGACTTCAAGGAGAGGTTCGCCGCCGCAGGCGCGGCGCGCTTCGGGTCCGGCTGGGCATGGCTGGTCGTGAACAAGGACAAGAAGATCGAGCTGATCACGACCGCCAACCAGGACACGCCGGTCGCGCTCGGCGCGAAGGCGATCATCGGCGTCGATGTCTGGGAGCATGCCTATTATCTCAAATACCAGAACCGCCGGGCGGAGTATCTCAAGGCCTGGTGGAACGTGGTGAACTGGGACAAGGCGGCGGCGAACCTCAAGAAGGCCAGCGCGTAACTTCTCCGACCTCATCCTGAGGTGGCCGTGCGAAGCACGGCCCTCGAAGGATGGCCGCACGGTCGATGCCTGCCGCCATGCTTCGAGACGGCGCTTCGCGCCTCCTCAGCATGAGGGGCGGAGTTGAAATCAACGGCCCGCTGCGGGGTGCAGCGGGCCGAAGGATTCTTCGATACGGCCGCCCAACCTTGCGGGGGGATTTTCGAACGGCCCGCATCATCGGACCAGGCGGGCGGCGCGCGAGCGCGGCGCGCGCCGTTATTCGCGGAGCATGATCTTTTCCGAAAACCGGTATCCACTTTTCGGGATCATGCTCCGGCGTCAGTCGATCCAGGCGATGTCGGTGAGCTTGCCGGTCACGCCTTCGATCTTGCCGGCCGAGGTCGCCTTGCCGGTCTTCAGGTCGACCGAGTAGAGCATGCCGCCGGTCACGAGCCAGGCCGCATTGTCCTCGCCCTTGTTGACGATGTTGAACGCGGTCGCGCCGTTGAGCTTGATGCCGAGCGAACCGACGGTGTTGAGGATACCGTCGTTCGGCGGCGCCTGGGTGAGCAGCGTGCCCGACGCGTCGATGTCGTAGAGCGCGGTCGCCGACGGTTTCGGATTCGCCGAGTTGGTATAGGCGCCGGCGACCACGCTCGGGGTGTTTCCCGCCATCGCGTCGCCGTCCTTGAACTTGAGCGCGCCGTCGACCGTCACCTTGCCGTCGTCGACGTTGACCCGCAGGTTCACGCCTTCCGAGGTGATGATGCGCAGGCGATCCGCCGCCGGGTTGAAGTCGACCGTCACGGTGACGCCGGCCTTCAGCGTTTCGGACAGCTTGCTCTTCATCGCGGCGGCGCCGGTCTTGGCGTCCACCGTGTAGATGCCGCCATCGGCGGTCACCGCGTACAGCATGCCGTCGGCGGGACGCACGTCGATGCCGACGACGTTCGCCGCACCCTTGATGTCGGCCTGGCCGGTGACTTTCTTGGTCGCCGGATCGACCCACACCAGGGTCTTGCCGTCGACGAGGCCGATGATCGAGGCCGCGGATGCGGCGTTTGCCAGAACCGGCGCAGCAAGGATCGTGCTGGCAAGCGCCAGCGTCTTCAGTCCGGTATTCATGGAGTTCTCCTGCTTGCTCTGTGACGATCGAGCCTGGGAGACCTGCGGGTCCCCGTTCACGCAGCGAGCTACGGGCGTTCGGCGCGACGGTTGCAGGAACAGTGCGGCGATATCGCCGCAGGAGATAACGACTTGGTGAGACTGGATTGTCCAACGGCGCGCGGGATCACCCCTTCTGCCGCAGCAGCCGGCCCTTCTCGCGGTCCCAGTCGCGCTTCTTCTCGGTCTCGCGCTTGTCGTGCAGCTTCTTGCCCTTGGCGAGCGCCAGCTCGACCTTGGCGCGGCCCTTGTCGTTGAAATAGAGCTTGAGCGGCACCAGCGTCATGCCGTCACGCTCGACCGCGCCGATCAGCTTGTTGATCTGACGCTTGTGCAGCAGCAATTTGCGCGGACGCTTCGGCGTGTGGTTGAAGCGCCCGGCCTGCAGATACTCGGTGATGTTGGAGTTGATCAGCCAGATCTCGCCGCGCCGCGCGTCGGCGTAGGACTCGGCGATCGCGGCCTTGCCCGAGCGCAGCGACTTCACCTCGCTGCCGGTCAGCGCGATGCCGGCCTCGAACTTCTCGCCGATCTCGTAATTGAAACGCGCCTTGCGGTTCTCGGCGACGATCTTGAAGCGTGGCTCCGCCTTTGCCGCCATCAGGTCACGATTTCCCGAAGCAGGTCGCGGAGAATTTCTGCAACGGCGCGGCGACCCCGGTGAGCGGCACCTGCTGCGACTGGTCGCCGACCGTGATGGTGAGCGGTCCCTTGCCGCTCAGCATCGGCATGAACTCGGCGCGGAAGATGCCGAGCGCGCGGTTATCGATGTTGGTTTCGTAACGAAATGCCGGCTGGTTGGTGGTGTTGTCGAGCCCCATGTCGCCGCGCACGCTGTATTTCCGCCCCGCATTGGTCAGCCCCATGACCACGACCGGCTTGCTGCTCGGCACACCGATGCCGGTCGAGTAGAGGCCGATCTCTTCGGAGTCGCGCAGGCAAGCGACGATCAGCAGGCGCGGGCCGTCCTTTTCCGCGGTGTAGCTCAGGATCGCGCGCTTCGACTTGGTATCGACCGCCCAGCCGGCCTCCTGCGCCGACGCGCACGCCATGCCGACGAGGGTCGCGACCGCTGCGCAAATCAGTTTCGTTCCTGTCATCGTTCCAACCATTGTGACGGCCGTCGCGCCCCTGGGGCGCCGCGACTCATGCGAAGCTGTTTAGTAACGGCGTACCGGATCGGCAAGACGGCGTGATGGTGTGCGCTTCCGGCGCCCCGTGGCCGCTAATTGATCAGCCCGGCATGGACCATCGCCTCGCGCACCGCCGTCCGCGCCATGTCGCTCGCCGGGACCATCGGCAAGCGCACCTCGTCGGAACATTTGCCGATCATCGACATGGCGTATTTCACCGGCGCCGGGCTCGTTTCGCAGAACAGATTGATGTGCAGCAGGTGCAGCTTGTCCTGCAGCTTCAGGGCGGCGGCATAGTCGCCGCGCCCGCAGGCGGCCTGGAATTCCGAGCACAGGCGCGGCGCGACATTCGACGTCACCGAGATGCAGCCGTGGCCGCCATGCGCGTTGAAGCCGAGCGCCGTGATGTCCTCGCCCGAAAGCTGGTTGAAGTCCGGCCCGCAGACGGCGCGCTGCTGCGTCACGCGCGTCATGTTGGCGGTCGCGTCCTTCACGCCGGCGATGTTCTTCAACTCGTAGAGCCGCTTCATGGTGTCGACCGACATGTCGATCACCGAGCGCGGCGGGATGTTGTAGATCAGGATCGGAATGCCGATCGCGTCGTTGATCGCCTTGAAGTGCTGGTACATGCCCTCCTGCGTCGGCTTGTTGTAGTAGGGCGTGACGACCAGAACGGCGTTGGCGCCGGCCTTCTCGGCATGCTTGGCCAGGTCGACCGCCTCGCTCGTGGAATTGGAGCCCGCACCGGCGACGACCGGAACCCGGCCATCGGCCTGGTCGACGCACCACTCGACCACCTGCTTGTGCTCGTCATGGGAGAGCGTCGGGCTCTCGCCCGTGGTGCCGACCGGAACCAGCCCGTTGGTGCCTTCGGCGATCTGCCAGTCCACGATGTTGCGGAACGCCTGCTCGTCGACCGTGCCGTTCTTGAAGGGCGTGACCAGCGCGGTGAACGATCCCCGGAAGTTGGTCTTGGCGGTCATGGCACGTTCCCTCGGCTGCGCGAGGCGCCAAAGTACCGGTTGGCGGAGCGGTAAGGAAGTCAAAATGCTCAATATGCCGAGGAGGCGCCAACGGGTCCGCGGGCGGCGCCGCCCGATGATGAACTCGGCGCCGTCCCGACGCATGCCCGCAAACGCTGAGCCTGCCTGAAAATTCTGAAAAACAACCCCATGCAAAGATCTCCAATAGGAGCCGTTGACCGGGTGGCCGACCGGCCGCCTGGGTCGCCCGGCGGCCTGAGTTCCTCGGGCCCTCGCCGCTCTTTTGCCGCGGTTCGTCCGCATGGTCGAAGCGGCCAGGTTAGCTATTCGTAAACGGGATTCGGCGGAAAACAGTTTGGGGCGCGGTCTGGCGTTTTTCGGACCAGGCGATTGAGGCGACACGACGGGTGCGGCGCGGGACGGCCGCAAGGGACCACGGGATGAATTTTCAGTGCGCCGGCGCGCAGCGCCTTCTGCAATGCACGCTTGCGGCGCTCGTCTCGGGCGCGCTTTTGATGCCCGCGCTGGCGGCCAAGCCTGACGAGAAGCCCAAATCTGCGACGACAAAGCCGGACCAAACCAAAACCTCAGACAAGAAAGCGGCCGCGAAGCCCGCAACCAGGAAACCCACAGCCAAGGCCGCGGCAAAACCTGCGACAAAAGCGGCGCCGATCGCCGCCAGATCCGTTCCCCTGCCCCGCTCGCGGCCGCAATTCACGGTCGCCTCGGCGCCGAACCCGCCGTTCAACCTCTCTCCGACGCCGGTCCTTGCGACCTCGGGCTTTGCCCCGCTCAAGCCGGCGGCTGCCGCCACGCTGCCGAACGGTCCGGCGCCCGCCGCGTCCGGCTATCTCGCGCCGCCCCCTGCCCCGCCAGCCGCCAGGGTTGCGGCCGTGATGCCGACCGCGCCGCTCGCTGCCGCCGAAAGCACCGCGACGCCGGCCGCCGACGTGGCGCTGGCCAAGCAGGCGATCGACCTCGCGCGGCGCGGCAAGACCAGCGACGCGAGCACGGTCCAGAAGAGCATCGGCGATCCGCTCGCCCGCAAGCTGGTCGAGTGGGTCATCCTGCGCAACGACGAGAACGACGGCGGCTTCGATCGCCTCGCCGCCTTCAGCAACGACAATCCAAGCTGGCCGAACGCCACCATGATCCGCCGCCGCGCCGAGAGCGCACTGTGGGACGAGCGCCGCCCGGCCGCGACGGTGATCTCCTTCTTCCGCACGCAGAAGCCGATGACCGCGAAGGGCAAGTTTGCGCTCGCCCGTGCGATGAAAGCGCAAGGCGACGAAGAAGGCGTCGCGGCGCTCGTCCGCACGGCCTGGCGCGAGGATACCTGCTCGCGCGACGTCGAACGCATGGTGATGGAGACGTTCGGTGACACCCTCACCCGCGCCGACCACAAGGCACGCATGGACCGCCGTTTCTACGACGACGATCCGGACGCCGGCATGCGCATGGCGACGCTGCTCGGTGGCAACGACCTGCTGATCGGCAAGGCGCGCAAGGCCGTGGTGGAGAAATCCTCCAACGCCGCCGCCCTGCTCGAGGCCGTGCCTTCCGCCGCACGCAACGATACCGGCTACATCTTCCACAAGGCGCAATGGCTGCGCCGCGAGGACAAGGCGATCGAGGCCGCGCGGCTGCTGCAGTCCGCGCCGCGCAGCGCCTCGCAGCAGCACAATCTCGACGAATGGTGGGTCGAGCGCCGCCTCGTCGCGCGCAAGCTGCTCGATCTCAACGAGTACCAGGCGGCCTATCATGTGGCGCGCGACGCGCTGCCGCCGCAAAAGGAGAACCTGCGCGCCGAGCATGAATTCACCGCCGGGTGGATCGCGCTGCGTTTCACCGGGGACCCGGGCGCCGCAATCCAGCACTTCGCCCGCATCGGGCACGGCACCACCAATCCGATCACGCTCGCGCGCGGCGAGTACTGGCAAGCCCGCGCGTTCGAAGCCGCCGGCCGCAATGCCGAGGCGCGCACGCACTATCAGGCTGCCGCGCAGTATCCGACCGCCTATTACGGACAGATCGCGCGCGCCCGCCTCGGCATGGGCGAGCTCGCGCTGCGCCGCCCGCCGGAGTCCGGTCACCGCGCTGCCCTGATGAGCCTCGAGGTCGTGCGCGCGGTGCAGATCCTCTATCAGGTCGATGGGCGCGATCTGGTCATCTCGTTCGTCTCCGACCTTGCCGACAAGGTGGTGGATGCGGGCGCGCTGGTGGTGATCGCCGAGATCGCGAAGAGAAACGACGATGCGCGCGCCATGCTCCTGCTCGGCAAGGCCGCGCTCAATCGCGGCTTCGCCTTCGACATCTACGCCTTCCCGACCAACGGCATTCCGGAATTCCGCATGGTCGGCCCGAACGTCGACAAGAGCGTCATATTCGCGATCGCGCGGCAGGAAAGCGCATTCAATCCGCGGGCGGTGTCGAGCGCCAAGGCGCTCGGCCTGATGCAGGTGCTGCCCGGCACCGGCAAGCAGATCGCGAAGAAATTCGGCTTCCCGTTCGATCAGAACCGCATGCTGTCGGACCCCGCCTACAACGCCCAGATGGGCGCGGCCGAGCTCGGCGACGTGCTCGAAGCCTATCGCGGCTCCTACATTCTCTCCTTCGTCGCCTACAATGCGGGGCGCGGCCGCGTGAAGCAGTGGATCGAGAAATACGGCGATCCGCGCGACGCCAATATCGATCCGATCGACTGGGTCGAGCGGATCCCCTTCTCGGAGACGCGCAATTACGTGCAGCGCGTGCTGGAGAACATGCAGGTCTATCGGGCCCAGCTCGGCATCGGCACGCGGCTGATGATCGAGGCGGATCTGCGCCGCGGCGCCGCCGCGAACTGATTGCAAGTCACTGCCGGCGGCTTCTTGTCTGAGCATGATCTGGTCCGAAAACCGGTGCCCACTTTTCGGGATCATGCTCTAAGCTCCCCTCGCCCGGGGAGATTTCAATGTCCGACACCGCGCTCGCCGACGACACCGCCGAACAGACCGGCTTCGAGAGCCTGTTCGTCACCGCGCAGGACGGCCTGCGGCTGCATGTGCGCCGCTACGGAACGCCGGCCGCGCGGCGGCTCCCGATCGTCTGCCTGCCCGGCCTCACCCGCAACGGCTCGGACTTTCATGAGCTCGGACTGGCGCTCGGCAGGGACGCCACCGAGCCGCGGCTGGTCTTCGCCATCGATTCGCGCGGACGCGGGCGTTCCACCCACGACCCCAACCCCGACAACTATTCGTTCCCGCTGGAGCTCGCAGACGTACTGGCCGTCCTCACCGCGCTCGATATCGGGCGCGCCATCGTGCTCGGCACCTCGCGTGGCGGAATTCTCGCGATGCTGCTCGGCGCCGCGCGGCCCGGCGCGCTTGCCGGCGTGATCCTCAATGACATCGGGCCGGTGATCGAGACCCAGGGGCTCATGCGCATCAAGGGCTATGTCGGCAAGATGCCGACGCCGAGCAGCTTCGCCGACGGGGCCGAAATGCTGCGCCGGCTCGGCGACGCGCAGTTCACCGCGATGACGCCCGCGCAATGGCTCGCGCAGGCCAGGCGCACCTGGACGCAGACCGGCAAGGGGCTCGTGCTCGACTACGATCCGAAGATCGCGACGACGCTTGAGGCGGTCGACGCCGAGCGTCCGGCCCCGCCCCTGTGGGGCGCATTCGATTCACTCGCGCGCGTTCCGCTGATGGTGGTGCGCGGCGCCAATTCGGACATTCTCTCGTCCGCGACGGTCGATGCGATGCGCGCGCGCCGGCTCGACATCGACGTGGTCGAAGTGCCGGACCAGGGTCACGCACCGCTGCTGGCCGAAGCCGACGTCATCGCCCGCATCGCCGCCTTCGTCACCCTGTGCGACGTCTCGGCGTTCGGGTTCTAGAGCATGATCCCGAAAAGTGGACACCGGTTTTCGGAAAAGATCATGCTCCCCCGTTAAATCTGACGTCAGTGCGCCGGCGCGCCGCCGGGCTTCTGCAGCCAGAATTGGTACATGCCGATGAAAGTGTCCGGGTTGTCCTGCTCGAACGCGCGCCAATGCGCGAGGTTGGTCTGGGCCGGGTCGTCGGGGAAGCGTTCCGCGTAGCGCCGCATCGTGCCGAACTCGACCTCGAAACCGAGGAATTCCAGATTGTTCTCGACGAAGAACGCGGCCAGCTGCGGGATCGTCCACGTGTGCTCCTCCACGTGGAACAGGAGGTCGCGGCAATCGCTGATGCTGAAGAAATCGATGACCGTGGTCACGCGTCGGATCGGCTCGCCCGCCGGCATCGCCATGATATCCTGCCGGCATTGCCGGATGTCGGCTGCGCCGCCGGTATAGCCTTTTGAAGCAATGTACCGACGCGCCGCCGCGATGTCGCGCCGCGCGACCGTGCTGTAGAGCGCCACGCGCATGATCCCGCCTGGACGCAGGATCGACAACAGCACGCGCCAGCCTGCGTCACCGTCGGCGATATGGTGCAGCACGCCCGCCGAGTCGATGACGTCGAAGGTCCGGCCGAGGCTTGCCAGCTCGAGGATGTCGGCCTGGCCGAACGCGATATCGGTCAGGCCCATTTTCGCGATCTGACGCCTCGCATAGCTCAAGCTGGTCAGGCTGAGATCGATGGCCGTTATGGCGGCGTCGCTGAACGCCTGCGCAACACTCGCGACCTGCTCGCCCGTGCCGCAGCCGGCGATCAGATAGTCGAGCTTCGGTTTGCCGAAGGCGCGGAATGGCGCAAGCGGAAAGCGTTCGCGCAGATAGTGATCTATGGTCTTCGGCGTGCCGATCGGCGCCACCTTGGTCCAGCGCGGATACGGGTTCACCTCATACTGCACGCGTACCGCTTGCGAGCTTGCGTCCTCGATCCTGGTCAGGCGAGGCATCGCGGCGCGATGGTCTATTTCTTCCGCAGGCTCGCTCACCTGTTGGACCAGCACGGCGCGCACCGCATCAGGCCAATCCCGGGCCAGCAGCGCGTCGGCAAATGGCAGGGTGTGCAGCGGCACGTAGGCGGCGAGCGCGACCACCCACGGCGCCGGAACCGGCGCACCGGATGCAAGCTCGGCACTCAGGCGATCCTGCAGGCCGGCGACGTCATCGACTTCGTCTTGCGAACTGGCAAAGACGTATTCGTTGATGAAGCACTGGCGCGCGAGCGCGCAATGAAATGCCAGCGACTGCTCGTCGGTACCGCGCGCGTCGGGTCGCGCGGCCTGCTGCAGCAAGGTGGCGCGCACCGCGGTCAAGAACCGCTCCAGTGTCACATCGAAGCTCTGCACCGACTCCAGCAGCGCACGCAGCAGCCGATCTTCGGCGATCGGCGCAACACCGGATGCGCCGTACAGCGCATCGCCGGTGAGGACCGTTGGCCATGCCGCCTCGACACGCGCCACGCATTCGGCGATCGCGGGATTGCGCTTGATCAGGCTTGTGGCAACGACGGCGAGCGGGCGCGGGCTGCCCCACGGCTCGGTGATCGCGCGAATGAGATCGTCACGATAGTCCGCCGCGCAGGGGATCGAGCGCGGATCCCGCAGGCAGAGGAAGAACACGGCCTGGGTGTCCGCCGTCTCGTGCCTTTCGTGGACGTCGCGCGCGATGCGCAGCGCGCGCTCAAGGTCTCCCAATCCGACCAGCGCCCTGGCAAAGTTGAGCGAGGCCTGCGCGAGGCCGGGCTTGAGCGCGAGCGCGCGCTCGAAGCAGGCCGAGGCCTCGGACAGTGCGCCGTGCACCAGCAGCGCGCCGCCGAGATTGTTGTGCGCCTCGGCGTGGTTCGGATCGTGTGCGAGCGCCTGCCGGTAGCAATCGACCGCCTCGTCGCGCTTGCCTTGGGCGCTCAACGCAATGCCCAGATTCAGATGGGCGGTGGCAAGGCCCGGTCTGAGCGCGATCGCGCGCCGATGCCGCTCGGCGGCTTGTGCCACCTGTCCCTGTGCCATCAGCACGGTGCCGAGATTGCTGTGCGCCTCCGCATAGTCGGGCCTGAGCGCGAGAGCCCGCTCGTAATGCGTGACGGCCTCGTCCGGCTGGCCGAGCGCGGCCAGCGTATTGGCGAGATTGTAATACCCCTCCGGCAAGCCCGGCCGCAGCGCGAGCGCCCGCTTGTAGACCTGGACCGCCTCCGCGTGCTTGCCCTGCCCCGCGATCGCGTTGCCGAGATTCATGTGCGCCTCGGCGTAGTCGGGCCGGAACGCGATCGCCTTGCGGTTATGCGCGGCGGCTTCCTCCAGCCGGCCCAATGCGCCATAGGCAAGGCCGATATTGTAGTGAAAGTCCGGCACGCGCTCGTCGAGCGCCAGCGCCTTGCCGATCAGGTCGATCGCGACATCGCTGCGGCCGGCCTGATGCGCCAGCACGCCGAACAGATGCAGGGCGTCGATATGCTTCGGATCGGCCGCCAGCGCCTGGCGATAATGCTGCTCCGCCTCCTGCAGCCGGCCGGCCTGATGCGCCCGCAGCGCGGCCGAAAACTCGGTCCCGGCCTGGGCGGCGCGGAAGTCGTCGCGCTGCGGCTTCTTGGTCATCAGGATCCCCCGCCGATATCAGGCGGCAGGCTATTGGTGGAGCATGATCTTTTCCGAAAACCCGGTGTCCACTTTTCGGGATCATGCTCTAGACCATAACGCTGCGTGGGCGCCAGCCCGAGGGCACGAGTGGTCTGCAGCGATTCCATCGCGGCGCTTCGAACGCCAATCCCTCCCCACAAATGAAAACCCCCGGCTTGCGCCGGGGGTTTCCGATAGTGCGTCTTGCTTCAGCCGATCATGGCCAGAAGTTACGCTGCCAGCGCATGATGCCGGACCACACGTCTTCCGAGCCGACGTTGTAGAGGCCGGCTGCACGACCGCCTGCACCGCCGAAGTTCATCAGCACGCCGCGACCCGCGAGCGGGTTGGCCGCCTCGTGCTTGTTCTCGAGCTTGGTGTAGACGACTTCCAGGCCGATATCGAGGTTCGGCACCGGGTTCCAGATGGTCCGCGCGCCGACGCCCCAGTAGTTGAAGTCGGGGTTACAGCCGATAACCGGACCGGTGGCGAAGTTCGGCGTCGCACCCGCGAAGGTGCGGACCGGACCTTGCGGCGACGAGCAGAAGATGTTCGTCGCATTGGCGTTGTAGTCGATCACGTTATAGGCGCCGAAGAAGGACGTGCGCAGAGCCGGCGTCCAGTAGTGCTGAATAGCCGCCGCGATCGTCCACATCGTGGTCAGCTCGAGACCGCTGCCGCCGAACGCACCGGCGGCGGCCGTCCCGTTACCGATCACGTTGGCGAACACTCCCTCGACCGCCCAGCCGGTAGCGACGTTGCCGCCGTTGAAGCGGTCAAACTGCGAGTACTGGCCGTTCTGGTTGAAGCCGGTGTAGGACATGGCACCGACCGTGTAGGCACCTTCGATC
>Ga0207683_10004048_pt1 | contig 12673 bp, 27 predicted proteins | sample KBSM73metaG_FD_184333 | JGI IMG/M metagenome (GOLD analysis project Ga0207683, IMG submission 184333) | Miscanthus rhizosphere microbial communities from Kellogg Biological Station, Michigan, USA - KBS M7-3 metaG (SPAdes) (version 2) | ecosystem: Host-associated > Plants > Roots > Rhizosphere >...
ACGACGTCAAGGCCGACTTCGGCCACTACCTGAGCGTCAGCCCGAGCCACTCGGCTCAGGGCATCGCGACCAACGACTGAAAGGAACGAAGCACATGACCGAAGCCGAGCGCGCCGCGTTCAACGCGATGCAGGACGCCCTGAACAGCATCTACGAGGTCGATGACATGGGTGACGGCATCGCCACCGTGAACATCGACTACGCCAAGGTCGAGGAGGCGTTCGCCCTCCTCGACAAGGTCTAGCCCGGTGGCGATCCACCGAGCCTGCGCCGAGTGTGGTCGGCCCCTCCACGAGGTCAGCGACTCGGTCCTCACCGACCGTGAAGTCATGACCGTGGACGCCGAGGGCAACGACACGACCGAGGTCGTGGAGGTTCTGCTCTGCACCGACTGCGCCACCGACCTGCTGGTCGAGGCGCTCTGACCCATCCCGCCACATGGTTGTGGTACCATCATCCCCTCAGCACAACGAAAGGAAACCTCAGTGCCGAATGTACGCGGGCTGCTCGATGCGCCCACCATTGCTGTTCAGGCAGCACCCAACACACTTCACCCATACGGGCCTCATGCCTTTGTGAGCCACGACGCGGGGACCGTCACGCTCACGAACAAGGCCGGTTCCACGCTTGCGACGGTCAACCTGATGGCTATCCCGAAGCCCAAGGTGAAGGCGTCGCTGGCCCGGATCGACGGTGACACCATCACGGCGGTCAACGCCCTGTTGACGCCGTACGGCCGGGTCAAGGGCTATTGGCGGACCGGCGAGTACCGCTGGCACCCGCTCAACGGAGCGCCGAGCCCGGTCATCGGCAAGCGCGCACCCCTCGTGAACCCCGGCATCGGGGCGCACACGCTCCCCCGCGTCACCCCGACGACCCCCGAGAAGACCGAAACGGTCCGCATCGTGGTCGGCGAGGCGAACGCCAAGGGCGTCACGGTCGAGGACATCGTCCCTGACCCGGTCGCCGACGAGGTTAGCCCGGCTATCAGCGCACCGGTCATCGTCCATCACGCCACGATCCCTGCCATCGAGACTGTGAAACGATGGCAGGACCGTGGCGGCAAGCAGCCCGTCGCCAAGAGCATCACGAAGGTCTACAGCGCGGTCGATGACGTCATCGTCCCGAGCCGCGACCTCCGACGCTTGGACGCGATGAAGCGCCGCCGGGACGCGGGCCAGCCCGCCTTCGGCATCATCACCGGGCCAGCAGGCACGGCGAAGACGCGCCTCGCTCAGGCGTGGGCGTTCGTTCACGACCTGCCGGTCGTCATCATCGAGGGCCAGTCGATCCAGACCGCTGGTGACTGGTTCGGTGGCGTCATCCCGACCGACCACGGCTTCGATTGGGTCTGGTCGGACGCGGCCATGCTCCTGATGAGCGGGGCACCGTGCCTCATCGTCATCGATGAGTTGAACCGCCCGGAGAACGAGCGTGCGCTCAACGGCATCATGGGCCTGACCGACTGGAAGGGCACCGTGAAGCCCATCGGCGCACCGAGCGCCATCACCCTCAAGCCCGGCCAACTGGTCATCGCGACGCTCAACGAAGGCCCCGAGTTCGTCGGGACCGTCGAGGTCGACGCGGCCGTTCGGAACCGGTTCTCGACCGGCATCCGGATGGACTACACCAGCGAGGCCGTCGAGGTTCGCATCCTGCTCCAGCAGGCTCCGGGGATCGACAAGGACGTCGCCAAGCGCCTCGTCCGGGTCGCTCACTCGCAGCGTGCCAAGCGTGATGACGACACCCAGTACCCATCGCGCAACGTCATCAGCACACGCGGTCTGGTCGACATCGCCCAGAACATCACCGTCGGTGGGCTGGACCCCAAGGAAGCCCTGTGGGCCAACCTCGACTCGGCCTTCTGGCCCGAGGACAAGCCCGCTCTCAACATCCTCATCGAGTCGCAGTTCGGGCCTGACCCGGACGCCATCGATGACGACACCGCTCAGGCGGACCTCGACCAGATGCTTGGTGACATCTAAGTCACCGGCATCTGGTACCATCAACAACCTCAGCACCTGAAAGGAACCTCATGAACACGTTCAGCATCGTTCGCGACGCCCTCAAGGCGACCGAGAACGACCCCAGCAAAGAGGGCCTCGATGCCGCGACCGTCGAGGCCGGTCGGGTCATCGCCGCCGTCCAGAAGGTGGTCGACGCCCTGACTCCCCCGACCGGTGGTCGCTACGTCGTCGCCTTTGCCGACATCCAGACCGCTGGGACCTACATCGGCGAACACCGCATCGTGGTGTCATCGAAGCCGCTGCGCGATCCGTCGCTGACGCTGGTCGAGAAGGCCGTCGTCATCGCGACGTTCACGGCCCACGAGATCGGGCACACCTACGTGACCACGCCGCGCAAACTGCCGGTCGACCTCGTCGGTGCGCACAACCCACACAGCGGCTACAAGTCGGTGCAGAACATCGCCGACGACATCATCTTGGAGCCGTTCATGGTCGAGCGGTTCCCCATCTTGGCGGACGCGTTTGAGTTCACCGGCCTGTGGGTCCTTCGGACCACGGCTGTCACGCCGCTGCCCATCCGCGACGTCCTCAACCGTGAGACGACGCCAGCAGCGCGGTTCAACATCCTGACCCACGCCACCCGCTACGGGGACATCCCCGAGATCGAGTGGGTCGAAGACAACGTCCGGGCCGAGCGCGATTGGGCGCGTGACTGGAAGCGACGCCTGCTTCTGGTCCCGCTGCTCGACCACGCTGCCTTCCTCGCCATGTGCGACGAGTTCTGGGACCGGGTGCGTCTCGTTGATGAGACTGAGCCTGAGCCTGAGCCCCTTGGCGGAAGCGAAGAGGGCACCAACGAGAACGAGTCCGACGAGGACGGCGACGGCGAGGGCGAAGGCTCCGACGACGAGTCCGACGAGGGCGACGAGCCCGGCAAGGGCGGCAACGACTTCGATGACGACACCGAGGGCGATGAGCCCGGCGAAGGTGACGGCGACGAGGACGGCGACGACGGCGAGGGCGAGGCTGGCGACGAGCCCGGTGGCGACACCGGGGACGGCGACTCCGAGTCCGAAGACGGTGAGGGCGAGGACGACGGCGAGTCCGGCTCAGGTGACGGCGAGGGCGAGAGCCACGGCGGTGACTGGGACGGCGAGTCCGACGACTCCGACCACGACGGCGACGAAGACCCTGACCGCGACGGCGAGGGCGGTGAGTACACCGGCCACGACGGCGACGGCGATCCGGACAGCGACAAGGCGGGCGGCGGCGGCAACGCCGAAGCCAACAGCGACAGCGCGACCCTCAGGGATGAGGACGACTTCGACCAGACCGAGGTCGATGAAACCACCCACGACAGCGCCGAGCAGACCGACACATGGAGCGAGCGGGACGAGGAGCGGGTTCGCACCTACGACTCGACCACCTCGACCGCGTTCGGAGCGCACGGCCACCTTCCAACCTCTTGGCAATAGAAAGGAACCCCATGAACGCACGACCGACATTCAAGTCCATCGCCCCGGTGCAGACGGGGCCCTTCAATCGCTACGCCAAGATCAGCGCCGAGCGGCGCAACATCTACAACCCGGGCAGCACGCCGGTCCTACCCGGTGAGTTCAACGCCGAGGAGCATGTCAGCGCACCTGCGGTCGCTGCCATCCATCGGGCCTTCACCCTCGCGAAGACGAGCCACAACGCGTGGCGCTCGTACAAGCGCGAGGGCCGGGTCGACCCGCGCCGGGCGTCCGCCGGGATGCGCGGCGAGGTCGACATCTTCCAGCGCAAGACCGGGCGCTCCGTCAGCAAGGTCAAGGTCAGTGTCCTGATCGACGCCAGTGGCTCGATGAGGGACAACGACACGGCGCACATCACCAACCCGCTGACTCCCACGAGCAAGCGCAAGGTCGGTGTCCCGGCTGCCCTCGCGGCGGCGGTCTTCGGGGCGACCATCGCGAAGGCGCTGGGCCGGGTCCCGACCATCGACCTCGACGTCTACCAGCACAGCGCCTCGTTCGGCCACCTGTACATGAAGTGGCGCTGGCACAAGGGCACGCCGCTGGGCGTGTTCAACGAGGCCGTGCAGGGCATCGGCGGCGGCGGGAACGCGGACGGCCACGCGCTGTTCGCCATCACCACCAAGATGCTCAAGGAACTCAAGCGCGACCAGAAGGGCATCATCATGATCGTCTCCGACGGCATGCCATCGGTCTACTCCGATGACGGCACGAGCGAAGCCGGTCAGGCGCTCATCGACGCGGTCGCCCACGCCCGCCGGGCGGGCATCGAGGTCATCGCCGTCGCCATCGACGGCAGCGACCAGAGCGTTTACTACGGCAAGGACGGGGTCCTTCCGTTCAAGGGCGAGTGGAGCGTGCTGGGCACCGACCTCGCCAAGCACATCGGCAAGGCGCTGGCCCGATGAGGGCCATCGTCGCCGGGATGCTGGCCGGGGTCGTCTTGGGGCTGGTCGTCGGTGTGGCGATCATCCTGCTGACGCCCAGCCCAGCGCGACACATCGTCATCAACCCACCCATCACCGAATGGCGGGAGCCACCGTGGTTCCCGCCCAACACCATGGAGTCACCCTCGTGAGCAAGAACCAGTCGTGGCTGATGACCATCGCGATGGTCGTCCTCGCCGCAGCGGCCGTCATCGCGGTCGTCCGCTTCGTGATCGACCCGATGGGCGACCTCGCCTGTCACACCGTCCAGCCCAATGGTGAGTTGGTCGAGCGCCCCTGTTATTACGACGAGGGCGTCGACACCACCTCGATGAAGTAAGAAAGGAACCCAGCCATGAAACGAGACACCTCCAACGACTCGATGTACAGCGGCACGCCGTGCGACCAGTGTGGCGGGCCGACCCTGCTCTTCCCGAGCGGGTCGATCTGGTGTGCTGCCGAGGACCCGCATCCGGGCGGGCACTTCGTCGTTCGGGTTGCGTTTGAGCGCAGCCCCAACAAGGCCCCGAGGACGGCGACCTTCTCGCCCATCACGTCACAGCCCATCAAGCCACGAACCTCTGCACCCGTGCAGAAGCCCAGCGAGGCCAAGCCCGGTTTCGGAAGCGGCTATGACGACTTCGTCAGGAGCGACGACAAGTGAGCAAGCAACGAGAGTGGCAACACGAGCCGGAAGGGCTCCGAGCCCAGAGTCGTGGCGTCGAGCGCCACTACGCCGAGTGGGAGCGGAGGGGTCGACCATCATCGACCTCCTCCGTAGTCACCGGGCGTGGCTGGATCGCCACGGTCATCGTCGTCATCGTGGTTATCGGTGCCATCGTGGCACAGGCACCCCGATGACTGACGATCAGACCACGCCCGAAGACCTCGCCGACAGCAACGAGCCGGACGCGTTCGTCCTCGTCCACCAGCCAAGCGACGGGAGCGAGCGGTACGGGATCGGCCCGTTCCCGCCCGTCCCGGGCTTCGAAGAGGAACTCGTCCGCAAGAAGAAGTGCGACTGCGAGGTCACTGTCCTGTGGGTGGCCTTCCCCGCAGGCGTGCGCGTGCTGGTGGGCGTCGACCTGACCGAGGTCGACCCTTCCGGTGCGCTGGCCCTCCTCGCTGTCAGGGAAAGGGAGTCCGATGACCTCATCAACTGACGACCTCAAGGTCGGTGACCGGATCGTCTTCCGTGACGGGAAGGCCGACCGCCGGGCCATCGTTCGGGGCATCGAGCAGTACCTGCTCATCGTGGACATCGACCCGCCTCTCAAGGGCGCGGCCGGTGCCTCGTTGGGCAGGCGCATCCATCGTCGCAACATCGTCAAACGCATCTGATACACTCAGCGTCCAACCTCAGCACACAAGGAGAACCTCAGCATGGACACCCCTCCGGTCGGAAAGCCCGACAAGGTCACGCCCATCCGGGCGACCTACTACCCAGTCCCCAAGCCGACGACCTCGATGGCCCGGCGCATGTCGCTGGTCGAGCGCATCAAGCGCGCAGCGGGAGTGAAGTAATGACTGCCTCGACACCCGTCAAGGCGCGGGCCAAGTCCGGCCCGGCCAACGTCACCTCGACCCCGGTCGCCCTCCGTAACGGACTGGTCGAGATCGACCTCCAGCCCGGTGACACCATCCCGACCGAGCGTGTCGCCAAGGCGGTCTTCGTGTCACAGGCACTGGCTGCCGACTGGCTGGGCCGCTTCAGCGATCCGGACCGCCGCTTCATCCGCCCGGCCAAGGTCGCCGACTACGCCGACAAGATGAGCAACGGCGAGTGGGTCGAGATGAGCAAGAACCTTGAGTTCACCAACGACCCCATCGTCCGCCTGTCGGACGGTCATCACCGCCTCAAGGCCATCGTCGCTTCGGGCGTCGGCCTGTGGTTCGAAGTCCACTTCGGTGCCGACCCCCGCAGCCGTCGCATCGAGGGTGTCCGCCTGTCGCGGTCGCCCGGTGACATGCTGCGCATGGAGGGCTGCCCCGGCTACTACTCGGAGATCGGGGCGGGCATCCGCAACGCCATGCTCTACGAGCAGACCGTGGGCTCCGACATCCGCTGGCGGACCAGCACCGTCCACATCCCCGACGCCGAGGACGTCGTCCTGTACTGGCTCGACAAGCCGATTATCTGGGACGTCGTCGCGCCGACCGCCAAGAGTCTCGTGACGTCATGGCCGGTCGGCACCGCGCAGGGTGCGATCACCGGGTTCACCTATCTCACCGAGGTGGCCCACCCGACCAAGGGCATCGACTTCCTGAAGACCATCGCCGGGGGCGGCGGCCCGCGTGACGGTCGCGGGCGGACGGTGCTTGGCATCTTCCTCCAGACCGCTCGCGTCCGGCCCGTCGTCAAGCGCACTCAGCGCAGCGGCACCCAGATGGAGTGGAACCGGTTCTCGATGGCCGTGCTGGTCCGTGCGTTCAACGCATGGATCGCGGGCAAGGCCACCTTCCAGCGCCCCGAGTGGAGCGACAAGCCGTTCGTCCTCGACAAGATCAAGTAGAAAGGAACACCGTGACCGATCCGATGTCCATGGATGCTCTTCAGGCGTACGCCGAGGAGCAGAGCGCCATGGTGACCAAGGTGCTGGCAGCCAACCCCGGCCTGCCGGTCATCACCGCACACATCATCGCCGGGGACCTGATGAGCGCCGAGCGCGCAACCCAGCGCGTTGCCGAGGGCATGCCCGCCGAGCAGGCGGTCAACCTCGTCGGCTCGTACGCCCGCTGGGACTGGGCCTTGCGGATGGTCGCCGAAGGCGTCCTGTCCGAGCAGTGGTTCCAAGACAACCTCCCCCACCTATGGTCGGGGAGCGATCCGGACGACATGAAGCCCGAGTACCTCGCCGTCTGGCGCAAGGCCCGGGCTCGTGCCGGTGGCGTCATCCGTGACGGCCGCCCGCTGCCTCATCCCGAGCCCGGGAAGAGGATGCTCCGCGTCTACCGGGGCGGGCTGCCCTTCAACCTCCGCGCTGGCTTCGCATGGACGACCGATCCGAAGGTCGCCCGGCGCTTCGCCAACGGGGCGGGTGTTCGCATGCCGCAGGTCGGGGGCATCGTCATCACCGGCTGGGTCAAGCCCAGTGATGTGATGGCCTACATCACCGACCGCAACGAGGCCGAGGTCATCGTTGACCCGCGCCTCGTCCGGAACGTCCGGGCTGTTGGAGTGGGGCGATGACCGACGACGAGGTTCTCGACCGGGTCATCGCCCTGTGGAAGCAGGCCGATGCGCACAACGACAAGGCCGACGCCGCCAACGACGAGGCCAACCGCGAGCAGCAGTTGGCGAACGAGTTGGAGGATCAGGCCGAGGAGTTGTGGCGGCCACTGGCCGACGCCCACCCCGAGTGGTTCGATGCCCTGATGGTCGGTGACGACCCGAGGGTTGCCAGTCATGACTGAGCGCAGCGAGGACCCCCGAGAGGCGCTGGACCCCGTAGACGAGATGAAGGTGGTCTTGACCGAGACGCTGCGCGCCAATGATCTGACGCTATGGTCAGCGAGCGGCGCGCACGTCTTCAACAGCGAAACGGCGCTCGATGGTATGGCGCGCGGGCTGCTCGCTCGTCGTGTCGCAGAGCCGTCCCGCGCCCTCGCCCAAGCCGCACCGCCTCGGAGCGATGACCTAGAAACGGTCTGCCACGCCATCCTCGGAGGCACGTCGTATCTGCCGCATCGTGAAGCGGCGCAACGGCTTCTCGCCCAAGCCGCACCGCCTCCCGAGACGGAGACGATGACGCTCCAACGCGGCCCGAACTGGACCGACTCACATAGCGGGACAACGCACAAGACGTGGCTCCCAGCCCAAGCCGCACCGCCGAGCGGGCTGGACGTGGACGACGAGACGCTCGCCGTGGCACTCCACGAGGCCAACGTGGCGGGCGTCGATGACTACCCCTCGTGGGTCGCGTATGCCCGCGACATCCTCCGGGTCCTCGCCGCCCTCCGATCCCCGCGATGAAGCGATACGCCGAGGGCACCACGGTCAGCGTGCAGAACAGCCGTGGTGAGATCACCGGCATCCTCACCAAGCACGGCTGCACCCACTTCGCCACCGGGTCGACGCCCGAGGGCGACACCATCCAGTTCGTGCTGGGCGGCAAGCAGTTCCGCATGTTCATCGCCAAGCCGACGGCCGACTCGATGTACGAGCGCGACCGCTCGCGCTACTCGTACCCGAACAACGTCGACTGGGAGGCCAAGGCCGAGCAGGAGTGGAAGCGCCGCTGGCGTGCCCACGTCCTGCTGATCAAGGCCAAGTTGGAGTTCATCGAAGGCGGTGACACCACGCTGGAGCAGGAGTTCCTGCCCTACGCCCTGATGAAGGACGGGCGCACCGTGGGTGAGTTGATCAACGCTGGCGGGCTGCCCCTCTTGGAGTCCGGCAAGTGAGCGACTGGACCCACGCCATCTGCGATGACTGCTGGGACGAGAAGCACCCCGACCGGCCTGCGCCTCGCAAGGGGCAGGGGCCAATCGAACACTGCTGCTACTGCGGTGATCACACCACGAGCGGCATCTATGTTCGCGATGACCCGGCCACCGTGCCCCACCCGAGGATGCACCCATGACCCAGTCCTTCGTGGAGTGCCCGCTCTGCCACGAGCCCGAGGCTGCCGGTGACATGATCGCCGGGGTCTGCCTGTCGTGTGCTGATGCCATCGCCTTCGCCCAGAACGCCCGGCGCGGAGCCATCGACGTCACCTCCAACCGTCCACGCTGGGACGTCGAGGACTTCATCGATTACCTCAAGACCAACCACCGGACCGGGGCCGTCGCCATCCTGCGCGACTACCTTGAAGAGGATGAGCGCCGTCTGGCGTGGAAGAAGCAGGTCGGGCGATGAGCCCGGTCATGGCCCTGAAGTTGGCCCGCCGCTGCCCGCACTGCGGCGAGGAGTTGCTGGTCGTGTTCAAGAGTGACCTGAAGGGCGACCTTCAGGCCGCTGTCGTCCATGGCCTGTACGAGGCGCTCGACTACGGGCACGTCGACTGGAAGCCGGTCAAGGGCCTCAACGACATGGTCAAACTGCCCGAGCCCGAGGTGCCGTGGTGATCCGCCGCTTCGACCTGTTCGTGCCGGGCAGACCGGTCCCGCAAGGGAGCAAGACGGCGTTCGTCAGCAAGTCGACGGGTCGGCCCATCGTGGTCGACAAGGACGTGCGCCTGCCCCAGTGGCGGATGACGATCACCGCCCACGCGCTGGAGCGCAAGGACAAGACGCCCGGCCTCGACTTCCCCATGGTCGGTCCCATCGGGGCACGGATCACGTTCGTGCTGAACCGCCCGAAGAACCACTTCGGCACCGGCAAGAACGCCAGCCTCGTGAAGCCCGGGTCGCCCAAGTACCCAGCCACCATGCCCGACATCGACAAGTTGCTGCGCGCGGTCCTCGATGGACTCACCGACGCTGGCGTGTGGGTCGATGACGGTCAGGTCGTCTGGGTCCAGACGATCAAGGTCTACACCGACCAGACACTGGGCAGCAGGAGCGAGGGCGTTGAAGTCACGCTGGGCCTGATGCCATGAGCGAGAAGAAGTCATGGTCACACCGCGAACCTGCTCCGACTGCGAACGTCCCGCCCGTCCCGGTGGTCGCCAGTGTCACGCCTGCTACCAGCGCCGGTACCGTCGCACGCCCGAGGGGAAGCGCCGCCACAACGACGCTGTCATCCGCTACAACGCGAGCCATCCGGAGAAGCACCGCACGTGGAGCCGCCGCTGGCGACGGTCCATCGGCTACTGGAACCCCGAACTCCGAGACGTCCAGCGAGCCCTCAGCGCCCTCGACTGGGCACTGGGTCGTGCCGGTCGACCCGATGACCTTCGCCTATCAGGCGAACAAGGTGGCGACGGCGATCCTGAATGGTGAGATCGACCTCGACGTCGCCCGTACCTACGCGTCGGTCGCCCGGACCGTCGCCCAAGCCATGAACACGGAGGTGAACCGCGCTCGACTTGAGCAGAGCCTTCCGGACCTCAGCATGAAGGAGCCCCAGTGACCGAACCCGCGCCCAAGACCAAGACCACCCTCGTCAGCACCGTCGAGATACGGACCAACGGCAGCAAGCAACCACCGATCACCGTCTGGGACATGCCCATGAAGGTCGAGCAGCGCGGTGACCTCACCGCCCTCATCTTCTGGGTCATCGGTGGCACCACCGCCGTCACCATCCTGTTGAGCGACGGCGACAAGCGTGACCTGATCAACATGTTAAGGAGAAAGTAGATGAGCATCATCCAGATCGAAGTCACCGACGACAACGAGTTCAACGAGGGCTGGCTGAAGTACCTGCTGGGCCTCGACCGGCCAGCCGGTGAGGCGACCGAGGACGGTCGCTCGACACCGGCCCAGAACGGCTGGGACATGGGCAAGGACACGCCGACCGTGAAGTTGGTGCGTCACGTGTTCGCCCGCCAGAACGACATCGAGCGCCCACAGTACGTTGTCCGCGAGGCGACCGGCCCCGATCCGCTGACCCTGACCGTCGACTCCGACGGATCGATCTCGCAGGTCAGCGGCGGGCCACTGGACGAGCCGGTCGACACGGCCCCGGCCAAACCAGCCAAGACGAAGATCGTCGTCGGTGAGTAGGATCGCGCCGCTGTCCGAGAAGGTCTTGGCGACCGAGGCAGCGTTCACGGCGCTGATGAGCGAGATCGATACGCGGGTCGACCGTAATGACGCTCGCGTTCAGGTCGCCATCATCAACGCCGCTGTCACCCTCGCCATGGCGACCGACACCCGCGACTTGGGCATCCTCGCTCCCGTCGTCAAGCCATGCGACCACCGCTACCGCGTCAACGCAGTCACCAGTCTGGGATGCACGCTCCAACTTGGGCACGCCGGGGAACACGTCTGGGAGGACGAACTTGCCGGTCAATGAGGAGCCCGTCGAGGAGGAGCCGGACCCACGCTTCGCCAAGGTTCAGTCCGTGTCCCGTGGTGTGATGGGGGCCAACGAGAGGCTGCCCATCAGGGTCATCCTGCTGGTCATTCTCATCGGGCTGTGCGGGGCAACCAGCCCCATACCTGCTAACATCATAGGTATCGTTGCCCTACTTCTGCTCACCCTAGACATCGCTGTTCACAGGAGATAACCATGCCGACCATCGAAGTCCTCGACCCGCACGAGACGGAGACTGCCCTCGCCGGGCACCGCTTCGGATCGAGCGAGGTACTCGCCACCCTCGCCGACAACCTGCTCACCGTGGCCGACACGGAGGCCAGTGTCTACGTGCAGGGCCTGAACGAGTCGAACATCAACGCGCTGCGCACCAAGATGCAACGGCGCGGGATGAAGATCATCGTTCGCAAGGTCGAGCGTGACGGCAAGTCCGGCCACGTCCTGATCGCACGGAGTGTGAAGTCATGAAGACCACGTACACGCAGGCCGACCGGCAAGAGTTGCTGGACCGCGAAGACGCAGTGGCGTTCAGGAAGACCGCCCGCATCGTGGCGGTCCAGATGCGTGAAGCCTTCAGCGTCCGCACCGACCGTGGCCCGATGGAGGGCAGCGCGGGCGACTGGCTGGTCACCAACCACCCCGACGACGACCCGGGCTCCGACCTGTGGACGATCAGCGCGGAGCGGATGAAGAACACCTACGTCGAAACGGAGCGGTTCGCCTTCGGCGGTGGTGAGCAGGTCATCGTCGCCCATCCAGTGGAAGACCAATGACCGTCGCCACCAAGCCACTGATCGTGGTGTCATCCGGCCCGCGCAACGCACGCACGGACCCCGAGTCGGGGCTCCGCTACTACATGTGGGAGGGCAAGGAATATCCCAGCGTGACCAGCGCCCGGAACCTTGCCGGGATGCCGCATAAGTTGGCCCAGTGGCGGACCAATCAGGTCATCGACAAGGCGATCACCGAGATCGCCCAGATGAACAAGATGCTCAAGGAGGGCACCGACCCGAACGCCGTGGCCGGATGGCTCAGGCTGGGCGCGAACAAGAAGCGCGACGACGCGGCTGACCTTGGCAAGAAGGTTCATGACGCGGCCGAGAAGGGGCTGGGCCTCGCCGATGTCGGCTCCGACGTCGCCCCGATCCTCAAGCAGTACCTGTCGTGGCTCGCCCAGACCGGTGCGAACATCGTCCTCAAGGAGCGACAGGTCTGGAACCCGACGGTCGGCTATGCCGGGACGTTCGACTTCATCTGCGACTTCCCGAAGAAGCCGCTCGACTACTGGCTGGTCGACCTCAAGACCGGCGGCGGGACATATCCTGAGCATGCTACCCAGTTGGAGGC
>Ga0207683_10004050_pt1 | contig 12666 bp, 9 predicted proteins | sample KBSM73metaG_FD_184333 | JGI IMG/M metagenome (GOLD analysis project Ga0207683, IMG submission 184333) | Miscanthus rhizosphere microbial communities from Kellogg Biological Station, Michigan, USA - KBS M7-3 metaG (SPAdes) (version 2) | ecosystem: Host-associated > Plants > Roots > Rhizosphere >...
ACCGCCACCGCGAGGCGGCGGCCGACCCACGCAACCGATTTCGCCGTTTTTACTTCGCGGCGGTCGCCATCGACTCCATGCGGCGCTTCATCTCCTCGGGCGAGACGTCCTCGACGTGGGTCGCGACGTGCCACACGTGGCCGAACGGATCCTCGACGGTACCCATGCGATCGCCGTAGAACTGATCCTCGACGGGCCGGGACAGCTTCGCGCCGTTCTCGACCGCCCGCTTCACGGTCGTGTCCGTGTCCTCGACGTAGAGGAGCAGCGAGACCGGCGATCCGCCCAGCGTCTTCGGGCTCTTGTGGCCCATCCCGGCCACCGCGTCGGCGAGCATCACGACGGAGTCGCCGACCTTGATCTCGGCATGCCCGATCTTGTTGCCGGGCGCCGGCATCCGCATGACCTCCGTCGCGCCGAAGACGCGCGAATAGAAGTCGATGGCCTCCGCGGCCCCGTCCACGACGAGATAGGGCGTGACGCGGTGGTAGTTCTCGGGAATCGGTTTCACCTTTCCAGCCATGTTCATCTCCTTCCCGGGCAACCAGAGCCCGGACTGCGTTCTCTATCAGGTAACGAAAAGGTCGGCGTGAAGTTACGGATCGAGTCGCCCGCCTGCCTCCCTTCGCGACGTACAATCGGCCCATGCGAAGGGCCCTCGCGGGCTTCCCGGGGCGGGCCCTCGCCGTTTCGGCCACCACCATAATCGTCGCGATCCTGGCGACGCTGTCCATGTCCCTGACCGGCTGCTCCTATCTCCAGTGGAAGCGGTCGAAGGCGGTCCAGCGGGAGCAGCTTCGGAAGAACCCGGCCGACCTCGCCCTGGCCCGTGACTACGCGCCGCAGGGTTGCTACGGGCTCGTCGGGAAGATCGAGCTCCCGGCGCAGACGCACCAGCTCCTCGCGGCCGCGTTCCGGCACGGGCCCGACACGACGCTGGTCGGCTGGGCGACCGTCGACCGCGCGCGCGGCTACTTCGCGATCATGCTGCCGACCGGCAGCTACGACCTGCTCTTCTTCGTCGACCGCAACGGCGACGGCCTCTACGTCACGAACGAGGTGGTCGGGCGCACGCCGCCGGACTCCCCGATCGCGGTGGATGCCTCGACGGCGGCGGACGGCATCGCGGTCCCGGCTCCGGACGTCGCGATCGACATCGACAGTCCTCGCTCGGCGCCGATCGCGGTGCGCGTCGAGGTCAAGCCGCAACCCTCCGTGATCGCGTCCGTGGACGATCCGATCTTCGACCCCGACCTGGGAGCGGTCGGCGTCTACGATCCGAGCCGCTTCCTCGCGCGAACGCAGCGCTGGCTCTTCTCCGTGGGCGGCGCGGATTTCTCCAGGACTCAGCTGGTGCTCGTCCACGGAATCGACGGCACGCCGCGCGACTTCCGCGCCCTCATCGCGGGGATAGACCGCAGCCGCTACAGCGTGTGGCTCTTCTATTACCCGTCCGGCCTCTCGCTCGACCAGCTCGGCACCGCCCTCGCGCAGACCGTACGCCGTCTCGTCGACGGGTCGGGCGTGCCCGACCTGCGCGTGGCGGTCGTCGCGCACAGCATGGGAGGCCTCGTCGCGCGCCGCGCGCTCAACCAGCTCTGCCGCGACGGCCGGCCCCGTTACCTCCGGATGTACGCGTCCTTCGACACGCCGTACGGCGGCGTCGAGGCCGTGGCCGGCGCGGTCCGGAGAGGCACCGAGCTCGTCCCGTCCTGGATCGACGTCGCGGCCGGCAGCCCGTTTCTCACCCGCCTCCACGAGACGCCGCTCCCGGAGGACCTGCCCTTCTATCTCTTCTTCGGCTGGGGCGATCGCAGCGGCTACGGCCCGAGCCCCGCCGGCGACGGGACGATCACGCTGGCCAGCCAGCTCGACCCGCGTGCGCAGACGGCGGCGACCACCATGAACGGGTTCGGCGACACCCACGTCGGCATCCTGTCCGACGCGAGCGCGCTCGAGGCGCTCCGGCGCGCTCTCGACGAGGAGACGGCGGGCAAGCCCTAGGAACCATCCCCCCGAGCTCCTCCCGGATCCGGCGCTCTCCGATCAGGGCGCGATCGGAGGCAGGCCGCTCCAGTTCAGGATCGCGTTCCACAGGAAGCGGTAGTCCGAGTGGTTGAGGTCGCGGTGCATCGGGCTGAAGTTGAACGCGATCACGCGGCCCTTGCCGGCCGGCACGTCGAGGATCGCGGGGTGACCCTCCAGCTTGTCGAGGTTCTTGCCGCCTCCCGACACGACCATCCCGCCGTCCGAGGACTTGTCCTTCTTGTCCGTGTCCGCCGGCTTCGACTCGTCCTTCTTCGGCGTGTCCTCGAAGTCGCGCTCCTCCTTCGTCGGACGCATCCCCCACTGCATGACCATGAACCGCCGTTCGGCGGGCCGCAGCGAGTAGGTCGGAAGGTCGGTTCGAAACGCCGATATCTCTCCCGTGTAGCCGTAGGCGACGGGATGGTCGGGCCTCGCGAACTTTGCCTTCAGCTCGACGCCCGGCGTGTACGCGTTGCCGCCGCTGCGGCTGACGGCGCGCACGAGGCCCCCCTCGACGGGCAGCGCCGACCCGTTGCCGAGAGTGACCATCAACCCGCCGGCGTTCAAGTACTCCTGCAGGCTCGCCATGCCGGCCCATCCGATGCCGCCCGTGGTGTCGTCCGACGCGTCGGGCACGCCGTGGCTGGGAAACTGGTCGGTCTTCGTGTAGGGCATCGGGCCGAATTTCGTGTCGTTGCCCTGGACCTGCGCCTTCCAGCTCTCCGAATTGTCTCCATAGAGGAGGACGTCGTACTTGTCCTTGAGCCTGCCCGCGCGGATCTCCTCGTCGCGGATGTAGTCGTAGGGAACCTTCTCCTGGTCGAGCGCCATCCGGAGCCAGCCGGTCGCCTCGGTGTCCGACCAGAGGTGCCACACGGCGATCCGCGGGATCGGCGCCTCGTGCGACGCGACCGACGGCGCCGCGGCGGCGCTCTGGAAGGACAGGCCCAGCTCGCCGGCGACGGCCGAGAGGGCCTCGCTCAACCCGTCCTGCGCCGGCAGGATCCAGGAGCCCGCCGGGTAGTCGAGGTTTCCCGAGCGGAACGGCTTCTCCGCGATCGCGACGCGGAACCGGGCGAGCCGGAAGCGGGCGGCGAGCAGGGCCTCCTGCCCCGTGTCGCGCAGGAGAAAGACGGGACCGCCGCCCGCGACGCGGCCCGCGACCGCCACGGGCTGCGTGACCGGCGCCAGGGACGCCGAGACGATGGCGGCGTCGTCGATGCGCTTCGCCTCGAGGCCGTAGTGCACGGGGAAGGCCCAGGACACGTCGTCGTACGGCTCGTACGGAGTCTCCGGGAACTTCTGCGGCTCGAGGAGGTCGACCGCGTAGTTGCGGTAGGGCTGGTCCAGCCGGACGACGAAGGCGCCCTTCGCGAAGGTCCCCTCCTTCACCGTGACCGGCGCCGTCAACCGCGACACCTCGATGCGCTGGTTGCGCAGCAACTCGATCATCTGGCCGACGCGGCGCGGGTCGCCCTGGTCCTCGGCGATGACGAACGCGTACGGGTTCCCCTTCACGCCCTTCTGCCAGGAGTTGTAGCCCTTCCGGTAGAAGTTGCGCAGCATGTCCTTGCCGTTCTTCGCGGTGTAGTCGAGGATCGAGAGACAACCTGACTCCATGTAGTTGGTGTTGTTGCGGAGCGACCAGACGAGCGTCTTGTCGGGCGGCCACGGGCGGTACCACTCTCGCTCCGTCACCGGCTTGTCCACGTATCGCTGGTTGCGGAGCTTGCGCTCGACGGTTTCCGCCGTTCCGTTGCCGAACGTCTCGTAGCCGCGGCCGAGCGAGTTGTGATTGCTCGCGACGGAGTCGAGGAAGTGCAGGCCCCACTGCTCGCCGTAGCCCCACGTCCACACGCCGGGCATCCCGAGCGCGGTCAGAGTCTGGACCTCGTGGAACGACGTCTCCAGCCACTCGTTGATCGCGATCGGATCGAGGTTCGCGTTGTAGGGCCCGGTGCCGTTCCAGGTGTGCAGCAGCGGAATCGACTCGTGCAGGTCGTGGACCGCCGTCGGGTGGTACTCGTGGAACATCCGGTGCACGGCCTTCGTCAGCTGGAGCGCCTGCTGATGCGTGTCGCGATTGTTGTCGTGGTACACGTAGTAGCCCCAGTACGGCGGGGACTTGTCGGGCAGGTTTTCGTAGTCCGTCTTGCCCTTGAGGTAGCGGTAGAACCAGTCGACGGCCTTGTCGCGCCCGTCGGGCTCCGCCACCGGGTTGATCAGGACGATCACGTTCCGGCGGATCTGCTCGATCATCGGCTTCTTCGAGACGGCGAGCCGGTACGCGAGCTCCATGACCATCTCGGGGCTTCCGGTCTCGGTGGAGTGCAGGCCGGCGTTGAAGTAGTAGATGGGCCGCGCTGTCTCGATGATCCTCTCTGCCTGCTCCGGTGACGTGGTGCGGGGGTCGGCGAGCGCGGCGGTCGCGGCCTTCAGCCGGTCGAGGTCGCGGATGCCCTCTTCGTCGGCGATCGCGGCGAGAAGGATCTCCCGACCCTCCTCGGTCTTCCCCATCACCGACACCTTCACGCGAGGAGTCGCCTTCGCGAGCTCCCGGAAGTAGCCGTAGATCTGCGCGGTGTGCGAGAGCTCGCCGGCCGCGCCCGCTACGTGCCCGAGGTACTTCGTGGGGGACGGAACCGTGTCGGACGCCGGGACGTAGGCGACCCAGGGATTCCCGTATTTCGTCTCGGTCGTGAATCGAGCGATGGCCTCGACGGAGCCCGGCTCGGCGGAGTCGGGCGCGAAGGTGTCATCGGGTGAGGCGGCGAGCGTCAGGACGAGCGCGGCGGCGAGGCACAGCGATGCAGCCAGGCGTCGGTTCATCGGGGCTCCTGTCAGAAAGGCGGAGTCACGAGTAGATCACAACGGTCGACGCGCGCGTCCGGTCTCGTCGAGCGCGATGGAGCCGTGGAACGACGGAGCGACGTCGCGGTGTCGCAGTGTCGCGACGGTCTTCATCGGAACGCAGCGCGCCGCGGTCGGCGGCGACGCACACGCTTGCGCGTGAAATCGCGGTTGCCAGCACGCGATTGGATGTAGATTGACGACGACGCGACGCGGCGTCCAGGCCGTCCCTCCGATCTGGTTCCCGTCCACGGGGCGAGATCGAGACCGAAGGGGCGATACCGGGGATCGGCGGTGTTATGGGTGAACCTTCAACGGGTCTTCTCGAGAGGCCGGCGCGAAAATGGCCCGCGACACGAGCGCCGCCCGATGGAGACACCGGGCGATAGTTTGGGCGGCGCCCGCGACCGGATTCATCCGCCCTGGACCCTTAACAAGGAGCCAACGATGAGAAAGACGCCGAGTCGGGGAGTTGCGAGGAGAAGAGTCCGCCGTGTCGCTCGCAAGGTGAGCAGGGTCAGGCGCGTCGCGAAGCGGGCTGCGACCAAGCCCGGAGTCCGGGGGGCCGTGGCTCGCGGACGGCTTCGCCGGATCGCCCGGAGAGTCTCACGCCGCCGCGCCCGGAAAGGCGCCCGGGTGCGCCGCGTCGTGGCCCGGAAGGTCGTCCGGAAAGCCGTGGCTCGTCGCGGAGTCCGCAGGGCGGTGGGCCGCGCCCGGGTGCGCCGCGCCGTCAAGAGAACCGCGGTGCGCCGCGGCGTGCGTAAGGCGGCGGGACGCGCTCGGGTCCGCCGGGCGGTGAAGAGGACCGCGGTTCGCCGGGCCGTCCGGCGAAGGGTGGCCACGGCCGACATGGGCCTGAACTCGCCGATGTCCCCGACGAGCTGAATCTCGTCGCATCCCCGTGAATGCAATCTGTCGCCGCGAGGCGGCAGATTGCTTCACGCGGATCGCGGCCAACCGGGAGCGCCGTGAGACGGCCGATCGGTGACCCGCAGGCCAGGCTCCTCCGTGCACGCCTCGTCGTCGCACGGAGCACGGCTCACGATTGAGCGGATCGGTGGGGACGTCGTCACCCTGAAGTGGCGGGGCCGACGGGACTCGAACCCGCGACCTCCGGCGTGACAGGCCGGCGTTCTAACCAACTGAACTACGACCCCGCGGCGAGAACGGCGCATGATACACGACCGCCCCCCGGACTGTCAGCCCGGCAGACCCCTCGCGGGCGACGCCTCGTTTGCCCCGGGGCTCGGGCTCAACGCGTGTTCGCTTTCGGAAAGAGGACCTTGTCGGGCTCGGAGTTCAGCCGGTCGAGGATGCGGCGCGTCAGCAGCGTCTTGCGGGTTCCCGCACGGCGGGGCGTGACGAGATAGCGGACCGTCGCGTCGATCCACGTGTTGGGGTTGACGCGGAACAGGACCGCCGGTCGGTCGGCGACCTCGAGGTGGTCGACCGGAGTGTCCGCGAGGATCTCGCGGTAGACCCGGACGCGCTCCTCCATCGCCGGCCCCATCTCCTCCTCGACCGTCGTCATCATCACCGACGCGACGAACTCGAGGTCGCTCTCGTACGCCACCTGCACCGTGATCTCGTTCCAGATGTACGGGAAGAGCGGCCACGAATAGTTGAACACCGTCGAGTTGAAGACGGTGGAGTTCGGGAAGCGGATGATCCGCCCGCTCGGGTGGTCCGTCGAGAGGAACTCGCCTCCGAACTCCCAGAGCGTCGTGTCGAGGTAGGCGACGTCGATCACGTCGCCGGTGGCCTGTCCGATCCGGATGCGATCGCCCACGCGGTACGGCGAGCGCACGAGGATGTAGATCCATGCGAAGAAGCTCGTCAGCGGCGCCTGCAGCGCGAACCCGAGAATGAGCGAGATGAGCCCGAACGAGACGGCCGCGCCGTACCAGCCCACGAACAGGACCGAGATGACCGAGAAGGCGATCAGGAGCGCGGTCGCGAGGTTGAGGACTCGTCGGAGGTTGTAGCGCGCGGCCCGCTCGCGCAACCGCGGCAAGACGATCGCGGCGACGATCGAGTGGACGGCGAGGAGTCCCGTCGCGGCCAGCGCGGCGAGGACCCAGCGCTCCAGGACGTCGTTTCGCCCGAGGGACGAGGCCAGAGCGCCGCGGTCCAGGAGCATGTAGATGCCGGCGAAGATCGCGGCCGCCAGTCCCCATGCCCACGCGCGAGACCGCGGGCGATGGTCCTTTTCGGACCGGGCCGACGGGGTCGTCTCCTTGAGCGCCTCGCGCACCGCGGGCTGCTGACGGATCTGCGCAGGCTCGATCGACTCCGGCTGGACGCGAGCGGGATCCGGCGCCGTCGGATCGCCCCGCGGGGCGTCCTCTTCGGAGGGAGGCCCGGCGCTCGCGCTCACGCGAGTCGGGGGTGCAAGATCCGCACCGGTCCGGCCCCCGGGCGGCGCGTCGAGCCGGGATCCCTACTTCACCAGACGTCGCAGCGTTCGGCCTCGGGGCGCACCATGGGCGACCCGGGCTTGCAGCCGAACGCCTTCTGGAACTCCGGCAGGTTCGACAGGGGGCCGATCACGCGGAACTTGCCGATCGGGTGCGGGTCGCCCTGCGCCATCAGGCGCGCGGTCTCAGGCCTCACGGCGTCGCCGCGGAACTGGCCCCACGCGATGAAGAACTGCTGATCCGGCGTGAAGCCGTCGACGTCGGGCAGCGGCGGCTTGCCCTTCTGCGCGATCTGGAACGCACGATAGGCGATCCGCGCACCGGCGAGATCCCCGATCGACTCCCCGGCGACGAGCTTGCCCTTGTGGTGGACCCCCGGCGCCGCCTCGTACGCGTCGAACTGGCCCACGACGCAGGCCGTCTTCTCCTGGAACTTCTTGAGGTCCTCGTCCGACCACCAGTTCTGCAGCCGGCCCTGCGCGTCGTACTGCGCGCCCTGGTCGTCGAACCCGTGGCTGATCTCGTGCCCGATGACGACGCCGATCGCGCCGTAGTTGACGGCGTCGTTGGCGGTCAGGCTGAACGCCGGCGGCTGCAGGATCCCGGCCGGGAAGACGATCTCGTTCAGGAGCGGGTTGTAGTACGCGTCGGACGTCGGCGGCGTCAGGCCCCACCGGCCGCGGTCGACGGGCTTGCCGATGGTGGCGAGATTGTCCCGGACGTTGAACCGGCGGCCGGCCAGCACGTCGTCCCAGTACGACGCGCGCGTGATCGCCACGGCGCTGTAGTCCTTCCACCTGTCCGGGTAGCCGACCTTCGGGTTGAAGGTCGAGAGCTTCTCGAGCGCGCGTTTTTTCGTCTCGGCGCTCATCCAGTCGAGCCCCTCGATGGTCTCCTTCATCGCGAGGCGCAGGTTCTTGACCATCTCCTGCATCCGGGCCTTCGCCTCCGGCGGGAAGTACTTCTCGACGTACTTCTTCCCCAGGGCCTCTCCGAGGAGGCGGTCCGCGGACTCCGCGCAGCGCTTCCAGCGCGGCTTCATCTGCTGCTGGCCGGCGAGATAGGCGCCGTTGAACGCGAAGTTCTCCTCGACGAAGGGCTTCGACAACGACGGCGAGGCCGCGTCGAGGAGCTGCCACTCGAGGTACGTCTGCCAGTCCTTCACCGGCACGGTGGAAAGCTGGCGATCGACCTCCTGCAGGAACTTCGGCTCGGCGACGTTCACGTCGCCCGCGGGGACGTCGAGCGCGCGGAGCGCCGCGGACCAGTCGTAGCGGGGTGTGAGCTTCTGCAGCTCGGGCATCGTCATCTTGTGGTCGGTGGCGCTCGGATCGCGCAGCGCCACGTTGTCGAGCGACGCTTTGGCGAGGTCGGTCTCCATCCGCATGACCGTCGCCGCGGCGGACTTCGCGTCGGCGGCGCCCGATCCCGCGAGCTCGAACGTCTTCGCGACGTGGACGAGATACTTCTCGCGCGCCTCCTGGAAGCGCGGCTCCGTCTTCACGTAGTAGTCGCGGTCGGGAAGGCCCAGGCCGGAGGCGAAGACCTGCGCGATGACGTCGTTCGGGGAGTGGTTGTCGGAGCCCCCGGCCAGTCCGAACGGGACCGGGATCGCGATGCCCTGGAATTTGGTGATCATCCGGGAGACGTCCGCCGGGGTCTTCATCGCGCGGATCTCGGCGCGGAAGGGGTCGAGCGGCTTGACCCCGAGGCGGTCGATCTCCGCCTCGTCCATGCACGCTCCGTAGAAGTCGCCGATGAGCTGGTCGACGCTGCCCTTCGGCGGGTTCTTCGCGGCGGCGGCCTCTTCGAGGATCCCCTTCAGCCGGTCCTTCGACGCCTCCCCCGCCGCCCACCGCCGGCTCCACCGGGGCATCTCGGGCGGGATCGGGTTCTTCGCGCGCCACGCGCCGTTCGCGAACTCGTAGAAGTCGCTGCACGCTTCGACCGACCGGTTCATGTCGGAGAGCTCGATTCCCTGGAGGGGCTTGTCGTCCGCCCCGGGCAGAGTGCCGGCAGCACAGAGGACGAGCGGGCCGGCGAGCAACCATGGCAGTCCTGGACGAGCGGTGCGTCGCATGTCGAGACCTCCCATTCCGGGGGCGGAAGGTAGCACGCTCGCCACCGGGCGCCCTTGAGGATGCATCCCGAAGATAAGCCAAGGAGACGGCCAGATCCGGCCCCGCCCTCTTGCGCCGCGGCCTTGACTCCCAGATCTATAGTTCGATAAATTTCGATGTATGCCAAGTGATTACCGGGTCCGACCCGCGCAGCCCGAGGATCTCGTTCCCGCGACCGCCCTCCTGTCGGAGTCGAAGCTGCCTCTGGACGGCTTCGCCGACCATCTCGCGAACGCGCTCGTCGCGACGCGTGCCGATAGAGTCGTCGGCGTCGTCGAGCTGGAGGTCTACGAACGAGCCGCGCTGCTGCGGTCTCTGGTCGTATCCCCGGCCGAGCGCGGCGCCCGACTGGGAGAGCGCCTCGCCTCGGACGCCCTGCGCCTGGCGCGCGAGCGCGGGGCCACCGACGTCTACCTCCTGACCGAGACCGCCGAACGGTTCTTCCCCCGGTTCGGCTTCTCCGTCGCGGACCGGTCGTCCGCGCCGCCGGCGCTGAGGCAATCCGAGGAATTCCGCACGGCCTGCCCCGAGAGCGCGGTCATGATGCACGTCCGCTTCGAGGCGCGATGAAGGCCGGCGGAGTCGACATCGTGACCGCGTGCAAGGCGCTGGGCGATCCGACGCGGCTGAAGATCCTCGAGCTCCTCAAGGCGCGGGGACGCACCTGCTGCGACCTGGTCGCCCGGGACGAGCGGGGGCTGTGCGCGTGCGACATCGAGCGGGCGGTCGGCCTTTCGCAGGCGGCGGTCTCGCACCACATGGGCCTGCTGCGCCGCGCCGGCCTCGTCGTCGCCGAGAAGCGGGGCCGCTGGATCTTCTACTCGCGCCACGACGAGGCGATCGCCGCCCTCGCCGCGCAGCTGGCGAAGGCGGTCTGAAAAAATTTGTGCTTACAGATCGAACTTTGTCGATCTATGAAATGGAGGCCCACATGTCCGCATCGGTTCACATCTCGCTGAACGTCTCGGACCTCGAGAAATCCGTCGCGTTCTACCGGGGAGTCTTCGGCGAGCCGGCGAAGCTCAAGGCCGACTACGCCAAGTTCGTCTCCGCGGATCCGGAGATCCACCTCGCGCTCCAGCCGGGGCTCGCCGGCGCGGCTCCGGCCGGGGCGCTGTCGCATCTCGGAATTCGCGTCGGCTCTCTCGACGAGGTGCGCCACCGGCGATCCGAGCTGAAGTCGCGCGGGATCCTTTCCGAGGAGGAGAAGCGCGAGGCCTGCTGCTACGCGCTCCAGGAGAAGTTCTGGCTCTCGGATCCGGACGGCAACCGCTGGGAGGTGTACACGGTCCTCGAGGACCTCGAGCACGAGTCGCGCGCCGGCGAGAACGCGGCCGCCTGCTGCTGCGCGAAGTAGCCGGCTAGCTCCCCGGCGTCGGAGCCTTCGGGGGCGCCTCGGGCTTCTCGAGCTTCTCGAGTTTCTCCTTCGCCTCCCCGTTGTGGGGGTCCAGGCCGACGGCCTTCCGGTACGACGCCGCGGCCGCCTCTTGCCGTCCCGCGGCCGCGTACGCGTCGCCCAGGCTCTCCTGCGCGTCGCCGGAATCCGGAAAGTTCTCCGCGTTCAGCTTCAGGATCGCGATCGCTCCTTCGCTGTCGTGCTTCTCGAGCAGCCCGCCGCCGAACTCCTCGAGCGACCTCTCACCGAAGTCGTAGCCCCCGCGCCCGTAGTAGCGCGTGCGCAGCTCCCGGTACCGATCCACCGCGGCGCCGGCGCCGCCCCTGCCGTACGCGACGTCGAGCTCCTCGCCGAGCGTCGTCGGCTTCGGCCGCCCCGCGTGACACGTGTTGCACCACATGTTGACCTTCGGCCCGCTGCGCGGGAACTCCTTGAGCTGCGCGTTGATCATCCCGAGCATCTTGTACATCTGCCGCGCCCGGTCCTTGTTGGGGTTCGTGTCCGAGACGAAGTCGAAGGTCGACAGGGGCTTGCCCTCCTCGCCGACGTGGCAGTACTGGCAGCGGACTCCCAGGGAGCGCGTGAACCCGCGCATGATCGCGGAGAGCTTCTCCGGGCCGGTGTCCTGCGGAAGGACCTTCAGGTTCTTCGGGTGCTCCGGCCACTTCCAGGCCTCCTGCGGGCGGGCCGAGGGCGCCAGTGCGAGCACAACCGCGGCGACGACGGCGGACCGGTAGCGAGGGCGCGAGGACATCCGGCACCTCCTGCGCCGAGGATAGCGCGCGACGATCTCCTCACTCCGCCCGCAGCGCGCGAACGGGGTCGATGCGGGCCGCTCGGAGCGCCGGGAGCACGACGGCCGCGCAGGCGGCGAACGCGAGCAGAAGCGCCGACGTGCCGAGGATGCGCGGATCCCGGGCCGTCACGCCGAACAGCAGCCCCGCGACGAGCCGCGAGAGCGCGAGGGAGGCGCAGACGCCGCACAGCAGCCCGGCTGCGACGGGCGCGAGGCCCTGCCGCGCGATCAGGCCGAGGATCCGGCCGCGGCCGGCTCCGAGCGAGAGGCGCACGCCGATCTCGGCCGTGCGCTCGGTGACGGAGAACGCCGTGACGGCGTAGATGCCGGCGAGCGCGAGCGCCAGGGCGGCGGCGCCGAATACCTCGAGCAGGAGCGCCTGGAAGCGGCGCTCCGCGAGCGAGCCGGCGATCGCCTCGTCCATCGGCCGGATCGCGGACGCCGCGACGTCGGGATCCAGGGAACGCAGCTCGCGCCGGACCGCGGGAACGAGCCGGCGCGGATCGCCGCTCGTCCGGACCGCGAGGCAGAAGATGTTCGCCAGCCAGACCGACACGTCCTGCGGCGTCTGCGCGTACGGGACGTAGACGTCCGCGCTCTCCACGGCGTCGAGCCCCGAGTACTTCAGGTCCCCGACGACGCCGACGATCTCGACCGTGCGCCAGGCCTCGACGTCGTCGATCCGGATCCGCGCCCCGATCGGGCTGCGTTCGCCGAAGTGGCGCACGGCCAGCGTGCGGCTCACGAGGACGACCGGCACCGACGCCGCCGTGTCGCGCTCGTCCACCTCCCGGCCGGCGAGCACCGGCGCGCGCAGAGTCCGGAAGTAGCCCGGCCCGACGGCGCGGTAGTTCGCGAGCGGGGCTTTGGCGCGATCGGTTTCGGCGCCGCCCTCGATGAGGAAGGAGACGTTCGCGCGCCACTGCGTCAGCGGATTGAGCGACGCGGCCGCCGCGGCCTCCACGCCGGGCAGCGTCGAGAGACGCCCGGCCGACCGCTCCGCGAAGCGCGCGATCGCGTCCGGGGTGCCGTACTTCGACTTCGGGAGGGAGAGTTGCA
>Ga0207683_10004051_pt1 | contig 12665 bp, 10 predicted proteins | sample KBSM73metaG_FD_184333 | JGI IMG/M metagenome (GOLD analysis project Ga0207683, IMG submission 184333) | Miscanthus rhizosphere microbial communities from Kellogg Biological Station, Michigan, USA - KBS M7-3 metaG (SPAdes) (version 2) | ecosystem: Host-associated > Plants > Roots > Rhizosphere >...
TCAGCGAGATCAGCGCCTGTTCCAGCATGCGCTCGCCGAGCAGCGCCGACTCGCGCTGCTGCAGGGACTTCAGGAAGTGCCGGATGCGGGAACGCGCCTTCCCGGTCGCGACGAAACCAAGCCACGACGGATTCGGGCGCGCGCTGGGCGACGTGATGATCTCGACCTGGTCGCCGTTCTTGAGCTCAGTGCGGAGCGGCATGAGCTCGTAATTGATCCGGGCTGCCGTGCAGTGGTGCCCGATATCGGTGTGGACCGCGTAGGCGAAGTCGACCGCAGTCGCGCCGTGGGGAAGGGCCATGATCTTGCCCTTCGGCGTGAACACGTAGATCGCGTCCGGAAACAGGTCGCCCTTGATGTGCTCGAGAAACTCCTTCGAGTCGCGCGACTCGGACTGTATCTCGAGCAGACTTTGCAGCCAGCGATGCGTCTGCTCCTGGGCCTCGGCAATGTCGAGCTCGCCGCCCGCCTTGTACAGCCAGTGCGCAGCAACGCCGGACTCTGCGATGCGATGCATGTCCTGTGTCCGGATCTGGGCTTCCAGCGGCGTGCCGAACGGGCCGAACAGCGTCGTATGCAGCGACTGATAGGCGTTCGCCTTCGGAATGGCGATGTAATCCTTGAACTTGCCGGGTATGGGCTTGTAAAGATTGTGCAGCACGCCCAGCGCCGCGTAGCAGGCGGTCGTGTCCTTGACCAGGACCCGCACGCCGTAAATGTCGAACACCTGCGAGAACGTATAGCGCTTCTCGCGCATTTTCTTGTAGACGCTGTAGATCGTCTTTTCTCGTCCGGTCACCGTCGCCGCGATGTCTGCCTCCTTCAGCCCGTCGCGGATCGACTGCAGGATCCGGTTCATCACTTCGCGCCGGTTGCCGCGCGCAGCCTTGATCGCCTTGGCCAGCACCCGGTACCGCGCCGGATGCAGATGCTTGAACGACAGCTCCTGCAGCTCGAGGTACAGGGCGTTGAGGCCGAGACGATTGGCGATCGGCGCGTAGATATCCAGCGTCTCGCGGGCGATCCGCTCGCGATGGGTGGGCGCCATCGCGTCGAGCGTACGCATGTTGTGCAGCCGGTCGGCGAGCTTGATCAGGATGACGCGGACGTCCTGCGCCATCGCCAGCAGCATCTTGCGGAAGTTCTCGGCCTGCGCGTCCTCGCGCGACTGGAATTCGATCTGGTCGAGCTTGGAAACGCCGTCGACCATCTCGGCGACGGGCTTGCCGAACGAGGTCTCGATCTCGTTCTTGGTGATGCCGCTGTCCTCCATCACGTCGTGGAGGAGCGCGGCGGCGAGCCCCTGGGCGTCGAGCCGCCACTGCGACAGTATGCTGGCTACCGCCAGCGGGTGGGTGATGTAAGGCTCGCCCGACTTGCGAAACTGTCCCTGGTGGGCCTGTTCGGAAAAGGCGAACGCCCGCTCTACGAGCGCGACGTCAGGCGGTTGCAGGTAGTGACCAAGGTGTCGGGTAAATTCGGCGATTTCCGACATGCTTGATCACGTTGAGGTTAAGCCGCCCGATGCAAGTCAACTTTGCGGCTTGAGCAGCATTTCGATGCCGACCTTGCCGGCAGCGATTTCGCGCAGCGCAATCACCGTCGTCTTGTCGCGGTCGCTCTCGACCAGCGGCTGCGATCCGGCGCTGATCTGCCGTGCGCGATTGGTCGCGGCGAGGGTGAGCTCGAAGCGGTTGGGTATCCTGACAAGGCAGTCTTCGATCGTGATCCGGGCCATGGTGCCTTCCTTGCATGCCGAGTCGGGATTTCGCTCGCACGCTAAATAAGTTGTGCAATCAGTGCCTCGTGGCGAATACATTGTTGCGCCGCGCGCAGGCGCGAAGCCCGCACGATGGCGCTCAAGTCGTCGACCGCAGTGGCAAAGTCCTGATTAATAATAACATAATTGAACTCGGCGCAATGACGCATCTCGTCCCTCGCCGCCTCGAGGCGACGCGCTATCGTTGCCTTGTCGTCCTGGCCGCGCCGGTGCAGGCGCTCTTCCAGCAGTGCGAGTGATGGGGGGAGGATGAAAATCTGGATCGAAGACGGAATCAGACGACGCACCTGCGCCGCGCCCTGCCAGTCGATTTCCAGCAGGACGTCCTGGCCCGCTTCGATCTGTTGGGTGAGCCAGCTCGCCGACGTCGCGTACCAATTGCCATGGACGTGGGCGTGCTCGAGAAACTCGCCGGCCTCGCGAAGCGCCATGAACTGCCCGGTCGAGACGAAGTGGTAGTCGACGCCCTCCTGCTCGCCAGGACGCGGCGGGCGCGTCGTGTACGAGACCGACAGGCGGATGCCGCGCTCCCGCTCCAGCAGCGCGCGCGTCAGGCTGGTCTTGCCGCCGCCTGACGGCGCCGCGACGACGAACAAGTTGCCGGTCGCGGTAGTCATCGTCAGGCGGCCTCCTTGTCCGTCTTCAGCATGCACGCATCCCGTGGTCGGCCGCGGCCGCACTCGCAATTCCCCGTCGATCCCCGTGCAACGGGGCCCCTCGCCGGGCTCTCGAGGACCTACTCAATGTTCTGCACCTGCTCTCGCATCTGCTCGATCAGCACCTTGAGCTCGAGCGCCGCGTGCGAAAGCTCCGCATCGACCGATTTGGAGCCCAGCGTGTTGGCTTCGCGATTGAGCTCCTGCATCAGAAAATCGAGGCGCTTGCCGCTGCTGCCTCCGGCGGAGAGTACGCGCCGGACCTCGACGACGTGCGTTTGCAGGCGCGAAATTTCTTCGGCGACGTCGACCTTGGCCGCAAACAGCGCCAGTTCCTGCTTTAACCTGTCGTTATCTGGATCGAGGCCGGCATCGCGCAGGCGGGAGCCGAGCTTTTCCAGGTAGGCAACGTGGATGGCCGGCACCCTGGGGGCAACGCGCTCCAGCTGGAGCTCGATGCCGCGGCAGTTTTCCTCGAGCATCTCGCGCAGCTTCGCGCCTTCGCGCGCCCGCGATCCACCCAGATCGCGAAGTGCCTGCTGCACCAGCAACAGCGTTTGCTCGACCAGCGTGCCGGCATCCACCGAGGGTTCGGTCAATACGCCGGGCCAGCGCAGTATCTCGACAGTAGACAGCGGTGCGCTGCCGGGCGCATGACGCTGCACTTCGCTGGCCGCATCGCGCAGCTGCGCGACGCGCTCGGCGTTGATCGCCAGCGCTGCCGCGCCAGGCGTGGTGCGATTCAACGAAATCCGGCAGTCGATCTTGCCGCGCTTGAGATCTCGCGCCAGCGCTTCGCGTATCGCGGTTTCCAGCGCGCGAAGCTCGTCGGGCACGCGCAACTGCAAGTCCAGATAGCGGTGATTGACCGACCGCAATTCGACCGCCAGCGAGCAGCCGGGCAATTCGGCAGCGACCGCCGCAAAGCCGGTCATGCTCAGAATCATCGCGAGTCCGTGGCGTACAAGTCGTGCAGGCTGGAAAATGGGCGGAAGCGCAACGATGCGCGACCAAGACCAAGAACGACGAACGAATTCTTTACTTTATCGCCGCGGTTGTCGAGAATGTAGAGCTTATCCCTTTTACGTGCAAGTCTTAAAGCCCCAACGACAAAGCCCAATGGGCGTCACCAACCAGGCACTCCCCTCCGGATACCAGCTGCTCAATTACCGGATTGATCGCCAGATCAGCCGCGGCGGCTTTTCGATCGTCTATCGCGCTTTCGACGATGCGGGCGCACCGGTCGCCATCAAGGAGTACCTGCCTTCGTCGCTGGTGCTTCGCACCGACGGCGACATCGTTCGCGCAAGCTCCGCCGAGAACCTGACTTCGTTCCGCTATGGAATGAAGTGCTTTTTCGAGGAAGGGCGGGCACTGGCCAAGATCAACCATCCGAACGTCGTGCGCGTGCTCAATTTCTTCCGCGCCAACGAAACGGTGTATATGGTGATGCGCTACGAGCGCGGGCGCACGCTGCAGCAGCAGATCCAGTTGCGCCAAGACCAGATGTCCGAACGGCTGGTGCGTCATGTGTTCATGCATCTGCTGAACGGCTTGCGCGAAGTACATACGCACAAGCTTCTGCATCTGGACATCAAGCCGGCCAACGTGTATCTGCGGACCGACGGGAGCCCGGTTCTGCTCGATTTCGGCGCTGCTCGGCAGACACTGACGACGTCGCGGCCGAAGCTCGCGCCGATGTACACGCCGGGCTTTGCCGCGCCCGAGCAATATCGCGAACCGGACCGCCTGGGGCCGTGGACCGACGTGTACGGCATCGGCGCGAGCATGTTTGCCTGTCTGGCGGCGTTTGCTCCGCAGGCCGCCGATGCGCGCCTCAACGAAGATCACCTGGTGTCGGCAAAGAAGATCTGGGCCGGCGCCTATTCGGACAACGTGCTCGAGGTCATCGACTGGTGCTTGCGGCTCGATCCGCTCGAGCGGCCGCAAAGCGTCTTCGCGCTGCAAAAGGCGATCCGTGAAATAGCGCCGCGCAAGCGCAAGCTCACTTTCCTCGACAACCTGAAAAAGCGCCTGTTCACCGAAGTGATGTAGGGCCCGCTCATGCGCTTCACGATATTCCAGGAGAGCCGCAAGGGTCAGCGCAAGATCAATCAGGATCGGCTCGCATACACCTACAGCCGCGACACGCTGCTGCTGGTCGTCGCCGACGGGATGGGCGGTCACGCCGGTGGCGAGATCGCCGCACAGATTTGCGTTCGACTGTTCATCGAGCGCTTCCAGCAGGAAGCCAAGCCGACGCTGAAGAATCCGCTGAAGTTCCTGCAGGATTCGATGCTCCGCGCCCATCAGGCGCTGGGCTCGTACGCCGAACAGTTCTCGATGCTCGAGACGCCGCGGACCACTTGCGTCGCCTGCATCGTGCAGTCGAATTACGCGTACTGGGCGCACGTCGGCGACTCGCGCCTGTACCTGTTCCGGCAGGGAGGTTTGATTGGACAGACCAAGGACCATTCGAAGGTCCAGTACCTGGTCGATCAGGGCCTGATCGGCGCGCACGAAGTCGTCAATCATCCCGACCGCAACAAGATCTTCAGCTGCCTGGGCGGACTGGTCGAGCCGGTGATCGATCTGTCGCGAAGGACGCCGCTGCGCAATGGGGATCTGATCGTGATGTGCACCGACGGTCTGTGGAGCGTCTATCCCCAGGAAGAGATTGCGCGCGCGCTCACCGGCGCGCCGATACTGAAGTCGCTGCCGGTGCTGATGCGGGAGGCCGAGGTGCGCGGCGGGGCGGAGGGCGACAACCTGTCGCTGATCGCCGTACGCTGGGGACCGGAAACGCTGACCGACGAGCCGACGACGACGATCACCGAGACGATGAACCTCGGCGAATTCCAGACCGAAATCGACCGTACGCTGACGCTGACCGATCGCAAGGGCATGCAGCGCGACCTGACCGACGACGAGATCGAGCGCGCGATCGCCGAGATCCAGGCGACTATCAAGCGGTACAAGACCTAGGCGCTGGCCCCATGCGGCAACTGATCCTCGACACCGAAACCACCGGCCTCGACCCGAAGGATCATCGCATCATCGAGATCGCCGCGGTCGAGCTGATCGATCGCCGGCCGACCGGCCGCAGCGTCCACTTCTACATCAACCCTGACCAGGAGATCGACGCAGGCGCGACCGAGGTGCATGGCTTGTCGTGGGAAATGCTGCGCGACAAGCCGAAGTTCGGGGACATAGCCGACGAATTCATCACCTTCGCACGCGGCGCGCAGTGGGTCATCCACAATGCCCCGTTCGACGTAGCCTTCCTGGACGAGGAGTTCACTCGCCTGGGCATGTCGTCCAGCGCTGCCATTGCCGCCGAAGTCGTCGACACGCTCGCCCTGGCGCGCGACCAGTTTCCCGGGAAGCGCAACAACCTCGACGCGCTGTGCGAGCGTTTCGGCGTCGCCAACGCCCACCGAACCCTGCACGGCGCCCTGCTCGACGCGCAACTGCTCGCCGAAGTCTATCTGGCGATGACGCGTGGCCAGGAGTCGCTGACGATCGACATCGTCATGCCGCGCCCCGACGTCGGCGAAGGCTTCTCCGCCGCGGGTCCGGTACAGCTGATCCTCGTCTTGCCTTCGCCGGACGAGCTCGCCGCGCATCGCGCCTATCTGGTCGAGCTCGATCGCGACGCCAAGGGAGCGTGCCTGTGGCTGGCGGTCGCCGGCGCCTGAGCCGCCGTAACATTCCGGTAACCTGAGCCGGCCAAACTAGCAGGGTTCGCCGCGATGACCGTCGCACGGCGCCTTTGATACCCCGATGCCGCCCGAGTCGCCCGTCAAGACGGCCGCACCGCCGCTGATCAATCGCGAGCTTTCGCTCCTCGCGTTCAACCGGCGAGTCCTCGCGTTGGCGCAGGACGCCAACGTCCCGCTGCTCGAACGCCTGCGTTTTCTTTGCATCGTCAGCAGCAATCTGGATGAATTCTTCGAGATCCGCGTGGCAGGCTTGCGCGAGCAGCTCCGCGTCAAGGCGCCCCCGCCCGGCGCGACCCTGCAAGAACTGCGCGCGCTGTCGTTGCACCTGTGCGAACAGACGCATGCGCTGGTCGCTGACATCTATCGCACGCTGAATGACGAGGTGCTGCCCGCGATGATCGGGGCCGGCATACGCTTGCTGCGGCATGCGGAGCGCAACGCCGCCCAGCGCGCATGGGTCGCCGATTACTTCCGGCGCGAGGTCAAGCCGCTGCTGAGCCCGATCGGGCTCGATCCCGCGCACCCTTTTCCCCAGGTCGTCAACAAGAGCCTCAACTTCATCGTCGAGCTTTCCGGCAGCGACGCCTTCGGGCGCGAAACGGCGATCGCGATCGTCAAGGCGCCGCACCAGCTGCCACGTGTGATCGAGCTGCCCACGGAGGTCGCGCCGGCCAACAGCTTTGTTCTGCTGGCCTCGATCATCCACACGCATCTGGGCGAACTGTTCGCCGGACGGCGCGTCGCCGGCTATTCGCAATTTCGCGTGACGCGCGACGCCGATCTGTGGTTCGACGACGAGGAGGTAAAGAACCTGAGGCAGGCGCTCGAGGGCGAGCTGCCGCAGCGGCAATTCGGTCTTGCCGTGCGCCTGGAGGTTGCTGCCGATTGCGCGCCACCGCTCGCTGAACTGCTGCTGCAGCAATTCGAGCTCGAGGAGGCCGATCTGTATCGATGCGACGGTCCGGTCAACCTCGCCAGGTTGACGACGCTGGTCGACGAGTCGGAACGCACCGAGCTCAAGTATCCGCCGTTCGTCCCCGGCACGCCGCTCCGGCTTCGCGACCAGCCCGACATACTGGCGGCGATCCGGCAGCACGACATTCTGCTGCATCATCCCTATCAGTCGTTCGACCCGGTGGTCGAGTTCATCCGCAAGGCCAGCGACGACCCGGAGGTGGTGGCAATCAAGCAAACCGTCTATCGAACCGGCGTCAATTCGACACTGATGGACGCACTGGTCGAGGCCGCGCGCCGGCGGAAGGAAGTCACCGTCGTCGTCGAGCTCCTCGCGCGGTTCGACGAGGAGGCGAACATCAACTGGGCCGAGCGTCTGGAGGCGGCCGGCGCGCAGGTCGTGTACGGGGTGTTCGGCCTGAAGACCCACGCCAAGCTCGCGCTGCTGCTGCGCCGCGAGGTCGATGCTGCGGGCCGCTCTCAGCTGCGGCCCTATGCCCACTTGGGCACCGGCAACTATCACCCGCGCACCGCGCGGCAATACACCGACTTCGGCTTGCTCACCGTGAATCCGGAATTGTGCGCCGATGTCGCCGAGGTCTTCCTGCACATCACCAGCCTGGCCCGGTCGAACCGGCTGAAACGCCTCTGGCTGGCGCCATTCACCATGCATCGTCAATTGCTTGCGGCAATACATCGCGAGACGCGGCATGCGAAGGAAGGCGTCCCGGCGCATATCATGGCCAAGATGAACGGCCTGGTCGAGGAAGCGGTGATCAGGGCGCTCTATGCCGCGTCCCAGGCTGGCGTGAAGATCGACCTGGTCGTGCGGGGCGCGTGCGCGCTGCGTCCCGGCGTCAAAGGGTGGTCCGACAACATACGGATCCGCTCGATCGTCGGACGCTTTCTCGAGCATCCGCGCATCTGGTATTTCTCGAACGGCGGCCGCGAGGACGTCTATCTGTCGAGCGCTGACTGGATGGGACGAAACCTGTTTCGCCGCATCGAGGTGGCGTTTCCGGTGCTCGACAGGGAGCTCAAGGCGCGGGTCATCGCCGAAGGGCTGGCAGTGTGCTTCGAGGACAATTGCAGCGCCTGGGATCTGGGCGCCGACGGCAAATATGCGCGTGCGAAACCCGAGCGGCGCTCGCGCGCCTGCTCTGCTCAGGAACTCCTGCTCGATCGGCTGGCCGAACGTCCGAGCACCGCTAGCTGAACTCAGCCACCGCCACTTCCATGGACCTTATCCTCTGGCGCCACGCCGACGCCGAGCCGGGCGAGCCCGATCTCGAACGGCCCCTCACGGCCAAAGGCGTCCGGCAGGCGGAACGCGTGGGCACGTGGCTCGACCGTCACCTGCCCGACCGCTGCCGGATCTTGGTGAGTCCGGCCGAGCGTGCGCAGCAGACTGCACAGGCGCTCGGGCGTAAGTTCAAGACCGTGCCGGAACTGGCTCCCGGCGCCACCGCCGCCAGCATCCTTGCGCTGGCCGGATGGCCGGACGCGCGCGAGCCCGCGCTGATCGTCGGCCATCAGCCGACGCTGGGCGAAACGGCCGCGCTGCTGCTGTCGGGGACCGACGCTCCGTGGGGGATGCGCAAGGCCGCCGCCTGGTGGCTGTCCAACCGTGCGCGCGACGAGGGCGCCGAGGTCATCCTCAAGGTCGTTATCGGCCCGGATCACGTCTAGGGGGCTTGCCCGCAAGACGGTAAAAAGCCGCTGCGGCGGCGGCCCGGCCACGTCGCACTCGCCACGCGGCGGCTATCGCTCGGCTGCGCGCCACTGCGCGCGCTCGCGCTCGAGCATCAATGCAGTCAGCGGGTGGGCGGTGAGCCAGCGCTGACCGATGCGAATGCCCATACCGCGGCGCGTGCTGAGCTGCACCTGAGGCAGCGAGACCTCGGTGCGAGCGTGAAACAGCAGCACGGCCAGCCGCAGCGACGCGATCTGCGCGCGCAGCACCGGGTCGGCGAGTGCGCCGTGCACCTTGGCAAGTCCGCCGCGGCAGCCGTGGACCAGCGTGGCAAGCCGCATTTGCTCTCCAGCGGAAAAGCCCGGCATGTCGGCATGCTGGAGGATATACGCGCCGTGCTTGTGGAATCCCATGTGAGAGACCGACATGCCGATCTCGTGCAGCAGCGCGGCCCAGCGCAGCAGCTGCGCCTGTCCGGCAGGCGCCGTGGGCACCGCGCCCCTGAACAGGGTGTCGGCCAGTCCGGCGATGCGCGCCGCATGCTGGCGGTCGACATGGTAGCGCTCCAGGAAGTGCTCGACGGTGAGCTGCCGCGCATCCCGGTCTATCGTCCTGCCGAGCAGGTCGTAGAGCACACCCAGCCGTAGCGCACCGCCGACCGGGTTGATGCGCTCGATGTCGAGCTCGGCCACTGCGGCGCTCATGATGGCCAGGCCCCCGGCGAGCACCGGCACACGCTCGGGCTTGAGCGCGTTGAGCTTGAGCCTCGCCGGGTTGCGCGCGCCTATCAGCCGCTTGCGCAGGCGGGCGAGCCCCGCCGGCGTGATGCCCCCGGCGGAAAAGCCGTTCTGCTCGAGGATTTCGGCGAGCGCCGCAGCGGTTCCCGACGAGGCATAGGCGTCTTTCCAGTGCGCCGCGCCGAAATCGCCGGCGATGGCTTCGATCTCGACCCGCGCCGCCGTTTCGGCGGCGGCGAACGCGGCGGCGCTGACGAGGCCGTCGGGAAAGAATTTTTGCGTCGCGCTGACGCAGCCCAGGGTCAGCGATTCGAGTCGATCCGGCTGGAGCCCGCGCCCGATAATGAATTCGGTCGAACCGCCTCCGATGTCGACCACCAGCCGCGGCGCGTCCGATGGAGGCAGCTCGTGCGCGACTCCCAGGTAGATCAGCCGCGCCTCTTCGTGGCCGCTGATCACGTCGATCGGAGAGCCGAGTGCTCGCTCCGCCTTTGGGAGGAACTCGCGCGCATTGCTCGCCACCCGGAAGGCGCTGGTTGCGACGGCGCGCACCGCCGACGGATGGACACCGGATAGGCGCTCGCGAAATCGCGCAAGACAGGCAAGCGCCAGACGCATCGCGGCCGGCTTGATGCTTCCGTGGCGATCGAGCCCGGCGCCGAAGCGCAGCGTCTCGCGCCAAGTGTCCTGGCGGTAGATCTGGTCGCCCTCGATGCGTCCGATTTCCAGCCGGAAACTGTTCGATCCGAGGTCGACGACGGCGAGCGTCTTCACGGTCAGGCCAAGCGCGCCGGGTTGCACGCGACGAAAAGCGGTGCGCGCAAGCCTAACAGAATTGGCGCATCCGAAGGCGATGCCCGCTTTGGAGCCCCAGATGTTTCTGCTACGCTCGCTGCCTCGTCCACGCCCTCGTTTCGTCCCGTGCCGATCGACTACCTGCAAAGAATTCTGAACGCGAAGGTCTACGACGTCGCGATCGAATCGCCGCTCGAGCCGGCACCGATGCTGTCGCGCCGCATCGGCAACCGCGTGCTGCTCAAGCGGGAGGATAAGCAGGAGGTATTTTCGTTCAAGCTGCGCGGCGCCTACAACCGGATGGCGCATCTTTCGAGCGCCGAGCGCGCGCGAGGAGTCGTCGCGGCATCGGCCGGCAACCACGCTCAGGGGGTCGCGTTGGCCGCGCAGCGGCTGGGCTGCAAGGCGACCATCGTCATGCCGGTGACCTCCCCATCGATCAAGATCCAGGCCGTCGAGGAGCGCGGCGCAACCGTCGTGCTGCACGGCGATTCGTACAGCGACGCGTATGCGCACGCGGTCAAGCTGCAAAAGGCGCGGGGGGCGACGTTCATTCATCCCTACGACGATCCCGATGTGATCGCCGGCCAGGGCACGATAGCCGTGGAAATCCTGCGCCAGTGCCAGGGACCGCTGGATGCGATCTTCGTCGCCGTCGGCGGAGGGGGCTTGATCGCCGGCATCGCCTCCTACGTGAAGCGGGTGCGCCCGGAAGTCAGAGTCATCGGCGTGCAGCCGGCCGACTCCGACGCCATGACCCGGTCGCTCGCCGCCGGGCGCCGCATCCGCCTGGGACACGTCGGCCTTTTCGCCGACGGCGTCGCGGTCAAGCAAGTCGGCAAGGAAACGTTTCGCATCTGCAGGGAACTCGTCGATGACATGATCACCGTCGACACCGATGCGATCTGCGCAGCGCTCAAGGACGTGTTCGAGGATACGCGAACGGTGCTCGAGCCGGCCGGCGCGCTGTCGGTCGCCGGCGTGAAGGCCTGGTGCGAGCGGCATCGGCCGAAGCGCCGGACTTTCGTCGCCATCGCCTGCGGCGCCAATATGAATTTCGATCGCCTGCGCTTTGTCGCCGAACGGGCCGAGCTGGGCGAAGCGCGCGAAGCGATCTTCGCGGTCACGATACCGGAGCGACCGGGCAGCTTTCGCGAGTTCTGTGCGCTGCTGGGCAAGCGCAGCGTCACCGAATTCAACTATCGCTATGCCGATCCGCGCATCGCTCACATTTTTGTCGGCGTCGAAGTCGCCAATCGTCACGAGACCGCGGCGCTGTTGCGCGCGATGCATGCGCGGCGGATCGAGGCGTACGACCTGTCCGACAACGAAATGGCCAAGCTGCATGTGCGCCATCTGGTCGGAGGGCATGCGCCGGCGGCGGAGAACGAAATCCTCTACCGTTTCGAATTCCCCGAGCGGCCGGGCGCGCTGATGCGGTTCCTTGACAGCATGAGCCGCGGCTGGAACATCAGCCTGTTTCATTACCGCAACCATGGCGCGGACCACGGGCGAGTGCTGGTCGGAATGCAAGTGCCCCCGGCGGATCACGCCAACTTCCGCGGCTTCCTCAAGCGTCTCGGCTACTACGGGGTCGACGAGACGGCCAATCCGGCCTACCGGATGTTTCTCGGGCGCTAGCGCTGCGGGCGTAGCGCGAGCCGGCCAACCGGGGCAGGCCCGCGGGCCCCATTCGGCGGGGTTACCCCACCGCCGGCCGTGTTTTTCCGGCCCCCGAACTGCGCTTTTAGGCCGCCGCTAACGCATGAAAACGCGCGCCGGCCCAGACTCGCGGCATCGGCTGGCTGCCCGTTGCGCCCCTGCGGCGGTGACCCGGTACGGCAGTTTTTTGCCCAAATTCGCTGTGCTGGTGTTGCAAACTGCTCAAAAAGCTAAGGTTCGCCCGTTCTGGCAAGGATTATGCTCTAGGCATTTGGTCCTATACGTGGCAAACTTTCGAGGGCTTCAAATGGAAACGATTGCGGTGGATGCAGGACTCGACCTCAATGCGGGAGGAACTGAATTGCGGGATCCAGTCGCCTTGACGGGGGCGAAGGTCATGGTGATCGACGATAGCAACACGATTCGTCGCAGCGCCGAGATTTTCCTGCTTCAGGCGGGGTGCACGGTGATCCTGGCCGAAGACGGCTTCGATGCGCTGGCCAAGATCGCCGACCACCAGCCGGACCTGATCTTCGTCGACATCATGATGCCGCGGCTGGACGGCTACCAGACCTGCGCGCTGATCAAGAAGAATTCGCGCTTTCACCAGACGCCGGTGGTGATGCTCTCGTCGAAGGACGGGCTGTTCGACCGGGCGCGCGGCAG